>ERZ773187.1-NODE-1-length-361568-cov-69.526476_pt1 | contig 361568 bp, 336 predicted proteins | sample MGYA00511242_ERZ773187 | MGnify/ENA primary metagenome ERZ773187 (study PRJEB29015, sample SAMEA2737744) | human gut metagenome | biome: human gut; feature: human-associated habitat; material: faeces | place: China | collected 2012 ...
GATAAACGCTGAAGGCATCTAAGCGTGAAGCCCCCCTCAAGATGAGATATCCCTCCTTCGGGAGTAAGACCCCTTGAAGACTACAAGGTAGATAGGGCAGAGGTGGAAGCATGGCAACATGTGGAGCTGACTGTTACTAATAGGTCGAGGGCTTAATCTGGTTAATAACGGAGAAAACACATCGGATTTGTATGAAGTTTTGAAGGTACATACTTATTAAATATGAATCATTTAAGACATCCAATGAGATGTCTTTTTTTTGTAAAAATAATAAAAAAATAATGAAATAATAATTAAAAACTGCTATAATGTTTTCGGTTACTTATCGAAAACATTAATTTATTAAGGAGGTTGTTATGGAACAAAAGAAACAGGAGCCAATTCGTGATGCGAGACAGCTTGGAACGGCCAAGATGCTTATTCTTGGTTTGCAGCATATGTTTGCTATGTTCGGCGCAACAATTCTTGTGCCTATTCTTGTATCAGGATATTTTCAGAAGGCATGTGGGGAGCCGCTTACCAGAGGTCTTTCTGTATCGGTTACACTATTTTGTGCAGGCTTTGGCACGCTTATATTTCATCTGTGTACAAAGTTTAAGGTACCGGCTTTTTTGGGTTCGTCATTTGCTTTTTTAGGAGGCTTTTATACTGTTGCAAATCTTGACAGTGGCATGTATGCAGATATGGCTGTCAATGATAAAGCAGCGTATGCGTGTGGTGGTATATTTGTTGCAGGTATGCTTTACTTCGTACTTGCCCTTATTATTAAGCTGGTTGGAATCAAACGTGTAATGCGATTTCTGCCGCCTGTAGTGACAGGACCTATTATCATATGCATTGGTCTTTCGCTTGCTGGTTCAGCTATCAATAATGCCTCAACAAACTGGGTTCTTGCAATTATTGCACTTGGGGTTATAATCATTTTCAATATTTGGGGAAAGGGCTTATTTAAGATTATTCCTATTTTGATGGGAGTAATTATTTCATATGTAGTAGCTCTCATTATGAATGCTGCAGGAATTACTAATCCGGATGGTTCGTCAATTCTTGATTTTACATCAATTGCATCATCTGCGTGGGTTGGAATACCTAAATTCCAGTTCATGAAGTTTGATATTACGTCTATTCTTGTTATGGCACCTATTGCTATTGCGACAATGATGGAGCACATTGGTGATATGTCAGCTATTTCAGCCACGGTAGAGCAGAACTTCATCGCTGATCCGGGGCTTCATAGGACACTTATAGGTGATGGAATTGCGACTGCATTCGCAGGAGCCGTTGGTGGACCGGCTAATACAACATATGGTGAGAATACGGGTGTACTTGAGCTGTCTAAGGTATATGATCCGAGAGTTATCCGTATTGCAGCGGTTTTTGCTATTGTACTTTCGTTTATTCCAAAGTTTTCGGCTGTAATATCTACTATGCCATCAGCGATTATTGGTGGAGTTTCATTTATGCTTTATGGAATGATTTCAGCAATAGGAGTTAGAAATGTTGTTGAAAACAAGGTAGATCTGACTAAATCAAGAAATCTGATTATTGCAGGTGTTATTTTTGTATGTGGTCTTGGCTTTGGAGATGGACTGACATTTACTGTAGCAGGAACATCAATTACACTGACAGCACTTGCAATTGCAGCTATTGCAGGAATTTTCCTAAATGCTATTCTGCCTGGAAATGATTATGAGTTTGGAAAGAATCCGGATGGAGATGCAAGCAGGGGTGTGTATATGATGAACACTGACAATGATGAGGAAGAGGAATCATAGAAGTTAATTTGTATTTAGACTGATTTGTTAATTGTAACAGTAAATAATTTAACAAACATTAAAAAGATATTAATAATATTTTACTTGATAAAGTTATATATATTCTCTACAATAAACTGGTATGGTGTATTTTCATAATTCACTTTACCAGTTTTTTTAAGGGGATTAGATTTAATGGACAGAAAAAAGATATTTTGGGCGATAGCTTCTGTTTTTATAGCTATCTTAAGCATATGGACTGTTGTCTCACAGAGCAAACATTTTTCGTTTGAAATTCTTATGAGTTTTATCATAAATGCAAATAAAGGCTGGCTTTTTATGAGTTTTGTTTGTACGTTTGGGTTTATTTGGTTTGAAGGCTTTGCTCTGGTACGCATGGCAAGACACTTTGGATACAAAACCAGCGCGATTGACGGTGCTGTGTATGGTGGAGCTGATGTGTATTTTTCAGCTATTACGCCATCAGCATCAGGAGGACAGCCTGCCAGTGCGTATTTCATGATAAGGGATGGCATTCCGGGCTATGCTGCTACAGTGGCACTGCTGATAAATCTTGTTATGTATACACTTTCACTTTTAACAATTGGTATATTATGCATGTTTTTTAAGTATCCTTTGCTGAAAAATTTCTCAGGTATTTCCCGGATATTTATATATTTGGGGATTATAGTACTGATTTTTCTGGCTTTTGTGTTTTATATGCTGTTAAGGAAGGGCGGCATACTATACTCAATTTGTGATGCTCTTATCCGCTTTCTTGAGAAAATACATATAATACGACATGGTGACAGGCTTCGAATGAAGCTTAAACATACTATGAAAGAATATCAGGAGTGTTCAAACAGCATCACAGGGCAGACAAGGTTTCTTCTTGAGATTTTCTTTTGGAATATTATGCAGCGATTATCACAGCTTATGGTATCGTTTATGATTTTTATGGCAGTGGGAGAAGGAGCAAAAAAAGCGGTTGATGTAAGTGTGATACAGTGCTTCGTGGCGATGGGCTCCAATTGTGTGCCGATACCAGGTGCTATGGGCGTGGCTGATTATATTATGATTGATGGGTTTAAACAGCTTGTTGGTAGTAATGCAGCAAATATGGAGCTTTTGTGCAGGGGAATGACATTTTATGGAAGTGTCATAACAAGTGCTGTTATTATTCTTATTGGATATATAATCAGAAAAAAAAAGAGCAAAATAGTCTAGTACTTTTGCACAATAATATATTGTTATATTGGCTAAAATGTGTTATTATTCTATAGTAATATATTAGATATTTTTTATGAAGGTATTGGACAATGAGTAGCAATGATAGTACTGCTAAGGAGCAAAGCTTTCTATTTAATGTAAACAAAATATTTCTTGTCATCCATCTGCTGATGCTATTTATGTTTTCATCATTAGGTGTAGACTTGATGGCAGGAGTCAGTCTGATCAGCATATGCTTTTATTTCCTTGCATTCAGTCTGACAAAATCTGAAAAACTGAGCATATATGTTTATAGTGTGGCTGTTGAGATATTGCTTCATATGATACTTGCGGTGGTTTGTCTCGGAATTCAATGTAATTTCCAGCTTTTTTTGATCGATGCAATGTTTTTTCTTTTTGCCATGGATTATGTGGTCCTCAGGAAGAAAAAAAAGAATCATGTCGCCATTCTGATTTGCTGTGTATATGCTATTGCTCTGATTATTCTTTATATGCTTGATGGCTTTTACACACCTTTGTATAAGTTGGATTCTGTTGTTATTAAGAGTATTTCTATTGCTATGATTTCTTGTGTAGTTTTCTTGATAATAATATGTATGATGTGCCTTTTGCATTTTATGTCTTCCGAGGAGGGGGCAATGGAAAAGCAGGCACAGTTTGATGCGTTGACGGAGCTTCCAAATCGTTTCTATATGATGGCAAAGCTTAAGAATCTTTTTGAGGCTGAGAAGCAGGGGGAATATTTCCTTGCAATGATTGATATTGATGATTTTAAGAAAATTAACGATTCATTCGGACATAATGTAGGAGATGATGCACTTAAGATGCTCGCTCGTACTATCGTAAACAAGGCTCGAGGTGTTGAGCTTAGCTATTGCAGATGGGGAGGAGAAGAGTTTTTACTTCTTGGCAAATGTGTCGACGGAGAGGTGCCTAAGAATTTTCTCGATGAGCTTCGTGTGGAGATTAATTCAAAATCCTTCTGGACATCTAAGGGCAGCGGAAGGATGACAGTGACCATAGGTGCAGGGAAATATAAAGTGGGGCAGGATTACAAGGAATGGATTAATTTTGTTGACAAACAGCTTTATGTCGGAAAATGCACCGGTAAGAATAAGGTTGTATGCTGAGACATATTTCAAGGCTTTGACATATTTAAATGAGCTGTAATCGTTGCTGGTCACACTGTTAGGCGTGAACAGTCACAATCGCATTGAAATTATATTGAAATTACAAATTTTAGTTGCATGAAGTCAATAATTGTGATAAAATATTGTCTGTTCGTAAGACGCCGGCATGTCGGAATGGCAGACGATGCAGACTCAAAATCTGTTGGGCGCAAGCCCGTGTGGGTTCAAGTCCCACTGCCGGCACTATTTGCAAAACCCCGTAAATCCAAGATTTTCAGTAAAATCAAGGGTTTGCGGGGCTTTTCTTTACTTACAATCTTTCAAAAAATTAAAGAAATTAGGGTACTTTTAAGAAAAATTTGCCCCAAAAAGGTACCCAAAAATCTGCCATATAGGCTGTAATATCAGATAGCAAACAGGAGCATTATGATGATAAAAAAGATTTATAAAAAATATGAAATTATATTCAATGTTATATTTTTCTCGATTTTCCCGATTACGGCTTTTTATCTTATGGAGTTCTACGAACATAATCCTTTTGAAGAAGTCAGATTTATGGCGGGATTTTTTAATATTATTTTGTTTGAGCTGATTGCCTGGATTCTTTATTTTGTTACGGGCAGGGCGAAATGGGCACTTCGTGCAGTTTTTATCGTGGCCATGGTTTTTGGACTGATTAATCATTATGTTATGCTTTTCCGCTCGACTCCTTTTGTTCCATGGGATATTTTTTCAATTGGTACGGCGACAAGTGTTGCATCCAATTATGATTTCGCACCGACTGCAGGAGTAGTTGTTGTTACAGTTATATTTATAGCTCTTATTATGCTGATGCATTTTGTTGATTTTAGAATTAAGTGGAAATTCAGGTTCAGACTAATTCCGACAGTGCTTGGATTACTTGTGATGTGCCTGTTTGTGAATGCCATGCAGGATGAGGATTTCCAGACGGACAATTATCTGTATCCGTTTTTATTTACACCTGCATATATGACAAAGGTGAATGGAATGGCAGTGACCTTTGCGATGGATCTTAAGTTTGTGGCGGTTGATAAGCCTGACGGGTATAGCAGACAGAAGGCAAAGGAGCTGCTTGACAGCTATGCCGGTACAGATGATAATACTGCAATTACAGATAAAAGTGATTATCCGAATATTATAGTTGTGATGGATGAGGCATTTTCAGACTTGTCAGTGCTCGGTGATTTTGATACAAATACAGACTATATGCCGTTTGTACACAGTCTTGAAAAGGGCAATGAGAACACTATAACAGGATATCTGAATACGTCTGTATGCGGTGGAAATACCGCCGATACCGAGTTTGAGTTTCTGACAGGCAATACGATGGCTTTTCTTCCGGTAGGAAGTATTCCTTATCAGCAGTATATAAAGAGCACGACACCTTCACTTGCAAGCTATTTAAAAAGCATAGGCTATGCAACGTATGCACAGCATCCGTACTATGGCAGTGGATGGAACCGGGATACGGTCTATCCTCTTTTGGGATTTGACAATCTTTCGTTTATGCAGGATTATTCTAATCAGAGGTTTGTGCGCAAATATATAAGTGATGAGACATCCTTTGACAGGATTATTGAGACCTATGAGAACAAACCGGATGGTCAGCCGGCATTTATATTCAATGTCACTATGCAAAACCATGGTGGATACACGGATACCTACTACGGCTTTGACAATACGGTGACAGCGGATAAGCTCAATAATTCTGCACTTGACCAGTATCTTTCTTTGATTAAGCTGACAGACGAGGATTTAAAGAGCCTAATTGAATATTTCTCAAATGTGGATGAGAAAACTATAGTGGTATTTTTCGGTGATCATCAGCCAAATGATACTGTGGCAAGCTCTGTTCTTGCAGCAAACGGCATGGACTATAATAATTTATCAAATGAAGAGCTTAAGCTGCGCTATCAGGTGCCGTATGTTATCTGGGCAAATTATGATATTGATGAAGCTGCAGGAAAAGACACGAGCGTTAATTATCTGGCTGCAAACGTACTTAAAGCGGCAGGTGTGCCGACAAATGACTATCAGAGCTTTCTGCTAAAGCTGCAGGAGGAGTATCCAATTATATCAGCGGTACGCACGGATAAAACTGCAGATAAGACATTAGATAAAGCATCAAATAAATCAGACAAGGCAACCGGCAGCAAAAAGAAGCAGGCCGATTCGGATATGCTAAACGATTATAAGCTTTTGCAATATTACAGACTGTTTGACTGGGAGGATAAGTGATGAATTTTGTTAAAAAGCATCCACTTTTGACAGCGTTTTTAATTCCATTTTTCATATGTATAATCATTTGTATAGGAAATGGTGTATATCCATTTGGCGATTACTGCCTTTTGCATATGGATTTGTATCACCAGTATCTGCCTTTCTTTAATGAGCTGTGGGAGAAGCTAAGAAATGGTGCGAGCCTCATGTATACATGGAATATCGGGCTTGGCAGTGATTTTGTATCGGTATTTGCCTATTATCTGGCGAGTCCGTTAAACTGGCTTGTGGTGCTTTTTCCAAAGAGCCATATTATTGAGTTTATCGAGCTGCTAATCATTTTTAAGATTTCGCTAAGCGGAGCAACATTTTTTTATTTTCTGAAGGAACACTTTGTACTTCTTGGAAAGGATAACAGGTATCACGATAATACATTTGTGCCGGCATTTGTTTTTTCTACGGCATATGCGCTTTCCGGCTTTGTAGCTGCGTATAGCTGGGATGTCATGTGGATGGATGTTGTGGCAGTTGCACCGCTTGCGATAGTAGGCCTTGAGAAGCTTGTGCGGGACAAAAAGCCGGTGCTTTACTATGTATCACTGGCACTTTGTATATTGTCAAACTATTATCTGAGCATCATGCTTTGCATCTTTTTGGTATTCTGGTTTGCATGGCTTTTCTTTACGCAAAATGGCGGTAAAATGGCTGCAATTGTGAGATTTGCCGTTTACTCGCTTTTGGCTGGAGGCACTGCGATGGTGCTAATCATCCCGGAGCTTATCATTTTAAGCTACAGCGGTTCGTCGGGCATCGAGTTTCCAAAGCAGATAGAGTGGTATTTTAATCTCTTATCGGAGGTCGGCAGGATGTGTACGACAGCAAGCGTCTATGAGGGTGCAGAGAACTGGCCGAATCTGTATGCCGGAGCCTTTAGTGTGATGCTTTTGATACTGTTTGTGCTCAATAAAAGGATTAATTGGAAGAAAAAAATAGCTCCCATATTGTTTGTGTTGTTTTTCATGGCAAGCTTTGCCAATAAACAGCTTGACTTTATATGGCACGGACTGCATTTTCCGGATTCGCTGCCTGGCAGACAGTCGTATCTGTATGCATTTCTTGTATTGACCATAGGCTATGCTACAGTAAGAAAGTGGCGTGGCATAAGACTGTGGCATATTGGCGTGGCAGTGGTATTTGCATCGGCGCTTATGGCAGTAAGCACGATGTTTGCCGATGAGGATGTGACAGAGTATTATGCAGTTATCATAAGCATATTGTTTGTTGCGCTGTACGGTATTATGATAGTACTTTTAAAGCTTGCAGCAAGGAAAAACAGGGAGCTTTTGATGGTTATAACATGCGGTATTGCGATTGTGGAGCTGGCTGTCAATATGGCTGTGACAGGACTTGGATGTACCGGCAGAAGCAGCTACAATGCCAATGTGGACGATATGCAAAAGGCACTTAAGCTGGCAAAAGAGGATGCAGCTGACAACGATGTACCATTTTACAGGGTTGAGGATACAGGCCGACTAACTAAAAATGATGACACACGATACGGCTATGCTTCTGGAACACAGTTTTCTTCCCTGATGAATATAAATGTGAGCCATTTTTATCAGGCTCTTTATATGGAGGGAGGCAAGAATTTCTACTGTTATAACGGTGCCACACCTGTCACGTCAGCCATGCTTTCGGTCAGATATATGGTTACAAAATCAATACAGCCACAGAATGAGCTGACTACACTTGTTGGAAAATGCGGAAATCACTATCTGTATCGGAATAACTACACACTTCCGCTTGGGTTTATGATGGATGAGGGAGTGATTGATGAGTGGAAGCCATCCTCGTCATCGAAAATCTATTCGATTAATTCCCTTGGCAGGCTCCTTGGTGCAGCAGATGATACGCTGACCCTGACAGAGTGCACTCAGGACGAAAATCCGGGAACTACGACTCTCACCTTTGACCATGACGGATATTATTATGCAGCATACGATTCGTGCAGCACTGACAGTCTGACATTCAGCCACGGAGAGTATGAGACCACATACTCGAAGACCACTCACAGGTATCTGTTTGACCTGGGATATGTGAAGGCGGGGGAGACAGTTTCCGTCACAAACACTGATGCCGATGCTGTACGATTTAATGTATACGAGCTTTCCATTGCTGCAGTTGAGAGTGCTTACAATACACTCAATGAGCAGACACTCTCGGTGGATGATTTTTCAGATACACACATAAGCGGACACATTGATGTGAAGCAGGCAGGACAGCTTGTACTTTCTATTCCGAGTGAAAAGGGATGGACTATGAAAGTGGATGGAAAGGATGCTGAGTATGAGGATTTTTCCGATACATTTGTGAGCATTCATCTGGATGAGGGAGAGCATGAGATAGAGCTTTATTATGAGACACCGGGGCTTAAGGAAGGTGCAGCTATAAGCGCAGGCTGTGTGGGCGTCTTTCTGTTGCTTTTATTGTTGCGTCAAATAGTTAAGAGACGCAGCCGTTTAAAGTTTAAAGCGAACAGTGACAGATAGCGAATGCACTGACAGACAACGCATACTGTTCATTTATGCGAAACACAGAATGTTCAAATTGTAATAGTATAATTCAATAATAAAAATAAAACAGGAGATTAACAAAATGAACAAACAAAACAAAAAAATCGCACAGGAAAAAAGAAGAATCGAGAGAGAGAAGGCAGAAAAGAAGGCAAAGGTTGTGAATCTGCTGAAATTCTGGGTGCCGGTAGTGGCAGTCGTTGTGGTAGTCATAGTGCTAATCTGGGCAGTTGCGACATCGGGCGGTTCATCGTCAAAGGGCACTGACGGTACGCAAGCTGCATCACAGACCACGGAATCTCAGGCATCCGAGACACAAAGCAGTGATTCACAGACAGAGGCAGCAACACTTAATACAGAGGTTGACACGGTTGCAGAAAATGGAGATAAGGTAAATATTGACTACACCGGATATATGGACGGTGAAAAATTCGAGGGTGGAAGCACTGATGGACAGGGCACAGACCTGGTGCTTGGCTCAGGCAGCTATATAGATGGCTTTGAGGACGGAGTGGTAGGTCACAAGGTGGGAGAAACCTTTGATTTAAACCTGAAGTTCCCGGATGATTATAAGGTAAATACAGAACTTGCTGGAAAGGATGTTACGTTTGAGGTGACTCTTAACGGTGTATATAAATAAAGAGGATAACACACATATATGGAAAAATCGTTTGAAGAGATACTGGTACAGTTTTATGTTGACCAGTACAGGGAGAATGCGAAGAGAAGTACAGGTAAGCCTGTAAAGCTGGCACACTATATTCACAGGCTCAATAGTAAAGCAAAATCAATTAAATATGCGCGATTTTCAAAAAACGAGACAATAGCACTCGACAAGCTGCATCAGGAAATAAAAAGGCTTGCATTGATCACCTACTATTCCAACAATAAGAATGCAAGGCAGATTTTAAATAGAGAAATCCTTCCGCAGCTTGTCAGGGTGGATATGGAGCAGTTTGATGAGAATGAGGCAGAGTATCTCACAGAGGATTTTCTAAAGCTTTTGCGCAAGGAGTATATAGGTGCGATATGTACAAGGAGCATGAAGGCACTTTACAATGAGTACCGCAGCAAGGAGCTTAGAAGAGAGATTGTCACGCTGGTTCCGGCACGGCCGGAGCTTGAGTTTCCAAAAGCACAGAGCATGAAAAGGCACTTCATACTCCATATAGGCCCGACTAACAGCGGTAAGACATATCAGGCGCTTGAGAGGCTTAAGCTGGCGCAAAACGGAGTTTATCTGGGACCTCTTAGACTTCTGGCACTTGAGGTATATGAGAAGATGAATGATGCAGGCATACCATGCACCATGCTTACAGGCCAGGAGTGTCTTGAGGTATCAGACAGCAGAATTATAGCATCGACAGTGGAGATGCTTGACTGTGATAAGGAGTATGATATCGCAGTGATTGATGAGGCACAGATGGTTGCAGATGATGACAGGGGACATTCATGGACCAGGGCAATTCTTGGTACACTTGCAGGAGAGATTCATATATGCATGAGTCCGGTGGCAAAGGATGTAGTCATTCATCTGATTAATCTGTGCCATGACGAGTATGAGATAAGGGAGTATGAGAGAAAGACAGCTCTACAGCTGGAGGATAAGCCTTTTTCATTTCCACAGGATGTGAGAGAGGGCGATGCCTTTATCGTCTTTTCAAAGAAGTCGGTACTCAATATAGCAGGGCGTCTGGAGGAAAACGGCATAAAGCCAAGTGTCATATACGGAAGTCTGCCACCGGAAATAAGGCGCAGGCAGATGACGCTTTTTAATGAGAAAAAGACACAGGTTGTCGTGTCAACAGATGCGATAGGAATGGGACTCAATCTGCCGGTCAGAAGAATTGTATTTCTGGAGGTGGAAAAGTTTGATGGAGTATCAAGACGTCCGCTTGTCATCTCTGAGATAAAACAGATAGCGGGCCGTGCAGGCAGATTTGGTCTGTATGATACAGGTTATGTGACAGCTTTGGGACAAAAGAATCTGAATTATCTGAAGAATACGCTAAATATACCGGAGCAGGATATTGATATAGTAAGTCTTGGCTTCCCGCAGGTGCTCCTTACAATGGATGCGCCGCTTGATGCGATAATTAAGCTCTGGCATGAGGCAGAGCCATCAGCACCGTTTAGGAAAATCAATGTCGATGAGATATTGTTTTTGTATGGATATGCGTATAAGGAGCGATACTTTATCGCAGATTTTGATGACAAATATCTGCTTTATAAGATGATTACATGTCCTATAGATATAAAGGACAGGGAGCTTGTCAGACAATGGCTGCGCTACTGCATGTCGTATACATCTGATATATCTCTCGACAAGCCTGATAAGCATTCAAAGTATCAGGGGCTCATGAAATACGAATCCTATTACAAAAAGCTTGATTTGTACTATCAGTTTTCAGTCCGCATGGGCAAAATTGTGGATGAGGACTGGCTTGAAAACGAGCGCGACAAAACACAGGCAAAGATTATGCAGCTTCTATCAAAGAGCAAGGATGAGTATATTATCAGATGCCGGTATTGCGGCAGAATACTTCCGATTGGAAATTCGCGCAATATATGCAGAGACTGCTACAGCATGATACGCAGGTAGCAGCCGGTTTATATTTTTGGCGGTTTATATTTTACGGTCAAGTCGTTGAATTTAGCTGTCCAATGTGGCATAATAGAAATAAGATCAAAATATGAATGGAGGAAGTTTTTATGGCAAACAATGAGTTACAGATTGCCGGCTCACAAGGGGAACTTAGAATCCGTCCTTACGAGCACCACGCAAAGTATTATGAAACAGATCAGATGGGTATAATCCACCATTCAAACTATGTCAAGTGGATGGAAGAAGCAAGACTTGATTTGATGGATCAGATAGGACTCAACTACAGGCAGATGGAGGATATGGAAATCATAAGTCCGGTGCTGTCGATATCGGTAGAGTATCACAGTATGGTACATTTCGATGATACGGTCGTCATCTACACAAAGCTGCTTAAGTATAACGGAATCAAGATGGAGCTTGAGTATGTCATGAAGGATAAAGAGACAGGCGAGCTTCGCACCACTGCAAAAAGCAGCCATTGCTTTTTGAACAAATCCGGCAAACCAATCTCATTAAAGAGAATGTATCCGGAATTAGATACAAAATTTTTTGAATTTAAAGAGGCATAATAAAATGATACAGGATAGATTAAAAGCATTGAGAAGCGAGATGGCAAAGAGGGGCATCTCGCTGTATGTGGTACCTACTGCTGATTTTCATGAGTCAGAGTATGTAGGAGAGCATTTTAAGGCACGCAAATATATTACAGGGTTCACGGGCTCAGCAGGTACCGCAGTCATCACTATGGATGAGGCCGGACTATGGACAGACGGCAGGTATTTTGTGCAGGCGGCTGCGCAGCTTAAGGATACCTCTGTAAAGCTCTTTAAGATTGGCGAGGAGGGCGTACCGACAGTTGATGAGTATATAAAGGATACTCTTTCGGATGGCGGTGTAATAGGTTTTGACGGCAGAGTGGTAAATGCCGCATGGGGCAAAAGGCTTTCTGAAATCGCAAAAGAAAAGCACGGCAGCATGTACGTAAATGAGGATCTGATTGACCTCATATGGACTGACAGACCACCTATGTCAAAGGCACCTGTCATGATTTTTGACAATAAATACACCGGTGAGGATATAAGCTCAAAGCTTAAAAGAGTCAGAGAGCAGATGGCACAAAAGGGTGCAACCCTTCATCTGATGTCATCACTTTACGATATCGCCTGGCTTTTAAATGTCAGGGGAGGCGACATAAGCTATGTGCCTGTAGTGCTTTCATATCTGGCACTGTCACAGGACAGCTGCATATGGTTTTTGCAGGAAGAGGTTGTGACAGAGACTCTTAAGGCATACCTCGATAAGAATGGTATACAGACAAGACCTTACGATGATTTTTATGAATATGTGAAGCATATTGATGAAAAAGAGACAGTGCTTCTAAATACATCGATTGTAAATTACCGCATCTGCGACAGCCTGCCGGATGGTGTTAAGGTGATTGATGCGGAGGATCCTACAGTTGTCATGAAGGCCGTAAAGAATGAAGTACAGCTTGAAAATCTGCGCAAGGCGCATTTGAAGGATGCAGTTGCGATGTGCAAGTTCATGTACTGGCTTAAGACAAATATAGGTAAGATACCTATGACAGAGATTTCGGCTTCAGATTATCTTGCATCGCTTAGAGCTGAGCAGGAGGGCTTTCTTGATTTGAGTTTTGCCACAATATGCGGATATGCTGATCATGGTGCTATTGTGCATTATTCTGCAACAGAGGAGTCTGACAGGCAGCTTAAGCCTGAGAGTCTTCTTTTGGTTGATTCAGGAGGACATTATCTGGAGGGAACCACAGATATCACGAGGACCTTTGCACTAGGCCCTGTGACTGACGAGATGAAGGATATGTTTACGAGAGTTTGCCGCTCAAATATGAACCTGGCAAATGCAAGGTTTAAGGAGGGCTGCTCGGGACTAAACTTTGATATTCTGGCAAGAGAGCCTTTGTGGGAGATCGGCATGGACTACAATCACGGTACCGGACACGGTGTGGGCTATGTGCTCAATGTTCATGAGGGACCAAACAGCTTTCACTGGAAGCAGTACCCGGGCAGGACTGCAGAGCGTGTGATAGAAGAGGGCATGGTCACTACAGACGAGCCGGGCATCTATTTAGAGGGCAAATTCGGTATTCGTACAGAGAATGAGCTTATCTGCCGGAAGGGTGAGAAAAATGAGTATGGCCAGTTCATGTATTTTGAGAATCTGACCTATGTACCGATAGATCTCGATGCGATTGATCCAAATCAGATGACAGACAGGGAAAAAGGATACCTGAATGCTTATCATGCGAGAGTTTATGAGCTTGTTTCACCATTTTTGAATGATGAGGAGGCCCAGTGGCTTAAGAAATATACAAGAGCTATTTAACGTTACTGCCTGCACTGCAGTGTGACCGGCAGCGATTACAACAATATTAAGTAATAAGGAAAGTATAAAATGAGTGAAAAGCTTGTACTTATAGACGGACACAGTATTTTAAACAGGGCATATCACGGACTTCCTGATCTGACCAATTCAGAGGGGCTTCACACAAATGCAGTCTATGGATTTTTGAATATCATGTTCAAGATTCTTGACGAGGAAAAGCCTGACTATCTGACGGTGGCATTTGATGTGCATGCACCGACGTTCAGGCACAGGATGTTTGATGCGTACAAGGGCACGAGAAAGCCTATGGACGAGGAACTCAGGCAGCAGGTGCCTATGATAAAGGAAATGCTTACCGCTATGGGCATAAAAATCGTGGAAAAGGAAGGCTATGAGGCCGACGATATACTTGGAACCTTATCTGTCAGGGCAGAAAAGGCTGGTATGGATGTCGCCATAATCTCCGGAGACAGAGACCTCTTACAGCTTGCGACAGACCATGTCATGGTAAGGATTCCAAAGACAAAGAAAACAGGAACCGAGATAGAAAACTACAATACAGCAGATGTTATCGAAAAGTACGGCGTCACTCCAAAGGAGTTTATCGATGTAAAGGCTCTGCAGGGAGATACGTCTGATAATATTCCCGGGGTACCCGGTATCGGCGAAAAGACAGCAGGCGCACTTATAGCAAAATATCACTGTATAGAGGCAGTACATGAGGACGCTGAGAATGTAAAGCCGCCAAGGGCTTCAAAGAATATAGTGGAGTATTGGGAGCAGGCGCTTATGAGCAAGGAGCTTGCGACAATCATACTTGATGCGCCGGTTGACTATGAATTTTCTGATGCAAAGCTTAGTGGCGGAGTAGAGTCACTCTACACTGAGGAAGCTTTTTTACTGTGCAAAAGATACGAATTCAAAAACATGCTGTCACGGTTTAATGTGGAGGCTCCTAAAAACAATGCCGAGGAGCATTTTGTGGTAGTAAGGGACTTAAAGACTGCAGAGAGAGTGTTTGAGAAGGCAAAGGACAAGGAGGTCGCTTTTGCGGTAGTACCGGGAGAGTCTTTGGGAAACAGCGAAAGTGATGGACAGCTAAGTCTGTTTTCGGAGCCGGCTTCGAACGATTATCTTGCTGTTTCGATTTGTTTTTCAGAGGAGGACATTTATTTTATCTGTACAGGTGATGAGATTTCAAGCAGCTTCCTCGATGAAAAACTAAATACTCTGGAAGTAAAGTCATGGATATCACCGGATTTAAAGACCAATCTGCACAGATTTAAGAGCAAAGAGATAAAGGCAGATGACAGAGGCAGATATTTTGATATGATGGTGGCTGCATACCTTATCAATCCGCTTGTCGGGGAGTATCCCTATGATGCGGTTGCAAAGGACTATCTGGGGCTTATGATCTCATCTAAAAAGGATTATCTGGGAAAGCTTGATTTCACCCGGATGATGAAGGAGGATGAGAAAAAGGCAGTGGACTGTGCCTGCTACGAGGTGTATACTGCCTGGAAATCAAAGCCGGTTCTTTTGCAGAAGCTAAAGGAAATGGATATGCTCACTCTTTACAGAGATATCGAGCTGCCACTCGTTTTCGTACTGTATGATATGGAAAATGAGGGTATAAGGGCTGATGGAATAAAGCTTAAGGAGTATGGAGACAAGCTTGCTGTTTCGATAACTGAGCTTGAAAAGAAAATATATGAGGCAGCAGGTGAAGAGTTTAATATAAATTCGCCAAAGCAGCTTGGAGTCATTCTCTTTGAAAAGCTTGGACTGCCAAATGAAAAGAAGACAAAGACCGGTTATTCTACTGCGGCAGATGTGCTTGAAAAGCTGGCACCGGAGTATCCGATTGTCGCGGATATATTGGAATACAGACAGCTCACAAAGCTAAAGAGCACATATGCTGACGGACTTTCGGGATATATTGCATCCGATGGCAAAATCCATACTACCTTAAATCAGACAATCACTGCGACAGGCCGTCTTTCAAGCACAGAGCCTAATCTGCAGAATATCCCGATAAGGATTGAGCTGGGCAAGCTTATCAGAAAGGTATTTCTGCCTGAGGATGGAGATCTGTTTGTTGACTCAGACTACTCGCAGATCGAGCTTCGGGTGCTTGCGTCGCTTTCAGGAGATGAAAGGATGATAGAGGCCTTTAAGAATGGTCAGGATATCCACAGAAGTACAGCGTCCCTTGTGTTTGACACACCGTTTGATGAGGTCACAGATCTTCAAAGACGAAATGCCAAGGCGGTAAATTTTGGTATCGTATATGGTATTAGCGCGTTTGGTCTGTCTAACGACCTGGGGATTTCAAGGAAAGAGGCACAGGGCTATATAGACAGCTATTTTGTCAAATATCCAAAGATTAAGGAGTTTTTGGATCAGACGGTTTTGGATGCCAAGAAAAATGGCTATACAAAGACCATGTTTGGGCGTATCAGACCGATTCCAGAACTGAACTCGAGCAATTTCATGCAAAGACAGTTTGGAGAGAGAGTTGCAATGAATTCACCTATTCAGGGTACAGCAGCCGATATCATAAAGATTGCCATGATACGTGTGCATGACAGGCTTCTTGACGAGGGCTTAAAGTCAAGGCTTATCCTTCAGGTGCATGATGAGCTTTTAATTGAGACAAAGGAAGCTGAGAAGGATAAAGTGATTAAGCTTCTGGAGAAAGAGATGCGTGGTGCGGTGGACATGAAGGTATCCATGGAAGTGGGCACTGAGTGTGGCTATGACTGGTATGATGCGCATTGATGACAGAAAAGGAAACAGTATGATTTTTATAGGAATAACAGGTGGTGTAGGTGCCGGAAAATCGGCAGTGCTTGGCTATCTTAAGGAACTTGATGGCGTAAGGGTCATGCTCTCTGATGAGATAGCACATGAGCTGATGGAGCCGGGAAGCGACTGCTACAACAGATTAAAGGAATTGTTTGCGGGCGAACCGATATGGCTTGAGGACGGGCATTTTGACAGACCGGCACTTGCCGGAGTGATTTTTTCGGATGATAAAAAAAGAGAGCTTCTAAATGAAGTAGTGCATCCGGCAGTAAAGGAATATGTGCTTAATGCAGTTAAAGAGGCAAAAAAAGATGGTCTTTTCATGCTTGTGCTTGAAGCAGCACTCCTTATAGAGGAGGGATATGGTGAAATCTGCGACGAGCTGTGGTATATTTATGCAAGTGAAGAAGTCAGAAGAAAAAGACTTAAGTCATCAAGAGGCTATTCAGATGAGAAGATAGATAGTATCTTTGCAAGCCAGCTTAAAGAAGCTGAGTACAGAAGGCACTGCAGGGAGGTTATCGATAATGATGGAGATATCGAAAACACGATAGCTTCAATAAATAAAGCGCTTAGCAAATACAAGGAGTAGTGGAAATGAATAATGTATTCGGTTTGGATATTGGTACAAGAAATGTTGTAGGAACTGTCGGCTATCAGACTGATGACAAGGAATTTGTGGTTACAGCACAGTATGTCAGGGAGCATGAGACCAGAGCCATGCTTGACGGTCAGATACATGATATAGGCAGGGTGGCAAAAACCATTAAGGAAGTAAAGGACGAGCTTGAAAAACAGACAGGACAGCCACTTGAAGAGGTGTGTATAGCAGCCGCAGGACGAGTATTAAAGACTGTCACGACGCATGTGGAGTATGAGTATGCGCAGGAGTCTGTGGTGACCGGCGAGGATGTCCATACGCTTGACCTGCTTGGCATAGAAAAAGCACAGGAGGCACTCAAGGAGGTTAACGATACAAGCTATAAGTTTTACTGTGTGGGATATTCTACAGTCAAATTCTTTTTGAATGATGAGGTGTTTATCAGCCTTGAGGGGCATAAGGCAAACAAAATAGGCGAGGATATCATAGTTACATTTCTGCCGGAGGATGTGGTAGACGGACTGTATGCGGCAGTGGGACAGGCCGGGCTTAGTGTAGCCAATATGACATTGGAGCCTATCGCCGCTATCAATGTGGCAATTCCGGAGAACTATCGTATGCTTAATATCGCACTTGTCGATGTGGGAGCCGGAACGAGTGATATCTCAATCACAAGAGACGGAAGTATCATAGCCTATGGCATGATACCGCATGCAGGAGATGAGCTGACAGAAGTTATTGTGCAGCATTTCCTCGTGGATTTCAATATGGCGGAGAGTATCAAGCTTCAGTCTACGACAAGTGATACGGTTACATACAAGGATATCATGAGCATCGAGCACACAATTCCTGCACAGGATGTCTGGGATGTGGCAGCACCTGTTGTTGATAATATTGCACAAGAGGTATCGACTAAAATCAGAGAGCTAAACGGTGACAAAACAGTGAGTGCCTGCTTTGTAGTCGGAGGCGGAGGCAAGATACACGGCTTCACGGAAAAGCTTGCGGAAGACCTTGACCTGCCGGAGGAAAGAGTAGCTCTAAGAGGTGAGGAAGTGCTTGGCGATGTGACCTTTGAGCAGGAGGATATTAAGAAGGATCCGCTTCTTGTCACTCCAATTGGTATATGTCTGAATTATTATGACCAGAGAAATAATTTTATCATGGTCAGATTCAACGGTGAGAGAATAAAGCTCTATGACAATAACAGGCTTACAATAGTCGATGCAGCGCTTCAGGCGGGATTTCCAAACGATGAGCTGTTTCCAAAGCGCGGCACACCGATAAACTTTACGGTAAATGGTGTGGCAAGGCTTGTAAGAGGCGAGGCCGGAGATGGCGCAGTAGTGACCATGAACGGAAAGCCAGCAAGCATCAACACACCGCTTGAGCCAAACAGTGAGATAGTCATCGAGCCGTCCACAGCAGGAGAGGCAGCAGTGTATAAGATATCGCAGCTTGATGAGTACAATCATTCTGTCATTACTTTTATCATAAACGGCAGAAGGGTTTCATGTCCTAGGTTTGTCCAGGTAAACGGAGAACTTGAGCCGGAGGATTACAGCATCAGGGAAAATGATGTGATTGAGACAAGAAATTACTATACAGTGCGCCAGATTGCGCAGTTTATGGACCTCGTTATTGACACAGACCAGATGATATTTGTAAACAATGAAGAGGCCGGTCTCGACACTCTTGTATACGAAAATTTCTCTGTTGAGTGGAAAACAGATGAATATGGTGTTGCAAGAATCGACAATAACACTTATAATGACTCACAAGAGTCTGATTCAGATGATGCTTCGGTCTTAGCTGAGCAGGATGCAAACAGCACAGAGTCAGACAACACAGTGACCAGAACATCAGAGCAGATGATGAATCAGGTGCTCGATGAGCTGCATGATGATTTTGCTAAAGAAGCTGAAGCATCTGCTGTGCCGGAAAACGAACTGTCGGAAAATGAATTGCCAAAAAATGATATACAGGAAGAAATACAGGAAGAAGACTCATCAAAAAATACAATTACAGTAATTGTAAACGGTGAGCCTGTAGAGTTGTCCGGCAAGGATACATATATATTTGTCGATATATTTACCCATATCTCATTTGATTTACAGGCAGGAAAGGGCAGGGCAATAGCCACTGTAATAAATGGCAGGGATGCCCGGTTTTCCGAGGAGCTTCATGAGGGAGACCAAATAGAATTATACTGGAAAGAGAATTAACATGTTAGAATTATGCAGCATTGCCAGCGGCAGCAGTGGAAACTGTATATGTGTGGGTACGGATGATTGTCATGTGCTCATAGACGCGGGCATCAGCGGTAAGAAAATAGAAAACGGACTGAATGAATTTGATATGACGGCCACAGATATGCAGGGGATTCTCGTGACACATGAGCATATAGACCATATCGCAGGGCTTGGTGTCATGGCAAGGCGCTATCATATTCCGATTTATGCCACAAAGGCCACAATCGGGGCCATAAAATGTACCAAATCCGTTGGAAATATAGATGATGAGCTGTTTCATCCTGTTGAGGCAGGCGTCGATTTTACAATAGGCGATATAGAGTTTGAGCCGCTTCACATATCACACGATGCGGCTGATCCTGTCGCGTACAGATTTAAAAACGAAAATCATGCGATGGCGGTCGTGACAGACCTTGGCACGTATGATGATGCCCTGGTTTCAAAGCTTCAGAACCTGGATGGGCTGCTGCTTGAAGCCAATCATGATATAAATATGCTCCAGACAGGGGCATATCCGTATCCGCTCAAGCGCAGAATCATGGGTGACAGCGGACATTTGTCGAATGAGAGAAGCGGGCAGTTGTTATGCGAGCTTCTTCATGATAAATTTGGCTCAGTAATACTGGGACACCTTAGTAAAGAAAACAACTACGAAAAGCTGGCGTATGAAGCTGTCAGGCTTGAGGTCACAATGGGAGACAATCCATATAAGGCAAGTGATTTCCCTATGTATGTGGCTAAGAGAGACAGGGCATCAGACCGCATAGCCGTAGAATAAGAGAACAGGAGAATAAGTTGTTATGGATAACACAAAGAACAAAGTAATCATCACAGTTGTCGGAAAAGACACAGTAGGAATCATCGCAAAGGTATGTACATATCTGTCAGAGGGCAGTGTAAACGTGCTTGATATCTCACAGACTATTGTTTCAGGTTATTTCAACATGATGATGATTGTTGATATGGCAAATGCTACAGCTTCATTTGCAGAGATTTCTGACCAGCTTGATGCACTTGGAGAAGAAATTGGTGTAACAATAAAGTGTCAGAAGGAAGAAATCTTTGAGATGATGCATCGAATCTAGTTTAGCATAAAAATGTCATACACAGTTAAAGGAGAACAGCAAAATGATAAATATTGGTGAAGTAATTGAGACCAATGACATGGTGGAGAAGGAAAATCTTGACGTGCGTACAATCACACTCGGTATCAGCCTGCTCGACTGTATAGACTCAGACCTTGCAAAGGTAAATGAAAATATCTACAACAAGATTACAACACTTGCAAAGAATCTTGTATCAACAGGAAAAGAGATAGAGAACAACTACTGTATCCCTATTGTAAACAAACGTATTTCAGTTACACCTATCGCCCTTGTCGGCGGTGCGGCCTGCAAGAGCTCAGAGGATTTTGTTACAATAGCAAAGACACTTGACAGAGCTGCCAAAGAGGTAGGTGTCAACTTCATCGGTGGATACTCAGCACTTGTGTCAAAGGGCATGACAAAGGCGGATGAGCTTTTAATCAAATCTATCCCTCAGGCAATGCTTGAGACAGACCTGGTATGCAGCTCTGTAAATGTTGGCTCTACAAAAACCGGAATCAACATGGATGCAGTAAAGCTGATTGGCGAGATGATAAAGGAGACAGCAGAGGTGACAAAGCACCTTCCTGTATCAGGCTGTGCCAAGTTTGTAGTATTCTGCAACGCTCCTGATGACAATCCGTTTATGGCAGGAGCCTTCCATGGTGTGACAGAGGCAGATGCCATCATCAATGTAGGTGTCAGCGGACCGGGAGTAGTAAAGACTGCTCTTGAAAAGGTAAGAGGCGAGAACTTTGAGGTGCTCTGTGAGACAATCAAGAAGACAGCCTTCAAGGTTACACGAGTAGGACAGCTTGTGGCAAAGGAGGCTTCAAAGAAGCTTGGAGTGCCATTTGGAATCATAGACCTCTCACTTGCACCTACACCGGCTATCGGAGACTCTGTAGCCGATATTCTCTGTGAGATAGGCTTAGAGAGAGCCGGAGCTCCGGGAACAACAGCTGCACTTGCACTCTTAAACGATCAGGTGAAAAAGGGCGGTATCATGGCATCCTCATATGTTGGCGGACTCTCAGGTGCTTTTATTCCTGTATCAGAGGATCAGGGAATGATAGATGCCGTAAACGATGGTGCACTCACTCTCGAAAAGCTTGAGGCTATGACCTGTGTGTGCTCAGTAGGACTTGACATGATTGCAATCCCGGGCGATACAAAGGCCACCACAATTTCAGGAATTATCGCAGATGAGATGGCTATCGGTATGATAAATCAGAAGACAACAGCCTGCAGACTGCTTCCTGCAATCGGAAAGGATGTAGGTGATGTGGTAGAAATTGGAGGACTCCTTGGATCTGCACCGGTTATGCCGGTAAACAGATTCTCTTGTGATGCATTTGTAAACCGCGGAGGAAGAATCCCTGCACCTATTCACAGCTTTAAGAATTAGTAAATAATGGCATTGTTTACAAGCATGTACTTATAAGAATAACTTATAAGTACATGCTTATTTTAAAGTGGTACTTGACAATGACAAAAATACATGATTAAATAAAGACAGTTATATGACTGACGGAAGTGGATAACCACATGGAGTATAACAGTTGATTGCCGACCGTCTGGGCGCACATTTATATAAGTTTCCTGCAGAGCTTTATATTATTATGTGTGTTCAGACGGTCTTTTTTATTCCGGCAGGCCCGAGTAATTTGGGGATGCAGACCACATTATCAGAAAACATGGAGGATGACATGGAAAGAGTATCATTAGCAAAGGAATTATCAAGCACAACATACCCTGGCAGAGGTATCGTAATCGGCCGCACAAAGGATGGTAAGAAGGCTGTAACAGCATACTTTATCATGGGCAGAAGCGAAAACAGCCGCAACAGAGTATTTGTAGAGGATGGCGAGGGCATCAGAACACAGGCATTTGACCCTTCAAAGCTTGAGGATCCAAGTCTTATCATTTACGCACCTGTAAGAGTGCTCGGCAACAAGACAATTGTCACAAACGGTGACCAGACAGATACTATCTATGAGCTGATGGACAAGCAGCAGACATTTGAGCAGGCCTTAAGGACAAGAGAGTTTGAGCCTGACGCTCCTAACTATACACCTAGAATTTCAGGAATCATGCATATTGACAATGGTGAGTTCAACTATGCTATGTCAATCTTAAAGAGCAACAACGGCAATCCTGATGCATGCAACAGATATACATTTGCATACTCAGCACCGGTTGCAGGAGAGGGACATTTTATCCATACATATATGGGTGATGGCAATCCGCTGCCAAGCTTTGAGGGTGAGCCTACATGGGTAGACATCGAGGGAGATATCGATGAGTTTACCGATATGGTATGGGAGAACCTTAACGAGGATAATAAGGTATCACTTTTTGTCAGATATATTGATATCGCTACAGGCGAGTATGAGAGCAGAATCGTAAATAAAAACAAATAAAACACTATATAAACGGTCAAATATACAAGATAAGCAGATAAAAACAGGAGAACAGAAAAATGCAGGAATACGAATTAAAATACGGATGTAATCCAAATCAGAAACCAGCCAGAATATTTATGAAGGAGGGAGAGCTTCCTATAAAAGTGCTTAACGGCAGAGCCGGATATATCAACTTCCTTGATGCCTTTAACGGATGGCAGCTTGTAAGAGAGCTTAAGAAGGCAACAGGTCTTCCAGCCGCAACATCCTTCAAGCATGTTTCACCTGCAGGTGCAGCAGTTGGACAGCCACTTTCAGATGTGGAGAAAAAGATTTACTGGGTTGATGATATGGATATTGAGTTTACACCACTTGCAAATGCATACATCAGAGCAAGAGGAGCTGACAGAATGTCATCATTTGGTGATTTTATTTCACTTTCAGATGTATGTGACAAGAGCACTGCACTTGTAATCAAGAGAGAGGTATCAGACGGTGTTATCGCTCCGGGCTACACAGACGAGGCTCTTGAGATTTTAAAGGCTAAGAAAAAAGGCAATTATTGTGTTATCGAGATTGACCCGTCATATGAGCCGGCACCTATCGAGAGAAAGGATGTATTTGGCATCACATTTGAGCAGGGCAGAAACGAGCTTCATATTGATGATGATTTCTTCTCAAATATCGTGACAGAGAACAAGGAGCTCACAGAGCAGGCTAAGATCGATCTGGCAATCTCTATGATTACATTAAAGTATACACAGTCCAACTCTGTATGCTATGTAAAGGGTGGCCAGGCAATCGGTATCGGAGCAGGCCAGCAGTCTCGTATCCACTGTACCAGACTTGCAGGCTCAAAGGCAGACAACTGGTGGCTTCGTCAGTCTCCACAGGTGCTTGGACTTCAGTTCGTGGATGGTATCAGACGTGCAGACCGCGACAACACTATTGACCTTTATATCGGTGAGGATTATATGGATGTGCTTGCAGAGGACGAGTGGAAGAAGTTCTTCAAGGTAAAGCCGGACGTATTTACAGCAGAGGAGAAGAGAGCTTGGCTTGACAAGAATACAGATGTAGCACTTGGTTCGGATGCATTCTTCCCATTTGGTGACAACATTGAGCGTGCCCACAAGAGTGGCGTGAAGTATGTAGCCCAGCCGGGTGGATCTGTGAGAGATGACCATGTTATTGAGACATGTAATAAGTACGGTATGGTAATGAGCTTTACAGGAATCAGACTTTTCCATCACTAATCACAGGGTATAGCGGTTATTAAGCTGAATTTAAGCACAATAAGTAATTCAATAATAGAGGACTTCATGATATAATTACAGTATACATTTTACACAGTAGTTAATCATGGAGTCTTTTTATGTCATTACAGTTTATCACAGGTAATTCAGGAAACGGAAAAACAAAATATCTCTTTAACAGGATAGTGAAAGAGGCAAAGGCAAACCCAAGGGACAATTATCTTGTAATAGTGCCTGAGCAGTTTACAATGCAGACGCAGAGACAGCTTGTAGATTTATCGGAGAATAAAGCTATCATGAATATAGATGTGCTAAGCTTTAAGCGCTTAGCCTACAGAGTGTTTGATGAGCTAGGAATCACAAATCTCACGGTGCTTGAGGAGACAGGTAAGAACCTTGTACTCAGAAAGCTTGCGGCACAGGAGGCGGATAAGCTTGGCGTAATAGGCAGAAACTTAAACCGCATCGGCTATATAAGCGAGGTGAAGTCACTGCTTTCGGAGCTTGTGCAGTACAATATATCACCTGAGGAGCTCGGAAGATATATTGCATCAGGCAGGCTATCGGATACACTTTCAGATAAGCTCAAGGATGTGCTCGTGCTCTACGAAGCATTTGAGAAGTTTATGCAGGACAAATATATCACTGCAGAGGAAATACTTAATGTGCTTAGCAATGTGGCGGAGGAGTCTGCCATTCTTAGAAATTCAGTCATTGCATTTGATGAATTTACCGGATTTACGCCTATACAGAACCAGCTCATCAAAAAGCTCTTTGTCATTTCAAAGAAAATATATGTAACGCTCACAATAGACTGTCGTGAGGATATCTTTAAGAGCAGAGGCATGCAGGAGCTGTTTGACATGCCAAAAAGGACAGTGAAATCACTCACCGAAATGGCAGCGTTTTATGGCATAGAAGTCGAGGAACCTATTATCCTTGATAAAAACTACCGGCTTGCAGAAAACGAAGAGCTAAGCTTTATGGAACAGCAGCTTTTCAGAAAACGAAGATGCTCCTTTAAAAAAGCACCAAAGCACATTCATATAGACTGTCTGCGTGACCCGAAGCAGGAGCTGACAAAGATAGCCAGAAGAATCAATGAGCTTGTAAGGAACGAAAACCTGCGTTACCGCGATATTGCTATAGTCACAGGAGATGTGAATATATATGCAGGTTATGTGCGTGAAATATTTGACAAATACAATATTCCTTACTTTATCGATGCCACACAGGAGATACTTTTCCATCCGTTTATTGAGTTTATCAGGTCAATACCCGATATTGCGGCACAAAATTTCTCGGCAGATGCGGTGTTCAGATTTTTGCGGTGCGGCTTTAGTGAGCTATTGGACAGTGAAATAGATGTACTTGAAAACTACGTGCTCGCCTGTGGAGTAAGAGGTAAAAGCGCATGGGACAAAAAGTGGGTCAGGCTGCCAAAGCATAAGGCAGGCTATGACATTGAGCTTTTAAACCAAAGCAGGGAATATATAATGGAGCTTCTAAAGCCGGTATATCAGGTGTTTTCCGATAAAAAGTCAACGGTAAAGGACTATGTGCTCGCTATATATAAGCTGATAGTTTTGCTTGATATACCTGATAAGCTTGCAAAAAAGGAGCAGGCACTGCTTGATGCAGGGGACCAGACCGCATCAAAGGAATATGGACAGATATACAAAATAGTCATGCAGCTCTTTGAAAAATATGTGGCGGTGCTGGGTGATGAATGTATGGATGCAGAGGAATTTACACAGATACTGGATGCAGGACTGGATGCGGCAGATGTAGCAGTCATACCGCCGGGATACGACACTGTGACCATCGGAGATATTGAGAGAACGCGTCTGACCAACATAAAGGTCATGTTTTTTGCAGGCGTAAACGATGGGATTGTTCCAAAGGCGGCAGGAAGAGGAGGCATTATATCCCAGTATGAGAGAGAGGCACTTAAGGAGCTGGATATAGAGCTTGCGCCCGGGGCAAGGGAGCAGGCATTTATACAGAGGTTTTATCTGTATCTGAACATGACAAAGCCATCCAGGGAACTTTATATCAGCTATACGAGACTTGACAGTGAAAAAAAGGCTGCCCAGCCATCGTATCTCATAGGTATATTAAAGGGGATGTTTCCGGAGCTTGTCGTGACTGAGACAGAGGATGTAGAACAGCTTTTGGATATATCAAGCAGGCAGAGTGCTCTGGATTATCTGTTGTCAAATGAGGTGGATGACAGATGGTGCGAGATTGCAGCAGCGGTGATGCTCTATGACGCATCAGTCAGTGATGCAGGGGACGGTAATGAAGTAGACGATAAAGAATTTACTCAAAAAAATTCCGTGGAGAGGCTCATAAATGCAAGGTTTGAGCATTATTCAAAGGATCCGATCAGCCGAAATGTGGCAAGAAGCATATACGGCAGACACATGGAGGGCAGTATCACGCGCTTTGAGCAGTTTGCCAGATGTGCATATGCGCATTTTTTAAATTATGGATTGAGGCTTACAGAGCGTGAGGAGAGCGGCTTTACATCCCTTGATATGGGTAATATATACCATGAAGCACTGGAAAGATACAGTAAGAAGCTTGATAGGGAGAGTACTGACTGGTTTAGCGTGACAGATGCAAAAAGGGATGAGCTTGCGATGGAAGCAATAAATGAGGTGATTGATGAGTATGCAGGCTTTGGCATATTTGATACAGCGGAAAGCCAACATTCGATATCACATATGAAGGCGGTCTTTAAGCAGACAGTATGGGCACTCACAACCCAGATACGAAGAGGCAGCTTTGTGCCTGAGAGGTTTGAGTTTTCTTTTTACGAGAGCCTTGATATGGCAAATGATGTGACGGTTGATATAAAGGGACGCGTGGACAGGACTGACACATATACGGATGAGGGCAGGCTTTTTGTGAAGGTACTGGATTACAAGTCGGGAAATACAGTTTTTGACCTGGTGAAGCTGTACTATGGCACGCAGCTTCAGCTTGCAGTGTACATGGACGCCGTCATGGAACAAAAGAAAGAGGCGCTAAAGCAGGTAAGTGTGGAGCCGGGCGGTATGCTGTACTATCACATCGACGATCCTGTAATTGATTTAAAGGACGTGACACCGGGCACTGAGCTGTCTGAGGAAGAAATCAATCAGATGATATTAAAGAAGCTCAAGCCTGACGGGCTTATCAACTCGGACGAAAAGGCATACAGAGGCATGGACAGGGACTTTGAGAAAAGCTCTGACGTAATCCCTGTCACCTTAAAAAAGGATCAGACACCGGCTGCAGGCTCAAAGGTGGCAAACGCCGAAGAGTTTGATGTGATAACAAGGTTTGCGCGAGAGAAGCTTCGCGAGATAGGAAGAGAAATATACGATGGAAATGTTGCCGTCAATCCTATCAAGAACAAGAAAATAGACAGCTGCGCATATTGCGCTTTTCAGGCCATATGCAGGTATGATTCAAGGATACCGGGCTTTAGCGAAAGAAGCTTTAACGGTGACAATAAGGAAGATGTACTTGATAAAATGCGTACACAGATTGCAGCGGCAGAGCATAAAGCATGCTATGGAGATAATAATATAAAGCCATAATCGGGAGACATAATATGGATGTTAAATGGACCAGTGAACAGAAAAAGGTAATAGATTTAAGAGACAGGGATATACTTGTATCGGCGGCAGCGGGCTCAGGAAAGACAGCTGTACTCGTTGAGCGTATAGTAAACAGAATATGTGTGGATAATCCGCCGGTGGATATCGACAGGATGCTTGTGGTGACGTTTACCAAGGCTGCAGCTGCTGAGATGAGGGAGCGTGTCAGCCGTGCGATAGACAGCTTGAAGGAGCAAAAGCCGGACGATGAGAACCTGCAGAGGCAGTCGACACTGGTTCACAATGCGCTCATCACTACAATCGATTCGTTTTGTCTGTTTGTGGTGCAGAATAATTTCGCACAGCTTAATCTGGATCCTGATTTCAGAATCGGTGACCAGGCAGAGCTTAAGCTTATGCTAAAGGATGCTTTGGCACAGGTATTTGAGGACAATTATGCAAGAGAAGACAACGAGGCATTTATCAACCTTATAGATACCTACAGCAAGGGGAGAAATGACTCTGCCGTCAGGCAGATGGTGGAGGATATCTACTATAAGGCGGGCAGCTCATCATGGCCGAGAAAGTGGATGAACAGTCTCCTAAGGCTCTATGATATAAAGTCAGCTAAACAGCTTGAGGATTCAGAAATCATTAAGGAGATAGTGGATTACAGCAGGGTGCTTTTGGAGGAGGATGTTCAGGAGCTTACAATGGCGAAAGACCTGGCATCAGCTACACCCGGGCTTGAAAAGTATGCGCTTACACTTTCAGAGGATATAGCATTGTTTGATGGAATGGCGGATGTGACAGGCTATGTCGGCATGCAGGAGTTCTTAAATAAAATATCCTTTGGCAGAATTGCTGTCATCAGAAAATTTGACGGAGACGAGAAGAAAAAGGAACGCGTGAAAAGCATGCGCGATGCTGTCAAGAAGAAGGTAGACGGAATAAAGCAGAAATACTTTGGCATGTCAATTGAGCTTATGTATGAGCAGCTGGAGCGTCAAAGACCATTTGTTAAAGAGCTGATAAGGCTCTCACTCGAGTTTTATGATGCGATGGAGGCTGTAAAAACAAGAAAAAGAGTATTTGATTTTTCTGATATAGAGCACTTTGCGCTTCGCATACTGGTGGATGAACAGACACTGGAGCCCACAGAGACAGCGCGTGAGTTTTCAAAACATTTTGAGGAAATCATGATTGACGAGTATCAGGACTCAAACCAGGTGCAGGAGGATATACTTACCGCTATTTCAAGAGAGCACCAGGGAGTCGGCAACATGTTTATGGTGGGCGATGTAAAGCAGAGCATATACAGGTTTCGAATGGCACGTCCGGAGCTGTTTATGGAAAAATACAACACATATACATCAGATGACAGTGCACACCAGAGAATAGACCTGCATAAAAATTTCAGAAGCAGGAATGAGGTGTTAGACTTTACTAACGACATATTCTACAAAATCATGGCAGCAGATTTGGGCAATGTGCAGTATGATGACGATGCGGCACTGTATCCCGGTGCAAGCTATCCGGATGAGACGATGCGTCCTGAGCTTTTGCTTGTTGACTACAAGGATGAGGAGCTGTCTGAAATTATAGAGGATGAGGATGGAGATAAGGTGCAGATAGAGGCGCTTTTGATTGCAAACCGTATCAGGAGTCTGATGGAAAACGGCATGGTGACTGATAAAAAGACAGGGCAGCTAAGAGCCGTGCAGTACAGGGATATAGTGATACTTTCGAGAAGTGTTGCAACCTGGGGCAATACAGTGGCAGCAGTATTAAAGGACTGTGATATTCCGGCGCATGTAGAGTCGAATACAGGCTACTTTTCATCGTATGAGATACAGGTGATTCTGTCGATGCTTCGCATACTCGATAATCCGCTGCAGGATATTCCGATGGCAGCAGTGCTTGCTTCGCCTATCGTGGGCATGGATGATGAGGAGCTGGCACAGATTAGGTCTGCCTTTAAGGGCGTAAGCTTTGCACAGGCTGCACTTAGCGCCATGGCAGGTGAGGATGGCTATGAGGACGAGAAGCTTAAAGCCTTCGCTTTGGTATTTGAGAGACTAAGAGGTGCTGTAGCTGATACGCCAATCCATGAGCTTTTGTACATGATGCTTGATGAGACAGGCTTTTACAGGTATGCATCAGCCATGCCGGCAGGAAAACGGCGCAGACAGAATATAGATATGCTGATTGAGATGGCCGCAGCCTATGAAAAGACCAGCTACAAGGGGCTGTTTCACTTTGTCAGGTACATAGATATACAGCAGAAATACGAGATAGACTACGGAGAGGCCGATACCGCAGGCGAGAATGACGATGTGGTGCGCATTATGACAATCCATAAGAGCAAGGGTCTTGAGTTTCCTGTAGTGTTTGTTTCCGGGCTTGGCAAGGGCTTTAACACGCAGGACACAAAATCAGACCTGGTGATACATGAAAAGCTTGGGCTTGGCCTTGTGGAAAAAACAAAAAGCCCAAGGACAAAGCGACCATCACTAATCAGAAATGAGATAGAAAGCCGCATTAAAAGGGAAAATCTGGGAGAGGAGCTGCGTGTGCTGTATGTAGCGCTCACAAGGGCGAAGGAAAAGATTATCCTGACAGGGGGACTTTCAAATGCCCAAAAATCCTTTGAGAAGTATAGAGGCAATGTAAATGCGAAACAGCCAATAAGCTTTGGGCAAAGGGAGGAAGCAGGGTGTTACCTGGACTGGATTATACCTGCCATGCTGTCGTACCCGGATAAGTATACGGTATCCACAGTCGATGCAACAGAGTTCGCTGCACGAACTGCGATGGATATGGCGGCAAACGATATATCAAAAGCGCAGCTTATTGGGCACATAAGTGCAGCGGATGAAATAAAAGCCAAAGAGCTCGCAGAGGAATTTGATTTTGAGTATGTATATGCTTCTGATATAACTAAAAAAAGCAAATATTCGGTATCTGAGCTGAAGCATGACTCTATGGTTGAAAAGTACGACAGCACAGAGAGGGAGGCAGAGCGTCCTAAGTTCCTTTTGGAGGAGAAGGAGACGTATGTGCCGGACTTTGCGAGGGATGATGAGGCAGGCGGTGCTTCTAATGAAAGCAAAGAGCCTAAAAATGCAGCAGGTGTGAATCAGGGAGCGCTGCGCGGAACTGCAGTGCACCGTGTCATGGAGTGTCTGGATTTCAAGAGTCTGTGTGATATAGATACAAAAGACCATGTGGCAGTCAGTGCATTTGTGAAGAAAAGCATGGATGAAATGCTAAAAAAGGGGCTTATCACAGATGACATGTACAAGCTGACCAGACCAAAGCTTATAGAGCAGTTTATATCATCAGATGTGGCAGCGCGTATGGCACAGGCGGATAAGAGAGGCGATTTGTATAAAGAGAAGCCTTTTGTGATGGACTATGAGGGAGTATTGGTTCAGGGAATTATTGATGTATTCTGGCTGGAGAATGATAAAATAGTGCTGCTTGATTACAAGACGGACAGGGTAAATGCTGCTAAAGAGCTTATCGACAGATACAGTACACAGCTAAAACTGTATGCTGATGCACTTGGAAGGATTTTTTCTACAGATGGGAAAAGCATACAGGCGGATGAGAGGCTCATATATTCATTCCGTTTACAGCAGACAATTGTTACCTGTTGTGAATATAAAAAATAGTGGCAAGTCACAGAAATCTATTATATAATGTCTAACAGGCGGTACAAAAATACAATATATTAATATATTAATATATCAATATATCAATATATCAGACATAATTGCTGTATGAACAGCTGTATATAAAGCCAAAGAAAAGAGATAATTTACATGGAGGAATACAATATGTACGAGTACGATGACGAGGTTTTAGACACATTTTTAAAGAAACAGACACAGCTTTTTAGTGAGGAGGTCGCAGATACTCCGGAGGCTGCAGAGGAATTTTTAGAGGACTGCATGGCTGTGGTATGTAAGAATATAAAAGAAGTAAGAGATTACTTTGATGAGGCAGGCTCAGATATTTCGGGCATGTCAGATGATGAGCTTATGGACCAGAGTGAGGTCTTTGCCATTGCGGACGGCAGATTCCTTGTTGTGGAAGGATAGCAGGTATGAAGTATTTTAAGAAAACGATGTGTATGCTGCTTGCATCAGCGACACTTCTCACCGGCTGCAGTATTGGCGGCAAGGAGATAGTGCTTGATATAAATACCACGAACAGCCATACAGTTTTTTCCGTGGACAATATGAAGTGCGATAAGACGGAGGCACTCATATATTTAGCCAACTACAAAAATCTGTATGGCACTATGTATGATGTAAACCTGCTTGAGACAGATGATGCGTCGAACGTGGAAAAATATATCAGGGATGTCACTGTTGATGAGCTGACGCGCATATACTGCATGGTTTCAATTGCAAAGCAGAAGAAGATTACACTTACAGACAAGGAGAAGAGTAGTGTGTCAAAGGCTGCAAAGGAATACTATGATTCATTAAACGAAGCTGAAAAGAAATTCACAAAGGCTGATTTATCAGACATTGAGAGCGCATACGAGCATTATGCGATTGCGCAAAAGCTGTACAATTCTCTATCGAAGGGCGTTGATACAGAGGTGAGTGATGAGGATGCAAGAGTTATCCATATACAGAAAATCTTTGTAAAGAGCAAGGAGAGCGCAGACGCTGTGAGCCAGAAGCTTTTGTCAAAGGAAGATTTTGCAGCAGTTGCATCAGGCAGCAGTGAGGACAGTCAGACAGAGCTGTATGCTGCAAAGGGCACTCTGCCACAGGAGGTTGAGGCTGTAGCATTTGAGCTTGGCGATGGAGAGACATCTGATATGATAAGCACAGATGACGGCTACTATTTCATCAAGTGTATATCCAAGCTGGACCGGGAAAAAACAGAGCAGAACAAGGTCACTATACTGCAAAAGAGACAACAGGAGCAGTTTAATGATGACTACGAGCACTTTGTAAAAAAAGCAGGCTTTAGTTTAAACAATGACCTGTGGGATTCAATCAGTATAAAGGATGAAAAGGATGTGAAAACAAGCTCATTTTTTACTGTGTACAATAAATACTTTCAGACCGACAATTGAACAGGCAGATAATAATTAATAATAGACAGGAGCATATAATATGGACTGGGAATTTGACATCCTATATGCAATTCAGAGCATCAGAACACCATTTTTAGACAAGGTAATGGCGTTTTTATCCACCATCGGAGATGCAGGCGTATTGTGGATTGTGATAGGTGTAGTGCTTTGTGTTTCAAAAAAATACCGCCGTGGAGGCATGCAGATGCTTTCGGCAGAGCTTTTGAGCTTTATAGTGGGCAATCTGATAATAAAAAATATGGTCGACAGATTGAGACCATGTCAGATAGATGAGACTGTCAGTCTTATTGTAAAGATACCGTTTGACTCATCATTTCCTTCGGGACACACGTTAAATGGCATAACAGCGGCAGTGACACTTATGTTTATAGACAAAAGAATGGGAATACCGGCGATTGTACTTGCGGTACTTATAGCGTTTTCGCGTATGTACAACTTCATGCATTTCCCAACGGATGTCCTGGCAGGAGCAGTGCTTGGAGTGGTATCGGCTGTGTTTGTGAACTTTTTGTTTAAGAGAGCCGGTAATTAATAAAAAGCTGTACACATGCAGGTCTATGAAACCTGCATAGTGTACAGCTTTTTTATGTGATGTTAACAGTAAAATTACTTTGTTGGATTACTTTGTGAGAAGAAGCATGATATCATTACTTCTCTTTACAAATTTAGTCATCTGGTCAACTGAAAGCGGCTGGTTAGAAAGCATTGCAAGGTCGTAAAGCTGCTCAGCAAACATTGGAACGTGCTCAGAATCCTTATTGTCTAAGATGTACTTCACAAGCTCGTTGTTGGCATTTAATGTGAGTGTCTGGTCAGCAGCAAACAAGCTTGGATCCATTCCACCCATGCCTCCGGCTGCGTACATCTTCATCATATCCTGCATACGTCTGCCCTGCTCTGAGAGTGTGAGCACAGATGCTACATCTGCGTTCTTAAGGTTTTCTACCTTTACAGTGAGCTTGTCATTGTTCAAAGCCTTTTTGAATACCTCTGAGAGAGTAGTGGTTGCCTCAGTGAGGTCTGCACCGGATTCATCCTTGAGAGACTCTGTGAGGTCTGCATCTATTCTCATGAACTTGTAGTGGTCATTTCTCTGCTCAAGCTGTGTGATGAATGAGGTATCGATATTGTGGTCAAGAATAACAGCGTTCATGCCCTGCTCCTTGAACAGCTTGATATACTGACCCTGCTGTACTACATCTGTGACATAGTAAACTGTATTTTTCTCAGGTTCCTTGTTTTCATCAGTGTTGGCTGAGCTGTCTGCATTTGCATCAGTATTTTCAGCTTTTTTTGTATCATCAGAAGCATCAGCACTTTCTGCATCTGTTTTTCCATCATCCGCAACAGGTGCGAGCAGCTCCGGAAGAGTCTGATACTTGTCATTGATATCCTTGAAAAGAATATAGTCGTTTATCTTGTCGCAGAACTTCTCGTCCTTTAAGCAGCCAAACTTGATGAATGGGCTGATGTCATCCCAGTATTTCTCATAGGCTTCCTTATCTGTCTTGCACATACCGATGAGCTTGTCAGCTACTTTCTTGGTGATGTACTCAGAAATCTTCTTTACGAAGCCATCATTCTGGAGAGCAGAACGTGATACGTTAAGCGGTAAATCAGGACAATCGATAACACCCTTAAGGAGCATCAAAAACTCAGGAATGACCTCCTTGATATTGTCTGCGATAAATACCTGGTTGTTGTAAAGCTTAATAGTTCCCTCAATTGAGTCGTACTCTGTGTTGATCTTAGGGAAGTAGAGGATACCCTTTAAGTTGAAAGGATAGTCCATATTCAGGTGAATCCAGAAAAGAGGCTCCTTGTAGTCTAAGAATACCTTTCTGTAAAACTCCTTGTATTCCTCGTCGGTACACTCATTCGGGCTCTTGGTCCAGAGTGGGGTTGTATCATTGAGCGGAACAGGGCGCTTAACGATTTTGAGCTGATCCTTTGCAGGAGATACCTCTACCTGCTCCTTCTCGCCCTTGTCATTTTCTTTTTCCTCGTACTTGGCGTCCTCATGGATTTCCTCGATGACAGTGTCAGTGTCACGCTTGTCGGCCTTGTCTATTGTCTCGTACTCTTCAGGAGCATTTTCTTTTGCAAGGTAAATCTCTGTAGGCATGAAAGAACAGTACTTTTCGATAACCTCACGTGCGCGGTACTCGTTTGCGAACTCAAGACAGTCGTCGTTTAAGTAGAGAGTAATCTCTGTTCCGACGTCGTCCATGTCGCCATCCTCCATGTTGTACTCTGTGCCACCATCACATGACCAGTGAACAGGTGTAGAGCCCTCTTTATAAGAGAGAGTATCGATTGTTACCTCGTCGGCTACCATGAATGCTGAGTAGAAGCCGAGACCAAAATGACCGATAATCTGGTCATCGTTTGACTTGTCCTTGTATTTCTCGATGAAGTCTGTAGCACCTGAAAAAGCTATACGGCTTATGTATTCCTCAACCTCATCAGCTGTCATACCAAGACCGTTATCTAGAATCTTTATTGTCTTTTCGTCAGGGTTTACGAGCACCTGAATCTTGCCCTTGTAGTCTGCAGGAAGGGAATATTCACCCATCATGTCGAGCTTTTTGAGCTTAGTTATGGCATCGCAGCCGTTTGAGATGAGCTCACGATAGAAGATATCGTGGTCTGAATATAACCATTTCTTTATAATAGGGAACAGGTTGTCGCTGTCAATTGAAAGATTGCCGTGTTTTTCTGTCATTTTTACACACTCCTTGTTTTTTATTTTACATTTACGCCGCGGTTATGGGTTGTGATGTTGCAACGTAGCAGCCAATAATTCCTCAGAGAAAATATGAAGTCAGCCACAGGATTTTGTATGGATAGTTTGTGGCATGCTTTTTGTTGTGCCGCCTTGTCCGGTAATGGAACCCTGCGGCAGTTCATATTTTATCTTCGGAACAATTGTCTGTTACCCGCAATGTTAGCTTATTTCCGCGAATGTAGATTTAGTTAAATGTTTTACACCGCGGCTATGGGCTATGAGGTTGCGATGTATCAGCCAATAATTCCTCAGAGAAAATATGAAGTCAGCCACAGGATTTTGTATGGATAGTTTGTGGCATGATTTTGGTTGTGCCACTTTGTCCGGTAATGGAACCCTGTGGCAGTTCATATTTTATCTTCGGAACAACTGTCTGCTACCCGCAAATTTAGCTTATTTCCGCGAGTGTAGGTCATTTAATATTTGCAGTAAATCAGCTTGTTTTATAAGCATAATAAAATAATAGTTCGCATTATCGGAAAAGTCAATAGAAAATTAGCACTCAAAAATAGTGAGTGCTAACAAAACGACAGAAAACCGCATGAATTGGGTATTTTTGGAATTGTGAAAAGTTTATAAACTTATTTTTCACTGGACATTGTGGCGTAAAAATGCTAGGATTTATTTTATAATATAGATATAAGGAGACTAATATGTTACAGGCAGGTATTAAAGGTAAGAAAGAGATTACAGTAACTTTGGATAAGACAGCGAAGGCTATGGGAAGCGGCACGATGGATGTGTTTGCTACTCCGGCTATGATTGCGCTGATGGAAAATACAGCTTTTGAGAGTGTTGCGTCTGAGCTTGAGGAGGGAAGTGGTACTGTCGGTACTGCACTTGATATTAAGCATGTTTCGGCTACACCGGTTGGCATGAAGGTGACTTGTGAGTCGGAGCTTGTGAAGGTGGATGGTAGAGCACTCACTTTTTCTGTAAAGGCTTTTGATGAGGCAGGACTCATTGGTGAGGGTACTCATGAGCGTTTTATAGTATTTGAGGAGAAATTCCAGAAGAAGGCAGATGACAAAGCAAAGTAGACCGGATTTAGATAGTAAAACACCGGAAATCAAAACGGAGAAACGTAAGGCCGTAGGTGGTGATTGTAAAGAATCTAACATCGAAGGAAAAAGTGCGAGGAAATACAGCAGAAGATGGGATATCATTGTGACAGCCTTTGATTTTGTGACCAATTTTTCAGAAAGCTCTATTTCTGCATACGCAGGGCAGGCAGCCTTCTTTTTGATGCTGTCGTTTTTCCCGTTTTTATTGTTTTTCTTTTCGTTGCTGAGCTGGACACCGCTTACAGAGGCTGATTTTTTGATGTGGGCGAGCTCATTTATTCCTGAGTCGTTTGGCGACATCATGAAGGATCTGGCCAGTGAGGTGTATGCCAGCGGCACAGGCAGGCTTTCTATTACGATGATTACAGCCGTGTACTTAAGCTCAAAGGCTTTTATTTCGTTTCAGCTTGGACTTGATGATATGTACCATGTGAAGGAAAACAGAAATTTTATTTTGAGGCGCATATATTCGGTGCTTTACAGTATCGTTTTTGCACTGGCACTCATTTTTTTACTGGGTATCATGGTGTTTGGAAATATGCTCAGGAAGATGTATTTTTCGAATGTTCATCATATAATTGGAAGTATAATAGGCAGTGTGGTCGATTATCGTCTGGTAATCTGCCTGCCGGTGCTTATTTTATTTTTCTGGGTGATTTATGTGTTTCTGCCAAACAAGAAGCAGAGGGCAAAGTACCAGCTGCCGGGAGCGGTATTTGCGGCTGCTGCATGGATGATTTTTTCGGGAATCTTTTCGGTGTACGTGGATAAATACAATAATTATTCTTCATTTTATGGCACAATGACCACTATTGCGCTTATAATGGTATGGTTATATGGTTGCATGTATGTGCTTTTCATAGGCGGTATAATAAACCGCACATGGGAGGAGCGTATGGAGGCAAAAAAATATTATAAATAGTAAATTCGGAGGCTTCGAATATATGGATAATAATAAAGAAATGATAGAAGGGCTTGTATCACAGATACTTGACGATTATCATGATGACAAAATCATAAATCAGCAGGCACTATTTTCACAGCCAGACAAGGAGGCTGTTTGTGATCTGCTCTCAAAGCTTATTAAGATAATGTATCCGGGATATTTCAAGGGCACGAGCTTCAGATATTACAACCTGGACAGCCAGATTGCTGTTCTTTTGGAGGATATCATGTACAATCTGCGCAAGCAGGTGGTGCTTGCCCTGCCGCAGAATCCTAAATACAGGAGCTTATCACATCACGAGCTTGTCAATATGTCTGAGAAAATCAGCAATGATTTCTTTAAAAGGATTCCAAAAATCAGAGCTTTGGTGGAGACTGATGTGGCTGCGTTTTTTGACGGAGACCCTGCAGCCTACAATTACAATGAGATTATCCTTTGCTATCCGGGACTTCTTGCCATCACAACAAACCGTATAGCCCACGAGCTGCATCTGCTTGGAGTACCGCTCATCCCGCGTATGATGACAGAGCATGCACACAGCAAGACCGGTATTGATATCCATCCGGGTGCCACTATTGGAAAGAATTTCTTTATAGACCACGGAACAGGCATCGTGGTCGGTGAGACCACTATCATCGGTGACAATGTCAAGGTATATCAGGGTGTGACTATCGGAGCACTCTCTACCAGAGGCGGTCAGAAGCTAAAGGGTGTGAAGAGACATCCTACTATTGAGGATAATGTCATCATCTATGCCGGAGCTTCTATACTTGGTGGTGAGACTGTCATCGGAAGAGGTGCTGTCATCGGAAGTAATGCATTTATTACCTCATCTATCGAGCCGGGGGCTCGTGTGAGCATCAAAAACCAGGAGCTTTCCATCAGAACAGGAGAGCGAAAGGAGCTTGTGGCCAGCGAGATGGAGACGGATTCGAGCTGGTTTTACGTAATATAATATTATAATATACTTTTTTGACTGAGGTCGGTACGCGCGCCCCGGGCATCGGGTGTCGCACACGTACTCTCCTGCAGGCTACGCTTTACAGTTATGATACTGTATGAATTATGCTTTTTAGGGTTTCTATGCTTGACAAAACCGTCGAAACGCGCCGTCCATGGCGCGGTTCTCCTCGCTCCTGCGTCCTTGCAGGAGCGTTTCTGCGTTTCGTGGGCATAATTCTAACATTATCTAAACTGTTTCGCTATGCGCCTGAAGGAGAGTATGTGTGCGCCACCGGTGCCCGGGGCGCGCGTACTTTGCGTTGAGATGGAAGTTATTATGGGCGTATTGCACCGGTTTCCCGGTGCTCACTTGGGACCCACCCTATTAGCCACAACTGAAAAAAGTAAGAAAAATCTAAAAAATATTATTGACATCTAAGCTACGTTAGAGTATACTAACAGCCGTAAGAGGTACCAAATGATGTTTTTTATCATTAAAGTCGTGAAGAAAAGACGTGAAAAGAGGTAAATATGATGCCATTATCAATGAGTGGTGCTGGGGAGGCACAGATAATCAAGAAAATCGGCGGAAAGGAAGAGGTGAGATCTTTCCTTGAGAAGCTGGGCTTTGTAGTAGGCACAGAGGTGACTGTCATCTCAGAGATAGCCGGCAATATGATAGTCAATGTAAAGGGCGCCAGAGTAGCAATCGGCAAGGACATGGCAAATAAGATCATGGTTTGATATAACATATGTAACAGGCATGGATATAGCATGTATGATATATATAACATATATAACACATATAACACATGCAGCAATGTGCTGTATAAGCTGTAATCATTTAAGATTTAAACGACTTTGTATAAGATATTATGCAAACGTTTATATAAATTTTTTAAACAACAATAAAATTAAAAAAGGAGTAGTCAGCATGAAGACATTAAAGCAAGCCAAAGTAGGCGAGACAGTCAAGGTTGTCAAGCTCACAGGCCAGGGCGCAGTCAAGAGACGTATCATGGATATGGGAATTACTAAGGGTGTTGAGATATTTATCCGCAAGGTGGCACCGCTTGGCGATCCGGTAGAGGTGACAGTGAGAGGCTATGAGCTATCACTTCGTAAGGACGATGCCTCTATGATAGAAGTAGAGTAAATTTTTTTGACTATAGGTTAGTAAATACAAACTATAGGCAGAATGAGCAAACAAAAATAAGGAGATTAAAACATGGCAGTAAAAATTGCTCTCGCAGGAAACCCGAACTGCGGAAAAACAACACTGTTCAATGCCTTAACAGGTGCCAATCAGTATGTTGGTAACTGGCCTGGTGTTACAGTTGAGAAAAAAGAGGGAAAGCTTATCGGTCACAAGGATGTAGACCTGGTGGATTTACCGGGTATCTACTCACTTTCTCCATATACTCTCGAGGAGGTTGTTGCAAGAAATTACTTAATCGGAGAGCAGCCTGATGCGATTATCAATATCGTGGACGGAACAAATATCGAGCGTAATCTGTATCTGACAACACAGATTATCGAGCTTGGCATTCCGGTGCTTATGGCTGTCAATATGATGGACATTGTAAAGAAAAACGGAGACACAATCAATATCAAAGCACTTGGAGAGAAGCTCGGCTGTGAGGTTGTTGAGATTTCAGCTTTAAAGAAGACAGGAATCAAGGAGACTGCAGAGAAGGCAATCCAGATTGCAAAGTCAGGTAAATCCGTTCAGAGGGTACATCACTTCGCAGATGATGTGGAGAGTACAATCGCAGGCATCGAGGATAAGCTTGGTCTTGCAGTATCAGAGAACCAGAAGAGATTCTTTGCAATCAAGCTTTTAGAGCGTGACTCAAAGATTTCTGAGGTGCTAAAGAGTGCTCCAAACGTAGATGCAGAGATTAAAGCTCTCGAGGACAAATACGATGATGACACAGAGAGTATCATCACAAACGAGAGATATCAGTACATATCTTCAATCATCGGCTCATGCGTAAAGAAGGCACGCGCCGGAAAAGAGACGGTATCAGACAAAATTGATAGGATTGTTACAAACAGATTTTTGGCACTGCCTATTTTCGCACTCATCATGTGGGCTGTATATTATGTTGCAGTATCATCACTCGGTGGAATTGTAACAGACTGGGCAAACGACACACTCTTTGGTGAGTGGATTCAGCCGGCAGTACAGACATTTATGGAAAATGTAGGCTGCTCTGAATGGCTCGTATCACTTGTAGTTGACGGTATCATCGGAGGTCTTGGTGCACCTATCGGATTTGCACCACAGATGGCTATCGTATTCTTATTCCTCTCAATCCTTGAGGACTGCGGATACATGGCACGAGTAGCCTTTATCATGGACAGAATCTTCCGTAGATTCGGTCTCTCAGGAAAGTCCTTCATCCCATTCCTCATCGGATCAGGATGTGGTGTACCTGGAATCATGGCAACACGTACTATCGAGAACGAAAAAGACCGTCGTATGACAATGATGACAGTAACAAATATCCCATGTGGAGCAAAGCTTCCTGTTATCGCACTTATCGCAGGCTTTATCATGGGTGACGGCTGCTGGTGGATGGCACCTCTTATGTACTTTGCAGGAATCGGCCTCACAATCATCTACTGTATCATTTTAAAGAAGACAAGAGCATTTGCAGGAGAGCCTGCACCGTTCGTAATGGAGCTCCCACAGTATCATATCCCTTCAGTAAAGGGTGTGCTGTTACACGTATGGGAGAGAGTATGGGCATTCCTCAAGAAGGCCGGAACAATCCTCTTCCTCTGCTGTGCAGTTATGTGGTTCCTTTCAAGCTTCGGCATTCAGGATGGCGCATTCGGACTTGTTGACAAAGAAAACAGTTTACTTGCAGTAATCGGATCTGCAATCGCAGTTATCTTTGCACCACTTGGATTCGATACATGGCAGGCAGTAGCATCATCACTCTCAGGCTTTGTAGCAAAAGAGGGTATCGTTTCAACAATGGGTGTACTCTCAGGACTTGGAGAGGTAGAAGAGTATGCAGTAAGCATGCATGATCAGTTTGCAGCATTCTTCCCAACAACAATGGTAGCAGTATCATTCTTGCTGTTCAACCTGTTTGACTCACCATGTCTTGCAGCTATCTCAACAACCGCTAAAGAGCTTAACAACCGTAAGTTCTTCTGGTTTACAATCATATTCCAAAACGTATCAGCTTACTGTGTAACACTTATGTTCTACCAGATTGTGGGACTTTGCATAGGTGAGGTAGCCTTCAACTTCTGGACAGTAGTTGCATTTGTACTCCTTGCAGGTGTATTATACTTATTGTTCAGAAAAGACCCTAATAAGGCAACAGTAAAGAGCACTTCATTTGCGGCATCAAACGTGTAATAGATGTTTAAATGAGAATCAATCTGGAATTTAACACAGCAGACCTCATAGCAGTCATAGTTCTTCTATGCCTGCTGGGGCTTGCCGTAAAGATAATAATAGGATTTTTCAAGGAAAAGAAATAATGCAGTAGTATATTTAGTAGCATTTGTAGTGAATAGGAGATGATGACATGCTGGCTGATATCATTGTAATTGCAATTCTCTTAGTGATAGTTGCACTTGTAATCAGGACAATAATCAAATCAAAGAAAGCAGGCAAGAGCCTGCAGTGTGGAATGGACTGCAGCCATTGCAAGGGCTGTCATTAATCCACGGCATGGTGTGTATGAAGCACAGGATGGGCATTTCATGAAAAGAACTCATCTGCCGCTTAAGCTGCATCTGCCGGCATCGGTAACGATAGGAGGATGTATGTCGAAAGAAGCAATAGAGCAAAAAGAGGTAATCGTTGGCAAGCTAAAGGACAGCGGATGCAGGATTACAAAGCAGAGACTTATTTTACTTGATGTAATCCTCGAGGGCGAGTGCGGAAGCTGCAAAGAGATTTATTACCGGGCATCGAAGATAGACCGCTCTATCGGGACTGCTACGGTGTATCGGATGATCAATACGCTCGAAGAGATTGGAGCGATTGACCGCAAAAATATGTATAGAGTGCAGGTGTCATAAGCCTGGTTTTATAGGAATTGTATAAAAAGAAGAACGGTAATAAGGAAAGCACACTGAGAATTAAAGATTCTTAGTGTGTTTTTTGTTGCAATTAATTGAAAATAAAAAGTGTAAAAATGGCAAAAAAATACTTGACATATAGGTGCAAGTAAGATATATTTAACTCAGGTTAGAGATAACTAACACGAAAGGAGCCAAAATGTGCCAGGAAGTATTTCAGATTGCTATGAGCATGGATTTAAAGAGTGTGGAAATGCAGCTTGCACTCCAGTGTGCCCCGCTAATTACAGGAGCGAGAATTTCAAATATGCTCATGATAGACAGCGCTGATGAGAGTGCCATGAGAGTGATTCTGAGAGCTTCCGGGATATCGCATTTCAGGCTCGCAGCAAGGAATGAGAAAACCGCCTTCCTCTTATTCCGCAGGAGCCTCTTAGAAGCATATCTGAATAATTCAGAGGCTTTGGACATACTAAAGAAAGCGGGATATGAGGATTTTTCATTCGGCAAGATATTACTTAGATTCAAAAAACACTACGAAGCGTATCTGAATGACGAACACAAGCAGTTTCCGCATGAGATGGGGCTTTTGCTTGGATATCCGATAGAGGATGTGAGAGGCTTTATAGAGCATAACGGATGCGGCTGCCTGTATTCAGGATACTGGAAGGTGTACCGCAACGTACCACTCAAAAAGAAGATGTTTGAGGATTTTGAAAAGGCGAAGGAAAGTGTCATACAGCTATTGGCCGAGGATATAGATATGAGGCTGATACTGGAAATATATAAAGAAGAACCGCAGCAGATTGCGGTATAGGAGGATTTAAAATGAGCAAAATCAGTGTAGTTTATTGGTCACAGTCAGGCAATACAGCAGCAATGGCAGAGGCAGTGGCAAAGGGCGTCACAGACGCCGGAAAGGAAGCAGAAATCGTATTCGTAAGCAGTGCTTCAATAGATGAGCTTAAATCAGAGACAGCATTCGCACTCGGATGCCCTGCAATGGGTGCAGAGGTACTTGAGGAGGGCGAGATGGAGCCGTTTGTCACAGAGCTTGAGGGCTGCGTGGCAGGCAAGACAATCGGTCTGTTCGGTTCATACGGATGGGGCGATGGCGAGTGGATGCGCGACTGGGTAGAGCGGATGACAGCAGCCGGAGCTACAGTGGTAGGCGGCGAGGGTGTTATCTGCCAGGATGCACCGGACGATGATGCAAAGACAGCCTGCGAGGAGCTTGGAAAGAAGCTTGCAGCGGTATAAGCAAATCAGAACTATAGCGTGGCCGCGACGACATGAAAGGCCACGAAAAACATATTTTATCTCCGCAAAGTATAAACTTTGCTCCTAGTGTAAATCTGGGCCGGCGAACTTCCCATTCGCCGGCCCGCTCTCTTTTTTCATGATATTTTGCTAATGTCTAATCAGAAAGAATATAATAAAAAATTCGCAGATTATTACAATCTGCGAAAATCACCTCGGTTAAAAACACTAGATATATCATAAAACTTTAGTCAATTTATGTCAACTGCTGTATCTTTTTTTGTATCTTTTCACATTTTTAAGGGAATATTGGGATGTATTTTATATATTTTTTATTTTTAGATGGTCAAAATTGTGGTCAGAAATAAATTAAATTATATTGACATTATATATCCGATTTGGGTATAATAACAAAAAGAGTAACCAAATTGGATATATTTTTTATGGGAGGTTTGTTATTATGAACATTAAGGAAATACGAAATACTACCGGCCTTTCGCAACGTAGTTTTTCAAAGATGTTCAATATACCAATAAGTACATTGCAAAAATGGGAGCAGGGAGAAAGCTCGCCAACGCCGTATATTATAAAATTGATTGCCAACCAGTTACCGATAGATAATGATAATATGTGTAAAATTGAAGATAATAATGGTAAGATTTATTATTATAACAGAGACGCTGGGTATTTAATTGATTCAATAGGTACAAAAATCAAGATAGGTGAAGATCTTGATGGTGTTAAGGAAAAAAATCTTTCATTATATGTGGCTGATTTATTTGAATCCTATTATGAAATAGTTGATAAATTTAATCGTGACTGTAGACTTGATAAAACAGAAGATATTATATGGAGTTAATATATGGCGAAGAAAATAGCTAAAGAATACTATTTAATGCATAAAGATATACCTGTTTGCCTGATGGAGCTGACAGAAGGTGGAACTCTCGGAAATTACAGAAAAAATGAAGCAGCTCTTGCCCACTTTCCTATAGGTGGACAGATGAATGATATGAAATTTCATGATTGGTGGAAGGACAGGGCTATTCCTAAGACGAGGCACGGAGCTAAGACTGCCCTGCAAAGACTTGGATATTCTTCAACAAACAGTGCTTTGGTAGATAATTTGGCCTTAAGTTTGTCGGATTGTTATTGGATTAAACCTCGTGGTGAAGATATCGAATGGAAAGATGTAAATCTGTTTACAAATGATTTCGTAGATACATTTGGTGAAATAACACTAAACAAGGACAATTTACTTGATTTAAGGAAGAAAACAAAATTTAACTGCGCTGCTTCACAGGGAGAACTTCAGAAAAAATGGTGTATTGACACTTCAGGCCGCAGATATATGATTAAAGGTAATTATGGAGAATCATACCAGCAAAGTATAAACGAACTATTTGCAACAGAACTTCATAGAAAACAAAAATTTGAAAATTTCACAGTATACACTCCCACATTGTTAACAGTAGAAGGTGGAATTGAAGGACTTGGATGTCTTTCATATGATTTTTGCTCAGAAAATCTGGAATGTATCAGTGCATGGGAATTATTGCAATCAGTCAAGCTTAAGCAAAATGAATCATATTATTATCCATTGAAAAAGGTCTGTCTTGGTTTGGGAATAAAAGAAGAAGAGTTTGATTATTTTATGGATTATGAAATAATGACTGACTATCTCATTTCAAATACCGACAGACACATGAATAATATTTCTATAGTCAGAAATCCTGACACATTAGAAATACTTGGATTTGCACCTATATATGATTCCGGTAATTCTATGTTCTATAATATTCCATACGAGCATCTTGGTTCAATTCGTATTGATGAGATAAAGACACATTCTTTTATTTCTAAAGAAGTACGGCTTCTATCATATGTAAAGGATAGAAATATTGTAAATATTGATAAAGCAGAAATGGATTTTAGTTTGTATAAAAAAGATTTAATCGAACGTTATATGCGTATCCCAAGGCTACAAGCATTATATGAAAAGAAACTCACAAAGCTGAGAGCATTCCAAAATGGTAAAGACATATGGAAAACAGATAAATATTAAGTATTTCATTCCTCTTCTATTGAAATAAATAATCACAAGGAGGCATACATTATGTCAAGAAGAGGAATCAACATCAGAAAGAGAGCCGACGGACGCTGGGAGGGCCGCTACTACATAGTAGACACAGCCGGCAGTAAAAAGTGCAAATCGGTATACGGCCACAGCTATAAGGAAGTAACAGAAAGGCTGCTTTCAGCAAAAGCAGCTTCACTTAATCAAACTATAGCCCCAAAGCAGTCTGCTATCACCGTAAAAGAAGTCGCTGAGAAATGGCTTAAAAGTATAGCATCCAGCCGGAAGTGCTCTACCATTCAAAAGTATTCTACTATATACAACAAATATATCAAACCAAACTGGGGAGAAAGTGTCATAGATCAGTTAAATCACAATGAAATACTTAAGCTACTGCCTGAGACAGCCGGTGAGAGTGTTACAAAGAGCATACTTTGTATATTCAATTCAATCCTTGCATATGGAGCTGCCACATATGGCACCGTAGAAATTCATCTGTCGTACCGGGCAAAACGTTCATCCGTCACATCCTCAAATAACATAAATACAATCAATACAACAGACCAGCAAAAGCTAACCGAGTATCTTCTTACCGAGCTTGATATCTATAAGCTCGGTATTTTATTGTGCCTTTTTATGGGGCTGCGTTTAGGAGAAATTTGTGCCCTGAAATGGGAAGATATCGACATGATTAGTCGCACTCTGCATGTCAATCGCACAGTGCAGAGACTACCGGTAGATACGGTACACACATCCGGTTCATCACAAAATAACCACACAGCCACGAGAAAGACTTCTTTATATATAGATTCACCAAAGACTTCAAATTCACTTCGTGAGATTCCTATTCCGGACTTTATATATGACAAGCTGTCAGATTATTATAACACTTCAATAAAAGGTGACTCTTATTTTCTAAAGAAAAATCAGCCTATGGATCCCCGCACTTATCAGAATAGATTTCATATCTATATAAGAGAAGCAGGTATCGGGAATACTCACTTTCATGCATTACGCCACACCTTTGCCACAAACTGTATCAGCAGTGGGGCTGACGCTAAGAGTGTAAGTGAGATTCTTGGACATTCCAATGTAAATATTACATTGAATCGCTATGTGCATCCAAATCTGGAGACTAAGCGCTCCGCAATCAATTCTATAGTTATCCCATAAATGGTCAGAAAAATGGTCATATTTATATAAAATGCTTATTTTATACATAAGGGAGGTTGGATTTCGCAGATTGTAATAATCTGCGAAATCCAACCTCCCTTTTAATGTAGTGTTTCACCCGGAGGCAGCAAATGAGCATACATCTTTTCAAGCACAACGAAGATGCATACAGAGCAGTCGAGACCATGCTGGAGGAAAAGCAGATGGCAGCCGTCATCCATCCGACAGGCACGGGTAAGTCGATGATAGCCTTCAAGCTCGTGGAGCAGCATCCACACAAGCACTTTCTATGGCTATCGCCAAGTGAGTACATCTACAAGACACAGCTTGAGAACATAGACACACAGTTATCAAACATAGAATACATGTCGTACAGCAGACTCATGAAGCATGAGGACAGCATAGACACCCTGCACCCTGACTATATCATACTCGATGAGTTCCACCGCTGTGGAGCCGCAGAGTGGGGCAAGAGTGTGAGAAAGCTTCTTGAAGCATATCCGAAGGCAAAGCGCCTGGGGCTCTCAGCGACAAACATACGCTATCTGGACAACCAGCGCAATATGGCAGAGGAGCTCTTTGAGGGCAACATAGCCTCAGAGATGACACTCGGAGAAGCAATCGTGAGAGAAATACTTCCGGAGCCTAAATATGTCATAGCCATGTATTCATACAAGAAAGAGCTCGAACAACTGAAAAAACGAATCGAGGGCTTATCAAATCCGGGACTTGTATTGGAAAACGAAAAGCTTCTAGAGCAGCTAAAGCGTGCACTCGAGCAGGCGGACGGCCTCACAGAGGTCTTTGCCAGACAGATGACAAAGCCGGATGGCAAATACATAGTATTCTGCTCGGGCAGAGAGCATATGGATGAGATGAAGTCGCAGGCAGGTGACTGGTTTAGCAAGGTGGACAAAAAGCCACACATATACACAGCGTACTACAACGAAGCGTCGACCAGCAAAGCCTTTGCCGAATTCAAAAAGGACACAGGAAGCCACTTAAAGCTCCTCTACTGCATAGACATGCTGAACGAGGGCATACATGTGGACGATGTGGACGGAGTAATACTGCTTCGCCCTACGGTGTCACCAATCATCTATCTGCAGCAGATAGGCAGAGCCCTGTCAGCAGGAAGCAAAAACCAACCGGTCATATTTGACCTGGTCAATAACTTTGACAGCCTGCACTGCATAGACTGCTTGAAAAACGAGATGCAGGAAGCATTTTTACTGTATCCGGACACTCACTCGCCAAGAGAGCACTTTGACGACAGATTCCGCATTATAGACGAGACTAAGGACAGCAGGGAAATATTCATACGCCTGCAGGAAAATCTGGGAAGCGCCTGGGACACATACTATGAGGCAGCAAAGCAGTGGTATGAGAAAAATGGGAATCTAAAGATACCAAAGAGCTATGTCACTGAGGCAGGACTCACACTCGGAGCATGGATAAACACCCAGAGGCGTGTGAAGTCAGGCAATATATCCGGAAACCTCACTTGGGAAAAGATACAAAAGCTAAACGACATAGGCATGATATGGGATGTCACGGACTCAAGCTGGCAGGAGGTACTGGAAGAACTGAAAAGCTACCGTAATACCTACGGCAATCTGGACATCAAGGCCAAATACGTATCGCCTACAGGCTTTAGGCTCGGCTCATGGATCAATAACATGCGCTTCAAGGTAAAAAAGTATGGACTAGAGCAGGCACTCACCGATGAGCAGAGAAAAGCACTTGAGGAGCTTGGCATGATATGGGACCACAACAAGCAGAAGTGGGAAGAGTACTACAGCGCAGCCAAATCCTACTACAAGGAGCATGGGAATCTCGAAGTACCTGCAAAGTACATCACAGCAGACGGCATACCGCTTGGACGGTGGCTGTCAAACCAGACTAATAGTCGCTCAATGACAGACGAGCAGCTACAGCGCCTGCAGAGCATAGGCTACATGTCAGAAAGCAAGACCGCTATACAGTGGAACAGAAAGTTTGAGCTTGCGAAAACATATTATGAGAAAAACGGCAATCTGGACGTGCCGGTATCATACTCTACAGACGGAGTGAAGCTGGGACGCTGGATATCAAATATCAGATGTAAAAGAAAAAACCCAAAGGCCAGCGGCATGGTGCTCGACACAGAGCGCATAGCAAGGCTCGACAGTATAGGGATGAACTGGAAATAGGGTAATCAAGAAATACAGGGAGACACAGAAAAAATGTACAGAAAGAAAGGAAGAGGCTGGACCAAGCATATAGACTTTATGCTCTTAGATGTCCTGTGTATGCAGATAGCATTCATTGTCTCATACATATGGCGCTTTGGACTTGGCAATCCATACATAGATAAAGACTACAGGATACTGGCAGTAGCATTTCTGCTCATAGATTTCTTCGTGGAAATAGTATCCGATGCCTTCAAAAATGTATTGAAGCGCGGCTATCTCGATGAGCTCATAGCTACATGTAAGCATGTGGCACTTGTAGAAATAATAACAACCTTCTTCCTGTTTACCACACAGATGGGCGAGATATATTCGCGTATGTCTTATTACATCATGATTCCAATATATATTCTCGTATCGTACTTAGGCAGAGTAGTGTTAAAGAAAATTGTCAAAAAAAGAAGCTTTGCTTCATCGAAAAAATCACTCTTTGTCATAGCACCGGAAAAGCTCCTTGAGGAGACACTTTACGGACTAAAGGAAAATGGATTTGGATACACACAGATTGTGGCGGCGGCAACTGATGCAGACCTGAAGGGCAAAATAATATGCGAAATACCAATCGTAGCAAACCATGACGGGATAGTGGACTACGCCTGTGAGGAATGGGTGGATGAGGTGCTTATCCCACCATGTGCGGAGAGCGAATATCCCTACGAAATGGCAGACATATTCCTGGAGATGGGAATAGCTGTTCACAGAGGCATCACCAAAAACAAAGCCATGGCAGGTAGCTTTAATCAGGTAGAAAAAATCGGTGACTACACAGTCATCACAGCCAGCATGAACTATGCCAGCACCACACAGCTTCTTGCAAAAAGAGGCATGGACATACTCGGAGGGCTGGTCGGATGCATCATCACCTTGATAGTGACGATATTTGTGGGACCGGCAATCTATATAGCATCACCGGGACCGATTTTCTTCGCACAGGAGCGAATCGGCAGAAACGGAAGAAAGTTCAAGATGTACAAATTCAGAAGCATGTACATGGATGCCGAGGAACGAAAGAAGGAACTCATGGCACAAAACAAGGTGAGCGACGGAATGATGTTTAAGATGGACTTTGACCCGAGAATCATAGGCAATAAGATACTGCCGGATGGAACAAAGAAAACCGGCATAGGACAGTTTATCAGGAAGACATCAATAGATGAGCTGCCGCAGTTTTGGAACATCCTCAAAGGAGATATGAGCCTGGTGGGAACACGACCACCAACACTCGACGAGTGGGAGAAGTATGAACCACACCACAGAGCCAGAATGTCATTTCGACCGGGATTGACCGGGCTGTGGCAGGTGAGTGGCAGGAGTAATATCACGGACTTTGAAGAAGTTGTGAGATTGGATACCCAGTATATTGGGGAGTGGAGTGTGAAGGGGGATATTAGTATTATATTTAAAACGGTTCTCGGAGTGTTGAAGAATGAGGGCGCAATATAAGTGTGATAAATTTTAATCAAGAAATGGAGAAAAGAAATAGTGAAAGCAGTTATTTTAGCAGGCGGTTTTGGAACTCGAATATCAGAAGAATCTCATTTAAAACCAAAGCCAATGATTGAAATAGGTGGTATGCCAATATTGTGGCATATCATGAAGGAATACTCTTATTATGGAGTGAATGAATTTGTAATATGTGCAGGGTATAAACAACATGTTATAAAAGAATGGTTTGCAGATTATTTTCTTCATACATCTGATATTACATTTGATTTTACGAAGGGAAATGAAATTATTGTACATAAGCAGCATGCAGAACCGTGGAAAGTTACAGTGGTGGATACTGGATTGAATACTATGACAGGAGGTCGTGTAAAAAGAATTCATAAATATGTTGAAAATGAATCATTTTTTTTGACATATGGTGATGCCGTGTCAAATGTAAATATTTCTAATTTATTAGAGTTTCATAAGAAGCATGGAAAGATTTGTACGCTTACATCGGTTTCAATTGCACAACAGAAAGGTGTTTTGGATATTGATTCGGATGATAATATTACTGCTTTTCGTGAAAAAGAAGATACAGATGGTGCTGTAATTAATGGAGGATATATGGTATGTAATCCAGAAATCTTCAAGTACTTAATTGACGATAAAACGGTATTCGAACAGGAACCAATGAAGAAACTTGCATCAGAGGGTCAATTAAAGGGATTCTATCATGACGGATTCTGGCAGTGTATGGATACAAAAAGAGAAAAGGATATGCTTGAAGAATTATGGGAATCAGGGAAAGCACCTTGGAAAGTGTGGGAAAAATAATGTTTGATTTGAGTTTTTATAGCGGTAAAAAGGTATTTGTTACTGGGCATACAGGATTTAAAGGTTCATGGCTATGTAAGATGCTTGTTAAAGCAGGAGCAGAGGTGACAGGATATTCTTTGAATCCACCTACAAAGCCAGCTCTTTTTGAAATAGCTGATATTGAAAAAGATATTAATTCAGTTATTGGTGATATTAGAAATTTGGATTTACTTAAGAAAACATTTGAAGATGCAAAGCCAGAGATAGTTTTTCATTTGGCTGCCCAACCTATAGTAAGAGATAGTTATAAAAATCCAGTTTATACATATGAGACCAATGTGATGGGAACTGTGAATGTTTGCGAATGTGTAAGACAATCAAAAACAGTTAAATCTTTCCTTAATGTTACAACAGATAAAGTTTATCTAAATAAAGAATGGGAATGGGGATATAGAGAAAATGAAGAATTAGATGGATATGATCCTTATTCAAATTCTAAATCTTGTTCAGAACTAGTGACTCATTCGTACATTAATTCGTTTTTTAAGGATTTAGGCATTGCAGTTTCTACGGCTAGGGCTGGTAATGTTATAGGTGGTGGTGATTTTGCGAACGATAGAATTATACCTGATTGTATTAGGGCGGCGGTAAATCATGAGGATATTATTGTTAGAAATCCGTACTCAACACGACCTTATCAACATGTATTGGAGCCTCTTTATGCGTATCTTATGATAGCGGCTAGACAGTATGAGGATGAGAATTATGCAGGATATTATAATGTTGGACCAGATGATCAGGATTGCTTTCAAACTGGAGCACTTGTAGATGTTTTTGTTAAAAAATGGGGTGAAGGCATAAAATGGGTAAACAAATATGATGGTGGCCCACATGAAGCTAATTTTCTTAAATTAGACTGCTCAAAATTAAAGACTGTATTTGGATGGAAACCACATTGGAATTTGGATATTGCAATAGAAAAAGTTGTTGAATGGAGCAAATGCTGGATAAGCAAAGAAGATATACGTGACTGCATGGACAGAGAGATAGAAGAGTTTATAAAGGCAGGTGAAAAATAGTGCGCAGTGAAGAATTGGCATATGAAATACGAAAAAATGCAATAAAGATGGTTAATCATGCACATGCCTCTCATCTTGGAGGTATCTTGTCATGTGCTGATGCAATAGCTGTTTTGTATGCGGAAGTAGCACATATAAATCCTAAAAATCCAAAAGATCCTAAAAGAGATAGAATAGTTCTTTCTAAGGGGCATAATGGCGCTACTGTATATGTTGCTTTGGCAAAAATGGGATTTTTTGATGAAGAATTGTTAAAGACATATGGTGATAATGGAGGAATGTTTTCTTGTCATATTTCACATAAGGAAGTGCCGGGAGTTGAAGTGTCTACAGGTTCATTAGGACAAGGTGTTTGTATGGCATGTGGCTTTGCTATAGCAGCAAAAAGAAAAAAGGAAGCACACAAAATATATGCCATTGTAGGTGATGGAGAATGTGATGAGGGTTCAGTATGGGAAATGGCATTGCTTGCTGCTCAAGAAAAACTTGACAATTTTACGGTTATTATCGATAGAAATTATCAGCAGGCAATGGGCAGAATTGAAGAAGTAATTAATACTGAACCATTTGCAGATAAGTGGAAAGCTTTTGGTTGGACTGTTGTTGATGTAGAAGATGGAAATAATCATGAGCAGCTAAGAAAAGCGTTTGAAGTAGATAGTAATGGAAAACCAAAGGTGATAATAGCTAGAACTATAAAGGGTAAAGGAGTTTCTTTTATGGAAGATAACCTTTTATGGCACTATAGAGATCCACAAGGAGAGGATTACGAAAATGCGTTAAAGGAGGTTGAAGAAAAATATGCGAAATCATGTAATAGATGAGCTGATGAATTTGGCTTCTAAAGATAAAAGAGCATTTTTAGTAACGGCAGATCTTGGATACAATGTAATTGAAAAATTTAGAGATGCCTTTCCAGACAGATATCTGAATGTTGGAATTGCAGAACAAAATATGTGTTCTGTTGCAGCTGGATTAGGGATGGAAGGCTATATGGTATTTACATATTCTATCGGTAATTTCCCTACATTAAGAGGAATAGAACAAATTCGTAATAATATATGTTATCACAATGCTAATGTAAAAATCCTTTCAGTAGGCGGTGGCTTCGCATATGGAGATTTGGGAATGACACATCATGCAACAGAAGATATTGCTATGATGAGAGCATTACCAAATATGAAAGTATACGTTCCATCTGATGAAGTTGATGCAGTTGCATGCTTTAAGGAGGTAGTTAGTTTTGATGGGCCTGCATTTATTAGGATGGCTAGAGGAAAAGAAGCGGTGTTCCATGAACAAAATGATATAATAAATCCTTCAAAATTACAACGATATACTTCCGTAGGAAAAGATATAAATATAATTACATGTGGAACTTTACTTGGCGAAGGGAAAAAACTCCAAAAGATGTTTGAAAATAAAGGAGTAAGTACAGGTGTATTTTCTGTTTTGAGAGTGAAACCTTTGTGTAACGATGAAATAAAAGAGTTGGCATTAAATTCAAAGCTAGTTATTACAATGGAAGAACATAATGTTGTAGGTGGATTTGGTGGTGCGGTTGCAGAGGCATTATCTGAAATAGAAGAAAAGCATGCTGTTTTATATCGTGCTGGATTGCAGGATACATATACATCAAAAATAGGAAATCAGGATTTCCTAAGAGATTATTATGAGATGAATGCAGAAAAAGTGTTTGCTCATGTTATGGAGAATTATGAATTATGAAGATATGTATAACCGCAGCTAATTGTTTTATTGGATTGCCTCTTGTAAAAAAAGCAGCAGAGCTTGGATGGGAAGTTATAGCTGTAGTACGTGTAGGAAATAAACAAAAGGATTTCATTGGAACAATAAAGAATACAAAAGTAATTGAGTTGAATTTGGAAGATTATGATCAGCTTGGTGCGTTGGTTGGACCAGTTGATTGTGCTGTCTTGTTAACCTGGAATGGAACAAGAGGAAAGACTAGGCTTGATGATGAGCTTCAAAAGACAAACTATGAAAATAACATGAAAGCAGTCAAAAGTTTGATAGACTATGGCTGCAAAAGAATTGTTACAGCGGGAAGTCAGGCTGAGTATGGAATAAGCAATGAGATGATTTCAGAAAAAACTGAGTGTAAGCCAAACACTGCTTATGGTAAGTACAAAGTTCTGTTTTATAAAGATGCATATAATTATTGCAAAGAAAATAATGTATCACTTAAAGAACCGCGGTTTTTCAGTTTGTATGGTCCGGGTGATTATGAGAATACACTGATAATGAGCAATATAAAAAAAATGCGTGCTAACGAGACTTGCGATATGACACCATGTACGCAAATGTGGGATTATTTATTTGTTGATGATGCAATAGAAGGCATTATTGGTTTGTGCCATAAAGAATGTGATGATGGGGCTTATAATTTTGGGAGTGGTGATTGCAGACAACTTAAAGATTTTGTACAAGAGATGAAGAGCATTCTTAAAAGTGATAGTAAGCTCAATTTTGGAACTGTACCATATACTGCAGCAGGAATTGTTAGTATACAACCTGATATACATAAGTTGAAAAGTACAGGATGGAAACCAAAAGTGTCTTTCAAAGATGGTGTAGAAAAAATAGTTAAGGCAATGGAAAAATAATATGAATATTGTATATCATGCAAGTGATTCATTTGCAAAAGTTACAGGTACGTCAATTGTTTCAATTTTTGAAAATAATAAAGACATAGACGAAATCAATGTATATGTAATTGAAAAAAATTTTACAGAAGATAATAAGAAAAAAATGGAGCAACTAGCAGATAAATATAACAGAAGAATTATATTTATTCCTATGCCTGATATAAACAAGTCAGAGCATCTTCATTTAAAGAAAATAAAAGAAAAATGGATATTTGATTCTTATTGCAGACTCTTTTTGGACAAATTATTGCCAGAGGAAGTTGAAAAAGTGTTATATCTTGATGGAGATGTACTTAATACTGGATCTCTAAAAGAACTTTGGAGTCTGGATATGGGAGAAAGCAGTGCGGCTGCGGTCATTGACTGCTTGGGAGAAAAATATTATGAGTTATTAGGGTTAGGAAAAAATGCAAGGTACTGTAATAGCGGAGTAATACTTTTTGATCTAGATAAATGGCGCAAGGATAGCATGGGAGATAAGGTTAGGAAATATGTACATGATAACAATGGATATGTTTTTTTTATGGAGCAGACTGTGTTTAATGCAGTTATGCAAGGTAAGATTAAAATTCTTCATCCTAAATATAACACATATTCGATGATGCAGACAATGTCATATGAAGATCTTATAAAATTGCGTAATGTTAAGAGATTCTATGAAAAAAAGAAAATTGATGAGGCTATAAAAAATCCGATATTGGTGCATATGACAAGTTCATTTTGGATTGTAAATAGACCTTGGTATAAGAAAACAACTCATCCTATGCAGGAAGAATATAAAATATATGCGGAATTAACTCCTTGGGATGATCCGATGGAGGAAGATAAAAGAAATTATAAAAAGAAGATAATCGATGGCATTGTTCAATGTATGCCTAAAAAAATTGTAATTAAGCTGGTAAGTATTATTTATAACAATAGTAGAGTGAAAAAAATACAAAAAGAAGCACTATTGTATAGGAGGTAATGTTCCATGAATATTGCAATTTTTATAGCGGATTCAAATGGTGCATTTCCGGTACCGGCTGTAAAGGGAGGAGCGGTTGCTACATTAGTTGAGCATTTGGTTAAAGAAGGAAATAAAGATAACGATAATAAGTTAACAATATTTTCTTATTATGATAAAAATGCTTTTAATATTTCAAAAAAATATTCAAATACTGAGTTTATTTGGATTAAAAGACCGATGATTATCAAGGCATTTGATAGGATTTTGTTTAAAGGTATTCAAGTGTTACGAAAGAATAAAAAATCTATTTCATATGCTACAGTATTTTCTTTGTGTTGGTATATATTAAAATGCAGTATTCATTTGAGAAAGAATATTTATGATAAAGTTATTTTGGAAAATAATATTCCTATTGCATGGATAATTAAATTATCTAGGTATACTGGTGATTACTATTACCATTTTCATAATGTACCGAGGATAAATGCAAAATGTAAAGATGTCTTTGCAAAATGTAAGGGCATGTTATGTGTAAGTAAATTTGTAGCCAGCCAAATTAAATCTAAAGAAAATGCAATTGGTCCAGTAAGAAAAGAGCAAATAAAAATTCTTTACAATTGTATAGATACAGAGATATTTAAAATTAAGAATTATGATAAATGCAAAAAGCAAATAGTGGAAAAATATCATTTGCCTGTAAACAAGAAAATTATCGTTTATGTAGGAAGATTAAGTAAAGAAAAAGGAATTGATGTACTTTTACAGGCATGTAAAAAGTTAGACAGAGAAGATTACATAGTATTAATAGTTGGAAGCTTCATTCAAGGTGTTAAAGCTAAAGATTCTTATGAAGATGAGCTGTTAAAATTAGCTAATGATTTAAAGGAAAAGGTATATTTTACCGGATATGTTAATCAAGAGGATTTACCTACTATTTATGCTGGATCAGATGTTGTAGTTCTACCTTCAATGTGGGATGAACCTGCTGGATTGACAATGGTTGAGGCTATATGTTGTGGGGCTAATTTAATTACAACAAAGTCAGGTGGAATTCCTGAATATATCACAAATGATGATGCGATATTGTTGGAAAGAAATACTATTGATAGATATATGACATTTTATGTAGATCAAATATTAACTCAATGCAGGCATTCAAAAAAAAATGTCGATATATGCAATGATAAATTTTCAACTATGAATTATTATCGCGAATTTATAAGTATATTAAATGAATAATAAAATTAGTTATATATAAATTACATAGGAGTAAAATGAAAAGACATTCATTCATATTAAAAACACAAAATTCATTTTTTTTATCAAAAACATATATTTATTATGCTGTTATTATAGTTATTCTTTTTAAACCGGCTATTGTAGAAGATATTTCGCTTTTAGATACAATATTTAATATATTTAGAATGATAGTTTCTATATGTTATATCATTAAAATGTTATTTTTAAATAGAAAAATTAAAAAAGATTGGATGATTATTGCTTTTTTATTTTTAATTGTTTTATTTTCTACAATTATATCGCATGGAAATATTAGTAAGCCAATAGCTCATTTTTTACCAGGAATGGGGTTAATAGCCTTTATTTTGGCCGACAAAAATGCAACTTACAATAAAATTAGTGCTATAGTTAACACAGGACTTATTCTGTTAGTATTAAATTTTTTAACTGTTGTATTATATCCAGAAGGTCTTGTTTATAGGGTAACAAATCCAGAATTGAAAATTTGGATTTTAGGACAAAAACAGGAATTAGGAGGTTTTTTAATACCACTTATTTTCTGTGGATTAGCTTTAAATTATTTTGATGCATATTGGAGAAAAAAAGTCATATGTATTGTTTGCTTAGGGGTGCTAACATTGATTCTTGAGCAACCGATAGGCGCTTTGGTTTGTGTTATTCTTTTTGTTTTATTGTTATTTATGGATAAATATATTATAAAAATTAATAAATCATTACTTATAATTGGTATAATTATGATTTTTATAGGATTTCAATATATTTGTTTTAATTTCGATGATTTGTATTATATACAGAATGCATTGGGCAAGATAAATACTAGAGGTCTAAGTAAGGTTAGAACATTAAACATAAGATTTAGTATGTGGCAATTTGCATGGCAATGCATCTTTAATCATCCACTAATTGGAGTTGGTAATTTGAGTGTTGAAGAATGGATTAGATTATCTAATCTACAATATATTAGTGTTTTAGATAATTTATATTTAGATATTTTGTTTACTGGTGGTTTCTTTTCATTTGCGTTATTTATATGGCTGATAAAAAGATGTTTTAATACTTTTATAAGATTATGGAATGAAAGAAAAATACGTTGTATGGGATATTGCTTTTTCGTGCTATGTGTTCTATTTATGGAAGGTAGTCAATATGTTCCATTAGTTTTTTTAGTCCTATCAGTTAATTGCTGGTTTGGAAATTTATATAATCAGGCTAATGATATGACGGGAGTATTGAGAAAATGATAGATAAAAAATTTGAAAGAAATGTTTTTAAAATGTTTATAAGTAACATTTTAATTGTTTTATCAGGGGTAATATCTGGATTTATTTTACCAAATATTTTAGGCGTTACAGGATATGGTTATTATAAAATTTTTAATTTGTATACGACATATATTGTATTCTGCGATTTGGGTTTAGCCAATGGGATTTATTTGTTGTTTGGAGGATACAGTTTTGATACTCTACCTAAGGAGAAGTTTAGGTTATATTTTAAAGTATTGTGTATAATTCAATTATTTTTCACTATTGCATTTATAATGATTTCGATTTCTTTTATGAAGGGAGAATATATTTTTATTTTTTTTATGTTAGGATTGTTTCTTATTGTTAATAATATATCAAATTACTTTGAAAAAATATCTATAGCAATAGGAGAATTTGATGCATTAAGCTTTAGAAATACATTAAAAAGTTTTATGTCTTTAATAATTGTTTTGTTATTATGGCTATTAAAAATTTTGAACGTGAATTTAGTTCTATATAGAGCCTATGTTGTCTTGTTTTTTGGGGTATATCTTATACTTTCAGTACAATATTGTATTTTTTATAAATCAATTTCTTTTGGAAAATCAGTTTCATTTAAGGAAGAGAGAGCAAATATATTTAAAGCTTTAAAAGTTGGTTGTATGCTATTGATGGCTGATATGATTGCTAATTTGATATTAACAATTGATCGTCAATTTGTTTCAATTTTATTTGATATTAATATATATTCTATTTATTCGTTTGCGTATAGTATGTTAAAGATTATTGTTATAGCTATATCTGCCATATCGACAGTTTTATATCCTTCTTTAAAGAGAATGAATAAGGCTGAGATGAAAAATTCGTATACAAAGACTTTGATTGTTATTATGATTATTGCGTTTAATTCTCAGCTTGCCTATTATCCATTATGTATAGTTGTAAATTATTTTTTACCAAATTATATTGAATCATTAAATATATTTAGAGTTCTATTTCCTAGTATTACGATTAATATTATTATTTCAATGATTATAATTAATCACTATAAAGCATTACAGAAGCAAAATTTATATTTTGTAATAACTAGTATTGTTTTAGCAATTTCAGTAATTTTGAATTTTTTAGCTTACATGGTTACGCATAAACCAATTGGTTTTTCTATTGCTTCTGTAATAACAATGGTTTTTTGGTATTTGATATCTGATTATTACATTAGTAGAGAATACAATATTAGAAATTTTAAAGAATTGCTTTTTATGATGGTTAATATATTGGGATATTATATTATAAGTTTTGAAGTGCAAAATTATTATTGTGGATTTATTTTTAATACATTATTTATTATAGTTATATGCTTAATATTCTATAAGAACCAAACAATTAATTTGTTTTTTAGAAGAAAGAAAGGAATATAAGAGTAAATATTATGTTTATAGGTGTATGTGGATATGGTGCAACAGGTTCAAGTGCTATAGTTGCGCTTCTAAAAGAATATGAAGAATTGAATGTATGTGATAAAGCGGAAATACAAGAGGCTTTTAGGGTAGATGGATTGCAAGATTTAGAATATCATTTGGTAAAACAATATTCAAGGCATATATCAGGTGATGCTGCAATAAAAAGATTTAAAGAAAGTATTAAGTACTATAAAACACCTATTGTTAAAAAGACTATTCCACCAAAAGAGTATATGAGAATTGCAAATGCTTATATAGATAGTTTGATTCAAGGGAGTTGGTATGGAATAGATAATATTGATTATACAACAGGACATCCTCTATACAATTTTATTGTTTTGCTTTATAAAAAGATAGTATTCCCAAAGTTTGAGAGTATTACAGGGCATTCGTTTGATCATTGGCCAGCAAGAAAAATGTATTTATCAATTCAACCAGAGGATTTTTATGAAAAGACAAAGCTTTATACAGATGCGTTAATTAATGCCGTGAGTGAGCAAAATGATAAACCGGTTGTATTTGATCAGGTATTTGATGGTAATGCACCAGAAAATTGCTTTCCTTTTTTTAGAAACCCAAAAGCTATTGTTGTTGATAGAGATCCCAGGGATTTGTGGTTGGTTGCAAAATATGCAGATAGAGCATCGGGTGAGGCAAGATTTATGCCACGACAAGATGTAAAGATATATGTTGAATATTATCGTAGATTAAGAATGAAACAGAAAAAAGAAGATACAAAAGACGTGCTATTTGTACAGTTTGAGGATGCTATTTACAATTATGATATAACGGTAGAGAGAATTGAAAAATTTCTTGGATGTCATAAACACAATAAAATAAAAGAATATTTTAAACCGGACGTATCAATTAATAATACACAGCTTTTCAATAATCCAAAATATTCTAATTGTATTGAAGAAATTCGTTACATAGAAAAGATGTTGCCAGAATATCTGTTTGAATTTGAAAAGTATCCTAAATTGACTAAATTTGAAAGAACATTTTAAAGAAGGAGTAGAAATATGAAAATAGGAATTGTAATCCTTGCTGGCGGTAAGGGAGAACGTTTTCATGGAAAAAAACAAGATTTAGAGTTTCATGGAAAACCTCTGTGGAAACATGTATATGATGTTGCTATGGAAGTTAATGAACAGAAGAATGTTGTGATTGTTGGACGAAGTGTTGAGGGCGGAAAGACAAGAAGTGAATCTGTTATAAATGGGTTAAAGGCTTTAGACAGCGATACTGATAGAGTTGTTATTATGGAAGCTGCACGACCGTTAGTCACAACTACACAAGTAAGACAACTCGTAAATGATAAAGCTGATTCGTCATCATTTGTTATGCCATTAGTGAACACACCTATTGGAAAGGATGGAACATATTATGATAGGTCATCTTTATATGATTTACTTGTCCCACAGGCTTTTGATTATAAAAAACTTCTTGCAGCATATAAAACAAATAAATATATAGATATGACAGATGAAACAAGAATTATGTTTGAAGAGTATGGTATTAAACCACATTTAATTGAAACAGGTCAAAATTTATTTAAAGTTACATATCCAAGAGACGTAGCAGTGCTTGAGAGTATATATCAGATGTTGAAAGGTGAGATTAAATGAAAGAAAAAGTTTTAATAACAGGTGGAAATGGAGACATTGCAAAAGCGTTAACAGATTTATTAAAATTAGAGGGCTATGATGTAAAAGCTCCAGGAAAAAATGAAATGGATGTAACTGATATTCAAAGCATTGAAGCCTGTATCAGCAACTATAAACCAGATATTTTAGTAAATAATGCTGGATATGTGGTTCCAAAATCAATCAAAGAAGCTGATTTAGAAAATTCTAAACGACATATTGATATTAATCTTGGAGGTGTATTTTACTGTACAGAGATAGCATTAAAATACAATCCGAATTTGAAAATTGTTAATGTAGGATCAGCAGCTGCTGTTGAGACACATGCTACTTGGAGTGAATATTGTGCGACAAAAGCAGCGGTTGTTATGGCAACAAAATGTTGGGCAGAAGATGATTTGTATGCAGTTGTAATATCTCCTGGAAGAACAAAAACTAAGATGAGAAAAAGTTTATTTCCGGATGAAAATCAAAATACGTTACTTGAACCTTTGGATTTTGCAAAGGTGTTAATGAAAGCAATTAGAAAAGAATATAAGAGTGGAACACATATTGTTGTAAGGAAACAAAATGTTCAAGAACTTTTAAAAGCATAGGTGATTATTATTATGGATTGTGCAGAGTATTTAGTGGATTTTTTAATTAAAAAGGGTGTGACTGATGTTTTTGGTTATGCTGGAGGTTATATTGTACCATTTATGGATGCATTATATAAAAGAAAAAACGAGATAAAAATTCATGTTTGTTATAATGAACAAGGATGTGCATTTTCTGCGGTTGGATATGCGAGAACAAGCGGTAAGTTGGGGGTTTATTTTACTACTTCCGGTCCAGGGGCTATAAATGGGCTAAGTGGTTTAGCTGATGCATGGTTTGATAGTATTCCAGTTATGGGAATATGTGGAAATGTTCCAACAAATGAAATGAAAGGTTTTTCAGGCATTAGGCAAACGGGGTTTCAAGAGATGGATTTAGTTTCTATGACTAGAAATATATCAAAATACTCTGTAACCGCTAATAATGCTTGTAGTTTCTCAGATATTGTTAGTCGTGCATATAATATGGCGACATTAGGTAGAAAGGGAGGTGTTATTATTGATTTTCCACTCAACATACAACAAGCCGATATTACTTGTAGGTAATGGTGTAAGAAGTGCAGGTGCTGCAAATTTAGTATATGACTTTGTAGAAAAAACTAACATTCCTGTACTTACAACGATGAATGGTGTAGATTTGGCACAAGATAATATACATATAGGTTTTATAGGAACTCATGGTAATAGAGTTGCTAATATGATTTTAAATGAATGTGATTTGGTGGTGGCTGTTGGAGCGAGACTTGGTATTAGACAAGTAGGTCGTGATGCAACAACATTTGCTCCAAATGCAGATTTAGTACGTGCTGATATAGATGAATATGAATTAAGTAGAGATGTTAAAAAAAATGAAAAAAAATATCATACTGATGCTAGAGATTTTTTTAGGATTATTTTAGAGGAAAATATTAAAGATTATTCTGAATGGAAAGCAAAGTGTTTTAAAGCAAAAGAATACTTAGAAAAATACGATGTCCAGCCAGGAAATTTAGCTGTTAGAAAAATTTCTGAATTGTTACCGGCCAATCCAATTATTTCGGTTGATGTAGGTATGAATCAGTGTTGGTCAGCACAGTCATTATTATTGAAAGGTAGGGATGGACGTATTCATATAGCAGGAGGATTCGGAGCAATGGGATGTGGACTTCCGTATGCTATAGGAGCATCAATTTCTCGCGATAACGGAGTTGTTTATTGTATTTCAGGTGACGGTGGAATGCAGATGAATATTCAGGAATTAGAAACTGTAAAAAGAGAAAAACTTCCTATAAAAATATTTATCTTAAACAATAGAGTACTTGGAAAAATAAGTGAAACACAACATTATAATCATAATAATAGATTTGCTGCTACAACTGAAAGTGGAGGGTATACAGTACCGGATTTTGTTAAGATCTCGGAAGCTTATGGGATTAAAGCGGTAACTTTATCTAATTATAATGAGTTAGATAATTATAAGGGATTGTTTACAGATAATGAGCCTTGTGTGTTTAATATTTTACTTCCTAAGGAAAGTTTTTTGACACCCAAAATAAAATTTGAAACAGGTATTATTTCTCCAAAACTTGATGAAAATATTATAGATGAAGTAAAGAATATACTTAGATAAAATTTGACAGACGGTGTGATTTTTTTCTCTAAATTCAGATCTTCTATGATAATTGATGCGGCTTAACTGCAGATTCCTGGGTTAAGCCGTTGTTTATTTAATAGCAAAAATAAGCTGGTATGTCGTAAGCGCAAAATAATTCGACGGATTGCAACAAATTAATTGTCAACCCATAATAAGTATCAGGAAATGCTAGTGTTTTACTATACTTATGTTTGCTAGATGCTGGCATTTTACTCTAATTATTATGAGGTAAAAGCTATGAGAGCACCAAGAGTACCAGTCGAAGAACAATACCGCCTGATCATGGAATGACGCAAAAGCGGACTGTCTGATCATCAGTGGTGTTTAAACAATGACATTAATCCAGGCACCTTTTACAACTGGGTTAAGTGTCTCCGCAAGAATGGCTGTGGAGATATTCCTAAGAAAAATCAGCTGTCAACTTATGAACAGTCTCATCAGGAAGTTGTAAAAATTGAGATGAATTCCATTTCGGTTCCCACTGACATGAATAAAAATACTGATACAGCCGTAATGGAGTTAATGATTGGAAAAATGAATCTGCGTATTTCAAACGAAACGGATCCACTGCTTCTTGCTAAAACAATCCAGATACTTGCGGAGCTTTCATGCTAGGCGATATAACAGCTGCCGGCGAACTTTATATTGTGACTGGGTAAAGGCACTTCTAGGGAAAAATGATGGCTTTGTAGCGTTAATTAAAATCTAGCGTTGGAATATTGAGCGTTTACGAAAATGTAAAATGATATACTGAAGACAAGGTAGAATCGGTGTGGAAAATGTTATAGGAGGTGCCGGAATGCCGAAGAAGAAAAAAATACAGAGAAAAAGTATAGATAAAACCAAGACAATTCCGAAGCCAAAAGCGAGTATTGAGGAATTACAGGAGTCAAGAAATGGCGGTCAGATTGCATTGAGGGGATATTCTTACCAGTTCTTGTATTCATGCTATTTGATGCTGTCATGTAAAGATGAGAATACAGTCTTTAATTTGGAAGGGATTGAAGATATTGACAAAATTGTGAGTACGAGCGATGAACAGAAGACAATGCATATTCAATTGAAATATTCTGAGAATAAGCAGGATGCTTCTTTTATGAAAAGTGTGTTGAAAAATTTTTTAGAAGCCTATTTACTTGATAAAAATAGAGCATTCAAATTAGTGTATGATTTTTCAGTTGCAAAAGGGCATCTGAGTAAGCTAGTGAATAATATATCGGATTCAGACGAATTACAATATTGGAAAGCCACAGTTGATGAGATAAAAAATGAAAATCCTCAGTGGAATTGGAATCAGCTTGATTTTGATGATTTCATTTCAAAGGTATCGTATGAAAACATAAAAAAAGCAGTATTGGCAGAACGTGTTGAGATGGCCCTGATTGAAAATTATGATATTACAACAGACAATATCAAACTGTTTGCCAATAGCATCAAAATGTTTTGTTTTGAGAAGATGGAGACAAGAAGTGCAGTATCATTAAATGATTTAAAACATCAAATTGAACTGGTTAAATTCGATATAAGTAAGGGAGCAGAAAATCCGGCTCATTGCTGGATAGAAAAAGTAAATTTTGATGAATTAACTGATCAAGAATCCAGTTATTATGAAGGTAAAAAAGCGACACCGATGGATATTGTGAAGGGGCTGCCTGTATCACGAGTTTTACTTGAAAGGGATATACGAACATCAGTAAACAATTATATGGTGACGGTTATAAAGTCGTCAAGCGGCCAGGGAAAAACAACATTAGCATTGAAAACACAATATGGCCTGCAAAAGGAATACACACCGTATCAGCTTATTAATTGCAGTGATAGAGGAACGCTGAGACATATTGTGGAATATTTTCATGCCAGAATCAGACTGGGTGAAAAACCATTGATTTTAATAGATAATCTGGATGCGCATTTGAGTGAGTGGAATCAATTGGTTCAGTTAATGCAATCTGATGTGAAATATAATTATAAAATTCTTATTACTTCACGAGAAAACGACTGGTATAATTATGCAGGTGATTTAAGTAATATACATTCCATGAATATCATAAAGCCAATGCTTTCTAAAGAAGAAGCGGCTGCTATTTTTAACACCTTGCAGCAGGCAGGACATATACATCCAAAGATAAAGGATTGGAAACATGCCTGGAACCAGATAGCGGATAAGAAACTGCTGATAGAATATGTGTATCTGTTAACGCATGGTGAAATGATTGCCGAACGTATTTCATCACAAATGTATGAAATAGGAAGAAATGAGACCGGAAGCATTAAGTTCGAATTATTAAGACAGGTTTGTTTTGCGGATGTATGCGGTATTCGATTATCGACAAAAAAGCTGTTGCGAAGTTTAGCTCCGAGAACGGTTTATGATATTGGACAAATCTTAAAAAGTATGGCAGATGAATTTTTGGTTCATATAAGCCGAGATGGGGATTATATTGAAGGATTACATCCGGTTCGCTCACGGCATATTGTAGAATATTTACATGAGTATTATCCATTGGAGGAAACGGCTTACAACATTACAAAGCTGGCCGATTTACAGGACTTTTCTGTACTTTTTTCTCATTATCCTGAATTTGCGTTTGATAAGGAAAGTTTTTATTCGGATGTGGTTAATGAATGGTGGAACCTTGAAGATTTAAAATGTTTTGTGTCAGCAATCAGGGGAACTTTTTCAGGCTGTGTTATGCAGTATTTTAGAAATAATGAAGAATTATTCAATGAAGCGAATAATCAAGGTGGTTTATTTGTAATTGCCACAGAAGTGTGTCCATTTGCTCAGTTTCGGGAAATAGATGAGTCAGTCCAGACTTTGGAACAAATGAGAGAAATAATGCCGAAAAATGAGAATATCCAATATTTGTTAAATCTGAAAGATAGTATTCCTGCAATTGATATGACGCAAACGGATATATATATTTTAAGTATGCGATTGTTTAAGCGGTTAAAGGACGTGAATACGAAAAATGTGTCAGACCTGGACGCATATGCAATGATAGCAGATTGGCTGTATAATATGGATGCTTCTATGAATTTGGCTTCGAATATCAATCTGACAGATTTGTGGACACGTATAGAGAACTATTCGATAGATACAATTTCTTTATTAATGTATACAGCTTATTGCGGAGACAGGGATATATATAGCTTATTTGTATCCGAAAATCTTGAAATGATTTTGAGATATCTTAAGCGAACCACGTTTTCACATAAATTATATGTAGATGAAACCGAGACGGCTATTCACGTTGAATATGTATTGAGAGCAAGTGAATTGCAGAATGGAAATCAGGAAAGTGTTTCACGATTAAATTATATTTGCAGGACATTACCGATTTATGAGACCTATTGCTCGGACGCAATTATGCCGAAATATGACATGCTACAGCCATATAGGATGCCGGATGATGCACATAAAGAAATGCCGCGAAGAAATTTGGTAATTGCTTTTCATAAAGAATTTACGTCTTTATGGATAAAAACAATTCAGAGTAATTATGAATTTGATTCAGTTTCGGAATGGATTGAATATTGGTTTCAGGTTCGAAAATGTATGTATGAGTGCCTGGATAAAATAGGGGTATACATGTATAAAGCTTTGGCGGGAAAGAGGACCGGTAGTACCGGAACTGAATTTGTCAAAACAAGAAAAAAGATGGATAGGATGTTGTGCAGTACGTTATCATATCCAAAAGAACATCGACCATTCGAAGAAGAAGTAGAGGTGCCGAAAAAGTTTTTAGAAGTTAAACAAGCTTATTTTAATAGCATGCAGAATTTTCTGAGACAGGTTGCCGGTTTGATTCAAAGAGATGAAAATGATGTTAGATTGGCTTTGTATAATTTGAAACAAGCTAAGGCAGGACTGCCAAAGATGCATAAGTTTTTTGATGGTATAGAGTTAGATGAAGAGATAGCTTCGAAACATACAAATCTATGCAGGCAGGAGTCTCAAAAAATATTGGAAATTTATATGTGTTGTCAGTACTTTTTGCAGCATGACGCTTCTCCGTTATTTGACAAGTATCAAATAAGAAATTGGTATAGGGATGTCTGCACAAAAGAAATTGAAGATGTGAATGTCGCATTGGATGCAATGCAGCAGGAGTATGACGCTGTTTTTCCTGATCAAGCCTATGAAGAGGCGATATTTAAACATTATCCGATAATTCTTAGGTCATTTGATATGACAAGGGAAGAGGTTATGCAGGATTTTGTGTTAAGAACGATAGCATTTGCTGAGACGTCATTTGATTACATGTTGGTTTTGCAATGTGATGAAAATGGAGCCATTCTTCAACATGCGATTAAGTTTCCAAAACGATTTTTTAAGGCGATACAGGAAGCACTTGTTTCTGGTGAGGAGATTACAGATACTTCACTCTTGACACCATATCCGATAGACGTAACTGAAGATATGCTTGAATGTTTTAGTGGAGATTGGAAAATAAAACGTCAGACGGATAATCCATATGTTCACTATCTAGGGGATATAGCAGAAGAATTATGGGTGTATTCCAAGCTTCGTGAACTGTTGTGTACAGAAGAAGATAGAGAATATTGCATATGTGAATTAAAGAAAGTTGCGGAAAAAATTGCAATAATGAAAAAAGAAATTCATCTTCATTTGGATGAAGAAGTTGCGAACCAAATAGATGAGATGTGTAATCATGTATATGAAGGAAATTGCTTTGATAACATAAGGCTTAATGAATTTGTTCAAAATCTTCAATATATATTGGTATAAATTTTTTCTAGTGTAAATGTCAATATAAAAATGTTCAAAAAATGGAAAATAAAGAACATCAGTGTCTGATTGAAAAAGAAGCCATAGGGGACGGGGATTGAGTGATAATTAATTTGTTGCAATCCGTCGAATTATTTTGCGCTTACGTTACAAGAGAAGAATTAAATTGTATTTTACATGGCAATCCGCTATACTAGTATTAAGTATAGCGGATTGTTTTTTTGAGGCTTTTATGGCAAATACTTTAAAGTTACCTGTTGGAATTGAAAATTTTGAGGAAATTCGTAAACTGGGTTTCTATTATATTGACAAGACAAGGCTTATTGAGTAGCTCTTACAGGGATGGGGGGAAGGTTACTCTTTTTACCCGCCCTCGCCTTTTTGGTAAGGCTCTCAATATGAGCATGCTAAAAAGCTTCTTTGAGATAGGCACAGATTAAGAATAGGCGTTATGATGAGGCTCTGCGGGATGAGGGCAGGTGTGATATTTTAGCCTATGGCATTGCTTTTTGCAGGAAGCGGTGCAGGGTGGTTGGAGAGAAGCTGTAAATTATTTTTACTTTATACCAGAGGCTGGTATAGCTGATTTTTTTGGAGGTATTTCTATGAAGCTTAAAACAGGACAAAAGTGCGCATTCGGACTTGGTGCATTTGGAAAAGATATTGTGTATATGCTTATTTCATCGTATTTGCTCTACTACTACAATGTAGTGCTTGGGATGAGCAGTGTGTTTATCGGTACGGTGATGATGGCGGCGAGGATTTTTGATGCATTCAATGACCCGGTGATGGGCATTATCGTTGCAAAGACGCGTACTAGGTGGGGCAGGTTCAGGCCTTGGATTTTTGCCGGCACGGTGCTCAATGCCGTGACCATCTATGCTTTATATGCTACTCCTGAGTCTATGGGTGATTCAGCGCAGAGAGTGTGGCTTACAGTGTTTTACTTTGCATGGGGCATCACATATACGCTTATGGATATTCCGTTCTGGTCTATGATTCCCGCAATCACTGAGCCGGGAAGCGACAGGGAGCAGCTTACATCGCTTGCGAGGACGTGCTCTGGCATTGGAGATGCTATCCCTACGGTGCTCACGATGACAGTGGTGCCGATTCTTGGTGCAGGAAGCTCTATGGCTGACTACAGGATTGGATTTAAGTGGTGGGCACTTATTATAGCGGTGGTATTTGTGATTTCTGAGCTTGTATGCGTGGTATGTGTGCCTGAAAGACCGGTTGCCTGTGATGAGAAGCCGGGAAAGATATCAGATATGTTTAAAGCCTTATTTAAGAACGATCAGGCTATGACTGTTGTGGTATCAATCATTCTCGTGTATACATCACTAAATATTTGTGGTAACCTAGTGCTTTATTTCTTCCGGTTTGATGTGGGAAACGAGGGCGCATATTCCATATTTGCTGCAGTTGCTTTTGCAGCACAGGTGCTTGTCATGATGGTTATACCGCTGCTTCGTAAGAGATTCAGCAAAAGCCAGCTTTTTATATCAGGATTTATTATTCAGATAGCAGGCTTTGCGGTTATATTTATCATGGCATTTGCAAAGCTCTACACGCCGCAGAGCTGGTACATACTCTGCCTGCCGGGTATTTTGATTTATCTGGGCTATGGTATGCTCAATGTTATCATGACTATATTTCTTTCAGATTCTGTTGATTATGGTGAGGTGATGAATGGCACGAGAGAGGAGTCGGTCATTTTCTCAATGCAAACATTTACGGTAAAGCTCGCTTCCGGTGTAGCGGTATTTCTGGCTGGGCTGGTGGTTGACTGGATTCATCTGGATACCGCGGCTGCGGTACAGACACAGGATACACTTGATGCTCTTCGTATGTGGATGACGATTCCGTCTGTTATCCTGCTCATTGTGGGCATATTTGTGTTTAAGAGGTTTTATAAGCTGGATGATACAAGAATGGAAGAAATTAAATCCAAGCTTAATTAAAAATTGCTGTCTGATTGATAAAAGAAGGTCGAAAATAAAATGAAAAAACGAATAATTAATTATAGACTTAAGATTGACAATCTGCTTGCCAATCCTGATAAGATATCAAAAGAAGAGTGGAAGAAAATACTGCAGGAACACCTGACACAAATAGCCTTCTTCCAGCATGAGCGCCTCGTGCACCTCATAGTGACAGTAACCTTTGCTATACTCACCATGATGTCAATAATCGCATCCATCATGATAAGCAACCCAATGCTTCTTGTACTTACACTGTTATTCTTAGTGCTGTTGGTGCCATATATCATGCACTACTATACACTGGAAAATGAAGTGCAGAAGATGTATACCCAGTATGATGAGATTTTGAAGCATCTGTCCTAGCTAGCAAGCATATAAGCGAGTGCAACGAGCAACATATGCACATATAAAAGTGGAAAGTTACCAAAGACAGAACCCGGCGCAGCCGGGGCTTTTGTCCTTGCACGCATATACGAAGCTGCTTAGAGTCTGTAGAATTGCATACGAAAACCAACAACGCCCATGCATGGACGCATGGGCGAGGTGTTATGCGCCATGGACGGCGCATAAAAGCCGGTTGTGTCAAAAAGCCACAACCGGCATATGCAATTCGTACAGACACTTAGCAGCGTAGTTCATGCGGGAAAGGTCAGAAAGCCCCGGCTGCGCCGGGTTCGTCTTACTAGCAACAACAGTGCAATTCTCCTACTTCTTAAGCTTTTTCTGAGCCGTAGAAAGCATCAGCTTAATACGGTTCAGCTGGTTCACTTCAGAAGCACCCGGATCATAATCGATAGCCACGATATTGGCATCCGGATGATCATGTCTGATTTTCTTTATAACTCCCTTACCCACAATATGGTTCGGTAAGCATGCAAATGGCTGTGCACAGATGATGTTTGTGACGCCCTCATTGATGAGCTCAAGCATCTCACCTGTCAAGAACCAGCCCTCACCGGTCTGATTACCGCAAGAAACGATAGGAGAAGCATACTCTGCGAGATCCTGAACGTGAGCGGTTGGCTCAAAGTGCTTACTCTTAGCCAGCTCATCCCTTGCATCCTTTCTGAGCCACTCGAAGAAGGCGATAAGTCGGTTGTTCATAAACTTAGCTTTCTTTGAAGCTCCGAGATAGTCAGCCTTGAAATTCGTGTTGTAGCAGCAGTAGAGTAAGAAATCAGTCAGATCAGGCACTACAGCCTCGGCTCCTTCAGCTTCGAGCAGGTCAACCACATAGTTGTTTGCTGCAGGCAGGAATTTGACGAGAATCTCACCGACCACGCCGACACGCGGTTTAACCTCATCTGTCATAGGCAGATTGTCGAAATCCCTTATGATTTCGCGGCACATCTTTTTGTATTTCTTGTGAGAGAGCATCTTTGTGTTGCCGACAAAGTCGATGACTCTCTTTTTCCACTTCTCATGGAGTGCATTGGCACTTCCCGGTTCTTTCTCATAAGGACGTACCCTGTAGAGACAGCGCATAAAGATATCGCCAAACTCAAGTGCATACAGTCCGTGCTGGATGAGGCTTGGAGTAAACTTAAAGCCTGGGTTTTTCTCGAGACCAACCATGTTGATTGAGATAACAGGCACATCAGGATATCCGGCCTTTTCGAGGGCTCTACGGATAAATCCGATGTAGTTTGTCGCACGGCATCCGCCACCGGTCTGTGAGATGAGGATGGCTGTGTGTGTCATATCATAGTTGCCTGATTTGACGGCTGCCATAATCTGTCCCACGACAATGAGTGAAGGGTAGCAGGCGTCGTTGTTTACGAACTTAAGTCCCACGTCCACACATTCCCTTGCAGGGATATCCGGTATGACCATATTGTAACCGGCTGCCTTAAAGGCCGGCACGAGAAGGTCAAAGTGTATAGGTGACATCTGAGGGCAAATGATGGTGTAGTTGTCCTTTTTCATCTGCTCGGTGAATACAACACGCTCGTAGTTAGACGGCTTTAATTCACGCTTTTCATGCTTGGTTTCCTTGACTCTTATGGCGGCAAGGAGCGAGCGGATACGGATTCTTGCTGCGCCCAGGTTGTTTACCTCGTCGATCTTCAGGCAGGTGTATATCTTGCCTGAGCCTGTCAGTATATCGTTTACGCAGTCGGTTGTGACAGCATCGAGACCGCAGCCAAACGAGTTGAGCTGGATTAAGTCAAGGTCATCACGGGTCTTTACAAAGTTGGCTGCTGAGTACAGTCTGGTGTGGTACATCCACTGATCCATGACGATGAGAGGTCTCTCAAGCTCGCCCAGATGGGATACGGAGTCCTCTGTCAGCACACAGATGCCATAGCTTGTGATGAGCTCAGGGATACCGTGGTTGATTTCCGGGTCCACATGGTACGGACGGCCTGCGAGCACGATTCCGCGACGTCCGGTGTCCTCCATGTAGTCGAGCACTTCCTCGCCCTTTCGCTGTATCTCAAGCCTTGTCATTGCAAGCTCCTTCCAGCCTGCGGCTACTGCATCACGAATCTGTGACTCAGGCAGATTGAAATCGCCCTTTGAGAAGGTGGCTACGAGCTGCTGTGAGATAGTTTCCTCACTCTCAAATGACATAAACGGATTTATGAATTTAACCTCGCCTGATGTAATCTCGTCCACGTTGTTTTTGATATTCTCAGAGTATGATGTGACAATAGGACAGTTGTAGTGATTGTTTGCATCAGGAAACTCCTTGCGCTCATATGGCACTGCCGGGTAGAAAATAAAATCTACATTTTGTTTTATGAGCCAGCTTATATGACCATGTGTGAGCTTTGCAGGGTAGCACTCTGACTCACTTGGGATGGAGTCGATACCCATCTCATAAATCTTTCTGGTAGACTGCGGTGACAGTACTACAGAAAAGCCGAGACGTTTGAAAAATGTAGCCCAGAACGGATAGTTCTCGTACATATTCAAGGCTCTTGGGATGCCGACTGTACCGTGTGGAGCATCCTTTGGGTCAAGTGGCTCATAGTCAAATATACGCTTGTTCTTGTATTCAAAAAGATTTGGGATGTTATCCTTGTTCTTCTCCTTGCCCAGACCCTTTTCGCAGCGGTTTCCTGTGATGTACTGTCTGTTGTCGGAGAATTTGTTTATAGTCAGAAGACAGTGGTTTGTACAGCCCTGACAGCGTGCGAGCTTTGTGGTGTAGGTGAGCTCGTTTATCTGGTCGATTGTAAGCATTGTTGTCTTGTAATCAGCCTCATGGCGCTCGCGTGCGATGAGTGCGGCACCAAAGGCACCCATGATACCTGCGATATCAGGCCTTGTGGCATGTACACCTGCAATTTTTTCAAAGCTTCTAAGAACGGCATCATTGTAGAATGTACCTCCCTGGACTACAATATTTTCACCGAGGTCGCTTGCATCAGAAAGCTTGATAACCTTGAAAAGTGCATTCTTTATTACTGAGTAGGCAAGTCCTGCTGATATATCTGCGACAGATGCGCCCTCCTTCTGGGCCTGCTTTACCTTTGAGTTCATGAAAACCGTACATCTGGTTCCGAGGTCGATAGGGTTCTTTGCAAAAAGGGCTTCCTTTGCAAAATCCTGTACTGAGTAGTTTAAGGACTTTGCGAAGGTCTCAATAAATGAGCCGCAGCCCGAAGAGCAGGCCTCGTTGAGCTGTACTGAGTCGACTGTCTGGTTCTTTATCTTGATGCACTTCATGTCCTGTCCACCGATATCGAGGATACAGTCTACCTTTGGGTCGAAGAATGCTGCTGCGTAGTAGTGGGCTACAGTCTCAACTTCGCCGTCGTCCAATTTTAAAGCTGCCTTTAATAAAGCCTCTCCGTAGCCTGTAGAGCAGGAGTGTACGATGTGTGCATCCTCAGGAAGCTTTGCGTAAATCTCCTGGATAGAACGGATGGCTGTAGCGAGAGGGCTTCCGTTGTTGTTGCTGTAGAATGAGTATAAAAGGTCTCCGTCCTCGCTTACGAGAGCGATTTTGGTGGTGGTTGAGCCTGCATCTATTCCGAGATAGCAGTTGCCCTTGTATGTAGAAAGGTCACCGGTCTTTACGTGATTGTTGCCGTGACGCGTTGTAAATTCATCGTAATCAGCCTGATCCTTAAAAAGAGGCTCCATACGTGCCACCTCAAATTCCATCTTTATGCCGTTTGAGAGGCGGTCGATTAAGGATGAGAGTGTGGTGACAGAGTTGTCTTTATAGTTTAATGCAGAGCCTATTGCTGCAAACAGATGAGAGTTCTCAGGAACGATAGTGTGCTCGTCATCGAGATTTAAGGTTCTGATAAATGCTGATTTAAGTTCAGACAAAAAGTGCAGAGGACCGCCAAGGAAAGCAACATGTCCCTTGATTGGCTTACCGCAGGCGAGGCCACTGATGGTCTGGTTTACCACGGCCTGAAAGATTGAAGCGGATAAATCCTCGCGTGTGGCTCCTTCATTGATGAGAGGCTGGATATCTGTTTTGGCAAATACTCCACAGCGGGCTGCGATAGGGTAGATGGCCTTGTAGCTTTTTGCGTATTCATTTAGTCCTGTAGCGTCTGTCTGGATGAGAGAAGCCATCTGGTCGATAAATGAGCCTGTACCGCCGGCACATATGCCGTTCATACGCTGTTCCACGTTGCCGCCTTCGAAGTATATGATTTTGGCATCCTCGCCACCTAGCTCTATTGCCACATCGGTCTGTGGAGCATAGTGTGTGAGTGCGGTAGATACAGCTATAACCTCCTGTACGAATGGCACCTCAAGGTGCTTTGCAAGAGTGAGTCCGCCGGAGCCTGTTATCATAGGACAAACTGAAAGGTCACCTGTCTTGTCGTAGGCCTTTCTGATAAGGGACTCAAGTGTCTCCTGTATATTTGCAAAATGACGCTCATAATCGGAAAAGAGGATATTGTCATCGGCATCAAGAAGTGCAATCTTGACGGTTGTTGAGCCGATATCAATGCCCAACTTATGTAAGCTGTTATTTTCCATAGTGGTTCCTCCATAATGTATTACTTATATGTTTTTATATATCTTTCTTCTTATTAAAATATATAATTGTTCTATTATCAAAACAGAGATTATTATACGACAGATATCGACAAATTACAATGACTATAATTATAAAGAATTTGTGAATAATTCGCAGTCTCGTTGACAAAGTATGATTTAACTATCATAATAAATTTTGTAATAACCGCTGCCCTTTGCACTATAGTGTAAAAGGCAGCAATAATATGACAGGAGGATGCAGATACGTGGTTTTATTGCATCGTGATGTAACCACTGCTTGTCACATAATGGTGTGAGCAGCAGTGAAATGAACCATGTCTGCTAAAATGTATGAACTGGCTTAACAAACTAGAACAAAAATATGGAAGTAAAGCGATTCCGAATATCACTAGAATATTTATCGCTGCGAATCTGATAGGCAGTGTGCTGCTTTTGACAAAGGGAGATGTTGTCCTTTATTATCTGCAGTTTTCAGCCTCTGCTATTTTGCACGGACAGGTATGGCGTCTTATAAGCTGGATTTTTGTGCCGAGCGGCAGCATATCATTTTTACAGCTTTTATTTATATTCTGTCTGTGGACGCTTGGAGACAGCATGGAGTCATATCTTGGCTCTTTTAGGATGAATGTGTACTTTTTCGGAGGCTTTTTGCTGTATGATATAGTAGGAATGCTTGCATTTGCAGTGACACATGTATCCATCAATCTGACTATGTACTATATACTTATAGCTATGTATCTGATGCTTGGTCTTTTGATGCCGGAGGCAGAGGTGAGGCTTTACTTTGTGCTTCCTATAAAGATGAAGTGGATGGTGCTTGTTTACTTCGTGATGTTTGCATATGATGTGTATACCTATATGAGCTTTGGATGGCAGATTGGATTGGCATACGGCTCAGAAATCGTACTTGCACTTATAAATCTGTTGGTATTCATTTATGGCTGCAAGCACAGGCTCTCATTCAGACAGAATATGCACCAGAAGAGGAGAAAGGCACAGTTTAAGGCTCAGTTTTCCGAACCTCGCCCGGGAAGTGGCATCTCACGTCACAAGTGCTATATATGCGGCAGAACGGAATTGTCAAATCCTGAATTAACATTCAGATACTGCTCGAAGTGCACCGGCAACAAGGAATACTGTCAGGATCATCTGTTTACACATACGCACGTATAAAATATACATGTACTACTTTTTCTAATTCATTGACAAAGTAAACTGATGAATTTATAATGGACACAGTATTATTTTCGGAGGATCATTTATGGAGAACGAGGCAACAGTTTCGAAAAATTTTATTGAACAGATTATTGAGAAGGACTTGGCAGAGGGTCATTGCAAGACAGTAAAGACCAGATTCCCACCGGAGCCAAACGGTTATTTACATATCGGCCATGCAAAGTCTATTCTTTTAAACTATGGACTGGCAAAGAAGTATGACGGACAGTTCAATCTCAGGTTTGATGATACAAACCCTACCAAGGAGCGTCTGGAGTTTGTAGAGTCTATCGAGGCCGATGTTAAGTGGCTTGGTGCTGACTGGGCTGACAGGAAGTTTTTTGCATCCAATTACTTCGACAAGATGTATGAGTGTGCAGTAGGACTGATAAAGAAGGGAAAGGCATATGTATCTGATCTGACACCTGATGAGATAAGAGAGTATAGAGGTACACTCACAGAGGCCGGCAAGGAGGATCCATACTCAAAGAGAAGTGTTGAGGAAAACTTAGACCTTTTTGAGCGTATGAAAAACGGTGAGTTCGAGGATGGCACAAAGGTGCTTCGTGCGAGAATTGACATGAGCTCTTCAAACATCAATATGAGAGATCCGATTCTTTACCGTGTGGCACATATGACACATCACAATACAGGTGATAAATGGTGTGTATATCCTATGTATGATTTTGCTCATCCTATAGAGGATGCTATCGAGGGTATCACACATTCTATATGTACTCTTGAGTTTGAAGACCACAGACCGCTGTATGACTGGGTGGTTATTGAATGTGGATTTAAGAATTCTCCTGAGGAGTCGCCAAAGCAGATTGAGTTTGCAAAGCTCTATCTGACTAATGTTGTAACAGGAAAGAGATATATCAAGCGTCTTGTGGAGGACGGCATCGTTGATGGCTGGGATGACCCGAGGCTTGTTTCTATAGCAGCGCTCAGACGCAGGGGCTTCACACCGGAGTCTATCCAGAATTTTGTTGATCTGTGTGGTATATCAAAGGCTAACAGCTCTGTTGACTACGCTATGCTTGAGTATTGTATCCGAGAGGATTTAAAGGCTAAGCGTCCTCGTATGATGGCTGTGCTTGATCCGGTCAAGGTGATTATCGACAATTACCCTGAGGGACAGGTTGAGTATCTTGAAGTGGACAATAACGTGGAGAATCCTGAGCTTGGAAAGAGAAAGGTTCCTTTCACCAGAGAGCTTTATGTGGAGAGAGAGGACTTCATGGAGGAGCCACCGAAGAAGTATTTCCGTATGTTCCCTGGCAATGAGGTGCGTTTCATGAATGCTTATTTTGTGAAGTGCAATAGCTGTGTGAAGGACGAAAACGGCAATGTTACAGAGATTCACTGTACATATGACCCAGCATCAAAGGGTGGCAACAGTCCTGATGGCAGAAAGGTCAAGGGAACTATCCACTGGGTTTCAGCCGAGTATGGAAAGCAGGTAACTGTACGTCTTTACGAGAATATCGTTAATGAAGAGCTTGGAGTGTACAATGAGGACGGAAGCTTAAATCTTAATCCTAATTCACTCACAGTGCTTGATAACTGTGTAGTGGAGCCGGAGCTTATGAGTGCCAAGGCTTATGACAGCTTCCAGTTTGTCAGAAATGGCTTCTTCTGCGCGGATTGCAAGGACTCAAAGGGTGGACAGCCTGTATTTAACAGAATCGTCTCATTAAAGAGCTCATTCAAGCTTCCGACAGCTAAATAGTTTTTGACTAAAAATAAACAGAAGAGAAGAATAGAGGTAAAATATGGATTTAAAGTCAGGTATTGACAAATTCGGTTTAAATCCTGAAGACATAAATGATCTGTATGATGAGGATAAAGCAGCTGCCACCGGGGATGCTCCGGTGGCAGCTGCTGTTCAGACAGAGGATGAAACGGATTTTGTTTTTGCAAAGAATATAACATGTCCGGTGTGTGATCAGAGTTTTCAAACACTGACGGTACGGACATCAAAGATCAGGTTTGCTGGCTCTGATGATGATTTCAGACCGGTTTACAAGGGAATTGATACAATAAAGTATGGTGTCACATCGTGTCCGCATTGTGGTTATAGTGCGATGAATGGCGACTTTGTACATGTATCGAGTACACAGATAAGGCTGCTTAAGGAGCAGGTTGCTGCCAAATTTAAGCCCGGCAGCAAGTCGGTGCCTTTGTTATATTCGTATGATGAGGCAATAGACAGATTTAAGCTGGCACTTTTTTCAGCGATTGTTAAAAGGGCTATGTATAGTGAAAAGGCATATATTTGTCTTAAGCTATCCTGGCTTTATCGCGGTTTAATCGAACAGCTTACGGCTGATGGTATCTCAACGGAAAGTGAAGAGCTTGTAAGTGCACAAAAGGCAGAAAAATATTATTATAAGCAGGCTCTTGATGGAATGACAAGAGCGGTTGCGACTGAGCATTTCCCTATATGTGGTATGAATCAGGATACGGTTGATTTGCTTTTGGCTCAGATGAATTATAAGCTTGACCATTGGGATGTGGCTTCAAAGCTCATTGCAAGGGTGCTTATATCAAAAAGTGCTTCTAGACACATTAAGGATAAGGCACTTGATTTAAAGAATGAAATTATTAAAAAAATAAGAGATGTGAAATAATTGCTGTTATTTCACATCTCTTTTTCTTTTATTTGTTGTAACAATTAATTGTTTTTCTTGTTCTCAAGCTCAAGAAGCTTCATTGCACGCACCTTGAGTGGCAGACCAAACAGTGTGATGAAACCGTCTGCATCATGGTGGTCATATAAATCTCCTGTAGTAAAGCTTGCAAGAGACTCACTGTAGAGTGAATATGGTGAAGTAGTGCCGGCTTTGATGATATTGCCTTTATATAATTTGAATTTAACTTCTCCGGTTACATATTCCTGTGTTGACTCTACGAAAGCCTGGATTGCTTCACGAAGTGGTGTGAACCATTTTCCTTCGTATACTACCTGAGCGAGCTTGTTGCCCATTTCTTTCTTGACCTCCATTGTGGCACGGTCAAGGCAGAGCTCCTCGAGCTGGTCATGTGCCTCCATGAGGATTGTTCCACCCGGAGTCTCATATACACCACGTGATTTCATACCTACTACACGGTTCTCAACGATATCGATGATGCCGATGCCGTGCTTGCCGCCGAGACGGTTGAGCTCTCTGATGATGTCTGCTACCTTCATCTTTTTGCCGTTGACAGATGTAGGAACACCCTTCTCAAATGTCATTGTAACATACTCACCCTCGTCAGGAGCATGCTCAGGTGTGACACTTAATACGAGCAGATGGTCATAGTTTGGCTCCTGTGAAGGATCCTCAAGCTCAAGTCCCTCGTGGCTGATGTGCCAGAGGTTACGGTCACGGCTGTAGCTTGAATCTGTGCCGAACGGAAGGTCAATTCCGTGTGCCTTACAGTACTCGATCTCGGCCTCTCGTGAATCCATTTTCCAGTTGTCCTGACGCCATGGAGCGATTACCTTGATATCAGGAGCAAGTGCCTTGATACCGAGCTCGAAACGGATCTGGTCGTTTCCTTTTCCTGTTGCACCGTGGCAGATGGCTACAGCGCCTTCTTTTCTTGCAATCTCTACAAGCTTCTTTGCGATGCCCGGTCTTGCCATTGCTGTTCCAAGGAGGTATTTGTGCTCATAAACTGCGCCGGCCTGTACACAAGGTACGATGTAGTCCTCACTGAACTCATCACAGATATCCTCTATGTAAAGCTTTGAAGCTCCGGATAATTTAGCTCTCTCATCGAGTCCGTCAAGCTCCTCTCCCTGTCCGCAGTTGATGCAGCAGCAGATTACGTCATAGTCATAAGTCTCTTTAAGCCATGGAATGATAGCGGTAGTATCAAGTCCGCCTGAATAAGCTAATACAACTTTGTCTTTCATAAGTGCGTGTCCTCTTTTCGTTTATTCTTTATGATGGTAACCATTAACTGCTTTTGTGTCTAAAAGCCTTGAATAATTACTTTAGAATAAATATATACCAGTTCTTTACATATTGCAAGTGAAAAAATATACATTATTCATGTATAAATATACATAATTTTGTATAATTTTTCTCTTTACGGATTGAAATTACTGTACTATATTATTATGTATGATGCGTCAGACCCATTTTATATGGTTATGCAGAAATACAATATGAAAAGAGGAAATACTATGATAAAGGCTGGTATTATTGGAGCCACCGGATATGCCGGAGCAGAGCTCGTGAGAATTTTGATGAATCATAAAGAGGTAGAGATTGCATGGTATGGCTCACGAAGCTATGTGGATGAGAATTATGCCGATATCTATGGAAATATGTTTCAGATAGTTGATGCAAAGTGCATGGATGACAATATGGAGGAGCTTGCAGAGTCGGTTGATGTGATTTTCACTGCGACCCCACAGGGCTTTTTGGCAGGCGTGCTCACTGAGGATATATTAAGTAAGGTAAAGATTGTCGATCTGTCAGCGGACTTCCGTATCAAGGATGTAGCCACATATGAGAAATGGTACAAGATTGAGCACAAGTCGCCGCAGTTTATTGATGAGGCTGTATATGGTCTGTGTGAGATAAACAGGGACAAGGTCACAAAGGAGACAAGGCTTGTTGCAAATCCTGGCTGCTATACCACATGCTCCATCCTTACAGCTTATCCGCTTGTGAAGGAGGGACTTATTGACACAGATACACTTATCGTCGATGCAAAGTCAGGCACATCAGGCGCAGGACGTGGTGCAAAGACACCTAATCTGTTTTGTGAAGTAAATGAGAGCATGAAGGCATATGGCGTTGCCTCACACAGACATACCCCTGAGATAGAGGAACAGCTTGGATATGCGGCAGGAAAAGAAATTCTTATCAACTTTACTCCGCATCTTGTTCCGATGAACAGAGGAATCCTCGCTACAGAGTATGCGACACTTAAGAAAAAACCTGATGGAACACTTCCTACATATGATGAGATTAAGGCAGTTTACGATAAGTATTATGCAAATGAGAAGTTTGTCAGAGTGCTCAAAAAGGGTGTCTGCCCTGAGACAAAGTGGGTTGAGGGCAGCAACTATGTGGATGTAAACTTTGTGATTGATGAGAGGACCGGCAGAATTATTATGATGGGTGCTCTTGACAATCTGGTAAAGGGTGCTGCAGGACAGGCGGTTCAGAATATGAATCTGTTATTTGGCTTCGATGAGGCAGAGGGACTCAATATGGTTCCTATGTTCCCGTAATAATTAATAATAGGAAAGTAATTATCAGAAAGATGCATTATAATGCTGATAGTTATATAAAAATATAAGGATGATTTAATAAAATGAGTAATGAGAATAAATATGAAATAAGGGTTATGACGATAGATGATTATGACGAGGTGTACAGCCTCTGGCAGACCATCCACGGCTTTGGAATCCGTTCTATTGACGACTCAAGAGAGGGAGTCCTTAGATTTCTTAAGAGAAATCCGACTACGAGTGTTGTAGCGGTAGAAGATGGAAAGATAGTTGGAGCGATACTCTGCGGACACGATGGCAGAAGAGGCTGCCTGTATCATGTATGCGTGGATGAGCATTACAGGAAGTGCGGCATCGGGAAGAGTATGGTGGTTGCCTGCATGAGAGCACTTCAGGCAGAGCATATCAACAAGGTGTCAATCATAGCCTTCAAGGTGAATGAGCTGGGAAACCACTTCTGGAAGGAAGAGGGATGGACATTCAGAGAAGACTTAAATTACTATGATTTCACACTTAACGAAGAAAATATAACAAGATTTAACAAATAAGGAGCAGTACAATGGCAGATAAGAACATGGAACAGGTAATGGAAAAGGCACAGGTGCTCATAGAGGCACTTCCGTATATACAGAGATTTAACAGAAAGATTATCGTTGTAAAGTACGGCGGATCTGCAATGGTTGACGAACAGCTTAAAAAGCAGGTGATCCAGGATGTCACACTTCTCAAGCTGGTCGGCTTCAAGCCTATCATCGTACATGGCGGCGGCAAGGAAATCAGCAAATGGGTAGGAAAGGTCGGTATGGAGCCTGTATTTGTAAACGGACTCAGAAAGACTGATGCCGATACAATGGAGATTGCCGAGATGGTACTGAATAAGGTAAACAAATCTCTCGTTACACTTGTTGAGGAGCTTGGTGTGCAGGCTGTCGGAGTAAGCGGCAAGGACGGAGGTCTCTTAAAGGTTAAGAAAAAGTATTCAAACGGAGAGGATATAGGCTTTGTAGGTGAAATCACCGATGTCAATCCAAAAATTCTTTATGACCTGCTCGAGAAGGATTTTCTTCCAATTGTGTGTCCAATCGGTCTTGATGACGAATACAATACATACAATATCAATGCAGATGATGCAGCATGTGCTATCGCAAGAGCAGTTTCAGCAGAAAAGCTTGCATTCCTCACGGATATCGAGGGTGTATACAAGGACCCTTCAGATAAGAATACACTTATTTCAGAGCTTACAGTCTCAGATGCAAAGAAGCTTATAGGTGATGGCTTTATCGGCGGAGGCATGCTTCCTAAGCTCAACAACTGCATAGATGCCATTGATAACGGAGTTTCAAGAGTACATATTCTTGATGGACGTATCGCGCACTGCTTACTGCTTGAGATATTCACAAACAGAGGAATCGGAACAGCTATTCTTGGAGATTCGGAGGAGAAATTTAACAATGAGCAATAATATGGATAAACAGTCATACATTGATGAGGCAGAAAAGGAGCTTCTTCACACCTACAACAGATTTTCACTTGTACTTGATCACGGCGAGGGAGTACATCTTTATGATACAGATGGCAATGCATATCTGGACTTCGCTGCAGGAATAGCCGTATGTGCACTTGGATACAGCAATGAGCACCACAAGGAGGCATTAAAGGCACAGGTTGATAAGCTTTTACATACATCAAACCTCTACTACAATGCGCCTGTCATCGAGGCGGCAGACAAGGTGCTTAATGCAAGTAAAATGGACCGTATTTTCTTTACAAACAGTGGTACAGAGGCTATTGAGGGAGCTATCAAGGCTGCAAAGAAATATGCCTTTACAAGAGACGGCCATGCAGGTCATGAGATAATTGCCATGAACCATTCCTTCCACGGAAGAAGCATCGGAGCGCTTTCTGTCACCGGCAATGCACATTATCAGGAGCCGTTTGAGCCACTTATGCCGGGCGTTAAATTTGCAGATTTCAATGATTTAGAGAGCGTTAAGGCTCAGGTGACAGACAAAACCTGCGCCATTATTATGGAAACTATTCAGGGTGAGGGTGGTATTTACCCGGCAAAGAAGGAGTTTATCGAGGGAGTGAGAGCTCTCTGCGATGAAAAGGATATTCTTCTTATTCTTGACGAGATACAGTGCGGCATGGGCAGAAGTGGCGAAATGTTCGCATGGCAGAACTATGATGTGAAGCCTGATATCATGACCTGTGCGAAGGCACTCGGCTGTGGTGTGCCTGTTGGTGCATTTCTTATGACACAGAGGGTGGCAGACAAATCCCTTGCACCGGGAGACCATGGCACCACATACGGCGGCAATCCGTTCGTAGGAGCTGCAGTAAGTGCAGTGTTTGATGAGTTTAAGCGTCTTGATATAGTAAGCCATGTAAAGGAGGTTGCACCTTACCTGGAGAAGAGGCTTGATGAGCTTGTTGCAAAATTCGACTGTCTCACAGCCAGAAGGGGTATGGGACTCATGCAGGGCGTGGAGTGCAGCCTTCCTGTAGGAAAGGTCTCAGCAGAGGCTTTAAATCAAGGCCTTATAGTCATTACGGCAGGCAGCAATGTGCTTAGATTTGTGCCTCCTCTTGTTATCGAAAAGAGTGATGCTGACGAAATGATAGAAAAACTTGAAACAACACTTGTAATACTGTCAAAAAGTCTGTAAAATAAAGAGGACATCGATTTCTCCTTTGAGATTATGATATTAATCAAAGGAGACCATATGAAAAAAATAATATTATTATGTGCGTTTATTTTAACAATAGCGTTTGGCCTTTGCGGCTGTAAAAAGGATGATGCCACAGTTCATTTTGCTTCTGAAACGGAGCAGACTGCTGTGGTTTCAAGTGATGTAAACAGACATACTGCTGATTCCAAGGAGAAGAAAGCTTCATCCGATGGAGAACAGGAGCAGAAGGCAAAAGACACAGCAGATGACACTGATGAATCTACTGAGTGGTGCGTCTATATCTGTGGTCAGGTTGCCAATCCCGGTGTATACAGAGTAAAGCCGGGCGCGAGAGTTTGTGAGCTCGTTGATATGGCTGGAGGCATGCTGGATACAGCTGACAAAAGCTTTTGGAATCTGGCATCAGAGCTGTATGATGGGCAGATGCTGTATTTCCCGACTGTAGAGGAGCTTAAGTCGGATCACATACCTGAGGGCACATATACCACCGGCATAGATGGCTCGCTGATGAAGGGCGGCGCTGAGGAGCATATAGGCGTAAAGGATGGCAAGCTCAATATCAATACCGCAACTGTCGAGCAGCTAATGGCTCTTTCCGGAATTGGTGAGAGCAAGGCAAAGAGTATTGTTGAAGATCGCGCCAAAAATGGATTGTTTTCTTCGATTGAGGATATCACGAGGGTGTCCGGCATCGGTGAAGCGATGTTTAATAAAATAAAAGATGATATAACAGTAAATTAGGAGTGTATAAATGGCAAAAAAAGTGCTGGTCGTTGACGACGAAAAGTTAATTGTAAAAGGAATACGTTTCAGTCTGCTGCAGGATGGCATGGAGGTAGACTGCGCATATGACGGTGAGGAGGCCTTAAATATGGCGAAGGCCAATTCATATGATATGATTCTTTTAGATGTCATGCTTCCAAAGATGGATGGCTTTGAGGTGTGTCAGGCAATAAGGGAGTTTTCTGATGTCCCGATTGTCATGCTCACTGCAAAGGGCGATGACATGGACAAAATTTTAGGACTTGAGTACGGCGCTGATGACTATATCACAAAGCCATTTAATATTCTTGAGGTAAAGGCCAGAATCAAGGCAATCATGCGGCGCACTTCACCGGAACGCGCACCACAGGTACAGTCATCTGTAATTGAAAAGGGTGATATCAAGCTCGACTGTGACAGCAGACGTCTGTTCATAAATGATAATGAAATCAATTTGACAGCAAGAGAGTTTGAACTGCTCGAGATTCTGATCAAAAATGAAAATAAAGTGTACAGTAGGGAGAGCCTTTTAAAGATTGTATGGGGCGAGGATTACCCGGGTGACGTGCGTACGGTTGATGTGCATGTCAGACGTCTTCGTGAAAAGATTGAGGCAAATCCAAGCGAGCCGAAGTACGTTCATACCAAGTGGGGTGTGGGATATTACTACAACCAGAAGTAATACTTTCAGAAAGGTTCTAAAATGTTTAAGAGTAAAGTACATTTTGCATTTTATAAGAGTCTGAAATCCAGGCTGATTTTCATGATTTTTGTTCTCGTTCTGGTACCGGAGGTGGTGCTGTGCTTCGGCATACTTAACACCTACGAGTCCAGAGCGGTTTCAATCCGCGAAAGTGAAGTGCTTAGTCAGGCAAAGATTCTCGCAAACAAGATATCCACAAGTAAATACTTTGATAAGGATGGCAGTGACTTGAGCAATATTGATGCTCAGATTGACACTCTTACTACTATATATGAGGGCCGTGTGCTCATAGTTGACAAGCATTTTAAGATTATTAAGGATACGTACAATTTAGATGATGGCAATACTATTGTCTCAGAGGAGGTTATCAAGACCTTCTCTGCTTCAGAGATTACAAACTACGATTCTAAAAACCACTATATCGAGCTTTCTGTTCCGATAAGCAATCCAAACGACAAGGATTCAAAGATAGAGGGAGCACTTGTTGTAAGTGTGTCGACGGACAATATATCGCTAAATATGTCGTATCTGACACAGATTGCTGTGACGGTTGCTATTATCGCAGGTGCGGTGGTGCTCTTTTTTGGTGTGCTTGTGCTTTTGCACCTTTTTGTTCCGATTAAGAAGCTTTCTGACGAGATATCAGACATTAAGGATGGCTTTGGAAAAGAGCAGCTGGATGTAGATGACTATGCGGAGACTGCTATAATAAGCAGGAATTTTAATGAGCTGATGAGCGGAATGAAGGTCATGGATGAGTCCAGACAGGAGTTTGTATCGAATGTGTCACATGAGCTCAAGACACCTCTTACTTCCATGAAGGTACTCGCAGATTCCATCAACAGCATGGGTGATGAGGCTCCGATTGAGATGTACAGGGAGTTCATGGGAGATATCACAAGCGAGATAGACAGAGAGACAAAGATAATAAATGACCTGTTATCACTGGTCAAGATGGATAAGTCGGCTGCCACGCTGAATATCGAGAGTGTTAATATCAATGACCTGCTCGAGCAGATTATGAAGAGACTTCAGCCGATTGCTGACAAGCAGCAGGTGGAGCTTGTACTCGAGAGCTTCAGACCGGTAACTGCAGAGATAGATGAGGTGAAGCTGACACTCGCTTTTACAAACCTTATTGAGAATGCAATCAAGTACAATGACAACGAGACCGGTGGCTATGTTCATGTATCCTTAAATGCGGACCATCAGTATTTCTATCTGAAGGTGGAGGACAACGGTATCGGTATACCGGAGGAGTCCTTAGAGCACATCTATGAGAGATTTTATCGCGTGGACAAGTCGCATTCGAGAGAGATTGGCGGTACAGGTCTGGGACTTGCCATTACAAGAAGCTCTATTCTTATGCATAGGGGAGCTATAAAGGCTCACAGTGTGATGGGAGAGGGCACTACCTTTGATGTGCGTATACCGCTCAACTATATTGTATAGGAGGCTTGACGTGAAAAGAATAATTATATTCGTTCTCACTGCAGTAATTCTGCTCTCCATGGGCGGCTGCACAAAGAAAAAAGCAGATAATACGGTTGAGGTGTTTTGTCTGAATATGGATGTTACGAGCAGCGTGCCGGAGTCATATGTGCTTAGAAGCAAAAACTCAGATGTGGACAAGCAGGTGGATGAGCTCCTTGGAAGACTGCAGGATAAGCCTGAAGACTCAAGACTGCGTAAGGCGATTCCGGATGAGGTGTCTGTGAGAGGTCATGACGAGAAAAACTATAACTGCACTGTGGATTTCAGCAAGGAGTATTATGACCTTACGGCTGCGCAGGAGGTGCTTTTGAGAGCTTCTGTAGTCCGCACGCTCACACAGCTGGATAGTATTTCATATGTGACATTTACTGTAAACAGTATTCCTCTTGTGGACTCGGATGATGAGATTGTCGGTAGCATGGGTGCTGATGATTTTGTTGAGAATCCGGGTGAGCAGATTAATACAAGTGTGAAGGAGACACTCACGCTTTATTTTGCTGACAAGGATGGTACAGGGCTTGAAAAACAGACCAGAGTGATACATTACAGCTCAAATATAGCGCTTGAAAAGCTTGTTGTTGAGCAGCTTATTGAGGGACCGAAGGGCTCTAAGCTCAAGGCAACTCTTCCGGGCACAACAAAGCTTATCAATGTGTCTGTGGCAGATAGAATATGCTATCTGAACTTTGACTCTTCGTTCAGAAATACTATTGACAATAAGCTGACAGAGGATGTGGTGCTGTATTCGATAGTTAATTCACTCACCTCACTTCCTACTGTGGACAAGGTACAGATCTCACTTGACGGTGAGAATGACGGCATGCTGCTTTATAATTACAAGCTAAGTGACATGTATGAGTTTAATAAGGATATAGTGGATTCTGATGATTCCACGGAAAAAACTGAAAAATAGAATAGATTGGATTAGGAGGAGAAGAGTATTAGTAAAAGACCGATGTTTTTATTTGCGTTGGTCTATACTGCAGGAACTGTTTCAGGTATGTATGGCAGGGGCTTTGGCTTTTTGGGTTTTGCCATGCTGGTTGTGGCTTTAATAGCTGAGTGTGTGGTGTCTAAGGGCAGTTTTTCCGGTATCAGGCGCATAGTTGTTTTGCTTATCCTGATATCGTCAGCTGTTTTTGCAACAGCACAATTCAGATACGCTTCAGTGGATGAAAACCGTGACAGCTATATGCAGTATATGACAGATGAAAAATCTGTCATCGTCTGGGGGAAGATTTATAAAACTGAATACAAGTATTTCTCATACAGGTATTATATGACGGACTGCGTAGTGCAGCCCGGGTACGGCAAGGCTTTTGACAGAAAAATATCCTGTGGTGATGTCGTGGTATACTGTGACAGCAAAAGCGCACATCTGGGCGATTATATGAAAGCTTGCGGCAAGATAGGCTTGTTTAAGTCTGCAACCAATGAGGGAGAGTTTGACAGAGCGCGCTTTTACCGTTCGCAGGGAATTGATTTCTCGGTGAATGCAGACAGTATTAAGACAAGCGCCGGTAAACATGCATGGTATTACCACGGACTTGAAAAACTTCGTGATACGCTGTCAGCTTCACTTCTTGAGGTGACTGATGAGACAACGGCAGGAGTGCTTTCGTCCATGCTGCTTGGAGACAAGTCGTATCTGGATGATGAGATAAAGGATTTATACCGGGTCAGTGGTATTTCACATATACTGGCTATTTCCGGACTTCATATTTCTATAGTTGGCATGGCCTTTTACAAGCTTCTCAGAAAAAGAAGGGTGAGCTATACAGCGGCATTTGTCTGTTCTGCGGCACTTATACTAAGCTATGCTGTTATGACAGGAAATGCCGTGTCCACAAGGCGTGCCGTGGGGATGTTCATACTTACAATGCTTGCGGCAGCTTTAGGCAGATGCACAGATATGCTCAATTCTCTTGGCATCATGGTCATTTACCTGCTGTGGGACAATCCTATGGTTTTGGGATATGCCGGATTTGTGTTCTCGGTAGGGGCAATACTTGCTATAGGTATTGTGACACCTGTGATGAGTGCTCCTAAGGGCGGGAAATTCTGGGCATCAGTATCCATACAGCTTCCGATGCTTCCGGTTGTGGCTATGAACTATTATGAGCTGCCTCTTTTTGCGGTGTTTGTAAATCTTATTGTGATACCGGCTTTGCCTGTCGTATTTATTTCGGGTCTGCTTGCGTCTGCCGCAGGCTGCTTTGGCGTGATGCCCGGCAAACTGCTGGTGTTTCCTGCATTTGCGGTGTTAAAGCTCTATGAGGTGCTTTGCAGTCTTGTTATGAAGCTTCCGGGGGCATCGGTTATCACAGGAGCTCCTGATGGATACAGGATTTTTCTTTTTTATGCTGTTATGAGTGGCTTTTTGGTGGCATTTTCGCTTAAAAAACGTGCCATAGAGTGTGGCTCAAAAGAAAAAGGCCAAATCCTTTACAGTGTCCAAAGAGTGGTGTGTACAGCAGTCCTGCTTGCAATTTTGCTTGTGAAGCCAAAAACTGCTGCGCAGCTTGATATACTTGATGTGGGGCAGGGAGATGGCATATTTTACCGATTTGAGTCAGGCACATGCATCTTTATTGATGGAGGAAGCTCTGACCGAAAACAGCTTGGCGAGAATGTGATTATGCCGTTTCTTAAGTATAACGGCATACAGAGTATTTCATACTGGTTTGTTTCACATGCAGACAGTGATCATATAAGCGGATTGTCTGAGGTGATAGACAGTGGGTATACTATAGAGCATATAATTGTGGCAGAAGAGGCGGCTAATGAGGAAGCTATGGAGGAGCTGCTTTTTAAAGCTAAGGAAGCAGGAATTGATATATGCCTTATGTCAAAAGGGGATTCGATTGAAATAAATGATGCATCAGGTTCGCGCAGTATTGCAAATGAAGAAGCTGATGGTATCATGTGCCTGTATCCGGGGCCTTATGATACTGCCTTAGACAGAAACGATATGTGTCTTGTGCTGAAGCTCACGGATGGCAGGTTTAGTGGTATTTTCGGCGGAGATATATCATCTGAGGTAGAAAAGAAGCTTGTTAATGAGTATGGGGATGGGCTTTCTGTGGATTTTTACAAGGCAAATCATCATGGTTCCAGGTATTCAAGCTCTGCAGACTGGATTGAGGCATTAAGCCCAAGGTGGGCTGCAGTATCATGCGCGGCAGAAAACCGCTATGGACATCCGGCTGATGAAGCCATGGGTAGGCTTATGGATGCAAAGTGCAGTATTTTATACACAATGCAAAGTGGTCAGATTAAGTATAAAGAGAGTACTATATATGAAAACAATAGACAATGATATAAAAGCAGGAGATTTCAAAAAGGTTTATCTGCTGTATGGACAGGAGAGATACCTCATAAAACAGTACAGGGACAAGCTGATAAAGGCTATGGTCAGTGAGGGCGACAGCATGAACTTTTCATCGTTTGAGGGCGATGGAATCAACCAGAAGGAGATAATTGACCTGGCGGAGACCCTTCCGTTTTTTGCGGATAAAAGAGTGATTCTTATAGAGGATGCAGGCATTTTTTCAAAGTCAGGCGATGAGCTTGGAGAGTATTTAAAGGATTCACCTGAGAGCACGCACTTTATATTTGTTGAGGAGAGCGTTGATAAGCGCTCAAAGCTTTATAAGGCGGCAGCCAAGTGCGGTAATCCTGTGGAGTTCAAGGAACAGACGGATGAGACACTTGCCAGATGGATAGGAATGAGGATTAGAAAAGATGGAAAGGGCATGAGTCAGGCTGCCTACAACAGCTTTATAGAAAAAACCGGTACAGATATGGAAAATATCGACAAGGAGCTTGAGAAGCTGCTGTGCTACTGTATGGACAAGGACGTGATTGAGCTTTCGGATGTTGAGGCTGTAACGACAGAGCAGATCACAAACAAGGTGTTTGAGATGGTTGATGCGATTGCATCACACAAACAAAAGCGTGCGCTTGAGCTGTATTACGATCTGCTGGCACTTAAAGAACCGGCCATGCGTATTATGTATCTTATATCGCGCCAGTTCAATATACTGATGAATGTGAAAGCCATGACAAATAAGGGCTTTGGCAACAAGGATATAGCATCAAAGGCCGGATGTCCGGAGTGGGCGGTGCGCAAATATCAGGCGCAGTGCAGGGCATATTCGCTGGATGATTTAAAGAGGGCTGTGAGAGACGGTGTGGCATATGAGGAGGCTGTTAAGACCGGCAGGATGAATGACCAGATGGCTGTGGAGCTTTTTATAGTGCAGTACTCTGCAGATATGACCGGCACTCATGCGACAGGCAGTAAATGATATAACGCAAATATACAAAAAAGCAAATAAAAAAACCCATCGGTATGACGGCACCGATGGGTTTATTATTTATTGCTATATAGTAATTAAGCTAATCCGTTAACAAGCTTTGTTAAACGAGATACTTTTCTGGCTGCGTTGTTCTTGTGGAAGATACCCTTTGAACCAGCGCTTGCGATAACAGAAGTTGCATCCTTTAATGCAGCCTCAGCAGCAGCCTTATCATTTGCAGCTACAGCAGCCTCAACCTTCTTGATTGCTGTCTTAACTCCTGATTTGATTGCTTTATTTCTTGCAGCCTTAGTTTCTGTTACTAAAATTCTCTTTTTTGCTGATTTAATGTTAGCCAACTCGTACACCTCCAAATATTTAATCTAATGTATGCCAAAACAGACACGGACGCTTTGGCACAAACATACTAGAATATAATATGTCAACCTTTCTGCTCTGTCAATACATATTTTGAAAAAAATTGCAAAAAATTAACATATATGTGATTTTGGAATATCATACAGGGGAGGTGTATTGATTTGTCGGCTGATAAATGGTGTGCAAGAACTGATCTGGCGCTTGAGACGCAGGAGAGCCTTAAAAAGGCAAACACAGATATGAGAGGTGTGAATTTCTCTGAAAAAAAGCTGGATAATGGAATCATAGTCAGTGTAGTGACAATTGACTCAGAAAATGCAGTCAGGGCTACAGGCCGTCCTAAAGGAAAATATGTGACAATTGAGGCTGCTATGCTGTCCGAGGGAGATGAGGAGTGCTGTCAGGCTGTGACGAGGGAGCTTTCAAGAGAGCTTAAGAGCTTTGTAAAGGCTGTCTGTGACAAGCGTATATATGCGGCACTTGTTGTCGGACTTGGAAACAGAAATGTAACTCCTGATGCGCTTGGGCCAAGATGCGTTGACAGCTTGTTTATCACCCGCCATATAGTAAAGGAATATGGCAGGTATGCGTTTAGCAACGAGAATGTAAACAGTGTGTGCGGCCTGGTGCCGGGCGTGATGGCTCAGACAGGCATGGAGTGCCTTGAGATAATAAAGGGTGTGGTGAGCGAGGTGAAGCCTGATTTTGTTGTGACAATTGATGCGCTTGCGGCACGCAGTACAAAGAGGCTGGGCTGTACCATACAGCTGACGGATACAGGCATAGTGCCAGGAAGCGGGGTAGGAAACCACAGGGACGGTATCAACCATGGCAATCTCGGAGTGCCTGTTATCGCAATTGGTATTCCGACAGTCATTGATGCGGTGACTATTGTTTCAGATGCGGTAAATGCCAGCCGGGAGAACACCGCAAAGCTCATGTCGCCTAAGTTAAACGGCATGTTTGTGACGCCAAAGGATATTGACGAGACGGTTAAGAGACTGGCAGGGCTTTTGTCTGAGGGTATAAATATGGCTTTTTCAAACGATGAATATGATGACTATAGTGAATAATGTTATTGCTTCGAATATCATTAGAGCCAGCCGCATAAGCTTTATGTAGCAGGGGCTGCCTGATGCTTTAGATGGGAGATGATATTGTGAAGAAAAAAATGATTGTGCTTATAGCATTTATATATATTGCGTCTATGCTGTTTTGCGGTGATGGTGTGGGAAAGAAGTTCGTGGAAGAAAAATTTCCGCACCTTACATATTCTGACAAGGAGTGTGATGATTCAAAAAAGAAGGAGCTGCGTATTGTGGAGGATGAGGATACAGCAGGAGGTATTCTCTCATACGAGGAGCTTGCTGCGATGGAAAATGAAAATGCAAGTGTCAGGAACAATATGCTGCCGGATACCGACCAGCTGGCATTTGTTGATGAAGCTGAAAAAAACGGTGAGCTGGCAGAGCTCAAGGAGCAGCAGAACGTGAAAATGCCGCAGGTAGATATGAGCTTTGATAATCTGGTAAAAAACTATTATCAGGTGGACAAGACTACATATATAGGAGCCGATGAGCTATGTGAGGAGGCTTTACTTGGACGCGATATGTCTATAGAAAAGTCAGGCAACGGTCCTGATATACTCATATACCATACACATTCGCAGGAGGGGTACAGTGATTCCCTTGATACATCAGAGACAGAGACCGTAGTTGGAGTGGGTGATAGGCTTGAATCACTTTTGAGGGAAAAATATGGCTACAATGTGCTGCATCACAAGGGGCAGTATGATGTGAATGACCGCGACCATGCGTATTCTAATTCACTTCCTGAGATTACAGAGATTATTGAGAAAAATCCGTCTATAAAGGTGGTTATTGACTTGCACAGGGATGGAGTGGCTGAGACTACAAGGCTTGCTGCCACAATAGATGGAAAGCCTATGGCACAGATTATGTTTTTTAACGGGCTGTGCCGTACTGCTGCAAGGGGGCCGATTAATAGTCTGCCCAATGAGTATCTGGGGGATAATCTGGCGTTTTCATTTCAGCTGCAGCTCATGGCAAATGAGTATTATCCGGGGCTTGCAAGGCGCATATACTTAAAGGGCTACAGATATAATATGCATCTGTGTCCGAAATCGCTGCTCGTGGAGGTGGGAGCGCAGACAAATACCAAGGAGGAGGCGTACAATGCAATGGAACCACTTGCAGATATACTTGATAAAGTGTTAAAATAATATAGACTTTATTTCACAAATCTGATAAACTTTGATGAGTTATTGAAAGCATTAGGAGGACATATGTCAATAGATCAGAGCAAAATCCGCAATTTTTGTATTATTGCCCATATTGATCACGGTAAATCTACACTCGCGGACAGAATTATAGAAAAAACAGGCACACTTACCAGCAGGGAGATGCAGGCTCAGGTGCTCGACAATATGGATTTAGAGAGAGAGCGTGGTATCACAATCAAGTCTCAGGCAGTCCGTATTATATATACCGCAAAGGATGGCGAAGAGTATATTTTTAATCTGATAGATACACCGGGACACGTGGATTTTAATTATGAGGTATCAAGGAGTCTTGCGGCATGTGACGGGGCTATACTTGTAGTGGATGCGGCCCAGGGTGTTGAGGCACAGACACTTGCAAATGTTTACCTTGCACTGGATCATGACCTGGATGTATTTCCTGTTATAAATAAGGTGGATCTGCCGAGTGCACGCCCGGATGAGGTGGCACAGGAGATTGAGGATGTTATCGGTATTGAAGCTATGGATGCACCGCGTATTTCCGCAAAGACGGGACTCAATATAGAGGATGTGCTGGAGCAGATTGTAAAAAAGATTCCGGCACCAACAGGCGATAAAGATGCACCGCTTAAAGCGCTTATATTTGATGCGACATATGATTCTTATAAGGGAGTCATTATTTTCTGCCGACTGAGAGAGGGCTCTGTAAAGGTAGGAGACACAATAAAGATGATGGCTACAGGTGCATCTGATGTGGTTACAGAGGTGGGCTATTTTGGCGCAGGCCAGTTTATACCATGCGATGAGCTTTCGGCCGGTATGGTTGGATACATTGCGGCCAGTATCAAAAATGTCAGGGATACACGCGTGGGTGATACAGTTACACTCGTTGACAGACCGTGCGATGAGGCGCTTCCGGGCTATAAGAAGGTCAACCCTATGGTTTACTGTGGTCTTTATCCTGCAGACAGTGCAAAGTATCCTGATTTAAGGGATGCGCTTGAAAAGCTGCAGGTCAACGACGCTTCATTACAGTTTGAGCCTGAGACATCACTGGCACTTGGCTTTGGCTTCAGATGCGGATTCCTTGGTCTTTTACATCTGGAAATTATTCAGGAGAGACTGGAGAGAGAGTTTGATCTTGATCTCGTTACCACTGCACCTAGTGTTATTTACAAGATTCACAAGACAAGCGGTGAGGTGATAGATTTGACCAATCCTTCAAATATGCCGGATCCGTCAGAGATTGAGTATATGGAGGAGCCATACGTATCTGCAGAGATTATGGTCACAAGTGACTATGTCGGTGCGATTATGAAGCTGTGCCAGGAGAGACGAGGAGTCTATATCAGCATGGAGTATATCGAAAAAACACGAGCTCTCATAAAGTACGACTTGCCATTAAATGAGATTATCTATGATTTCTTTGATGCTTTAAAGTCACGCTCGAGGGGATATGCTTCGTTTGACTATGAGATGAAGGATTATGAGCGCTCAGAGCTTGTCAAGCTTGACATCTTAATCAATAAGGAAATGGTCGATGCACTTTCATTTATCGTATTCAAGGAGAGTGCATACGAAAGAGGCCGTAAGATGTGCGAGAAGCTTAAGGGTGAGATACCAAGGCATCTGTTTGAGATACCTATTCAGGCAGCAGTCGGTGGCAAGATTATAGCAAGAGAGACGGTTAAGGCGCTTCGCAAGGATGTGCTTGCCAAGTGCTACGGTGGTGATATTTCACGTAAGAAGAAGCTGCTTGAGAAGCAGAAGGAAGGAAAGAAGAGGATGCGTCAGGTGGGCAATGTAGAGATACCACAGGAGGCATTCATGAGTGTGCTTAAGCTGGATGAGGAGTAATCGCACATATGAAGAATCTTGAGATTTATATTCATATACCATTTTGTGTGAGAAAATGTGAATATTGTGATTTTTTATCATTTCCCGCAGACGATGATGCAAAGCTTCGCTATGTCAAGGGGCTTATGGCGGAAATGATATTTTACGGCCCGCTTATGAAGAACTATCAGGTGTCATCTGTCTATATCGGAGGAGGTACACCAAGCTCTATAGATGAGCAGTGGATTGCTGCTTTGATGGAGGGTGTGTTTGACTGCTTTAATGTGCTGCCTGATGCTGAGATATCCATAGAGTGCAATCCCGGTACGCTTAGCAGAGAAAAGCTTTTAGCATACAGGGATGCGGGAATCAACCGCCTGTCCATAGGACTGCAGTCGGCAAATAATGATGAGCTTAAGCTGCTCGGGCGTATACATACCTTTGAACAGTTTGTGACGAATTACGAGGTGGCCAGAAACGTGGGCTTTAAAAATATCAATGTAGATTTGATGTATGGTCTGCCGGGACAGTCAGCGTCACAGTATATGGCGACAGTAAACAAGATTATAAGGCTTCATCCGGATCATATATCGGCGTATTCTCTTATAGTGGAAAAGGGTACTCCTTTCTATGAAAAGTACAAGTTTGACATGGTGCGCCAGGAGGCGGGCATGAGAACAGAGTTTCTGCCTAATGAGGACGAGTTATATGATATGGAAAAGGCGGGACAGAAGGCGTTTATGGATGCCGGCTACAGGCAGTATGAGACATCTAACTATGCTAAAAGAGGTATGGAGTGCCGCCATAATATAGGCTACTGGACCAGAGCTGACTATTTAGGACTTGGAATAGGGGCGGCATCGCTTATATCAAATGTCAGATATACCAATACATCCGATATGGACGAATATCTGTCGCGCTGCCGTCATATACATGATGTGGGTGATGATATATTTAGGGCCAATCTGCATGTGGCAGCTGATGTTATAGACAAAAAGGGACAGATGGAGGAGTTTATGTTTCTTGGACTTCGTATGAATGAGGGGGTCACAAGAGAAGCCTTTGAGAGGGCATTTGGTATTTCGATAGATGCAATCTACAAGGATACGATAGACAGCCTGAAAAAACAGGAGCTGCTCGTGGTAAAGGCCGGGCATATCTATTTATCGGAGAGAGGAAAGGATGTAGCCAATTACGTTATGGCACAGTTTTTGAGGGATTAAAGGAGAGTAAATTATGGATATGACTTTTAAGCTTCAGGTGTTTGAGGGACCGCTTGATCTGCTTTTATACCTGATAGAGAAAAATAAAGTAAATATTTATGATATCCCGATTGTCGAGATTACAGCGCAGTACATGGAGTATGTGGATCAGATGAAAAAGGATAACCTGGACACGCTCAGCGAGTTTCTCGTGATGGCAGCTACGCTCCTCGACATAAAGTCAAAGATGCTTCTCCCAAAGAAAGAGGAAGAAGAGCAGGAGCAGGAAGATCCAAGAGCAGAGCTTGTGCAGCAGCTGCTTGAGTACAAGATGTACAAGTGCATGGCAAATGAGCTTAAGGATCGCCAGCTGGATGCCGGCAAGGTGTGGTATAAGAAGAAGGACATACCTGATGAGGTACTTGCATATGAGGAGCCTGTTAATCTTGAGGAGCTTGTCGGAGATATACGGCTTTCTGATTTAAACAGAATCTTTCAAAGTATAATGAAGAGACAGGAAGAAAAGATAGATAAAGTCCGTTCGAAGTTTGGAAAGATTGAAAAGGAAGAGGTCTCCTTAGAGGAAAAGATGGACTTCCTGACAGACTATGCTGCCTCACACAAGCACTTCAGCTTTAGAGGGATGCTTACTGCATCGTCAAGCAAAGTGGAAGTCATAGTTACATTTCTTGCCATACTGGAGCTTATGAAGACCGGCAAATTAACTATCGTTCAGGAGCATATTTTTGATGATATCAGGATTGAGTCAAGAATTGCTGCATAAAGAGGGGTTGAGGATATATGAATTATAAAGCTGCAATAGAGGCTATTTTATTTACCATGGGAGAATCCGTGGAGCTTGGAAGGATAGCCGATGCAATACAATTAAATGAAAAAGAAACAAAAAAGCTGCTTGACGAGCTGATTAAGGAGTATAGAAGCTCTTCAAATATAGGTATGAATATCATAGAGCTTGATGGTGCTTATCAGATGTGTACAAAGCCACAGATGTATGAATATCTCATCCGCATTGCAAAGCAGCCTAAGAAGAGGGTGCTTACGGATGTGCTTTTAGAGACTCTTTCAATCATAGCGTACAAGCAGCCTGTAACAAAGGCAGAGATAGAAAAAATCAGAGGTGTGTCAAGTGAACATGCCGTAAGCAAGCTTGTCGAATACAATCTGGTGCAGGAGCTTGGAAGGCTTGATGCTCCGGGAAGACCGCTTTTATTTGGTACCACAGAGGAATTTCTAAGGAGCTTTGGGGTTTCGTCTATTGACGAGCTGCCGGTACTAAGCCCTGTGCAGGTTGAGGAGTTTAAGCAGGAGGCAGAGGAAGAGATGCACGTGAAGCTTGATGTGTAGTGCAGGTGTATTGCGTAAGCTGCCATTTCATATAATAAGGACATGCAAATAATCATATATATTACCGATGGAGGTAATTATATGGTTATTTTTTTTAGAAAATATAAGTCGAAAATAGCTTTAATGGTTTTCATTTGTGTGTTGTTTTGTGCTGTCAGCTGTTTGCTTGATTTTAAGACGCCGGAAAGGCAAAAAATGCCCGGTTTGGAAAAGAAAAGTGTGTTTATGGCAGCGGAAAATACTGTTGCTAAGAATACTGACAAAGCCGTAAATGAGCCCAGGCTTCATGCTGTTTCAGCGGCATTATATGATGCGGATGACGAGACGTTTATATATGGTAAAAACATGAGAGACAGCATGGCAAATGCCAGCACCACGAAGATTCTTACGTGCATTGTGGCACTTGAAAAAGCTGATATAAATGATACTGTTACGATTTCACAAAATGCTGCATCACAGCCTGAGGTCAAGCTTGGACTTGTGGCAGGGAATAGCTATAATATGAAGGATTTACTCTATGGCATGATGCTTGAGTCGTTCAATGACTGTGCCTATGCGATTGCGGAGCATGTGGGCGGCTCGACGGAGGGCTTTGCAAAGCTTATGAATGAAAAAGCAAATGAGATAGGGTGCCTTGGCACGTATTTTATTACACCAAACGGGCTGGATGCTGAGAATGATATAAGCTTTCACCACTCCACCGCGGGAGATTTGTGTGTTATAATGTCTTATTGTGCGTGGAAATCACCAAAATCAACACAGTTTCTTGAGATAACACAGACTATGCAGTACACATTTGAGACAAAGGAAGGTCAGATGGTTTTTAGCAATCACAACAGGCTCCTTAAGGAGACGGACTACTGCATATCGGGAAAGACCGGCTTTACCACAAAGGCAGGCTACTGCTATGTCGCAGCAGTTGAAAAGGATGGAAGGAGAATGTGCCTTTCTCTCTTGGGCTGTGGGTGGCCAAACAATAAAAACTATAAGTGGGCTGATGCAAAGAGTCTGGTGGAGTATGCGGTTTCAGATGCTGCCGAAGATTCTTACTGTGATGCTGCTTGTGTAACAACACAACAGACCGGTGATACACAGACAACGGATAAACAGGCAGCAGGAAAAGAAACTCCGGCGGTAAAAAAAGAGGATAGAAAAACAATTAACTTAAAATATATAGAAAATAACAAGAAAAATAAGAAAATTTGCAAGAATTTTCTCAAGAATTTTACAATTAATATAGGAAATTTTTTCTAAACAAAAATTAAAGTTAAAAATTTAACAAATTAGTTGAAAAAAATTTGGAAATAGTCTATTATCATACTAGCGAAAAATTTTATTTTTTTATAGATGGAGGATATAAAATGAGTAGTAACAATCAAAGCTTGGCAATGCAGCGTATTGCTAAGTTAGTCGACGAGAACAGTTTCATGGAAATTGGTTCTCTTGTGACAGCTCGCAGTACAGATTTTAACCTTACTGCAGCAAAAGCTCCTTCAGATGGTGTTATTATCGGACACGGTCTGATTGATGGAAATCTTGTATTTATCTACAGCCAGGATGCAACAGTTCTTAACGGAACAATCGGCGAGATGCATGCAAAGAAAATTGCTTCTGTATATGATATGGCCATGAAAATGGGCGCACCTGTTATCGGATTTATCGATTGCGGTGGTATCAGACTTCAGGAGTCAGTTGATGCATTAGACGGATTTGGTCTTATCTACGCCAAGGAAGTTGCAGCAAGTGGCGTTATTCCACAGATTTGTGGTGTATTCGGTAATTGTGGTGGCGGACTTTCTGTAGTACCGGCTCTTTGTGATTTCGCTTATATCGAAGAGTCTAAGGGCAGAATGTTTGTTAATACTCCTGATGCAATAGAGGGTAACCGCGTTGAGAAATGCGATACAGCAGCAGCTTCATTCCAGAGTGAGAACAATGGATGTGTAGACGGAATCGGTTCAGAGGATGATATTATCGCTGATATCAGAGCTCTTGTCAGCATGCTTCCGCTCAACAACGAGGGAGATGTATACACAGACTCATGTGAGGATGATCTCAACAGAGCATGTAACAGCATGGCTGATATGAAGGCTGATCCAAGATTCCTCTTATCAGAGCTTTCTGATGACCATGTATTCTTTGAGACAAAGAAAGACTTTGCCAAGAATATGGTAACAGGCTTTGTTAAATTAAACGGCATGACAGTCGGTGCAGTTGCAAACTGCAGCACAGTATATGATGCTGAGGGCAAGAAGGCAGAGGAGTTTGCACTTTCTCTTACTGCAAAGGGCTGCAACAAGGCAGCTGAGTTTGTATCATTCTGTGATGCTTTCTCAATTCCTGTACTTACACTTACAAACGTAAACGGATTCAAGAACTGCATGTGCTCTGAGAAGAAGCTTGCAAAGGCTCTTGCCAGAATGACATACGCATTCTCAAGTGCAACATGTCCAAAGGTTAACCTGATTACAGGCGAGGCTTACGGAAGCGCATATGTTGCAATGAACTCTAAGTCAATCGGAGCTGATATGGTTTATGCATACCCTGATGCAAAGATTGGTATGATGGATTCAAAGATTGCAGCTGAGATTATGTATCCGGGCGCTGATGCAAAGGAAATCGATGAGAAGGCAGCTGATTACGAGAAGCTTCAGTCTTCTGTTTCATCAGCAGCAGCCAGAGGATATGTAGACCTCATCATTGATCCGGCTGACACAAGAAAATATCTTGTAGGTGCTTTTGAGATGCTTTACACCAAATATGTAGATGCACCAGAGAAGAAACACGGAACTAAATAATAGAAAGGCGCATTTTGTTATGAAGAAAAAAATAACATATATCCTTAGCCTTCTTATGATTGTATGTATGCTTGGAGCATGTGGCTCTGACAATGCCGAAAAGACATACGGCGGATACACAACAGACGAGCTTCATACTGAGGCAACAGACAGCCTTGGCAATATCCAGAACTACATTGCGCTCGTAGATAGTTGTGGCGGTTATGACAACTATGAGAAGAGTGTCAAGGAAGTTGAGGAGAAGACAGGCATGACAGAGGGTGAGGTTGTTTACAACACACTCGGACAGTCGGGAGCAAGCGTTTCAATGAAAAATATCGACGCTGAGCTTGATGCCGTTTCATCATGGCTTGATATGGTTGACGAATACGGAGACGTAAAGGATGCAACTGATGGCAAGGATTTTACAGTAACCAAGTCAGGTGGTACACTCACTACCGACATGACACTTACATTTGGCAAGCAGGATGTAACATACGAATTAGTATATGATTCGGTTACCATGGAGGTAACAGGTATCTCACTTACTCCTGTTCAGACAATGGGACAGAAGCTTGCTAAGGCAGGACAGAACACAGTAATTTCAATGAGCATTGTATTCTGTGTACTTATTCTTATCTCTCTTATCATTTACTGCTTCAAGTTTATTGCTCTTATCGGCAATAAGCCAAAGAAGGCAGAAGCAAAGAGCGAGCCTGAAAAGAAAGAGACTGCTGCAGCAGAAGCACCTGCTACAGACCTTACAGATGATACAGAGCTTGTAGCTGTTATCTCAGCAGCTATAGCAGCAAGCGAGGGTACTACAACAGAGGGCTTTGTAGTCCGTTCAATCAATAGAAGATAATTTAGGAGGACATTTGAGATGAAAAACTATACAATTACCGTTAACGGAAATGTTTACGATGTTACAGTAGAAGAGACAGGAAGCACACCTAGCACAGCCAGCGCACCTAGAAGAGCTGCAGCACCTGCTGCCGCTGCACCAAAGGCTGCTGCACCTGCAGGAGCAGGAAGCATCAAGGTTGAGGCCGGAGCTGCCGGAAAGGTATTTAAGCTCGAGGCTAAGGTTGGCGATGCAGTGAAGAAGGGTGATACACTTCTTATTCTTGAGATCATGAAGATGGAGACACCTGTTGTTGCACCACAGGATGGAACAGTAGCAAGCATTGATGTTGCTGTTGGTGATTCAGTAGAGTCAGGTGCATTACTTGCAACATTAAACTAATTCCAGGAGGTAAACTAATTTGAGTTACGTAGGTGAAACACTTTCAAACCTCCTACATCAGACTGCCTTTTTTAATCTGTCAGTCGGAAACTATGTTATGATTGCCGTAGCATGTGTATTCCTGTTTTTGGCTATTAAAAAAGGATTTGAGCCTTTACTTTTAGTACCTATTGCTTTTGGTATGCTCCTTGTTAATATCTATCCTGATATTATTGTAAGTCCTGAGCACTCAAGCAATGGAGTAGGTGGTTTACTTTATTATTTCTATACACTTGATGAGTGGTCAATTCTTCCTTCACTGATTTTCCTCGGTGTCGGAGCTATGACAGACTTTGGTCCGCTTATCGCAAACCCTATCAGCTTCTTACTCGGAGCTGCAGCACAGTTTGGTATTTTCGGAGCTTATTTCCTTGCAATCCTTCTCGGATTTAATGACAAGGCAGCAGCAGCCGTATCTATCATCGGTGGAGCTGACGGACCTACATCTATTTTCCTTGCCGGAAAATTAGGTCAGACAGGTCTGATGGGACCTATCGCCGTGGCAGCGTACTCGTACATGGCATTAGTACCTATCATCCAGCCGCCAATTATGAAATTATTTACTACAAAGAAAGAGCGTGCAATCAAGATGCAGAACCTTCGTCCTGTAAGCAAGCTTGAGAGAATTCTCTTCCCTGTAGTAGTTACTATCGTTGTTTGTACACTGCTTCCAACTACAGCACCACTCGTTGGTATGCTCATGCTTGGAAACCTTTTCCGTGAGTCTGGTGTAGTACGTCAGCTTCAGGAGACAGCAAGCAACGCCCTTATGTACATTGTAGTTATCTTACTCGGTACATCAGTAGGTGCTTCTACAAGCGCAGAGTCATTCCTTAATATGAGCACAATCAAGATCGTTATCCTTGGTCTTATTGCATTCATGGTGGGAACTGCTGCCGGAGTACTTTTTGGAAAGCTTTTATGCTTCTTTACAAAAGGCAAGATCAATCCACTTATCGGTTCAGCCGGTGTATCCGCTGTTCCTATGGCTGCCCGTGTATCTCAGAAGGTCGGTGCAGAAGAGGATCCAACAAACTTCCTTCTTATGCATGCTATGGGACCTAACGTAGCCGGTGTTATTGGAACTGCCGTAGCGGCCGGATGCTTCATGGCTATATTCGGTATTTAGATTTAATTAAGGAGGATTAATCATGTCAGAAGTGGTAAAGAAACCATTAAAAATAACAGAAACTGTTCTTCGTGATGCACATCAGTCACTGATTGCAACCAGAATGACAACAGAGCAGATGCTTCCAATCGTTGACAAAATGGACAAGGTTGGATACAACGCAGTAGAGTGCTGGGGTGGTGCAACATTTGATGCCTGCCTTAGATTCTTAAAGGAAGATCCATGGGATCGTCTCAGAAAATTAAGAGACGGCTTCAAAAATACAAAGCTCCAGATGCTTTTCCGTGGACAGAATATCTTAGGATATCGTCCATATGCAGATGATGTTGTTGAGTATTTCGTACAGAAGTCAATCGCAAACGGAATCGATATCATCCGTATTTTCGACTGCTTAAATGATATCAGAAACTTACAGACAGCAGTTACAGCATGTAACAAGGAAAAGGGACATGCCCAGGTAGCTCTTTCATACACACTTGGAGATGCTTACACACTTGACTACTGGATGGATATGGCAAAGAGAGTTGAGGACATGGGTGCTGACTCACTTTGTATCAAGGATATGGCCGGTCTTTTAGTTCCTGCAAAGGCTACAGAGCTTGTTCAGGCTTTAAAGGATTCTACAAGCCTTCCTGTCGAGCTTCATACACACTACACATCAGGTGTTGCTTCAATGACATACATGAAGGCTGTTGAGGCCGGAGTTGATATCATTGACACAGCTATGTCACCATTCGCTCTTGGAACAAGCCAGCCTGCAACAGAGGTTATGGTTGAGGCATTCAAGGGCACAGAGTTTGATACAGGTCTTGATCTTAATCTCTTAAGTGAGATTGCTGATTACTTCAGACCAATGAGAGAGGAAGCTTTAGCTTCAGGTCTCATGAACCCAAAGGTACTCGGAGTAAATATCAATACTCTCCGTTATCAGGTTCCTGGAGGAATGCTTTCAAACCTTATCTCACAGCTCAAGGAGCAGGGCAAAGAGGATAAGTACGAGGAGGTTCTCGCAGAGGTACCTCGTGTGCGTAAAGACCTCGGTGAGCCACCACTTGTAACTCCTTCTTCACAGATCGTTGGTACACAGGCTGTATTTAACGTACTCATGGGCGAGAGATACAAGGTTGCTACTAAGGAGACTAAGGATATCCTTCTTGGTAAGTATGGTCAGACAGTTAAGCCTTTCAACCCTGAGGTTGTTGACAAGGTTCTTGGTGATGATAAGAAGAATGCCATCACATGTCGTCCGGCAGATCTTCTTGAGCCAGAGCTTGACAAGATTGAGGCTGAGATGAAGCAGTGGAAACAGCAGGATGAGGATGTTCTTTCTTATGCTCTCTTCCCACAGGTTGCTACTGATTTCTTCAAGTACAGACAGGCACAGCAGACAGGCGTTGATGCAAAGGCCGCTGATACTGAGAATAAGGCTTATCCTGTATAGTATTTAAAAATATAATTCATGCTTTTGAATTTCAAGCAGGTCCGGCTTTGCCGGGCCTGTTTTTTTATTGTGTGGATAGGGTAATTTGTAAGTCCCGGGCACCGGACAGACACGCACATTTTCATGTGCGCGAATAGCGCAGCCTCTTAGATACTGTAGAAATTATGTCCATGAAACACAGAAATGTCCTGCCATGGACGGCAGGACAAGGTGTTATGCGCCACGGATGGCGCATAAAAGCCGGTTTCGTCAAGCATAGAACAACTACAAGCATAATTTCGTACAGTATCTTAGAGACGTAGCGTAGCGCACGGGAAAGTGTGCGTGTCTGTCCGGTGCCCGGGACTTACGAGTCTATTCTATGGCAAAAATAAAAAATATAAATTCGCTCTTTCATATAGAGGGAAAAAGTGATAATATTTTAAGGTATGAAAAAATTGCTGCAAAGCACACAAATGTGTGAAGCACAGCCATAAACGGGAAAGCTCAGGAATATATGATGTCAAATACTAACGACTTACTTAACAGGATAAATGCTAAATACAGTACGATGAGCAAGGGGCACAAGCTGCTTGCTACATACATAACTGATAATTATGATAAGGCTGTCTTTCTGACAGCGGCTAAGATGGGCGAGACGGTAGGAATTTCTGAGTCTACGGTTGTCAGGTTCGCTACATCGCTCGGATATAAGGGATATCCCGATTTTCAGAAGGCACTTGAGGAACTTGTAAGGAACAAGCTCAATTCGGTTCAGCGAATGGAGGTTACATATGGGCGTATCAGCCAGTCACAGATTCTTGAGACTGTACTGCAGTCTGATCGTGACAAGATTAAGACCACTCTGGAAAAAATTGATGCGGATGCATTTGACCTGGCGGTAGATACTATTTTACAGTCAAGGAAAATTTATATTGTCGGAATCAGAAGCTGTGCACCTCTTGCGAGCTTTCTTGCATTTTATATGAATCTGATGTTTGAGGATGTGTGTCTGCTTACGACAAACAGCTCGAGCGAGCTTTTTGAGCAGATGGTGCGTATTGGCAAGGAGGATGTGATTATCGGCATCAGCTTTCCGCGTTATTCTATGCGTACTCTTAAGGCACTGGAATTTGCCAACAACAGGAGTGCAAAGGTTATCACTATCACAGACAGCATTCATTCACCGATGAATCTGTATTCTTCATGCAATCTGATTGCCGACAGTGATATGGCCTCTATAGTTGATTCACTTGTTGCTCCGCTTTCTGTCATCAATGCCCTGATTGTGGCTCTTTGCATGAAAAAGCAGAATATTGTCGCAAAGACACTGACAGAGCTTGAGGATATATGGAATGAGTATCAGGTGTACGAGAATGATGAGATTGATTACATTGATGACTCTATAAAGGTACATTACGCTAAGCTGGGGGATTCGCAGGATGAGTAAGAATATTATTGTGGTAGGTGGCGGAGCCGCCGGAATGATTGCGGCATATTTTGCTGCAGAAGCAGGGAATAAGGTTACGCTTCTTGAAAAAAATGAGAAACTTGGGAAGAAAATATATATAACCGGCAAGGGCAGATGCAACCTGACCAATGCGTGCGATGTCGAGGAGCTTTTTTTAAATGTAAAGAGTAACAGCAAGTTTTTGTACAGCGCTTTTTATGGCTTTGACAACAGCCAGGTGATTGATTTTTTTGAGAGTCATGGCATGCCTGTAAAGGTGGAGCGTGGCAATCGTGTATTTCCGGTGTCTGATAAGTCGTCGGATGTGATTTTTGCTTTACAGAGAGCTTTGAAGGAAAAGAAAGTGGAGGTATTGCTTCATACGGAGGTATCGAAGCTGTGCTATGAGAAAATCACTGATACAAAGGCAGATGAAGAAGCTGCTGATAAAAAAACTGAATTAAAAATAACAGGTGTCATATTAAAGGATGGCACCACAATGGCTGCTGATGCAGTCATTGTGGCCACAGGAGGACTTTCATATCCTTCTACAGGCTCTACAGGTGACGGCTACAAAATGGCAGAGGATGCAGGTCATACTGTGACAGAGTGCACACCTTCACTTGTTCCTTTTAATGTAAAGGAAGAGTGGGTAAAGAGTCTTCAGGGACTTTCACTTAAAAATACGGCTATTTCCATATATAGTGGCAAAAAGAAGCTTTATGAGGATTTTGGAGAGATGCTTTTTACGCATTTCGGGGTCAGCGGCCCTATGATTTTGTCTGCAAGTGCATCAATTAAGCAAAGCCTTATTAAGCAGCCTCTTGACATGTATATTGATTTGAAGCCGGCTCTCACACAGGAGGCCTTGGACAAGAGGATTCTCAGGGAGTTTGAGGAGGCAAAAAACAAGCAGTTTAAGAATTCGATAAACAAGCTTTTGCCTGCAAAAATGATTCCGGTGATAATTGAGCTTTCAGGCATTGACCCGGATAAGAAGGTCAATGAGATATCGAAAGAGGAAAGAAACAGACTTCTTATGCTTTTTAAGAAGCTGCCTGTCACTCTTAATGGTCCAAGAGGATATAATGAAGCTATTATCACAAAGGGCGGCATAAAGGTGAAGGAAATCAATCCATCCACTATGGAGTCGAAGCTTGTGAATGGCCTCTACTTTGCCGGCGAGGTGCTGGATCTGGATGCATATACAGGAGGCTTCAATCTGCAGATAGCATGGTCCACCGGATATCTGGCAGGAACAAGTGCAGCGGTTTGATGATTTGGAAAACCATTTTGAGACACTTATAATAACAGTTATATATGCACATAGTGAATTGAACAGCTGGGATTTTAATAAAAATGATGAACAAAAATATTTTAAGGAGAAATTATGAGATACAATATAGCAATTGACGGACCGGCAGGAGCCGGAAAAAGCACTATAGCAAAGAGACTTGCAAAGGAACTTGGCGCAATTTATGTTGATACAGGTGCCATGTACCGTGCCATGGCATACTATTTTATCCAAAAGGGTGTGGACAAGGAGGATATTGACACCATCACGAAGCTGTGTAAGGATGTTGAGGTTTCAATCAGCTATGAAAACGGTGAACAGCAGGTTATCTTAAATGGTGAGAATATCACAGGCTTTATAAGACAGGAGGCTGTCGGCAATATGGCATCAGCAACAAGTGTTTATCCTGTAGTTAGAGAAAAGCTTGTTGAACTTCAAAGACAGCTCGCTGCCAGAGAGAATGTGGTGATGGATGGAAGAGATATAGGAACTGTTGTGCTTCCTGATGCCAATGTCAAGATATTTTTAACAGCAAGCTCTAAAGTACGTGCAAAGAGACGTTTCGATGAGCTTACTGCAAAGGGTGAGAAATGCGATATTGATGCAATCGAGAAGGATATTATAGAGAGAGACCACAGGGATATGACAAGAGAGACATCACCTTTGAAGCAGGCGGATGATGCTGTGCTGCTTGATTCGTCTGATATGACAATCGATGAGGTGGTAGATAGAATGAAACAGCTTGTGAAAGAGGCATAGCGTATGGGAGAGCTTACTATCGCAAAAAGCGCCGGCTTTTGTTTTGGAGTGACGAGAGCGGTAAATATGGTCTATGAGGCAATTGAAAAGGAAAATGTGCCTATATACACCTATGGCCCGATTATTCACAATGATGAGGTCGTAAAGGATATGGAAAAAAATGGCGTAACCGTCATAAACGATCTCGATGAGCTTTCTTCTCATGAAAAGGGTGTGATGATTATCCGTTCACACGGTATAAGCAAGGCTGAGTATGACAGGATAAAAAACTGTGGCTTTGAGGTGCTTAATGCAACCTGTCCTTTTGTATCAAAAATTCACAGATATGTGGAGGATTACAGCTCAAAGGGCTATGATATTATAATTGTCGGCAGTCCAAAGCACCCTGAGGTGTGTGGAATAAAGGGCTGGGCAGACGAAAAATGCCATGTAACCATCATAAATTCGCCTGAGGATGCCGAAAATTACATGAAAAATAGTACAAAAAAACTATGCATAGTGTCACAAACGACATTTAACTACAATAAATTTCAAGATATAGTTGAAATTATTGCAAAAAAAGGTTATGATATAACTGTTTTAAATACAATCTGTAATGCTACAGAGGTCAGACAGACCGAAGCTAGAAAGGTAGCACAGTGCTCAGATGTCATGATTGTCATAGGCGACAGGCACAGCTCCAATACACAGAAGCTATTTGAAATATGTAAAAACGAATGCAAAAATACTTACTATATACAGACAAGTGACGAAATGGATTATACACAAATCAGGTCCAACAATAACGTAGGTATTACAGCAGGGGCTTCAACCCCAAATAATATCATTGAGGAGGTTTCAAAGAATGTCAGAAATGAGCTTTGAACAAATGCTGGAAGAATCTTTTAAAACTATAAGAAATGGAGAAGTGGTAGAAGGTACCGTTATTGATGTTAAACCTGACGAGATTTTCTTAAATATTGGATACAAATCAGACGGAATTATTACTAGAAACGAGTACACAAATGAGCCGAACGTAGATCTTACTACTGTTGTAAAGGTTGGCGACAAGATGGAAGCCAAGGTAGTTAAGCTTAACGATGGCGAGGGTCAGGTTATCCTTTCTTACAAGCGCCTTCAGGCAGAGAAGGGCAGCAAGCGTCTTGAGGAGGCTTTTGAGAACCAGGAAGTATTAAAGGCAAAAGTTACACAGGTATTAGCCGGTGGTGTATGTGTCAGTGTTGATGAGACAAGAGTATTCATCCCTGCAAGCCTTGTATCAGATACTTATGAGAAGGATCTCAACAAGTTCAAGGATCAGGAGATTGAGTTTATCATCACAGAGTTCGATCCAAGAAAGAGACGTATTATCGGAAATAGAAAGGTATTACTTGTTGAGCAGAAGGCTAAACAGCAGGAAGAGCTTCTTGCAAATCTTCACGTTGGCGATGTAATCGAAGGAACAGTTAAGAATGTTACAGATTTCGGTGCATTCATCGATCTTGGCGGAGTAGACGGATTACTTCATATCTCAGAGATGTCTTGGGGCAGAGTAGAGAACCCTAAGAAGGTATTCACTGTTGGACAGACTGTAAGAGTATTTGTTAAGAACATCAATGGTTCTAAGATTGCTCTTTCAATGAAGTTTGATGACGAGAATCCATGGAATGGTGCAACAGAGAAATTTGCTCCTGGCAATATCGTAAAGGGCAAAGTAGCCAGAATGACTGATTTTGGTGCATTCATCGAGCTTGCTCCTGGTGTTGACGCACTTCTTCATGTTTCACAGATTTCAAAGGATCATGTTGAGAAGCCATCAGATGTTCTCAAGATTGGTCAGGAGGTTGAGGCTAAGGTTGTTGAGTTCAATGAGGACGATAAGAAAATCAGCTTAAGCATGAAGGCTCTCCTTGATTCAGAGGATGATGGAGCAGATGTTGCAGATGTAAATATCGATGAGGTTGCTTCTGATAACGAGTAGTTTTTGATTTTAAAGCTGTCATATATAATTATATGGCAGCTTTTATTTGTATCGGGTGGCACATATTGGAGGATTGTGATGTTTGATCATTATGAATGGTTTAAAAATGAAGTGTACAGGCTGACGCAGATAGATCTCAATTATTATAAAGAAAAGCAGATGCGCAGGCGTATTGATACTCTTGCGAAAAAAAATGGGGCTGATTCTTATGAGACATACATTGATATGATTTCTACAGATAAGGCTAAGTTTAAACAGTTTATCAATTTTATCACTATCAATGTATCTGAGTTCTACAGGAATCCTGATCAGTGGAGTTTTTTGGACAGAGAGGTCATTCCTGAGATATTAAAGAACAATACAGGGACGATTAAGATATGGAGCGCGGCATGCTCAACAGGGGACGAGCCGTATTCGCTTGCCATGGCTTTTTCGAAGCATGTTCCATTGTCTCGTATAAAGATACTGGCTACAGATATTGACGACCAGGTGATTGCGAGCGCTAAAGCCGGGCTTTACAGCGCAAAGTCTGTAGAAAATGTGCCGGCTGACCTGAAGAAGAAGTACTTTACCCAGGTGGAGGGGTCATACAAGATATCTGATGATATCAAGCGATGTGTGACCTTTAAGGAACACAATCTGTTGAAGGATTCATATCCAAAGGATTACGATCTTATCCTGTGCAGGAATGTGGTGATTTATTTTACCGATGATGCGAAGGATATGATATACAAAAATTTCTTCAATACTTTAAAATCCAAGGGAATATTGTTTATAGGCAGTACTGAGCAGATAACTACATATCGTGAGCTCGGCTTTGAGAGATTAAGCAGTTTCTATTTTAGGAAGCCATGATATCTTATCAGAGGTTAAACAGATGGTCTGTTATGTGTTTTACATATGACAGTACCATCTGTTTTGAATTTATAAAATCTTCAGTCAGCAGGAAATAGCTGTACTTATCCTTTATATCGAATCGAAACTCTGGCTTCATGAAGTCAGAGTACTGTCTGATGAAGGTACCGGTTTTGCGCACATAGCAGTTGTACGCCTTGCATTTTTCGCGGTATTCGTGGTCGACATATGCTGCGACGCTCTTGTGTATGGCCATGTCCTCCTTTGGCAGATAGTAATAGTTTTGGTAATCGCTGTAGAAATGGCGCATTTCCCCCTCGAATATCTCTGCACGCACATAGCTTTTTGTAGTGCCGATGGTCAGATAGATGTCATTGTCATGGAAGCTTACAGATTTTGGAACGGAAAATTTATTTTCAAATGATATGATAAGCTCATTCATCAGACTGCCGTCGTAAGCTGTATATGGGTTTACGGATACACCGGTGATGTCTGCAATGCCATGTATGCATTCTTTATACGAAAGTATACTAAGGAGCTTTGTCATGCCAAGGACATCCTCGTAGTTGTGTGTCAAAAGCAGGGATAGCTTTTCATCGTCCTTTTGGGCAAGATATTCATAATAAACGTTTATGAGCTCACCACCGGAATATTTATCCTCCCTATCTATACCCAGAAATGCTTCGATGCTTTTTTGCTTGTAGTTTTCGAGGCACAAAAGAGGCTTTATCGGGGAAAGTTCCTTAAAGATATCGAGTATCTGCACATTACAGAAGGGGTCTTCCTGCTTATATTTCTTGTATTTATTCTTTAAAAATGGTATATCAAAACCGACGCCATTGAATGATATGATAGTGCTACAACCTGACAGACTTCCTGCGAAGGCTTCAATTACAGCTGCTTCGTCATCGGGAGATTCGGCAAAATACTGGTCTATTACAATGCGGTTTTTAATGCGCCTTGCACAGCCTATCATGTAGACAATCGCTTTCACCGGTGAAAAGCCTGTTGTCTCAATATCAAAGAACATAGTGTTTTCTTTAAATATGCTGTCTGAAAAATTATCGGTTTTTATGTAAATTTCTTCATTGTGAAATATTTTCATTTCTCGATTCCTGCCTTGAATATCATTTGTATAAACATTATAACATAAAGTATTAAAAAAAGTACATAATATACTATTTAACTAAAAATCATAAGTGGTATAATAGGGATAGTAATGTGCAATAGCATTTCCACGTTATTAATCTAAAAGAAAGAGGGGCACAAAAATGGGTCATAAAACGTTTATTGGCGGTGTTCATCCATATGATGGCAAAGAGCTGTCTAAGGATTCACCAATTAAAGAAGTTTTGCCCAAGGGCGACATGGTATATCCGGTTTCGCAGCATATCGGCGCACCGGCTAAGCCTGTTGTTGCCGTAGGTGACACTGTGTTGAAGGGACAGATGATAGCAGAGGCCGGTGGCTTTGTTTCATCACCTATCTATTCATCAGTGTCAGGAAAAGTTAAGGCTATTGAGAAGCGACGTGTGGCGGTCGGCGATATGGTTGACAGTATTGTTATCGAAAATGATGGCATGTTTACTGAGACAACATATGAGAGCGTCGAGGATGTCACTGCGCTTTCAAAGGAAGAAATCATCGAGAAGGTCAAGAATGCGGGAGTTGTCGGCATGGGCGGTGCCGGTTTCCCTACACATGTTAAGCTTTCTCCAAAGGAGCCGGACAAGATTGAGTATATTATCGCAAACTGCGCAGAGTGTGAGCCTTACCTCACATCTGACTACAGACGTATGCTTGAGAATCCTGAGGAATTAATTGGCGGCATGAAGATCATACTTCAGCTTTTTGACAATGCAAAGGGTATCCTTGGTATAGAGGATAATAAGCCTGACTGTATCGAAAAGCTCACAGAGCTCACGAAGGATGAGCCACGTATTGAGGTTTGTCCGCTTATGACAAAGTATCCACAGGGTGGTGAGAGACAGCTCATCTATGCTACAACCGGCAGAGCCATCAATTCTAAGATGCTCCCTGCTGATGCAGGCTGTATCGTTGATAATGTAGAGACAATCATTGCTGTCTACAATGCTGTAAAGAATGGACAGCCAGTCCTTAAGCGTATTTCAACAGTTACAGGAGATGCTGTGAAGAATCCTTCCAATATTTTATACAGCATCGGTACCTCATATCAGGAGCTGGTTGATGCTGCAGGTGGCTTTAAGAGCCAGCCGGAGAAGATTATATCAGGCGGTCCTATGATGGGCTTTGCCATGTTTAGTCTTGATATCCCTACTACAAAGACTTCTTCATCAATACTGTGCTTCACACATGATGAGGTGGCAGCATTTGAGCCACAGGCCTGCATTAACTGCGGTCGTTGCGTGGAGGCATGTCCTGAGCAGCTCATTCCAAGCCGTCTTGCGAAGTTTGGTTTGCGTGGACAGATGGATGAGTTTGAGAAGTGGCACGGACTTGAGTGTATTGAGTGTGGAAGCTGTTCATTTGCATGTCCGTCAAGGAGACAGGTGGCTCAGCCTATTAAGACAATGAAGAAGCTTGTTCTCGCTGAAAAGAGAAAACAGGCCAGCAAAAAATAAAGAAAGAGGTGGATTAAAGTGAGTGATTTATTTCATGTTTCATCATCACCACATGTACGTGCCAAGGATTCCACTGACAGAATAATGCTTTATGTCATTATAGCATTACTCCCGGCAAGTCTTTTTGGTATTTACAATTTTGGATTTAGAGCACTTTTTATCATTCTGCTTACCATCGCATCGTGTGTGGCATCAGAATGGGTGTTTGACTACATAGTTAAGAAAAAGAGCACAATTACCGATCTTAGTGCGGTTGTTACAGGACTGCTTTTAGCACTAAACCTTCCGGTTGCACTTCCATGGTGGGAGGCTGTACTCGGTGGAGTATTTGCAATCATCATTGTCAAGTGTATGTTCGGAGGACTCGGACAGAACTTTATGAACCCGGCACTTGGTGGAAGATGCTTCCTTCTCATCGCATTTGCGGCTGATATGACCAATTTCAACGTCACAAGAAACGGTGTGGATGTATACTCAGGAGCAACACCACTTGCGCTCATCAAAAATGAGGGACTTTCAAGTGTCAATGTAAGGGATATGCTTATAGGAAATACTGCAGGAACAATCGGTGAGACATCAGTTATAGCTATTTTAATAGGTGCTATCATCATGATTTTACTTGGAGTCATTGATTTAAAGATTCCTGCATCTTACATTATTACATTTGCTGTTTTCATGTTCCTTTTCGGAGCACAGCAGTTTGATATCAACTATGTTGTTGCAGAGCTTTGCGGTGGCGGACTGATGCTCGGTGCATTTTTCATGGCGACCGATTATGTCACAAGCCCGATTACGCCGATGGGCAAGATAATATTCGGTATCTGCTGTGGTATATTGACAGGAGTATTCCGTTGCTTCGGTGCCAATGCAGAGGGAGTTTCCTTTGCTATCATCTTAAGCAACTGCCTTGTTCCTATTATTGAGAAGGTTTCTATCCCAAGAGCCTTTGGTATGGTAAAGGAGGCAAAGAAGAATGAATAAACGTATTGTACATGACGCTTTGATTTTAACTGCCTTTACTCTGGTGCTTGGTTTTATTCTTGCCCTCGTTCAGGGAATCACGGCAGAGCCTATCGACAAGGCCAATAAAGCAGCAGCACAGAAAGCATATCAGGCAGTATTTTCGGATGCAAAATCATTTGAGAAATATGATTATGATGCTGAAGAAGCTGATAAGCTTGTATCTGATGCAGGCTATAAGGATACAATCGATGATATTGAGACTGCCCTTGATTCAAACAAAGAGGCATTAGGCTATGTCATCACAGTTACAGCCAAGGATGGTAGCCAGGGAAGTATCACATTCTCTGTAGGTATCAAGAATGATGGTACTGTAAACGGTTACTCGATCACAAGCATCAGTGAGACTCCGGGACTTGGAATGAAGGCCGAGGAGGCTGATTTCTACAAGCAGTTTGAGAACAAGAAAGTAGACAAGTTCGACGTTGTAAAGACCACACCTTCAAAGGATGATGAGATTGAGGCCATCACAGGCTCAACCATCACATCAAAGGCTATGGCCAACGGCTGCAACGCAGCTATTACTTACTTCCAGAATAAATTACAGGGAGGTGCCAACTAATGAACAAATATGTAGAGCGTTTATATAATGGTATCATTAAGGAAAATCCTACCTTTGTACTTATGCTTGGTATGTGTCCTACACTGGCTGTTACATCCAGTGCGGTAAACGGACTTGGAATGGGACTTTCCACCACGGTGGTACTTATATGTTCAAACCTTTTGATTTCACTTTTCAGAAAAGTGATTCCTAACGGAGTGCGTATGCCGGCGTATATCGTCATAGTTGCATCTCTTGTTACAGTAGTACAGTTTTTAATGCAGGCTTATCTGCCTAGCCTTTCAGCAGCACTTGGTGTATACATCCCACTTATCGTGGTTAACTGTATTATCCTCGGACGTGCCGAGAGCTATGCTTCAAAGAATCCGCCTGTAGAGTCTATCTTTGATGGAATGGGAATGGGACTTGGATTTACCATGGGTCTTACAATCATCGGACTTATCCGTGAAATCTTAGGTGCAGGAACATTCTTCAACATCAAGATTTTCGGTGACTGGTTTACACCAATCACAATCTTTATCATGGCACCGGGAGCTTTCCTCGTACTAGGCTTCCTCGTTGCAGGCATGAATATCATCCGTAAAAAGATGGAAGCAAAGGGTACACCTCTTGCTGAGCCGGCAGGCTGCCTTTCAGGAGACTGTGCACATTGTGGAGCATCATGTCCATCAGCAAAAGCCGCACAGGCCGCTGTTGAGCCTAACACTACAGAAGGAGGGGATAAATAATGGGTACATTAGGTCATTTACTGCTCATTGCAGTAGCATATGCAATAGTTAACAACGTAGTACTTAGCCAGTTCCTTGGTATCTGTCCTTTCCTCGGCGTATCAAAGAACACAAAAACTGCTGCAGGAATGGGTGGTGCGGTAATTTTCGTTATCACAATCGCCACATTCGTTACACAGCTTATTTACAATTTTATACTGTATCCGCTTAATCTGTCATATTTACAGACTATCGTGTTCATTCTTGTAATTGCAGCACTTGTTCAGTTTGTAGAGATGTTCTTAAAGAAACAGATGCCTCCTCTTTACAAGGCACTCGGTGTGTATCTGCCTCTTATCACAACAAACTGTGCCGTACTCGGTGTAGCACTTAACAGTGTAACAAAGGGCTACAATATCTTAGAGAGTGTAGTTTACGGCTTTGCCACAGCTTTTGGTTTCTTTATTGCCATCGTGCTTATGGCAGGTGTTCGTGAGAAGATTGAGTATAATGATATTCCAAAGCCTTTCCAGGGAACAGCCATCGTGCTTCTTACAGCGTGTCTTATGGCTATCGCCTTTATGGGATTCTCAGGAATGGTTTCTGTATAGGATTGGAGGAAAAGTGATATGAATGTTACTGCGATTATTATTGCAGCTTTAGTTGTTGGAGCTGTCGGTATAATTCTTGGATTTTTCCTCGGTATTTCAGGAGAAAAATTCAAAGTAGAGGTTGACCCGAGAGAGGAAGCAATACTTGAGGTGCTTCCGGGCAACAACTGTGGTGGCTGTGGATATGCCGGATGCTCCGGACTTGCTGCCGCCATTGCAAAGGGAGAGGCACCGGTAGGACAGTGTCCTGTAGGTGGAGATCCTGTTGCGGCAAAGGTCAGCGAGATTATGGGTGTAAAGGTTGAGGCCGGAGTAAAGAAGGTTGCATTTGTAAAGTGCGCCGGCACCTGCGACAAAGCAAATACAGACTACGACTATACAGGAGTAGAGGATTGTGTTGCCATGTCATTTGTACCGGGCGGCGGACCTAAGTCATGTAATTATGGCTGTCTCGGCTATGGAAGCTGTGTGAAGGCATGTCCTTTTGATTCAATCCATGTGGTTGACGGAGTGGCATGTGTCAATCCGCTTACATGCAAGGCCTGCGGCAAGTGCGTAGAGGCTTGTCCAAAGCACCTCATCGAGCTTATTCCATATGACACAAAGCACGTTGTAAAGTGCAGCTCAAAGGACAAGGGCAAGGATGTCATGAAGGCATGCTCGGTTGGATGTATCGGCTGTCATCTGTGCGAGAAGAATTGTCCGTCAGATGCTGTCCATGTAGTAGACAATGTAGCTTATATTGATCAGGAGAAATGTACAGGCTGCGGAATCTGCGCAGAGAAGTGTCCAAAGAAGATTATTCTGTAATGAATAAAAGCTGTCACATATCATTATGTTGTGTGGCAGCTTTTTTATAAGCTTGCAGCTATTCTTTGCTTACGTTATATTCATCTGATGTCGTGATAATACTATAATCATCTGTCACAAATATTGCCTCAACACCGGAAAGGGAATTGATAAGCTCCTTTGCTTTATCAATGCCAAGAGCAAAGCATGTGGTGCTTAAGGCATCTCCGTCGCAGGAGGAGTCGCTTATTATGGTGACAGAGTATAGATTGTTGTTGACGGGATAGCCGGTTGTGGTGTCCAGTATATGGTGATATAGCTTGCCGTCTACTCTGTAGTAACGCTCGTAGATACCTGAGGTGACGACGGATTTGTCCTTGACTTTGACGGTACATATTGGCTCACCGCTCTCGTCGAAGGGCTTTTGTATGCCGACTGTATAATCACTTCCGTCGGATTTTTCACCGACAGTGAGGACATTGCCACCCAGGTTTATGATGCCTGAGGTGATTTTTTTGGACTGTAAATAAGCCTTCATCTTATCGGCGATAAAGCCCTTTGCGATTCCACCAAGGTCAAGCTTTGCTTTTGAATCGGTTAGCATCACATCGTTTCCGTTAATCTGTATATTGCGGTAATTTAAATGTGACAGCTCGCTTTGTATCTGCGCATCAGACGGAACGACTGATGCATCCACCTCATTATCTTTAGAGTCGGTATTTTCAGCTATTTCGGAAAAATTCCACAAATCAGACAGCTTTCCTATAGTGATATCAAACCTGCCGTCACTTGTGTCGCCGTATTCGATGCCCTTTTTGATGAGCTCAAGCGTATCATCGCTTACTGTGACATATTCTTTGCCGGCAGCGTCATTTATTTTGCTCACCTCTGAGTAACTAACTGTGTTTGACAGCATATCCTCATATTTCTTTGCCATATCAAAGCAGTCGTCTATGTATTTCTCGTCGGTAGTGCCATAAAGCGTAATCTGTATTATCGTGTCAAAGTAGAAGCCCTGTTTGGAAACCTTCTGCTGAGCCTTGGGCTTTAATTCACATGCAGACAGGCTTCCTGTTATTGTGGCAAGCGCCAAAAGGACAGGGACAAGATGTTTTAGTTTATTTTTCATAATGCATCCTTTATTAATTTCCTAGTTGTAAATTATTTATAGTTAAAGCTTAAATAGTAAAAGCATAAATATAACTTTGCGTCCGGGCTTTATAAAATTTAAAGCTGAAAGCAACAGAAATATAATAACACAAAATAAAAAAATGAGACAGTAGTAAAAATGATTTTGTATTTTGCATGAATATATGGTAAAGTAGTAAATGTATGCGTAATGTAATTATGTATGCATTTAGACTTACAATAGGAAAGATGATAGAAATGAGTTTTTTAGACAATTATAAAAGAGTGGTAATAAAGATAGGTTCATCGACGCTGACACATGCAGAGACGGGAAGCCTCAATTTTTCAAAGATGGAGCGTCTGGTGCGCTCGATATGTGATTACAGAAACAGCGGTATGGATGTGTGCCTCGTAAGCTCCGGCGCCATCGCGGTTGGACGTGATGTGATAGGCATAAAGGAGCGCCCGAGCGATATTTCAATAAAGCAGGCATGCGCCGCAGTGGGACAGGGCAGGCTGATGATGACATATCAGAAGCTTTTTTCCGAGTATAATCAGAATTCCGGACAGGTGCTCATGACAAAAAATACCATAGTCAATCCTGTTTCCAGACGCAATGTTATGAATACATTTGAGGAGCTTTTTGATCTGAACGTGGTGCCTATTGTCAATGAAAATGATACGGTAAGCACATATGAGATGCAGTTTGGTGACAATGATACGCTGTCTGCTATTGTTACATCAATCACGAAGGCTGATCTGCTTATACTGCTATCTGATATAGACGGTCTGTATTCCGATGATCCTCATGACAATCCGGATGCAAAGCTTATCAGAGAGGTTGATACGCTTGACAGGAAAATACTTGGCATGGCAAAGTCATCAACCGGCAGCGATGTCGGAACCGGCGGCATGGCGACAAAGCTTACAGCGGCAAAGATTGCCACATATTCCGGGGCCGATATGATTATCGCAAACGGCGGCAATATGGGGATTTTATATGACATTATGAATGACAGATATACAGGAACACTTTTCCACAGGGCAAAGGATGCAGAGTTTGTGCTTGCGGATTATATACAAAGAGAGATGGCACCTACATCTACAGGCGGCCAGTAATCAGCTATAAATTTGAAATCAGGAGAGTGCTATGACACAGGAAAAAATACAGCGAATCAATGAGCTTTACAGAAAGTCACAGGCAGAGGGACTTTCTGAGGCAGAGAAAAAAGAGCAGGATCTTTTGCGCAAGGAGTATATAGCAAACGTGAAGAAGAATTTAAGAAACCAGCTCAACAATATCGATATGGTAAACGATGACGGTTCGGTTGAGAACCTCGGCGAGAAATATGGAAACAAAAAAAGAAATTCGTAGCAGGCTAAAAAAGCAAAGGAGCCTTCTGGGTGCTGATGAGTGCCGCAGTATGAGCCATGACATTTATAAAAGACTCATGGTATCAGAGCTCGACAGGGAATATGACAACATACTTTTGTATTCAGCGATCAGAAATGAAGTGCATACTGATGAGTATTTTACCTATTTAATAAACAAGGCAAAAAGGATATATTATCCGAGGGTTTCGGGCAATACAATGTCATTTTACAGGGTAAGAAGCCTTGATGAGCTTAATTGTGGTTCGTTTAATATTAAAGAGCCTGATATGACGAAGGAGTATACGCAGGCGGATGGCAGGGCGCTTATGATAGTGCCGGGGCTTGCATTTTCGGATACCGGTTACAGAATCGGCTATGGAAAGGGCTTTTATGACAGATATTTATCGTCTTTTACAAAAAGAGACACTGTTATGGCAGTTGGAGTGGGCTACGATTTCCAGTTACTTAGCGGCATGACGTTTGAAGATGAATATGACGTACCCTTAGATGGGGTGATAACAGATAAGAGAGAGGTGTTTATTGATGAATGATTTAGAAAAAATTTGTGCGGATGCATATGAGGCCAGAGTAAAGATAGGAACACTGGATACTGATATCAAGAATAAGGTATTAAACGATGCAGTGGACAATCTTCTTAAGGCAGAAAAAGAAATCCTTGAGGCAAACAAAAGGGATGTGGCCACAGCAGAGGAAAATATGAAGGCAAAGAGCATGATTGACAGGCTCTCGCTTGACCATGACAGGCTCCTTGGCATGGCTGACGGACTCAGACAGATAGCAAAGCTTGCAGACCCTATTGGGGAAGTGATGTCTATGGCAAAGCGTCCTAATGGCCTTATTATCGGAAAAAGAAGAGTTGCAATCGGTGTTGTGGGAATCATTTTTGAGGCGCGTCCAAATGTCACATCAGATGCCTTTGGTCTGTGCTTTAAAACCGGCAACTGTGTCATATTGAAGGGTGGAAGTGATGCGATAAATACCAATATCGCAATAGTTAAGGCACTAAAAAAGGCTTTAACGGACAATTTGGTTTCTGCTGCTGCACTTGCACTTATTGAGTCAACAGACAGAGAGACAACAAATGCGTTTATGAAGATGGATCAGTATGTGGATGTGCTCATACCAAGAGGTGGTGCAGGACTCATCCAGAATGTTGTCAAAAATGCCACAATCCCTGTCATCCAGACCGGTACAGGCAACTGCCATGTATATGTGGACAAGGATGCAGACTTTGACATGGCTGTTAATATTATTAACAATGCAAAGACACAAAGAATCAGTGTCTGCAATGCATGTGAGTCGATTGTAGTACACAGTGCCATAGCAGAGGAGTTTCTGCCAAAGCTGTACGATAAGCTAAGAGAGCATCATGTACAGCTGCGCTGTGATGAAAGAGCACAGGCAATTCTTGCAGGAAGAGACGATGTGACAGAGGCCACTGCCGATGACTGGGGTATGGAGTATCTTGATTACATCATGTCGGTAAAGATTGTTGACAGTATTGATGAGGCAATCGAGCATATAAACAGATACAACACATCACATTCAGAGGCAATCGTCACAAATGATTACGACAATGCGCAGAAGTTCTTAAATGAAATAGATGCTGCATGCGTTTATGTAAATGCCTCTACCAGATTTTCTGATGGAAATGAATTCGGCTTTGGAGCTGAGATAGGAATCAGCACACAGAAGCTTCACGCAAGGGGACCTATGGGGCTTGAAGCACTGACAAGCTATAAGTATATTATTTACGGCAGTGGTCAGATCAGGGAATAGTCAGCTAAAGTATCATAGAATTAATTTGAGAGGAAATATAATATAACATGAGCTACGATATAGATATAACAAATACACCACCGGCACATGAGCCTGAGAGGCAGTATTATTACATGGCAAAGGCAAAGGATTTTGTTGAAAAGAAATCTAAAGAAATCGGCCGTCCCATGACTTATTTCGTCAAGACCTTCGGCTGTCAGATGAACTCTAAAAACAAGATGCCTAAAACCTTGTAAAATCAACCTTTCTTGTTAATCTAATCATACTCATACGTACAAAAAAGAGAGCAGGCTGCCTCCTCAGCCTGCTCTCACTCTCTGTAAAGGAACTCGTGAACGAGTCCATTCTTAAACTCTATCGAAGCCACACGTCCGTCCAACAGAACAATCCTCTCAATCACACTGTTCGCAAAATCCTTAAGCACCTTTGCATCTACAGCACAGGCGAGCTCCCTGTAGTTGATGTGCTCACCTGATGCAATCTGATGAGCAATTAAAAATCCGGATGCAGTGGAGATGAAAGACATGTCATCGTATTTTGTATCTGCAGTGTCGGCTTCAAGAGCTGACAGCTCATTTTCTATGTCGCTGAGCGTGCCCTCAAGCTCCCTCTTAGACATCAGATATTCTTTTTCACTCATTGCATCATCTTCAAATAAAAACAGCTTCTTGAGCCTCTCAAGCGCTCTGATGGTCTTATCTCTTTTTGCTGTGAGTGCATCAGAATCACCGGAGCGGATGACGGTATAAGGTGCAGCAGTGTACCGCTTTGGCTTGAAACCATGCATGATAGTGTCAAAGGTGACATCCAGTCCAGCATCTGCGATGCCTGCCACCTGCTCAAACTCCGGGCCGGTGAGGAGTATCTGCTCCAGATCAGAGACAGAGTGCAGCAGTTTCTTTGAATTGGAAGCCTTGACCAGATTTGAGATATAGTTGAAAATAAACGGTCCGAGCTTCACATCAGAGGTGCCCTTTGCCTTGCAGTGAATCTTTCTGTTGTGCGCACCGCACCGGTATTGGCTCGGCAGAAAGCCGTCAGCTCTCGGAGTGTCCGAGTCAGAGTGGTAGAATGCTCCGCACAGACCGCACACGATAAGACCGCCGAACACATGAGTCTTCTTGCTGACCACCTTGCGCCCATCCTTACCGAGTCCGAAGGTGTTCAGGTCCATCTGATGAGTCACCCTCTCATAGAGCTCTCTGTCAATAAGAGGTGGAAATACATCCTTCACATAGATAACCTCAGACGGATCATTTCTCTTACCTCTGGCAGATTTCCTGTAATTGTAGCGGTAGTCACCGACATTCATAGGATTCCTCAGGAAATCAGCCACGGTCTTGCTGGTCCACTCACCGCCACGCTTGGTCGGGATGTCGTGAGCATTACAGTAATCACGCACCACACAGGTAGAGTGGCTCTCATCATAGAGCCTGTACATCATCCGGGCATATTCTGCCTCAGTATCAGAATGCACCGGGCATTGCTTCTTTGAGTCCCAGTCCCAGCCATACGGTACTCTGGCTCCGTTCCACTTACCCTCAAGCGCGCGGTTCATCATGATGTCACGCACACGCTCACCTGTGAGCTTGCGCTCCAGCTCAGCAAACACGAGGATAATCTTGAGCACGGCTTCACCGATGGCACTAGAGGTGTCGAACTGCTCATTTAAAGAGATGAATGCAACCTTGTGCTCTTTGAAATCATTGTACATGATAGAGAAGTCCACGAGATTACGTGAAATACGGTCAATCTTGTACACCACGACATGAGAAATCATGCCGGCTTTGACCTTTTCAATCATTCTCTGATACTCCGGACGGTGAGTGTTCTTGCCGGAGCGCCCAGCATCCTTGAATACTTCAAAATTTTCAGTTTTAAGAAAATGCCTCACATAGTTGGAGCATTCCTGAATCTGAAAAGGGATAGAGTCTCTGTCAGCCTGTTTCCCTGTGGAAACCCTGACATAGATAGCGACAGTTTTAGACATATAAAAAGCCCCTTTCTAAAAAAGAGGGCATGTGATATAATAAGACTTGTCTAGGGTTTTACTACATCAGCCCTCGGGTTGATAGGTAACATCTTTAATCGCTCTGCAGTTGGTAGCTGCAGGGCGGTTTTTAATTTGCGCCGGCGCAAAACTATGGATTTAAAATTGCTTAATTAGTTATATCAGAGGATTTTCCAGAGTAAATTGTAGCTCCAGAGGCTGCATTTACATAATCAACAGATATAACAGGGGATAAATTATTAAATGCATTGTACATTCCTCCATATATGTAAAGCTGGACACTAAGAAATTGCTCCTCAAACGAAAGCTCTGTACTGGCTGTGGTAACAGTAAATTTGGTATAATCGTCATTGGCTTCGACTTTAGCTACATTTGGATAGTCGGTAGAGTTAGGAATTTTATTAAGTTCATCTGCGATAGAATTCTTAAGCGTGTTCAACATCTCCTTGTGTTGAGATTTACTCATGACATATGTAACACTTCCATCTTTGTTCAGTGTGGCAGATTTAAAAGTTCCTTCCTTGGCTTGTTTATTGAGTTCCTTTTGAGTTGTGCCTTCAACATATTCTGCAGGAATTGTTAATGCAACATTGAACAAACCGCTACTTGATATGAGCTGATAGCTTTCATTTGTATCAGGATCCTTTATTACAACTTCAAGTCTGCCTGATTGAATAGCCCATCTGAAAACAATGACTGCTATTAAAATTAGCAATAAGAAGAATATGGACATAAAAAGAGGTGCTTTACTATGTCGTTTCTTTGGGTGTTTTTTCTTATTAGCAGATTTATGTGCCTTTGTCGTTGACGGAGCAGTAATACCTTTAACCAGAGGATTACCGCAGGAAGAGCAGAATGTACTTCCGGCTTGGTTAAGAACTCCGCAGTTGCTACAGACTGTCATATCTTCATTTCTTATAGGAAAACCACAGTATATACATTTGTCTGACTGATTAGAAATATCTTTTCCACATTCAGGGCATTTAATCATTGCCATATAAATTCCTCCTTAAACTTATGCTATTCATCATGTGATTTGCTTAATTCATCCATTAAACCTGACGTTATTATACCGGCCGGTAAGGCTACAACAGCAATTCCTAGGAAAGATGAAATCATAGTAATAATTTTTATTTTTTCTTTTGCAGCAGTTTCTGTTCACGCTCGAGCTGTTTGATACTTTTATCTGGTGTAGGTAAGTCTTCTGGCATTGTGCCACCTAATCGCTTAATGGTATCACGGACTTCCTTGCCAACAGCATAGTGAGTCTGATTTGCATTTTCTTTGCCTTTTACCTGCTCTCTGCGGAGCTTTGCCTCTGTCTGTGTTGCACGGAAGAGATTGGCGGCAAGTTCTTCATGACCCATATAGTCTAATATGTCATCATTCTTGCCTAACTGCTTATGAGCTTTAATATCCTTAGCGGTCATACCACCATAAAGCCCCTTGTAACCACTATTTTGAAATATTGCATAATCAATACCACTTTGCACACCGGCATCCTTGGCAGCGGCTACAAGAAGCTTGTTATGTTCTTTCATTTCTTTGCGGATGGCCAAACGCTTCTGATCCTCGTTGAGATTATCGTAGTTATCAATAAGTTCCTGCTGACGCGTTTTGACAGCAAAGTATGATTGACCAAGTGCGATTACCTTTTTTCGCGGATCTCCATTCTGCACTATAAGATAGCAGGCATAACGGGATAGGGCAATATCGTCAACTGTCTTAAATCCACCGTTAGGCATTGGTGATGTTTTGTTGACGTCAACAAAACATTCAGATACAGTGTTTTCACTGCTTTCACAAGCTGTTTTTGCTTTATCAATTACTTTACAAAAGTTTCTCCATTCTTTGTATTCAAGAGCAATCTGAAGCTCTCTTGCATACCAAAACTCCTGACCATATTCATTTACATGTCTGATTGATTCAAATAATGATTCAGTATAATTTGTTTCCTCATCAGGTGTAAGAGCTTTAGATAAGACTCTTTCAGACAATGCATTTAAACGTTCATCAAATTCCTTTTTATCCATAAGTGCCTCCTTATTTAAATTTTATAATATTCTTTTCAACAGAGTACCTTATGCCTCTTTCAGTACATCCCCTTTTGCAACATAACCCAGTTCGATAAGTTCATCGGCACGCTCCAGAAGTCGTTGCTTACCCTCATCATTAAGCAGGTGGTACTTATCAAGAATTGTTTTATCATTATTATTGAGCGGAATCGAAGATTTTTCTTCCATCAGGTCAGATCTGCGACAATTAAATATCTTGCACATGGAATCTACTTTATCCATCCGAGGAGTCTTCGCACCCTTACACCAATTAGTAACAGACTGTGTACTGACTCCGAGACGTTTAGCTAAATCTGATTGTGTCATTTCGTGTATTCGAAGTTGACGTTTTAATTGCTTTGAAAAAATATCGTTAAATTCTTGTTCTGAAATAATAATCATCCCCCTTTCCGTCCCCCTTTCTTTAGTTGTATTATAAAACGTAAGTTGAAAAAAGACAAGCTAAAAAATAAAAAAATCAACTTTTAGTATTGACTTCAACTAAAAGTTGATATATTATGAGGATGTAACAAAGATAGTCAATCAAGAAAGGAGCGTATTCAATTGGATAAGCTACAGATTAGTCTAGCGGCCGCTAGAGTAAACGCAAACATGACACAAGCTGATGTTGCGGAGAAAATGCATCTTAATAAGCAGACAATTGTCAACTGGGAAAACAATAGAATTATTCCGAAACCAGCCCAGCTTGAAATGATGAGCAGAATGTACAATATCCCTGTCGATAATATTTTTTTACCCACTAAGTCAACTTTAAGTTGAAAAACTAAATAGAGTGGAAAGAACCATGAACGATTTTTACAGCAAACTTAGACGGCAACTGCATAAGGAGAAAACCATATGGGAAATCAAATTTATAAAGAAATTTCGAAGTTTGCAGAAATGCAAAGAGATGAAATCAAGAGAGAAAAAGCAAAAAAGAAAAGAAAGTCGGTATGTATAGATCCGGACTCTGTTATAGGAAAGGAAATAATGTACCAGACCGCATTACTGCATGAAATATTAGACGAGATAAGAGGAGGAAAAACCTCCCCTTAGAAAAGTTAGATATAAATATGCAAGTAGCATTTAAGAAAGGAAAAGACCATGTGGAAAATATTTTTTACCTACAAGGACAAGAGCAGGTGCACTGTACAGGGAAAAGGAACTATCACACCGGAGTTGGCGGTGAAATGCTTTTACCGGTACGGACTCCATGCTGCAGAGAGCATATATCAGCAGTACCCCAAGAAAGACCATGAGCCTGTACCGTTGGAAGAGAAGATGCGAGAGTTTGGAGTAGACGCAAAAGAGATGAAGACTGCAGTGCTGCAGGCGAAAACGTTGCTGGACAGGATGCAGGGGGAAGGAGAGTGAGAAATGCTAAACATAATTCAAAATGATTTTAAAACTTCAGAAACAACATTTTTGGATGAGGATAAAGTCAATCTAGTTGTAGAAAGTGTAATTGAAACCATAAAAAAAGGACTCCCAGAGGAAGCCCAAACAGTAGAAGCACTTGAATTTATAACAGATCGGATTAAAGAGAGAGTGAAAGAAAAACGAATCGAGTTATAACTGCTTTTCAACTAAATCCTGTAGAGAGTATGAGATACTGCGAAGTTCCTTGCCATCAGTAGCTGCTCTTACATGTACTAAATCAGCATCTGCTTTTGGATTTATAGGATATGTATCATGGTATTCCTTTCCATTTCCAATATAAGTTATATCGAAATAAAATATTTCTTTCTGTGAACAGAATTCCCTTGCCTTAACATTGCATATAAATGATTGGCCGGGAGCAATATATGTTTCTGCAAAATTGGAAAATGGAATGTGATCACTTCGAATAGAGAATGGAGTGATATCAGGAGAACATTTTATTGAAGATATAGTTGCTCCAGTTTGTCCAAAATTCTTTATGACTAAGTAATATTGTGGCGATTGGAAATTTGTGGTTTTAGCGTATATGGCTACATAAGGACGTGATGTTTCATCAATCATTTTAGAGTTTTGTTTGAGTGTTAATACAGAAATAATTATAGCAATAACGCTTGTAATGAGAGATGCTAGTATACCAATTAATTGAATGACATCAGAAGGTGTTAAAGACATAAAAATACCTCACTTATATATTTACTCGGACGCTGCAACGTCCTGTAAGAAGAGTATACGACTGAAAAGCAGAAAAAGGCAAGATTTAATACACAGAATACAGAGGGAGGAAAAGACCATGACAAAGGAAGAATCACTCAGACTTGAGAAAATCCTCAAGAAAATAGATGAAGCAGATGAGACAAACTGCAGAAAAGATGAAGAATACAATGAATTTTGCGCGAATATCAGAGAGGGCTGGAACGAGGAGAAGTATCAAAAGCTCAAGAGAGAAAAGGCCCTCACAGAGGCAGCATACTTTGCAAGCCTCATTGAGCTTAAGGCAGAAGTGAAGTGCATGCTGAATCAATAAAAAATATATCCGGGCTTACCGGAGCACCGCAAACTACCCATACGTAATACAGCAAATCCTCTTGTAAACCATAATAAATCCATTTCGTGCGGTGTTCCGGTAAGCCCGGGGGAGAAATCTGATTTAGGAAGGAGCGTGAGAAAAATTGAAACTAATATTCATCATAGCATTGATAACTTGCTTGATAGGGTGGCTTGAAAATAAGTGGACAAAATATGCGTTGATTGTATGGATCATACAAAAGACGAACACTCAGCCATCAAAAGAGGAGATGGTTGAGTGCAAGAAATTCGTGATAGAGCATGTGATAAAGGATTTATGTAAGCCCAAACTGTGATTTTATGATAGCGCAGCATTTAAGAGAGAAAGGATTGAAAAGGATTGAAAACACTGACAGACCTATTTTATAGTGCGTATTCGCCTCGTCAAAAGCGGCACCATCTCTCAATGACACTGAAAGAAAAACCCGGTGAGCACACAATCAGGATTTTGCAGAATGGCCGGGAAATAATCAGAGCCACAGGAGACGAGAGAGAGCAGGCATTTCAGATGGCAGCCAGAGACCTGGTAAGAAGATTTCCGGCGAAAGGAAGGTGATAAAGACGGAGAAAGCAGATTTCAAGCTCAAAGAAGTAATAAGCAGAATAGGCCCGGCATCCTACATGGAAGTGTATAGATCCACGAATGAGGATGTCGAGCTTGTGTACAAAGGCATAAGATTCAGGGCACATGATGAGATAGAGGACTTTGATTCACTCGGAGTGAAATTTATTGAGTTGATTGACAAGCCAAGACTCGGAATGAGGATTTGGGTATATTAGGAGGTCACTTATGGAGAACAAACTTAAAGAGGCACTCAAAAAACTTGGAATTGAAACAGCAGAACAGTTAAACGCTGCCATCAAGGCAGAGAAGCCACTTGATATCGGAATCATGACATCAGAGGTGGCAAAAGAACAGAAAGCAGCATCATAAGGAGAAAAAAACATGAAATTATTTAAGAAGCACACAGCAGGAATGAAGCAGTACAAGGAGTTCAAGAAGTGCATCGGCATGATCGGAAAGATTGAGGAGAGCGCAGATGTAAAGGAAGCTGCACTCACAGCCGGCTACATAATCGGAGTAGTGAAGGAGAAACACGATAAGAGACTCATCACCGATAGCATGTTCAACACGCTCAAGGAGCTGACAGATATCATGCTTCAGGATGTGAATGAGCGCATGGAGAGCGACACACCATATATTATGCAGATTGAGGCATAAAAAAGACCGGTCGGGAAAATTTGATTTCCTGACCGGATCTGCATGAAAAAACAACAATAAAAGAAAAAACCATAAAAATATTATAGCACAAAAAGAAGGAAAATCCATATGCCTAAATATACAAAATATCTTGAATTTTCACAAATAGAGCGCACTGCCATCATGGAGCGCGACAATTACAAATGCATATTCTGTCAGATAGGCTATAAGATGCCGCCGGCAGAAGTCCTTTCGAGAAGCATAATGGACATAATGCACTACATACCACGCTCATCCATGGGACTTGGCATCAGACAGAACGGAGCAGTCGGATGCCGGTACCACCATCATATGATGGACAATGGCAGCAGTGGAAATCGCAAAGAGATGCTTGAGATATTTAAGAGCTATCTGGATGAGTTTTATCCGGATTTTACAGATACAGAACGAAAATACGATAAATGGAGTTTTTTAAAGGAGAAACCATATGTTTGATAAGTTTGGAGAATTTGACTCATTTAATGAGATTAATGAGCTTGCAGAAAACCTGCTTAACGAGGGTGACATAGAATCCCTCAAGGTAGTGGCAAAAGAAAATGGAATACAGGCTGACTTCGTGGACCTGTACGCCAACGGAGAAATCCCGGAGCTGTGCGATAAGCTCACGGCGGCACTCGGCAAGATTGATGTCGAGGCAGCAGAGCTTAAGCCAAAGGAAATCATGGAGGACTGGGTGGAGTACTTAAGAGGACAGTGCATGGAGAATGAGCTATTAGCTCACAATGTCAGAAAGAAAGGCAAGACATTGAAGGGCTGTATAGCCGCCATCCTGATGTGGTCCTTCAAGAATCAGCAGACAGTGGACAAGGATATCATCAAGGCAGCAGGCGTATCAGCGAGCAAAGTCACGCTCGGCATCCCGGGTATGGCAAGAGCCAAGAAGATAATCACAGACTACTACATGGGAGGCACGAAAAAATGAAAAGAACAAAATTTTTAAAATGCGAGCCATGTAACACTCCGAAAAAAACAAGTAAGGACAGAGTGGTAGCAACAAGCCAGATCTTAGAGATTGACGGGGAGCGTGCTGTGGAGATAAGTCTGTTTTTCGGAGGAAACCTAAAAGGTCGGTATTTTGCAGATATGGAAAATCACAGTGCCTGGGTAGATGGAAAATGGTACACCTGCAGGCTGAAAAACGTAGTCAGACTATGTGAGGGATTAGAACCTCTGAAAAATGACTATTACTATTGTTCTACAGATATGACATGGGCCTCAAATGAGGAAAAAGAGAGGGCACAGGATTTCCTGGACACATGGAGCATAGACGGCTATGAGGAAAATCTAAGCAGCAGAAAGAAACAGAAAGCAATAGAACGAAAAATAGACAGGATAGATCAACAAATGGCAGATATACCTTGCGTACCGGAAGGTGCAGAAAGCTGGTTGGAGCAGGAGATTTTCCCGGGGCACATATTATTTATCAAGAAAACAGGGAAAAGAACAGCGTATACCTGTACAGCTTGCGGATGCAGCAGTTTGAAAAAGAAAGGATGGAAACACGGAGAAAAGACCATCTGTCCAAAGTGTGGCCAATCAGTAACAGCAAACAGCAGACAGCAGGAAAAGACGAGGACAGCCCCGGTTGTTATATTACAGAAATACGGCAGGCAGTGGGTGGAACGCCAATTCAAAGCAGCATGCAAATGGTCAGCAAAAGGGAAAGAAATACAGCTGTTTGAGCAGATAAGAGTAATCATACCAAAAGGAAAGTGCTGGGGGAAAGTTTGGTATGGAACGATACCGGAGGCGGACGAGTTGGAACAGGATTTCTGGGATAGAAATCCGCAAAATAAAAGGTTTTTATCATCGTATCTATATCCGGGAAATTTGCAGGAGGTTTTGCCGGCCGGAGAACTGGAATTGAGCGGAATGGACGTGCTGGCCAATAAGGGAAGAAAGTTCAATGTCAATAAATTCATAACCTCATTTCACAATAAACCATATCTGGAATACCTGGCCAAGGCGGGATTAAGCAGATTGACAGCAGAAATTACTGATGATTATGGCTGGTGGGGAGACCCGGACGAGATATGTACATACGCACAAAGCCTACAAGGGGCGTTGCAGTTAGATGGAAACAGAGTCAGCAGAATGAAACAACTGGACGGCGGGCTGTGCACATTGGACTGGCTGCAGTATGAAGAACTGGAGGAAGTAAAAATCCCGCAAGAGGCATTACAGTATTTAACAAACAAAAACCTGAGAGTTTATGAGTGCAAGGAGATACTTAAAGAACTAAAAAGCGTGACAAGAATGGTCAACTATATGAAAAAGCAGACGGTTCCTCCAAAAAAGCTGGTAACAACATGGAGAGATTATCTCAGAATGGCAAAAGAAGAGGGATATAACACAGAGGACGATATTGTCAGATTACCAAAAGATTTGAAGGCAAGACATGACTATTTGGTCGAACTTGGGAATAAACGAGCAGATGAGGAACGCCTGAAAGGATATAGCAAATTGGATCAGCAGATTAAAGAACGATTGCCGGAGACAAAAAGATATTTCTGGGAGAATGATAAATACATGATTATTCCGGCCGGATCCTGCAAGGAATTGATGATTGAGGGACGGACACTCCATCATTGCGTGGGTAGAGGTGACCATTACATGAAAAAAATGGCAGCAGGAGAAAGCTGGATTCTATTTCTCCGAAAAAAAGAGAATCTGGAAAAGGCATATTACACCGTGGAAATCAGCATGAAAGATGATCGTATCCTGCAATATTATTCAGAGTTTGACCGTCAGCCGGACAAAACAGCTATCAGCAAGGTGCTGGAAAAATTCAAACAAAGCGTGAAACGCAGACATCAGGCACGAATCACGGTACCAATAGCAAATATAGCATAAGGAGCAAACATGGAATATATACAGATGACACTCGATGACTGGGTGCAGATGAAACAGAAACTGAGGCAGGAGCTTATAGGAGTGAAGCAGAGCTTCGTGAGAATAGGCTATGCACTCAGACAGATTGATGATCAAAGACTCTATGAGAATGACGGCTACAAGAGTATAGCAGAATTTGCTAAGGCTGAGTATGGACTTGAGGCATCCACCACAAGCCGATTTATGAGCATCAACCGCGAATACTCGATTGACGGATATTCAGAACACTTGAGATCGGAGTATACGGACCTTGGAAGGAGCCAGCTTGAGGAGATGCTCAAGCTCCCCGACTCTGACAGGCAGATGATACAGCCCGAGGCATCAAGAGAGGACATAAGAGAGCTCAAGAGATTTAACAAGACCGAGCCTGCAGCAGGTGTGGCAGACGACACAAGCCAGCTGATAGAGAAATTCTTTGAGGACAACAAGGATATCCTCAATGAGGTGTACTCAAACGAGTTTGACGAGGAATCAATGAACCGCTTTGCAGAAATCGTAAATCCTGCAGGAAACCGCTCATTTAAAAAAGGCCTCTACTTCATGATGATGTATGAGAACCGCGTCACCATCAAGAAGTTCGGAGATACACCAAAAAATATGTCATGGTGGGAGTTCTATCAGCTTATGCGCTCCATCTTTGATGAGGATGCAGCAGGCGCCCGGACATGGCAGAACCATTTTGGAGGAGACGATGAAGCACAGGAAAATGAGCCGACAGGAGAGCATACTACAGCAGAAACTCCTGAAGCAGAGGATGACAATGCAGCAGTTGGAGAAGCTGGCACTGATGAGGTCAAAGAGACTGAATCGGGAAGCGTGGCAGATAATGAGCAAGCTCCTAGAGCAGGAGAAGAGCAAAAGGATGATTCCACCGACGGAGATACAGAATGCAGAGAGGATAATAAAGAGCCTGCAGACAGGTCCGAGGAACAGACAGGAGAAAAGAGCACTAGAGAACAAATTGCGCCGGCGCAAAAATCCCCACAAATCCTTGAAAAATCAGAGCCTGAGAGCATCGAAAAAGAAGAAAATGAAGCCCAAAGCATAGAGGAAAAAGAACCGGAGACAGAGGACGAAAAGCCGGAGATAGAGGATGAAAAGCCGGAGACAGAAGTCATAGAAGCATGCATGACAAGAAGAGAATATATGAACACTCTTACGGTGGCGAAATTGGCTGATTACATAGCAGAGGAGCATCACAGTGGCCGCTTATTGGCATCAGATTTAATTTTTCCGGAGAAAATCAGACAATGGCTCCGCGACGAGGTTGACAGATATGGAAAAGCACAAAGTTAGGAGGAATAATAATGTTTATAGATTGTACAAAGTTAGAAAAAATCTTAAAAGCTGATTACAAATCATGGGGCGTCAAGTTAGGTCTCACAGAGAAAGGTATGTACATCTTAAACGGTACTGGCTGGATGGTGGAAGCTGACAAAGCAAAAATCACAAAAGAATTTTTAGGTACCGTAATCAAAACCTGCGGTCTTGCACCGGAAAAGGGCGAGTTCATGACATACCAGAAAGGACACGACCCACAGTTTGAGACCGAAAGAGAACCTCTCCTGTGGGATATGGCAAAGGACACGAAGGAAGCCTTTATTTCACCAATTAAAATAATGCAGAACGATAACATGATGTCGGTAGTTAAAACACCGGGTGGGGCGCGTCTCATCAACGATGCACGCTTGGCCATAGTCAACCCAGATAAGTGCCGCGATGACGAAAATCCTCCAAGCACCTTCGCAGTACACGGAGACTGGCTCGTGTCATACAATGACGAGATGGCAGTCGGGATATGCTTCACGAGTCCAGCCTACAAGCCGGAGCTTGAGGTCTTAAGGCTCCTCTCCGGAGTAGATTTTCACTGGATAGAGACACCATATTACGAGCTTTAGGTTGAAACACCTGCGAAAGCGAAAGAAACCGGGCATGCGAATTAATTTATATCACGAGGACTGATTTGTAAGCCATTTAACCAGGGGAGCCTTACCCAGCTCCCTTTACCTCGGAGAATAAGATGACATTACAAGAATACGAAGTGCAGGGCGGCTGTGAGGGATGCCTCTTTTACTGCACAATAGATGTAGACGGAAGAAAAGGCTGCACGTTTGATTGGTTCGATGGCGAGTCGGACGATTGGAACTGGGCGAAGAATTGTGATGAGATAAGCGAATAGGAGAATAATATGTCAGAAATAGATTTAATAGTATATGGGATACTCTTAACGTTCACCCTGATCGGAACAACAGAGTTTGTGATAGGACTGTTGTTAATTAGAGAATACGATAAGCTTCAGGAAGATAGGGATAAGAGGACAAAACACAATGAACAGAAATGAATGCATAAACTGTAGGTATTACGAGAAATGCGGTAGAACAAGCAGACAGGTAAAGTGCATGGGATATGAGAAGGAAGATGACAGAGATGAGACAACACGAGAAACAGGAAGACATGTCTCTTCCACAGATTCTTGAAGATATCCATGACAGGATATGTGATGAATATTGCAAATGGTCGTCACAGTATCCACTGGCAACGGATAACGAGGCATATAACAGAATGGGAGAAGAGCATTGTGATAAATGCCCGGTTTGCAGATTAACTTAGGAGGCAGCAGTTGAACAGCAGGACTTACAGCGGAGTAAAACCCATAGAACCTATAAGATGTGCATATGAACCTGATAAGGCCTGCACATCGGCCTGTAAATACTATAAGACATGTATACACAGCTTGCACAAGCAGGCTGTGTCTCTACATATATAGAGGAAAGGAAAAACATGAAAAAAGATAGCGTGAAAAAAGAAACATGGAAAGATTGGGAACAAACGTGCGAGGAATTGAAAAAGTATGAGACAACTCTTAAACGAGTCGTTCTAACAACGGACAAAAAGCTGCTGTATCAGGCTGAATACAACAGAAAGATAAGAGCGGCACAAAGGCAGCAGTAAACCCATAATATAGTAGATAAAAATTCTTTATCGTCCTTGTAATGGGTATTAACATATGAGGGATTTTTATATTTAAGAGTACACAGTATGAGAAGATACGACAACTACGACTACGAAGAGGCTTTCAAAAAATACATAGATGACACCGAGGAGGAGAGGCTTGAGAAGCTTCTAAAAGAGGGCAAGGTAAACTGCCTGTACAGAACAGCCACCACGAAGTGCACTAACATAAAGTCACAGACCACTCTCCTTGAAGCTCAGATATACCCAAGCTACCCAAGGTTCAGTGACATGCCGAAGACCAAGAAGGGACCATCAAGCAAAGCTCAAAGGAACCTGAATGATAAAAATGCAAGGCGGTATCTGATAAGGCTTGGAAATATTAACTTTGGAAAAGGCGACTTATGGTGCACGTTCGGGTGGAACGATGACATGCTTCCAGCAGACGAAGAGAGAGCCAGAAAAGATATCAAGAATTTTATAGCAAAGATAAATTACCGGAGAAAAAGAAAAGGACTGGGAAATATCAAGTACATATACGTGCTCGCATTTGATGGGTATGTGAGACCGCATTTCCACATACTCATGACCGGAGACGGCATAGACAGAGACGAGCTTGAAAAGCTTTGGAATAAATGCGACAGACCAAACACACGAAGAATATCACCTGATGATGATTTTCTCATCACAGGCTTAGGAGAATATATATCAAGAAATCCACACGGTACAAAGAGGTGGGTGAGCTCAAGAAACTTAAAGAAGCCACCGGAGCCGACAAAGAGTTACAGAAAGTTTAAGAAGCGCCGTGTTGAGAGAATGGCCAAAGACCACACAGTATTAGAGGCAGAACTCGCGAAAGAATATCCGGGTTACAAGTTCCTGGATGCAGAGGTTAGGTACAACGGCATCAATGCAGCATTTTATATCTATGCTCGCATGGTTCGGAATTGAGGAGGCACAAATGACGAAGGAAGAATTAACAAGCGTATATTATATCAAAAAAGAAATCAAGATGTGGGAAGAACAACTGGAGCTGATTGAAAGCAAAGCAGAAGGAAAAGCAATGCAGATTACAGGCTTGCCATTCACTCCGGGCACTGGAAGCAGTGACCCGATGGCAGACTTGGCAATTAAGGCTGTGAGTGTAAGAGAGCTGATTGAAGCCAAGAAGAGAAAGCTCAATCAGCAGCAGGACAGAATTATCTCATGGATTATATCAATAGACGACACAGTCGTTCGACAGATTATGTTGTACCGTCATGTCAGGTGCTATTCTTGGAACACAGTGGCACAGAAGATAGGCATTACAGCCGAGAGCGCAAGAAAGCAACATGACAGATATCTGAAGCAGTCCAAGATAAAGGATGATATATGATATTACAGGAGTATGAGCAGCAGGGTGGCTGTGCAGGATGCGCATTTTATGGCGCAATAAACATAGAAGGAATACAAGGATGCACGTTTAACTGGGATGATGATGAGTCAGATGATTGGAATTGGTGGAGAAATTGCGAAGAAATTAGCGAATAGGAGGAGAGCATGTCAGAATTAGATTTTATAGTATACGGAATTATTTTAACTATTACCTTGATCGGAACAACAGAGTTTGTGATAGGGTTGATATTACTTAGGGAGCATGATAAACAGCAGAAAGATAGGGATAGGGATAAGGAAAATGGAGAATAGATATTCAAGGGTAAATGATAAGCTGTTTTTTGCGGATACAAATACAGAACTTATCGATTTACCTTTGAGCTGTTTTAATGTAGTTACCATTTAATCATTATAATCAGATGAAATCTTTTGATATGTATATCTATCATTAAGAAAATATGAAAGCGACCTAGAATATAATTTACATACCGACGCAGAACATATCTGACTATACACGTAAATATAAATTTTATCATCATGCATTCTCCTTTCGTTTTCTAGAGTATGATTTTTTTTCTCTTTTTTTGAGTTTGCTGAAAAACCATCTGATATATATATGGATTTTGAATACGAACACTAAAACGATAAGAAATTTTTCGAGAGAATTGTTGCACTGTATGTGATTTTTTTGATGAAAAAGTTTCAAATTTGCAACTTTTTACATTACCTGATGGTAATCAACAATTATGGAGGTATAACATGATAGATAATGAAATACGTAAGCAATATAGACAGGTCATAAATGATTTAAAAGTAGCAGTTATAAAAACTTGGGCATATAGAATATGTGAGCAGGCTGTTGAAAGATTGAGAAAAATATTAAATTAGAATTTAAGAAAGACAAGAAAACATGGCATGGTATGCACTTTATAAATGGTACAAGAATTGGAGCAGGAGGAGATACCCCAATATGATTGACTGGTACTGTGCATATGATTTAGAAAAGAAATGAACTACAAAGTGTGAATGTTATGAAAAATGTATAAAAAAATTATCGATAAAAGGGAAAATATGCATAAATTAGTAAAAAAATATATATAAATGTCTAGAATTATTCAAGAAATTATGAAAAAACTATTGAAATGATAAGTATTTTCGTTTATGGTATATATGTAACAAATGTTGACTTGGCCAAAGGAGTAGAAAATATGAGCGTAATGATAAGTTGGAGTTTCGTTAAGGGATTCGGAAAGGTTCTAAATCTAGGTGGAATTAAAGAGTGGCCAGACATTTATGGTTGTGAAACAAAAGACTATAATGCACTAAGAGGTGATTGGGCAAATGTCGGAGAATACATCAGAGAAAGCACCGATAAATGTGGAAAAGCAATTGGTGAAAGAAGTTTCTGCGCAAGATAAAATGGATGAAATAACAAATGATTCCGAGGATGAAATAAAAAATATATCTGAAAAAACAGTGGAGAGGGTAGTCGCAAAAGTGATTCAAAGTGAATTTAGTGGACCGATTCCTCCGCCGAATATTATTAAGGGCTATGAAGATATTTTGCCAGGCGCAGCAGAAAGAATAATTTCTATGGCAGAAAGACAATCGGCACATCGTCAGGAAATGGAAAGAGTTATGGTAAATGCGGAAGCAAGAGATAGTTTGCTTGGAGTTTGCTTTGCTTTTTTATTGGGGATTGGCTGTTTGATAGCATCAGCTATTATTGTAATTTATGTACCTGAGAAGACTGGGGCAATTTCAAGTGCGATGGTTGGAATAACAGGTATTGCATCAATAATTGTTGGCTTTATAAAAGGAACGAGAGTTGGTTCTTCGAAAAATGATTAATACACCTAGACGAAAGAGAAAGAGATATAGAGACTGTTGCATTGACTAATATGATGTTAATGTGACAGTCTTTTTTTGTGAATTTAAATAAAAATAAAATTTTTAAAGTTGTCCGTTTTGTCCGCTTGATATGTGATATAGTATAGGTGTAAAGGATTGGTGATGAGCCAGTCCTTTTTCTTTTAGAACTATGACAGATGCAGAAGCAAAGAAGTTTTACAATAGTAGAGCGTGGGAAAATAAGAGAATAGAGATACTAAAGAGGGATCACTTTGAGTGCCAGGATTGCAGAGCCAGGATACAAAAGGCTGTAGAGGAAGGACGATGGCTGCCGGAAAGAGACAAGAAGATATCCAGGGCGCAGCAGGTGCATCATATACAGGAGCTAAAAGAACATCCTGAATTGAGACTGGATGATGATAACCTGATCAGCTTATGTATACAATGCCACAACCTTAGACATGGCAGAGCACCAAGGAGATTCAAAAGAAAGAAGAAACTTGTAAGCAAAGAGATGTGGTAGAGATCCCCCCGGTTAATTCTCATGGATTTTTTCTCAGAGGAGAACGGGCATGTGGCCATGACTCCGGAAAAATTTTGAAATCTCGCGTGAAAAGGGCAGGGGGGACTTTTTGAAGAATTACTTTAAGAAGGAATTTTTTCATGAATGATAAAAACACCGTGTTTTTTGCTGCAAAAATGCATAAAAATAGTTCCAAAACTGACATATTTTGAGAAAAAAGAGGGGGTGAGCAGCTTGACAAAAACAGAAATTAAGGAATCCTTGATAAAACAGTTGGAGCTTAGAGGCATGAGTGCCGATTTCTATAAGGACATGATAGAGGACTATGTATATTACTGGTCGCTAAAGAAGAAACTGATCAGTGATATAAAGCAAAAAGGTCTAAGGTACAAGACTATCAATGGAAATGGGGTAGAGGTTGAAAAGGCAAATGAATCTGTAGTCAATCTGCAAAAGACCACAGCCACCATGCTTAAGATATTAGCTGATCTGAAATTAAAAGATCCGGTACCAGAGCCGCAGAATTCTTCAGATGGTTACCTGTAAAGAGATTGATGATTATCTCAAATATGTCAAAGAGCATTCAAAATGGATAAATAAAAAAAGAAAATTGCTTATCAAAAACATCGTAAAGCCGTTATTAAAGCGGAACGATGTTTTTTTTGATAGAAAAACATATGAGCAGTGCCTTGAATACTGTCGGGTAAATTACTATGAGCTGTTTCCGTTTCAGAAATTTATTTATGCTTTTGTGTTCATGTATAAGGATGATATCCCGATATTTCCAAAGTTTTTTATCAAGGAAGGCCGAGGAAATGGTAAAGACGGGTTTATAGTACCATTGGCAAATTTTCTGCAGACTCCGCTGTATGGTGTGAAAAATTATCATGTAGAGATAGTTGCCAATTCAGAAGACCAGGTTAAGGATACATTCAAAGTGGCATATGATATGCTGCATGAAAATGCTAAATTTAAGGGCAAATTCTCTGTAACTAAGGAGCTGATTTGTAACCTTGCGACCGGTTCAGAGATGAAATACAACACATCAAATGCCAAGACTAAGGATGGTAAGAGAACAGGCTGCCTTGTACTAAATGAGATTCATGCTTATGAGAATTATGATCAGATAAATGTGTTCGAGTCATCATTCGGTAAAGTTAAGCATTCAAGAGAATTTATTATTACAACGGATGGATATGTCAGGGATGGTCCTCTGGATGAGATATCGGTCATGTGCGCAGAGGTTCTTGAAACTGGGGAAAACCTACTGGGATATTTCCCTTTCATCTGCGAAATTGATGATATGAAAGAAGTGGATATACCGGATGCATGGCACAAGGCAAACCCATCTATGGAGTATATGCCTATCCTTGCAAATCAGATCATGCATGATTATCTGGAAATGAAAAAGATCCCATCAAAGCGACCTGAGTTCATAACAAAGCGAATGAACAGAGCCGCAAGAAGGGAAGAGGAGACAGTTACAAGCTGGCAGAATGTACTGCGGGCATGTTATGAGGGTACAACTCGTGATGAACTGGAAAGAAAGATTCCGCGAAAAACAGAAGATACCAAGGGACAGCCAGCAGTCGTAGGACTGGATTATGCAGACATCAGGGACTTTGCATCAGCAGGAGTCCTTACAAAAACAGAATCGGGAGAATATATATGGCGGCAGCACACATGGATTTGTGCGGAATCGCCTTTTTTAGATTCTATAAAATTTCCGTTGAAAAATATCGGACAGCCTGAATTTAATGATTTTGAAATTGTACCGGGACCGGTAATTGATGTTAATTTGATTGTGGATTGGTGTATGGCCAGATTTTCAGAATATGAAGTCAAAAAGATTGCAATGGACACATACCGTTATACTCTGTTTAAGCGGGCATTTGAGGATCGCGGTATTTCAATTGAAGACAGGAAGAATCCTAATGGTATTGTCCGGCTGATCAGAAAGATAACATCGGCAACAGGTATAATTGCTCCGTTTATCCAGTCAATGTTCAGTCAGGGGATGATAAATTTTGGAGCATCTTCGATCATGAGGTGGTACACAAACAACACAAGTGTGACAGAGGACAAATTTGGGAATAAGATGTTTGGCAAAATAGAGCCAAAACTAAGAAAAAATGACGGCTTCATGGCTTTTGATGTTGCAATGTTCTGCAAAGATGAGCTTGAAGTCAAAACAATATACATTTAGGAGGGCAGGATGTTCGATTTCCTTTTTCAGAATAAAAATAAAGAAATGCAGTCAATGGCAGAACTGATAACGCTTGATCTGCAAAAGCTTAACCTGTCAAAACTGGCTATAGAAAAGGCTGTTATGATGATCGCAAGAGCGATTGCAAAGTCAGATATTGTTATACAGTCTGATAGTGACCAAAAGAGGAAGATTGAGTACAGACTTAATGTGATGCCGAATGACCATGAGTGTGGTACATATTTCTGGACAAAGGCAGTAAAGGAGCTGTTATGTGCTCAGGAAGTATTGATCATTCCAATGAATGGTAAGTATTACCGGGCATCATCATGGCAGGTATCAAACAGTGTGCTTTCAGAACGTATTTACAGCAACATAACCTTGGAATGTGCCGGTGAGAGTTATGGACTATATAAAACATTTACTTCATCACAGGTTATCCATCTGCGATATGATAATGCAAAAGTAAAATTTTATCTGCAGTCGGTAGTAGAGCAGTATGATAATACGCTCAATGCAGTCAATTATATGATAAGGTTTTCAAGCCAGCCAAAATTCAAGCTGAAACTGGGTGGGGCACTATCATTCCGGGAAAAACAGGCAGATGGTACGGATAAGATAGTTACAAAAGATATGTATGTTGCAAAGATAAAAAGACTGCTTGAAAGTGATGATCTGACTGTCCTCACGGAGTCGGAAGGCGTATCACTTGAGAACATACAGTTGAATAGCAACGCAAAAGCGGAGGAATTGGCAAAGATAGCCCTGACTATTAACAATGAGGTGGCAAATGCATTTGACATACCAGAGGCGGTATTTAACGGCAATATCACGGAAAAATCAGATGCAACAAATGAATTTATCACATATGCGGTCGGACCGGTAGCGGAAGTACTTAATGATACGCTTACCGCTTACATAGTGGGCGAAAATGATTACAGCCAGAAAAATGAAAAAGTAATAGTATGGCTTGCCCGCTTTAAACATGTAGATGTTGTTGACAGTGCTGTCAATTTGGATAAACTCCGTGGAATTGGTTTCAATTATGACGAAATCAGGGAAATGGTAGGATATCCAGTACTTGATACAGAATTCAGTAAAGCCAGGGCACTGACTAAGAACTATGGAGAGGAGGGACAGAATGAGAAAACAGAAGAACTTATTTAGATGATGAGGAGGTGATCCAATATCTCGGAGCTGTCCGTCAAACAGCATAAAATTTAAAGAAAGGAAATAGGACATGGAACAGAAAAATGTAATCTACAGGTTCCAGCAGACGGATAATATTCATGAGATTTTTATTTTTGATGAAATAAGAAAAACAGGTCCGTTCAACTGGGACACATGGCAGTACGAAGATTCTGAGACGTCAGCAAAGCATTTTAAGGAGCTTTTGGATGCAATCCCGGAGACCGATGAGATTAAGATTTACTTTAATTCCAATGGCGGAAGCGTCGATCAGGGAACCGCGATTTATAATATGCTGCAGCAGCATGGATCTTATAAAACAGGAATTGTAATGGGCGGATGCCATTCGATAGCCTTTACGATCTTGCAGGCATGCGATAAGCGCATTATGGGGCAGGGGACGACCGCAATCATTCATGACATGTGGGAGACGGTAAGCGGAAATGCTGCAGACCTGAGAGCAGAAGCGGACAATCTGGATGTCGCTATGGATAGCTGTGTAGCACTGTTTATGCAGCGGGCAAAAATTTCCGAGGATGAGCTGCGGGAGATGATGCATAAGACAACAACGCTGTCCCCACAGATGGCCTTGGAATATGGCCTGATTGATGAAATCGGGGTAGCACCAAAAGAAGAAACAGCATCGGATGTAAAATTGCAGGAGGTGCTGAAAGAAAATGAAATGCTGCAGCAGCGGCTAAAGAATCGTACAGAGCATCAGAAACAGCTGGCAGAGTTCTATCAGCTTACACACAAAAAAGAACCAGAAACAGACTGCACCGGTTGGGGTGCTTTTTTTAATCAGGAGGGAAAATAAATGAAGGTAGAAGATTTAAACCAGGAAGTAAAAGACAAGGTAATGCAGCTTTTAAATGATGCACCGCCAGAGAAAAAATCAGAAGCAATTATGCAGTCAATCAAGATGATGCAGGAAGCTATGCATGAAGATCTGATCAATCAGGTTGTAGCAGAGGCAGAGCGTGCGAGCCATGATGCCGACTTCAAGAAGCAGCTCGGACTCCGTAACCTTTCACAGGAAGAGAAAAACTTCTATGAAGGCTTCAAAGATATCAAGCAGTCAATCACGGCCAATCAGATTGATATCATTCCGACTGAAATCATTGACAGAACACTTGATGATGTCAAGAAAGCATCACCAATCCTTAATCTTGTCAACATGGCACCTGCCAATGTCAAGAAGTGGATTGTTGCATCACATACAGGTGCAGCAGTATGGGGAGCTCTTACAGACTCAGTTAAGGGCGAGCTGAGCACAGAGATTTCAGCACTTAACATTGACCTTCACATGCTCACCGCTTACTTAGTTATTCCAAAGGCAATCAGAGAGCTTTCGCTTGAGTTTGTTGACCGTTATTTTATGGCAATTTTGTCAGAAGCCATGCAGGATGGTCTTGTAAAGGGATATCTTGATGGAGATGGAAAGACAGGACCGATTGGTATTTTCCGTCAGATTGGAACATCAAACAGCGACGGTACCAACAAGGCTAAGACGGTTGTGACAAACATCACAAAATTCAGCCCTAAAGGACTTTCAGACGTGAGAAAGACTCTTACCAATAATGGTAAGCGTGTTGTAGACAAGCTGTATCTTATCTGCAATCCGTCAGACGAGGCAGAATATGTGGATCCATGCATGTATGGAGAGGCTCTGACAGGCGGCTATGTCAACAAGTCATTCATTGACATCGAGAAAATCGTAGATGCAAATTGTCCGAAGGGGAAGGCTGCATTTACAATTGCAGGATACTACACTATGGGAACAACAGGTGTGAGAGTCAATGAGTATGACCAGACAAAGGCTATGGAAAATGCAGATCTCATTATCGCATCATGTTATGCAAACGGCCGTGCCGTAGATGACAATGTTGCAGTTATCTTTGATGTAACTAAGCTGGAGGAGTATGTGCTCCCTGTAACACAGGCTACAATCGTTAAGGCTGGACAGGAATAATAAAAGAGAGGCAGTAATATGGAGAACACAGAACTGACAGCACTGGTATCAGAGATGAGGGCAGAATTCCAGATTCCGCCATATTACGAAGACAGTCAGCTTGCAAATCTTGCAAGAGAGGGTGAATGTACAGTCGGGAGCTTAAATCCCGGCTGCAATATCACAACAGATCTGACATACAGGATGCTGCTTAAAAATTACATGTATTATGCATATCATCATAGAGTCAGTGAGTTTATGGATAATTATTCAAGTATGATTTTAACGTGGCAGATGGAAACGGAGGTGGAAGCGGATGGCAATGCCTGAATATACAGATGGTGTGCTGGAACTTCTCAGGATAGAGGAGGATAATTTGCAGGACTTTCCGGTGGAAAAGGTAAGATCTACCGGGATGCATATCTGGTACAGGGAGCTTTCTGTATTTGATACAACACGAGCTAAGCTGTCTGCAGATGGAATAGAGGTTACAATGAAAATCAGTATTCCACAATATAAGCAGGTCAACAGTAAGTGCATCTGTGTAATAGATGGAGCACAGCATGAGATATACAATGTGGCTCACGTGACCACTAAAGACGGTTTCAAAGAAACAGAACTGACACTTAAGACTCCGGCATATGACAGGGAGGTATATGATGACGAAACAGGAACTAAGTGAGATGTTACATGCCACTGGCTGTCCGGTCAATGAAGGAATATCTGATCTTGATAATGGAAAGAAGTTTCCGAGAATTGATTATTGGGAAATAGCATGGGATGATGTGATGGCATCAGGTGACAACTATGAAGATAAAATCACATGGCAGGTGAGCTTTTATTCTCGCACACCAAGAAATGAAAAGCTGATAATGCTGAGAGATATGATGCGCAAAAAGGGACTACACCCAACTATCCTGCATGAATTTATTACAGACGATAAAATTTGGCACTCGTATTTCTCGCTGGAGACAATGAATGAATGATATTACATTTGAAGATTCCGGAATGGAAGAATTTCAGGATATGCTTGGAAGCTATCTTTCAAAAGTGGACGAAAAAAGCGCTCTGGATGCAATAGAGGAGGGAGCAAAGGAGTTTGTTAACGACCTGTTGCGCCTGCCGAAGCCAAGAAGAAAGGTCACAGCTCCGGGATATACACATCTGGTTGACTCATTTAGTTATAAGCGTGATAAGACAGGAATAGATGTGGGATGGGGCAAGTATTACGGACCGATGCTTGAACATGGCACTAAAAAAATGAGCGCAAAAGCTCACTTGAAACCATTATTTGAACAGAACAAAGAAAGATACTATAAAAAGATGATAGCAGCATTGGATTTATAGAACAGGAGGCAATTATGGCAATTAAAACTAAGAGACCACCAATGAAGGAGACTGTAGGAGCTCAGTATCTGTGCTTCAATACAATGGATACAGATGGCAGGTGGACATCCACATTTGCGGAAGAGGTGGAGAAGACAGAAGTAGTTAAAAGTGTAAAAGTCACGGAAAATGGAGAGGCTTCTGATACATATGCTTCAGGTACAGTATATGACAGCGATATCTCCACGACATCAACGGATATTGAAGTTGAGGTCGTTGCTTTCCCAGCTGATACACTTGCAAAATTACGTGGTGACAATGTTGATGCGGATGGTCTTATTCTTTCAGGAGGAAAAAGACCACGACCATATTTTGCTTATGGTAAGGTGGTCAAATTAAGAAAAGGCGGATATAGATACGACTGGTATCCAAAGTGCAAGTTAAGTGAGAATTCTGATGATATATCAACATCTGAGGAGAAGGCAAACGAGCAGACAGATACAATCAAAATCAAAGCATATCCATTCAATGAGAATGGAGACATTGTTGCAAGGGTAGAGAGTGCATCTGCACCGGAAGGACTCACAGAGGAAAAATTCTTTAGTAAGCCGGTACTTACAAAAGATGATCTTGTGGTAGCAGTTGGGAAAGTGAGTAGAAAGGTCTGATTAGATGAATAAAGGTAAGATGATAAGATTGACTGATGGAACGGTAATAGAGGCCAAAATGAATTTTGGAACTATTTATTATCTTGATCAGATAGGTGGTTCAAAGCTTGGACGGAGAATAGACAAACTTGAAAAGATTGGAAAAGCAACAGACAGCGACAAGATGAATTTTGCAGCGAAGCTTATCTATGCAATGGTAAGAAGCAATGGGAGAAAAGTGACATTTGATGAAGCACTTCAGCTTGTGCCACCGGATCCAATAGAACTTCTTGAAGTTGTAGAGGCTTATCAGAAAGAAGTTGACAAAATTAAAAAAAAAGAGGAATCGAAAGCACAGATGAAAGCATTCAGCTCGAGATAAATTGGGCTGAATATATGGTTGATGCGAGAGAGATGGGAATGACAGAGGACGAGTTCTTCCATTCATGTCCCGTCTTTTTTTGCGAACAATACGAGATATTCTGTGAGAAGAAAGCGAGGATGGTGAGAACGTTATATGGCGGATGAACTGAAGAGAGTTGGATTAGTGTTTAAGGCAGATGGTGCAGCAGACTTTCAAAAGACGATGCAGCAGGTAAATACAGCCGTTCAGGAAAATAGTAATTCGTTTAAACTTGCAAAAGCGGCATGGGATGACAGCACTACTGCAGTTGAAAAGTTAAAAGACCGTCAGGAATATCTGGCAAAACAGACGGATGTTTATTCTGATAAGGTGGAAATTCTGAAGCGTGAGCTTGAAGAAATGAAATCTGCAGAAAACAGAAATGAGGATGCAGTCCGAAAGAAGCAGAACCAGCTTACAAGCGCACAGATTAGTTTAACAAAATATCAGAAAGGCCTTGCTGAAGTAACAGAAGAACTTGAGAGCGGTGCAGCAGAAAGTAAGGAACAAATTAGGAAATTATCTGATAAAATTGCAGAGTCTACAGATAAAATTAAGGCGAATGAGATTGAAATCGAAGCTCTTAAATCGAAATATGACGATCATATAAAGTCGATTGTAAAATATAAAGATGAACAGAAGTATCTTTCAAATCAAACAGAGAATTACGAAAGAATACTTGAATCATTAAAAAAACAATTGGATATTCTTGAATCTGCTGAAAATAAAGATGAAAAAGCAATTCAGGACAAAAAGAACGAGATAAATGAAACTACTACAAAACTTAATGGTTACAAAAGTAAGCTGGAAGATGTTGAGCAAAAGCTGAAAAGCGGAGCAGCTGTAACGGAAGGTTATGCTGAAAAAGTACAGGCTTTTGGAAATAAAGCAAAAGAGACAGGGGATAAGTTTAGTGGAATATCAACGGCGGCAGCAGGCATAGTAGCGGCAACAGCAGCTACAGTACCTGCAACAGCAGAATATCGTAAAATTATGGGATCGCTTGAGGTGTCGAGCCAAAATGCAGGGTACACAGCAGAACAAACAGCGGAAAGTTATAGAACCTTATATGGTGTGCTTGCAGATGATCAGACAGCTGCAACAACTACGGCCAATCTTCAGGCATTAGGTTTGTCACAAGAAGAATTAAGCACGGTAATTGAGGGGACAATTGGTGCATGGGCAACTTACGGGGATAGTATTCCCATTGATGGACTTGCAGAATCAATCAATGAGACTGTGAAAACAAGTACTGTTACGGGGACTTTTGCGGATATGCTCAATTGGGCGGGAACTTCAGAGGATGCATTTAATGAAAAGCTTGCAGCTTGCGGAAGTGAAAGTGAGAGAGTAAACCTGGTCATGCAGGAAATGGCGAATCAGGGTCTCGTAGATGCAGGAAAAAAATGGCAGGAAAACAATAAGAATTTGGTAGACGGAAATAAGGCAACAGCAGATTTCCAACAGGCAACAGCTGAGCTTGCGGATACAGTTGCACCGCTGATTACCAAAATTACAGAATTGGTTGCCGGATTGATTGAAGAGTTTAATCAGCTCTCCCCGGAAGGACAGAGAGTGATTGCCGGATGCGTATTGGTAGTGGCAGCAGTTGGCCCTGTGTTTTCTATCATAAGCAAGGTATCAGGAGGGGTTTCGTCACTAATTGGCATTATATCTAAAATTGCACCTGTATTGGGACCTATAAAAACTGGTTTTGCAGCAGTAAATGCAGTCATGGCCGCTAATCCGATACTTATAATTATTGCGGCAGTTGCAGCACTTATAGCTATTTTTGTGACACTTTATAATAAGTGCGAATGGTTCAGGGATGGTGTAAATGCCATATTCGGAGCTGTAGCCGATTTTATCAAGGGAGCTATTGATAAGATTAAAGGATTCTTCGATTTCGATTGGAAATTACCAAAAATAAAGTTGCCTCATTTTAAAGCGAGTGGAGAGTGGTCACTTTCCCCACTTAAGGTACCTAAATTTTCCGTGGATTGGTATGCAAACGGAGGAATCCTGAACAGTCCGACCATATTTGGTGCAAATGGAGATTCCCTGATGGGAGGGGGAGAGGCTGGAAAAGAGGCGGTACTTCCAATTAAACTGTTAAAGGACTACATCAGAGAAGAAAATGATGCAAATAATGCAACATTGGCCGCAATGATCGTTGAAGCATTCAAATCAATATCAATGACTGCGGAGAATAACATTTATATTGGAGATAAGAAGTCGATCACATTACTTACAAATCTCGTTCTTAAGCAGATGGCAAATAAGACATTAGCAACACAGGGGGCGAAAGGAAAATAATGCAGGACATACAATACAATGACATAAGAGGCTCTTCGCTTCAGATATTTGCCCGGGAGTTGATATCTATTCCTGCCGCTCAGCCGAATATGGAAGAGGTAAAACTATCAGGGCGGGATGGAACCATATACAAGTTTAATGGTACATATGCAGCAACACCAATAAAGATACCATTTAATTATATCGGAGCAGTAGACAGGTGGAATGCCCGCTGGAGAATGGCAAAACAGTGGCTGTCAGAAAGAAATGCAAAACTTATTATATCTGATGATGCAGGCTTTTTTTATAAAATAACCTATGTTGAATTAGATGATAATGAGAGGACATCTGAGCGGATAGGCAATTTTACAGCGATATTTCACACACTGGATGGGCTTCAATATTCCGTAGATGGTGCAATGGAATATGACATAGAAGATGTTTGCTGGAATCCTTATATAGAGTGTCATCCGACATATAAGATCGCAGCAGAAGGTATGTGTACGCTTAAGATCAATGGAAAAACGATGACTGCTAATGTTGGTCAAAATCTGACCATAGATACAGATCGGATGATCGCGTATCGCGAGGATGGTACTTTGAATAATACCAAAGTGTCAGGAAATTATGAAGATATGTATCTACAGCCGGGAAACAACAAGATTGAATTTTACGGAGGAAATCTTAAAGTGATACCTAATTGGAGGTGCTTATGATCCAGATATATAACATTGAAAATACAAACTTTGATCAGAACGGAGATATGTCATTATTTCCTTCGAGTGCATCCGTTCATGCCGTATTGAATGGAATATGGGAGGTAACGCTTGAACATCCAAAGGATTCAGAAGACCGCTGGAAGTATATTAAAGAGGGAGCAGTTGTTAAGATGCCTTCCTTTAATGGAGAGCAGCTTTTCAGAATAACTCATAAGGAAAAAAGTGATTCCGGAATATCTGCTGATCTGCAGCCTATATTTATGGATGCGGCAGATGATTGTTTCCTTTTGGATGTCCGTCCAACTGACAAAACAGGGCAGCAGGCTCTTGATATCATGACTGCACCGAATAAAAAGTATACAGCCGAAACAGATATTACATTGACTGGAACTGCATATTACCAAAATAAAAATCTCATCGAAGCAATCAATGGTGACGATGAGAATTCTTTTGTTAAGAGATGGGGCGGTGAAATCGTATATGATAATTACAAAGCGATAATAAATCGTCATGCTGGCAGCGACAGAGGTGTTGAGATCCTTTACGGAAAAAACATTGCTGAGAACGGAATGAAAGAGGAGGTTGACCTAAGAAATGTGGTTACCCGGATCATTCCACAGGCATATAACGGATATCAGATAGATGGGGATGCTCCTTGGGTTGATTCCCCTCTTATAGACAAATATCCAACAGTCAAATATTCAACAATGAAATTTGAAGATGTAAAAATGAGAGCTGATGCACAGGAAGATGATGAATCGAAAGGTGTGATCATATGCGATACACCGGCACAACTGGAGTCTGCACTTATAAAACGCTGTCAGGAACAGTGGGAAGCGGGGGCAGACAAGCCTCAAGTAACTATATCTGTGGATATGGTAATGATTGAGGATACAGAGCTGTATGCCGATGTCAAGGGGCTTGTAGAAGTGTCTCTTGGTGATATCGTACATTGTAGAAACAATAATCTTGATATAGTTACAGATGCAAGAGTTACGGAATTAGAGTGGGATTGTGTGAATGACCGCATATTATCTGTATCGCTGGGCGATTATCAATTTGATTACATATCAAATCAGGTCAGTATTAATAACCGAATTGAGAGCGCAATCAGAGAAGATGGATCTGTGATCGGCTCTCAGGTGCAGGGAATCCTTGATGCGGTAAAGACACAGTTTCATGCAATGCGTGACATAGCAAAGAAACAGGATGTAAGAGCTATGCTCTTTGAGGATTTGGATCCGGAATCACCTACATATGGAGCTATGTGCCTTGGCTCAATGGGATTTGAGATTGCATCCAAAAGGACCGCTGATGGAAAAGACTGGATATGGAGTACATTCGGAACCGGTAAAGGCTTTTTTGCCGACTATATTATAGCCGGAACCATGTTGGCAGACCGGATATATGGAGGGACATTGACCATTGGCGGAATAGAAAACATAGCAGGCATTATAAAAGTATTAGATGGTAATGGAGCTATCCTAACTATCATGGATAAAGATGGAATACTGACAAATGGTAAATACACTTGTGGAAGTGATGAATTTGGCCGAAGAGTAGAGATCTCAGAGGGGGAGATGAAGATCATGGACAAAAGTGGTAATACTGTCGGGAGAATTTTTGCAGTAAGTAATGAAATTTTTAAAATCGGTACTGAAAATGCATTATTTAGAATGTTTAAGACTGGCGAGGTATATGTTGATTGCCAGTCATTCGGTGTAAACGGATATAACGGATTTACCGGAACAGTAGAGTATTCGGATGGAACTTATGAGAATTATGTTGGAGGCCTGCTTATAGGAGGAAAATCGAAAGAGGGTGCTTATCCATGATTAGTAATAATAAATATTTGACGCAGGGAGAGATGGAGAGCAATGCCAAAGAAATTTATACATATCTAAGTGATAAAGGCTGGACAATCAATGCAATCTCAGGCCTGCTTGGAAATATGCAGAGAGAATCAACCATTAATCCTGGATTGTGGCAAAGCCTTAAAGAGGGCAACTATTCCGGTGGCTATGGACTGGTGCAGTGGACTCCGGCGTCAAAGTATACTAACTGGGCAACAGCTAATGGATACGAGATTGGTGATGGAATTGGACAGTTATATTGGATAGATCAGTTGACGGAGTCATCGGGAGAATGGTTATCAGTGGAAACATACAAATTAACCTGGGCTCAATTTAAAGAGAGTACAGAAACCCCGGAATATCTGGCATCAGCATATCTTAAAAATTTTGAGCGTGCCGGAACAGAGAAGGAAGATGAGAGAAAGCAGAATGCAAGAGCATGGTATGACTATCTTAATGCAGGAAGATACATAGTAAGGTTTGTTCCTGCCTAATGGCTTCAGCAAAATGCCTATTAATGTTTCGAGCATCAATACAAAAATACTTTTAGAGAATGAAGGGAGAATTAAATGCAGACCATAAAAAGAGATATCTATGTTACGAAGAATGTATTACAGGCCCCAATAGAGGTAACGGAAGGCACCAACTCAATAGCAATAGAGTTTGACGTGGGGGATTATGATATTCCGGCATCAGCGGCAGCAGTTGTGTACAGTATGTGTACAAGCACTATGGCTGAGCCTAATAAAGCCTTGGCAGAAGTGGATGGAAATACGATTACGATTATTCCTTCTGAGTCATTTTTTCATGCAGGGCAGAATGTTATGCAGATCAGAGTGATAGATGGTGACAGTAAGCTGATATCGTTCAACATAATTGTTAAATGTACTGGAAAAATGAGATTTGGTGATGAGGAAGAGGAAAAGCAGACTACACTTGTGGAACAATTGTTAAAAAGATTTGGCAACTACGAAGCAGAGCTTAAGGATGTGAGAAAAGGATTTGCAGGAGAGTCATACGATACAGCGGGGGAGGCTGTTAGAAAACAAATTGAAAGTGTCAATCAAAAAGTAGATAAAATAGAAACTATAAGTACCAAGGAAATTGATGCAATATAAGTTTTGAGACAAGAGGTGAAGTATGAGAAGAGGAACAACTCCAACAATCAAAATAAAATTAAAAGGTTGTGATATAAATAATTTGGAAAAAATATATGTAACCTTTAAACAGGGAAAATATGAGTTTGAGAAGTCCATGGATCAATTGAATACTTCGGATGAAACATTATTTATTAAATTATCTCAAGATGAAACACTGCAGCTTGATGCTATGAAGAATGTATTGATACAGGTCAGGGCAAAGACAAAAGATGAAAATGTAATTGCAAGCAATATCAAGTCAGTACCAGTTGAAGATATATTGAAAGAGGGGATGATATGACAGAAATTGAACTTGAAATGGAAAATGATACTGAATTAAGAATTGAATGTGAGCAAATATACATAATGGATGATTATGAACAGCTAAAAAACAAACCACGCTTGAATGGAAAAGAAATATCAGGAGATATGTATGAGACAGATCCAACCATACCAGAATGGGCTAAAGCACAAAATAAACCATCATACACCCCGGAGGAGGTGAATGCAGTTAATAATGATAATGCTATTACCATTGAAGAAATAGAGGCTATATTTAATGGACTTTAGATAACAGAAAGGAGAACTATGGAAAATAAATATTTAAATCTTACAGGTGCGGTATACATCATTAGTAAAATTAAAACTCTATTGGGAGATAAAAGTGATAAAGGACACAAACATACAAAGGAAGAAATCGGATTAGGCAATGTTGAAAACAAATCATCACAAACTATCAGAGGAGAGCTTACAAGTGATAATGTAATAAAAGCACTTGGATATACACCACCGAAAGAAAATACAACGTATGCTGTTATGAAAGGTGCAACAGCTTCAGCAGCTGGAACGTCAGGATTGGTACCTGCACCGGCAGCTGGCGATCAGGGAAAGTATTTACGAGGGGATGGTACATATGGAACACCGACAAATACAACTTATTCTGATGCAACACAGACTGCACATGGTCTTATGTCAGTAAGTGATAAGAAAAAGCTTGATGGAATAGCGGAAGGTGCAAATAAGACAACAGTAGATAGTGAACTGAGTAACACTTCAACAAACCCGGTACAAAACAAGGCAGTACAGGCTGAGCTAACTAAGAAAGCACCTATAGCGAGTCCGTCTTTTACTGGTACACCTAAAGTGCCAACAGCATCAGCTGGTACAAATAATACTCAGGCCGCATCAACAGCATTTGTAACATCGGCCATTTCAACAGCGATGGCCGGTATAACTAAATTGGATTTTCAAGTAGTGCAGACATTGCCATCAACAGGCGTTAAGGGAACGTTTTATTTAATTGCAAATTCTGGAAGTGGACAGAATGTGTATGATGAATATTTATGGATCAACAATAAGTATGAAAAATTAGGTACAAGAGAAATTGATCTAAGCAGCTATATAAAGAAGTCAGATATGGTTGCAATAACCAATAGTGAGATAGATGCGGCATTTGCATAGAAAGAAGGAGAAAAAATGGCAAAATATTTGGATCTTACAGGATTAAAGTATTTTATCACAAAGAGGATAGGAAAAAAGGACATATCCAAGATAGGGGATGGAACGTGTACTGGAGCTATAAGTGCATTAAACCAGAGTTTAGGTGATCTTTCAAATAAGCAAGATTGGAAAAAAATCGGAGAATTTGGAGATGTTAATGAGCATGTAATATCCAATATTAAAAATTATCAAGAATTAAAAGTAAATTTTATGCTTTATTATTCAGGCGGGGGTTCATATATTACAAGAGATTACGTTTTCACAGTATCAGAATCTAAGAATCTTGAATTCTTATTTTTAGACGGAAATTACTATGATAGTAATAATTACACTTCATGGTGTATAGTCTACAATACAGCAAAAAATAGTATTCAAAACAGACCTTCGTGGCTTCGTAGCGTAATATCTGGTAAAGATGCAACTTGTCAGTGCATTTACAGGGTTTATGGTAGATAAAATTAACGTTTTAAAAATAAAAAATCTAAAGTTAAAACTTGATTATATGAAGTATCAGCTACAACACAAATTGAGTCATAATCACTAGGCACTCTATATCCTTTAATTATACAAAAAGACATACCGTATACTTGGTTTGAAGTGTTTGCACAATTATTGACAACATTAACTCTGGTTAGGGAGCGAGATAGAAAATATAAAATTTAATATGTAACTAACAAATAGAGCCTAGGAGCCGACACCAAATGAGGTGCCGGCTCTTATAAAAAGAAAGGGGCGCAAGCTTATGAACAACATTAATACAAATGCACAGAACGAAAGGAGAGACATCATGAAAGGAATTGACGTATCATCATACCAAGGCGCAATAGACTGGAACAAAGTTAAATGGGCTGGTGTACAGTTCGCTATCTTAAAAATCATCAGAAAGGACTTGAACCCGGACAAGACCTTCGAGAAAAACTGGAAGGGCTGTACAGAAGCCGGAATGCCGATTCAGGGCGTATATAATTACTCATACGCCACTACAGTAGAAAAGGCAAAGACGGATGCACAGAGAGTGATTGAGGTACTTGCCGGAAGAAAGACATTCGTATGGCTTGATGTAGAGGACAGATGCCAGCAAGAACTTGGACAGACCTTAATTGACATCATCAACACATATCAGTCGGAAATCAAGACGGCAGGGCTTGATTTCGGAGTGTACACTGGACTTAGCTTCTATAATACATACATCCTGCCATATGCTAATCAGATTAACTGTCCGTTCTGGATAGCTCGCTATCCATCCACTAAAGGAATGACAATCGGGGACGATCCAAACGATGCCAAGAAGCCTGCTATTGCGCACAGCCTGTACGGATGGCAGTACACCAGCGCATTCACCTGCTCTGGACTCAACAACAGCACGGATGCCAACCTCCTGTATGTGGAGCTTGGAGCAAATGATACAACAGTAACAAGCCAGCCTGAAGCTGCACCGGCCAAGCCGAAAGACGAGAGCTGGAAGGGCAATATTGACTATTACCTGGAAGGTGAAGAGGTCAGAAAATGGCAGCACGCCATGAATGTAGGCTTCGACCTCACTGGAGCTGATGCACTGAAAGAAGATGGTAAATTTGGAGCTGACTCGCAGGCATTCGCAAAGAACAATAATCTATGGAGTGGTCAGAAGCACCACTGCCCGACAGCAATCAAGTGGTTGAGAAGAACATTGCACGATGTATACAGCTTCACAAAGCTAGATACAGATTACGGAAAGTGGACGGACTATTTTTCTAAATGCGTGAAGGTATTCCAGAAGAACAGAGGACTGACACAGGACGCATATGTCGGCTTACTCACAACATACAGACTCTTGAAAGGATAAAAAATGATGAATGATATTACAAAATTTTTTATGACAACAGCAAGCAACAAAATTATGGAGATAGTAGTTATTTGCATAGTGATGGACACTATCTTCGGAGTATTACGAGCAATCAAAGAAAAAAAGTTCAATTCAAACTTTGGAATCAATGGAGCAATCAGAAAGGTCGGTATGTTGATTTCTCTTGTGCTCCTGGCTCTGGTCGACTCAATTATAAGATTGAACCTCATCGGATTTATCCCGGCCGGTGCAAGAACATATCTTCCAGGGCAGACAGTCGGAACGATGGAGTTTTTCGCACTGTTATATATTGCATACGAGATAGTCAGTATATTAAAGAATATGTCATTGTGCGGTTTACCAGTCAAAAAGGTGTGGCGCACAGTTAAAAAGGCGCTATCAAAGTACACCAATGAGCTGCCGACCGACTCAACAAATTAAATAATTATTATCACATAGGGCATCTGTCAGATTGATGGATGTCCTGTTTTTTATTTTAAAATAACATTATGCGCAAAATGCTGTTGACATTATGCGTATAATGTGGTATTATAATCATGTAAGGAGGTAAGACAAGTGAGTAAGAAAAAGAAACGACAAAAGAAAAAAGGCAAGAATGAAGCCCTTCAAAACATCATTCTTGCCACAGCAATTATAAATCTGATAACAATGATTTTACAATTGCTAAACTTAATACTCAACAAGTAACCAACAAACAGTTGAGTAAAAGGGGAGCGGAAAGCTCCCCACACTCTCAACTTACTACGAAAATACGAAAAAGTCAATGGAGGTAGTAAAATGGAAACATTATTTTTAGTTAGTCAGATAATATTTGACATCTTAGTTATAATATACATCGTAAACGAAAAGAGGAACAAATAATATGAGTGAGTTTAATCAAAACCAGTACATTAATAAATATATCAAAGAAAAATATGATAGAATCAACCTGACAATGAAAGCGGGGAAAAAAGAAAAAATCAAAAGCGCTGCCTCCAAGAGAGGCATGAGCGTGAATGAATACATTAATTGTCTGATTGACAATGATTTGTTGCAAAACATCGAATGAATGTGCTATACTCACATGAGATTAATTAAGAGAGGAAAAACACATGATTAACTTAGACGACATAGATATCACCCAGACACCGCCAACCCACGAGCCTGAGAGACAGTACTACTACATGGCAAAGGCTAGGCAGTATGTCAAGAAAAAGTCCGAAGAACTGGGGAGACCACTAACCTTGTTTTTAAAGACATTCGGGTGTCAGATGAATGCCCGCGACTCAGAAAAGCTTGTCGGAATACTCGAGCAGATAGGCTACGTGGAAGGAAATGATGAGCACTCGGATTTTATTGTATACAACACCTGTACCGTACGTGAGAATGCTAACAACAAGGTGTACGGCAGACTTGGGTATCTGCAGAATTACAAGAAAAAGAATCCTCTGATGAAGATTGCTCTCTGCGGCTGCATGATGCAGGAGCCGGAGGTTGTTGAAAATATCAAAAAGCACTATAAGTTTGTAGATATCGTATTCGGAACCCACAATATATTCAAGTTTGCAGAGATTTTGTGCAACAATATCGAGTCTGGCTCACAGGTGATTGACATATGGAAGGATACCAATCAGATTGTCGAAGATCTGCCGGTGAAGAGAAAGTTCTCTTTCAAATCAGGTGTCAATATCATGTTTGGCTGCAACAATTTCTGCAGCTACTGTATCGTGCCATATGTAAGAGGACGTGAGAGAAGCAGGGAGCCTAAGGATATCATAAGAGAGATAGAAAAGCTTGTTGCAGACGGAGTGTGCGAGATAATGCTTCTCGGACAGAATGTCAACTCATACGGTAAAACTCTTGACAATCCTATAACCTTTGCAGAGCTTCTTCGCGAGGTCAATAAGATTGAGGGACTTAAGAGGATTCGTTTTATGACATCTCATCCAAAGGATTTATCCGATGACCTGATTATGGCGATAAAGGAGTGCGACAAGGTGTGCAAGCATATGCATCTGCCGCTTCAGTCAGGAAGCTCAAGGGTGCTTAAGGAGATGAACAGACACTATGACAAGGAAAAATATCTCGACGAGGTAAAGAGACTTCGTGAGCAGATTCCTGATATTGCAATCACAACTGATATCATTGTGGGCTTCCCGGGAGAGACTGGGGAGGATTTTCTTGAGACAATGGATGTTGTCAAGCAGGTCAGATATGACAGTGCTTTTACATTTATTTACTCAAAGAGAACAGGCACACGCGCAGCTACCATGGAGAATCAGGTGCCGGATGATGTGGTTAAGGACAGGTTTGACAGGCTCTTAAAGGAGGTTCAGACTATCTCATCAGAAAAGGCAAAATGCTATGAGGGCAAAGTGGTGCCGGTACTTGCAGAGGAAATGGACGACCAGAAGGACGGCTATGTGACCGGACGTATGGACAATAATTCAATCGTACATTTTCCGGGTACCGAGGATATGATTGGAAATATCTACAATGTGAAGCTTAATGAGTGCAGAGGCTTTTACTATATGGGAGAGATAAAAGAGGATGCGTAAGCGTTTTGGCAGAAATGATATAATCCTGATATCGGTTATTGTAATTATCTCTGTCGCTCTGCTTCTTATATGGAAGCTTGTATATTTAAAGGGACAGGATACGGATAGCGATGCATGTGTCGAGGTGACTATCGATGGAAGGGCCTATGGCACATATCCGCTTTCAAAGGATGATACAATTGAGATAAAAAACGGCGATGGCGATATTACTAACACCCTTGTCATAAAGGGCGGTGTGGCAGATATGACCTCTGCCGACTGTCCGGATCATCTGTGTGTGAAGCAGAAGGCGATATCCAAGGAGGGAGAGTCGATTATCTGTCTGCCGAATAAGGTTGTTGTGACGGTAAAAAGCGACACGAAATCCGATATAGATTCGATATCCAAGTGATACCCGAACATTTTTATAGAAAGAATGAGGTAAATGAAAACCAGAAAGATTGCATATCTTGGTATGCTTATGGCACTGGCACTGGTGCTAAGCTATGTTGAGTCACTTATACCGTTTGCGGTAGGCATACCGGGAGTGAAGCTTGGACTTACAAATATTGTGACAGTAATCATGCTTTATATAGCAGCACCCATGGAGACGTTTCTGCTATGTGTATTTCGCGCGGTGCTTTCGGGCTTTATGTTTGGAAATGCATTCAGTATAATATATTCACTGGCAGGCTGTATACTAAGCTTTATCGTTATGTACCTGCTTAAGAAATCAGATAAATTCAGCTCTGTCTCAATAAGTCTGGTCGGTGGAGTGTGTCACAATATAGGACAGATAATAGTTGCGGCTATAGTTTTGTCAACCTACAGCGTAGTGTATTATATTCCGGTGCTTCTTGTGGCGGGATGCATCACAGGTCTTGTGATTGGAATAGTAGCTTCACAGGTGCTTTTAAGGATTTCTGACAGCTTTCATGTATAGTTTTAATGGGCTGTAATCTACGTATATTTAATAATAAAAGGAGATGCTGCTGTTTTATGCCTGTGTGTCAGGCTACAGTCGAAACAGTAACAAATGGATTCAATGTATGCATATATAAAAGGAGAGCTTGCAGAAAAAAATATAGACAGCATTGTAGTGGAGGCAGCAGGTGTAGGCTATCTCATTTACATACCGACGCAGTATTTTGATATGCTGCCTGACGAGGGGGAGGATGTAAAAATTTACACCTACCTATGTGTCAGGGAGGATGCCATGATACTTTACGGTTTTTTGAGCAAGGATGATCTTGAAATCTTTAAGCTGCTGATTACAGTCAGCGGAATCGGACCAAAGGGCGGCCTTGCGATTCTGTCAACTCTGCCTGCCGATGATTTGCGTTTTGCAATTTTATCGGGGGATTCAAAGGCTATATCAAAGGCGCCCGGAATAGGTGCAAAGACGGCTCAGAGAGTGATACTTGATTTAAAGGACAAGCTGTCGCTTGAGGATGCATTTGAAAAGAAGCTTGAGAATCAGGCATCCGGTGCTGCTGTATCCATGAACAGCACTGTGAAAAATGATGCTGTCATGGCGCTCAATGCGCTTGGATATTCGTCTACTGAGAGTCTTAAGGCAGTGTCCAGGGTTGATATCACAGAGGATATGGATGTAGAGGATGTGCTGAAGCTTGCACTCAAAAATATGGGCTGATTGATAAAAGCTGTAAGCTTAAAACAGAAACGGGGAACAAAACGTGAAAAGAGTAATTTCCACACAATTGCAGGAAGAGGACATAAAAATAGAGAAATCCCTGCGTCCTATGTATTTTGATGACTATATCGGTCAGCAGAAGATAAAGGACAATTTAAAAATATATATTGAAGCCGCAAAATCAAGGGGCGAGGCGCTCGATCATGTGCTGTTTTACGGACCTCCGGGGCTTGGAAAGACAACACTTGCAGGAATCATTGCAAATGAGATGGGTACAAAGATAAAGGTAACCTCCGGTCCTGCAATAGGTAAGCCGGGAGAGATGGCAGCCATACTCAACGGACTATCTGAGGGAGATATACTGTTTGTCGATGAGATTCACAGACTAAACCGTCAGGTGGAGGAGGTGCTTTATCCTGCCATGGAGGACTATGCCATAGATATCATGATTGGAAAGGGCGAGTCTGCAAAGTCAATCAGATTTAACCTGCCAAAATTCACACTTGTAGGTGCAACAACGAGGGCGGGTATGCTTTCGGCACCTTTACGCGACAGGTTTGGCGTGGTAAATCACATGGAGTTTTATACTGTCGATGAGCTAAAGCATATTATCGTCAATTCCGCAAAGGTGCTTGGAGTAGAGATAGATGACAAGGGAGCCTACGAGATGGCGCGTCGTTCAAGGGGTACCCCAAGACTTGCAAACAGACTGCTAAAGCGTGTCAGGGATTTTGCGCAGGTCAAGTATGACGGCAAAATCACCTATGATGTGGCAAGCTTTGCACTGGATCTTTTGGAAGTGGACAAGTATGGACTTGATTTAAACGACAGAAATATACTTCTCACCATCATTGACAAGTTTGCGGGAGGACCGGTAGGTCTTGATACACTTGCAGCGGCAATAGGTGAGGATGCCGGAACCATTGAGGATGTTTACGAGCCGTATCTGGTGAAGAACGGCTTCATAAACCGCACACCAAAGGGACGTGTGGCGACAGACCTTGCCTTTGAGCATTTTGAGAGAAAAAGGGCTTAAAGTTGCAATTTATATCTATAAGGCATATAATAATTAAGTATTTGATATTGAAATTGATATTAATATAGCTGGTTTGAATAAATGTGAAAACGGAGGATGATTAAATGTCTGCAAAAACAAATGCCGAGGTGGTAATAGACGGAAAGGTTTACACACTGTCAGGATATGAGAATGAGGAATACTTACAGAAGGTTGCGGCATACATCAACAACAAGATTGCAGAGTTTGATGATATGGATGAGTATAAGCATCTTCCGGGCAATATGAAGAGCACACTTATCGAGCTCAATATTGCGGATGATTATTTCAAGGCAAAGGCACTTGTCGAAAAGCTCGAGGGTGATATAGAGAATAAGGATAAGGAAATATACGATTTAAAGCATGATTTAATTTCCAATCAGGTAAAGACTGAGAATGCTGAGGCAAGCATGAAGGAGCTTGAGGCACAAAACAAAGAGCTTTTACTCAACAAGGCGAGACTTGAGGCAACTCTTGAGGAGTCACTTCTTGATGGAAAAAAGCCTGTTAAAAAATCTGCACATGCTTCTAAAGGGGCAAATGACAGTAGCGATAAATAGCAATAAAAGGGGAACAGTTATCGTACACTGTTCCCTATTTTATTGCAGGTTTATATGATATCAAATGAGCATCTATATGAGGAAATATATGAGAAATAAAGATTTTGAACTGCTTGCACCGGCAGGCAACCTTGAGATATTTAAGGGTGTGATAGAAAGCGGCGCCGATGCTGTGTATGTGGGCGGAAGCATGTTTGGAGCCAGGGCATATGCCAATAATTTCACAGAGGAGGAGCTTTTAGAGGCAATTGATTTTGCGCATTTACGAGGAGTAAAGGTGTATCTGACGGTCAATACGCTGATTAAAAACAGTGAGTTTTCAAAGCTCTACGACTACCTGCTTCCATACTACAAAAGAGGTCTTGACGCAGTGATAGTGCAGGACCTTGGCGTGGTGAAGGCTATCCATGAGTATTTTCCTTCAATGGAGATACATACGAGTACACAGATGACGGTGACTGGAGCAGACGGAGTGCGCTTTCTTTCACAGTTTGGAGTGACGCGTGTGGTCATGGCAAGGGAGGTTTCTCTTGCCGAGATGAAGCGCATACATGAGGAAACCGGCATGGAGCTTGAAGCCTTTGTGCACGGAGCATTGTGCTATTCGTATTCCGGACAGTGCCTTTTCAGCAGTATTTTAGGTGGTAGAAGCGGAAACAGAGGCCGCTGTGCACAGCCGTGCAGACTACCGTATACCGTGGAGGGCAAAAAGGATGAATACATTTTAAGCCTTAAGGATATGTGTGGTATAAAGGCTCTTGACAAGCTGCATGATGCAGGTGTTTATTCGCTCAAGATTGAGGGACGTATGAAGCAGCTTGAGTATGCATGCGGAGTGGTAAAATACTACAGAAGCTATATTGACAGCAAAAAGCCTGTTAGTGATGCTGATTATGACAGGATAAAGGCACTTGGAAACCGCTGTGGTTTCACAGACAGGTATTATTTCGACCACAATGGCTCTGATATGGTGACTTATGTGAAGCCTAATTTCGTTTCAAATGCTGCAGAGCCTTCACCTGAAAAAAGAAAGCTTTCGATAGAGGGAGAGCTTGTTTTAAGAGAAGGCGAGCCCGGAAGCCTCACTGTAAAAAGAGGTGATGTGACATACAAAGCTTCAATAGAACCTGTCAGCGCCGCACTTAAGGCACCGCTTGATAAAAAAGCCGCTATAGACAGGATAAACAAAACCGGTGATACAGACTTTGAGTTTTCACATATTAAAGCTCAAATCGGAGAAAACGTCTTTGTGCCAAACGGAGCACTAAACAAGCTGCGGCGTGATGCAATTTCAGGGCTTTGTGATAAGCTGTTGAAAAAGTATTACAGGAATGACGCACGATATGTTGATATATCAAGTATGTGTGAGCTCCCTGAACATGTCGTAAAAAGCGACGCAGCACATGAATACGGAGCTGTAAATGCAAAGGATTACACCACCATATGCTCGTGTATGACACGCGCGCAGCTTGATACACTTATTGGCTATGAATGCTTTGATGTATTTTATCTGGATTTTGACATGTATGACAGGAAGACTCTGATACAGCAGTTTGCAGATGATGTGAAAAGCCTTACAAAGCGAAATAAAAAAGTGTATCTCATGCTGCCTACGATATTCAGGGCGGATTCATCGGATTATTTTGTATCTATCGCAAAAGAGCTTGATAAGGTAAGCTTCGAGGGCTTTGTGGTGAAAAACTATGAGGAAATTTATCTGACAGAAAATTTGTTTACAGGGAAAAAAGTTATTTTAGACCACAATATGTATACCTTTAATGATGTTTCAAAGAGCGCTTTTTTTGAGCATGGAGTAAGTGGTGACACAGTGCCGCTTGAACTCAATTCAAGGGAGATTATGCATAGAAACAATATAGGCTCGCAGATGATAGTCTATGGATATTATCCGCTTATGACCACCGCCAATTGTGTGCACAAAAACACAAAGGGCTGTGATAAAAAGCAAAAACTTATATATTTAAAGGACAGATACAATAAATCCTTTGCAGTTTGTAACAACTGTAAGGAGTGCTATAATACAATATATAATTCACTGCCTACCATGCTCATAAAGAACATAAATAAGCTTAAGGAGGCTGGTATCAGAAGTTTTAGATACAGCTTTACAATCGAGACTCCAAAGCAGATTAAGGCGGTTATGGATGATAAGGTAGCTGAATATACAAACGGACATTACAAAAGAGGAGTAGAATAACATGGTACATCTGATAGTACAGCTTTCCAAGTATATTATGATAATACTTTTTCTCATATATACTTTTTTATGCTTTCATTTATTCAAGTATCCCGACAAGCCGAAAAAGCAGAGGCATATATATAATCTGCAGAGATTTTATATGTTTCTGATTCATTTAGATGGTTTTTTGGTGCTCTTTGTCACGACAATGGATACAAAGATAATAGGATTTTATATAGCACAGCTTGTGCTTTTTGAATCAATTTATTTGATTTATCATAAGTTTTATAAGAATGCCTCAGAGCTTGTGCTAAACAACATGGTGATGATGCTTTGTATTAGCATGATTATTCTAACGAGAATTTCGTTTGACAAGGCATTAAGGCAGTTTGTTTTTGTGCTTGCCGGAACGATATTTGCGTTTTTAATACCGCTTATCATGCAAAAAGGCACGATGTTTCGAAAACTGACATGGACATATGCCGGTGTGGGAATAGTTGGTCTTTTGTCAGTGCTTGTGGTAGGAGTGGCGAGCAGGGGAGCAAAGCTCTCTTTGACCTTTGGTCCTGTTTCGATTCAGCCGTCTGAGTTTGTGAAGATACTTTTTGTATTTTTTATAGCATCCATGCTGTATAAATCAACTGATTTAAAGCAGCTTGCCATAACAAGCGGCGTATCGGCAGTGTTTGTGCTGATACTTGTTGCATCAAATGATCTAGGTGGAGCGCTTTTGTATTTCTTTACATATCTGGTCATGATTTATGTTGCGACAAAAAAGTTTTATATTTTTGCCGGAGGACTCGCGTTTGTGGGGCTTGGAATGTACGCAGGCTATCATCTGTTTTCACATGTGAAGAACAGAATTGTTGCATGGCTTGATCCTCTTTCTGTCATAGACAAGGCCGGCTATCAGGTGTGTCAGTCGCTCTTTGCCATAGGTACAGGCGGACTGTTTGGCTTTGGACTGGGGCAGGGACTGCCAAATAAGATACCTATTGTGTCTAAAGACTTTATCATAGCGGCTATCTCAGAGGAGATGGGCGGTATATTTGCTGTCTGCCTCATTATGGTTTGTGTCAGCTGCTTTCTTATGATATTTAATCTTTCCATGCAGATGAAGGATGCATTTTACAAGTATGTGGCGTTGGGACTGGGCAGTGTGTATGCGCTTCAGGTGCTTTTAACCGTCGGCGGCTCAACCAAGTTTATACCGATGACCGGTGTGACGCTGCCGCTTGTGAGCTACGGTGGCAGCTCGCTTCTATCTACGATGATTATTTTTGGAATGATACAGGGCATGTATATTATGCAGGCAGCCCCTGAAAAAAGGAGAAATATAGATGACAAGAGACGAAAGGACCATGAGACAAAAAACAGACAAAAGCAGACAGCTAAAGAGCCGGGCGCGCAGGGAAGTCAACAGAGAAGGAGAAAACCGGCAGCAGGCGGCAAAAACAGCACGAAGACACAGAAATAGAGAGTATGCGGTTGTTACATATTTTTTCCTTATAGTTTTTGTTGGATTGATAGGTTATTTCTTATATTTCCAGTTTGTAAAAAGCGACGAATTCATCAACAGTCCATACAATTCGCTGCAGGATCTTTTCTCTAAGAACGTAGTGAGGGGCGAGATACAGACTAAGGATGGACATGTCATAGCTCGGACAAAGGTAGGTTCAGATGCATCTGAGACAAGGGAATACCCTGACGGCAGGATGTTTGCGCATGTGGCGGGCTTTGCCGTAAACGGTAAGGCCGGGCTTGAAAAGCAGGAAAATTTCTCATTGCTTCGCTCACATGAGTTTTTCCTTGACCAGATAGTAAATGATATAAGCGGTAAGAAAAATACCGGTGATAATGTCATAACCACACTGGATTACGAAGCACAGGCGGCTGCATACAATGCACTTGACGACTATGAAGGTGCTGTCATTGCAATTGAGCCGAAGACAGGAAAGATTGCAGTTATGGTGTCAAAGCCTGATTATGACCCAAACACCATAGCAAGTGACTGGGAGAGCGTAAACGGTGAGGGCAGCACTTCTCTTTACAACAGGGCAACACAGGGACAGTATGCTCCGGGCTCAGTGTTTAAGATTTTTACAGCACTTGAGTATTATAACGAAAATCCGTCTACATACAACGACTATAGCTTTGATTGTGACGGCAGTATTACAAAGGACGGCTTTACAATCCACTGCGCCGGCAATAAATCACACGGGCAGGAGGACTTAACAAAGTCGTTTGCAAAGTCATGCAACTCGTCCTTTTCCAATATAGGTCTTTTGGTGGACAACAATAAGCTTAATACCTTGTGTGACGATATGCTTTTCAACAAGAATCTGCCTATAGCCTTTGATTCAAAAAAGAGTAAGTTTGCACTGGATAACAATGCTTCGTCAGCTCTGACCATGCAGACCACGATAGGTCAGGGAAACACGCTTGTTTCACCGCTTCACATGTGCATGATTGCCGGTGCAATCTGCAATGATGGAAATCTGATGAGGCCATATCTGGTAGACCATACGGAAAATGCGAGCGGGGCGCTTGTGGAGCAGAATAAACCGGCTTCATACAAGCAGATTATGTCAAAGGATCAGGTAGCTTTTCTCCAGAATCTTATGGCAGCAGTGGTATCTGATGGAACAGGCGCAAAGCTAAGCGATCAGAGCTATGAGGCCTTTGGAAAGACCGGAACTGCCCAGGTATCAGATTCTACAGACCAGACCAATGCCTGGTTTGTGGGCTATGGAAAAAAGGATGGCTACAATGATCTGGCAATCGCAGTAATTGTGGAGGATTCGGGTGCCGGAAGCAAATATGCGGTGCCGGTAGCCAAGAAGGTATTTGATAAATATTTCAATGAATAGGCTTGTTGCACTTTTTTTAGAAGTAGGTTATACTTAAGTGTAATGACAGACGTTATCGTTCATATTTCGCTTGAACTGACAGATAGCGTTTAAACCACACTTGGAGGAATGGCAATGATAGAAGCAACGAGCTGTGGCGGTGTGGTAATCTTTCGTGGCAAAATATTACTCTTATACAAGAACTACAGGAACAGGTACGAGGGGTGGGTACTGCCCAAGGGAACTGTGGAATCTGATGAAGAGTACAAGGACACTGCAATCCGTGAAGTGAAAGAGGAGACTGGTGCCAGTGCAACGATAATTCAATACGTGGGTAAGAGCCACTATTCTTTTACCGTGCCACATGATACAGTGGAAAAGGATGTACACTGGTATCTTATGATGGGCGAAAGTTATTATAGTAAACCGCAAAGAGAAGAGTATTTCATGGATTCAGGGTTTTACAAGTATCACGAGGCATATCATCTGCTCAAGTTTGCAAATGAGAAGCAGATACTTGAGAAGGCTTACAATGAGTACCTGGATTTAAAGAAAAGCAACTTATGGGGGACACACAAGTATTATTAGTATTATTAAAAAGCAGTTTTATAAACTGCTTTTTGAGGTTTTGGAATGAAATGGTATGAGGATTTATTTGTAGGAGAGTCTGTTACCGGAAAGATAAAGAAAATCAAGTGGAAGATAGAGCATAATGCCGGCATGCTTCACACATACATCATCACGTTTCCGTCAAATGAGGAAAATCTTTTGGATATCATTCCGACAAGAGAATTGCTGCAAAAGGGATATCCTAAGAAGAATCTGCACATAATCGCAGTAGCGGGTAATTATGATGAGGCACTTTTGCTGGCCTGTGATATTGTTAAGGAGACATACGAAAATACAGGTAAAACAGATGTGAAGAGCTATTTAAAGAGCAGACGGAGGAAATAGATAGATGATATTTACGATTTTAAAGGTCATAGGCATCATACTCCTTGTAGTGCTTGCTCTTATACTTACAGCGCTGCTTTGCGTACTGTTTGTGCCGGTCAAGTACAGGGCTGTCGGAAGCTTTGACAATACAGACATAAGAGCAAAAGCACATGTGTCATGGCTTTTTCATTTGTTTGCACTGCATATAGAGTATGCACAGGAGACTGACGGATATATAAGGCTTGCTTTTGTGAAGAAGAAGCTGTTTGATAATTATGAGGCTTTGGATGATGACGATATGGATGATGCAGCTAAAACTGAAACAGAAGATAAAGTCAGTGAAAACACCGGAGATGAGCCTAAAATACCGGCAGATGAGTCAGAACATGTCGCAGATGAACAGACAGAGGATGAAAGCACATCACAGACTCCTAACGAGCAAAGGTCAGTAACTGATGAGAATCAGCATATAAAACAACAAACTAAGCCCACTCATAAAAAAACGTATAAAAAGCCACACAAAAAGTCACATAAAAAGCAATTTAAAGATAAGTCAGAAAAAATAAAAAACTGTATCTATAAGCTAAAAAGAGAATACAGTGATGAGAGAAATAAAGCTGCTTTTTCACATCTGAAAAAAGAGCTTTTTATCATTCTTAAAAGAATATGCCCAAGGAGGCTTAAGCTTACAATGGTTTATTCAACCGGCTCGCCGGATACAACAGGCATTTCATTAGGGATTTTAGCATGCTTTCCTGTCGGCTATACAAACAGATGGCGGATTACACCTGATTTCGAGAGTGAAAAGCCATATGCAAAGGGCAGCTTTGACATAAAGGGGCATGTGATAGTAATAAGTATTTTAGCGGCAACACTTAGAATTTTATTTGATAAAAACTGCCGCAGATTATATAATAGGATAAGCAGATAGGAGGAAGATATTATGGCAGATAATAGTTTCAATAACACAGTAGAGTCACTTTTCAAGGGGATGGACAGCTTTATCACTACAAAGACTGTAGTCGGTGATGCGATTCATATAGGGGATACAATCATACTTCCGCTTGTGGATGTGTCGTTTGGAGTGGCAGCAGGAGCATTTTCGGCAGAAAAGAAAAATAACGGAGCCGGCGGTATGGGCGGAAAGATTCAGCCAAGTGCAGTGCTCGTTATCCAGAATGGACAGACAAAGCTTGTTAATGTAAAGAATCAGGATGGTATGACAAAGATACTTGATATGGTGCCGGACATTGTAAGCCGCTTCTCAAAGGGGAAAAATGATGACCTTAATCTCGACGATGTAAAGGTAGACGAGGCAGAGGACGACAAGCAGGATTAATTTCATATATGTGAGCAAATAAAAAGGACATCCAAACGGATGTCCTTTAAAATTCAAAAGATTCAAAAATAAAGACTAAGCTCTCTCAACTTTGCCAGATCTTAAACATGAAGTACATACATATAACTTCTGTGGAACTCCATTGACCTTGCAAGAAACCTTCTTAATGTTTGACTTCCAAACATGATTTGATCTTCTATGAGAATGGCTGACATTATTTCCATAATGAACACCTTTTTCACAAATTGCACATTTTGCCATGATATTGCACCTCCTTGCATTTCACTAAGCTTACCATACTCTTAAGCTCACAACAAATGTATTCTATCAGATTAAAATAAAGAATGCAAGGATAAAATATAAAAATATTTGCTTTTTGTGAAAAAAAAGGTATAATAACATTAGCTACGTCACAATATGATGGAGGTATATATTATGAAGGGACAGATGGATACCCAATATGGACAAATTTTAATTGATACAGATGTTATTGCAACCTATGCAGGCTCTGTAGCTGTAGAGTGCTTTGGAATAGTAGGCATGGCAGCGGTCAACATGAAGGATGGTCTTGTAAAGCTTTTAAAGAGAGATTACCTGAACCATGGAATAAATGTAAAGGTAGATGAGAACAACGAAATTACCATTGATTTTCATGTAATAGTAGCGTATGGTATTTCGATCGGCACTGTTTCGGACAATCTTATCGAGACGGTTAAGTACAAGGTTGAGTCATTTACAGGAATGAAAATTGCAAAAATCAATATTTACGTTGAGGGCGTAAGGGTAATTGATTAAGGAGGACTACAAAAAGTGGAGATCACAAGCATTAATTCAAAGCTCCTTGCAAGGATGTTTCTTGCGGGAGCCAAGAATCTTGATTCAAAGAAAGACTGGATAAATGAGCTGAATGTATTCCCGGTACCGGATGGTGATACCGGAACAAATATGACAATGACAATCATGTCTGCGGCCAAGGAGGTCAGCTCGCTCACAGAGCCTACCATGGCCGAGCTTGCAAAGGCTATTTCATCAGGCTCTTTAAGAGGTGCCAGAGGAAACTCGGGTGTTATCTTATCACAGCTTTTCAGAGGCTTCTGCAAGGTTATAAAGGAATACGATGAAATAGATGTCACTATTCTTTGTGAGGCATGCCAGAAGGCGGTTGAGACAGCTTACAAGGCAGTTATGAAGCCAAAGGAGGGAACTATCCTCACAGTGGCAAAGGGCGCAGCGGAAAAGGCTCTGGAGCTGTCAGACGATACAGAGGATGTTGTCACATTTGTTGAAGAGGTTATAAAGCAGGCTGAGTATGTGCTTGACCAGACACCGGAGATGCTTCCTGTATTAAAACAGGCAGGTGTTGTGGATTCGGGCGGACAGGGACTTGTTCAGGTATTAAAGGGAGCATATGATGCTCTTATCGGCAAGGAGATTGACTATACAATCGAGGGCGCACCAACAGGAGCAGCTCCTGCAAAGATTTCGGCTGAGACAGAGGCAGAGATTAAGTTTGGTTACTGCACAGAGTTTATTATTGTACTCAATGCGCCAATGTCAGACAATGAGGAGCACGCATACAAGGCATTCCTCGAGTCAATCGGTGACTCTATAGTCGTTGTAGCTGACGATGAGATCGTAAAGACTCACGTACATACAAACGACCCTGGACTTGCACTGCAGAAGGCACTTACCTTCGGCTCACTCAGCAAGATAAAGATCGACAATATGCGTGAGGAGCATCAGGAAAAGCTCATCAAGGATTCACAGAAGCTTGCAGCACAGCAGAAGGCTGAGGAAGAGGCTTATGAAGCTGCTCAGGCTGATGCAAAGACAAATAACATGCCTGCAAAGGAAATGGGCTTTGTATCTGTTTCAATCGGAGAAGGCATGAATGAAGTGTTTAGAGGCCTTGGAGTGGACTATCTCATAGAGGGTGGTCAGACCATGAACCCTAGCACAGAGGATATGCTTAACGCTATCGAGCATGTAAATGCAAAGACAGTATTTATCCTGCCAAACAACAAGAATATCATCATGGCTGCAAACCAGGCAGTAGACCTTGTTGAGGATAAACAGATTATTGTTATCCCTACAAAGACTATCCCGCAGGGTATCACAGCGCTTGTAAATTATATCCCTGACCACAGCGCCGAGGAGAATAAAGAGCAGATGATGGCTGAGATAGAAAATGTCAAGACAGGACAGGTGACATATGCAGTCCGCGATACTGAGATTGACGGAAAAACCATCAAGCAGAACGACTTCATGGGAATCGGAGACAAGAGCATCCTTTCTGTTGGAACAGACTTAAGGGCTACCACACTTGAGATGGTAGATGCCATGGTAGATGAGGATTCAGCGATTGTCAGCATCTATTTCGGAAGCGATTCTGATGAGGACTCAGCTAATGAGCTTGCGGCAGCAATCGAAGAGAAATATCCTGATGTAGAGGTTGAGGTCAACGATGGCGGACAGCCAATCTACTATTATGTTATTTCTGTAGAGTAAAGCCTTTTAAAGAATATAAATGATATTTATTATATTTAGGAGCAAATATGGATATAGCTTCACCGATTACCGCGGTTAAGGGAATCGGGGAAAAAACACAAAAAGCATTTGCTAAAATGGGAGTATACACCGTTGGTGATATACTCCTTCATTTTCCCCGGGATTATGTAAAGTTTCCGGAAATAACGGATATTGATGAACTGAATAATGTAAATGAGAGCAGCACCTATGCCATCCATGCTGTGATTAAAAAGGCACCTGTTGTGAAAAATACAGCGAGAATGCAGATTACATTGCAGGATATCGGTTCGCCCGGGCATATGATACAGCTGGTATGGTACCGTATGCCATACCTTAAGGCACAGCTTGTGCAGGGGAGACATCTTATATTTTACGGACATATTAAGCCAAAGGGCGGCAGATATGTCATGGAGCAGCCTGTGGTGTATGAGGTGCAAAAGTACGAGGCTATACGTGATACACTGCAGCCTGTGTATTCCGTGACAAGCGGTGTGACAAACAATCTGATAGTGAAGACGATAAAGGAGACTCTGTCACATGATACACTGCTGTCAGATTACCTGCCTAAGGATATAAGGCACAGATACGGCTTTTGCGAGTACAATTATGCCATGAAGCAGATACATTTCCCTGATGACTTTGACGTGCTTGTGGAGGCAAGAAGACGGCTTGTTTTTGATGAGTTTTTTCTCTTTATCATGGGCATGCGGTATCAGAATAAAAAGCAGCAGAAGGACAAAAATGAGTTTGAGTTTACGGATGATGCTTTTATAGACAGAATGATTGAGAAGCTTCCATATGAGCTGACAGGCGCGCAGAAGAAGACAATAGATGAGATAAAGCAGGATATTAAAAGCCCTTATGTGATGCAGAGGCTTATTCAGGGAGATGTGGGCTCAGGAAAGACGATTGTTGCTTTTCTTCTTATGGCGTGGGCGTCAAAATGTGGCTATCAGTCTGCTATTATGGCTCCGACGGAGGTCCTTGCAAACCAGCATTACGAGACGTTTTGCTCACTTGTTGGTCAGTTTGGACTTGACAGTCCTGTTGTGCTTCTTACCGGCTCCATGACGGCAAAGCAGAAAAGAGAAGCCTATGCACGCCTTGAAAACGAGAAAAATGCGCTTATTATAGGCACTCATGCGCTCATACAGGAGAAAGCGGATTTTTCCAATCTGTCGCTTGTTATCACAGATGAGCAGCACAGATTTGGCGTGAAGCAGAGAGAGAGCTTCTCGGATAAGGGTAGAAAGCCACATATACTTGTGATGAGTGCCACTCCGATACCGCGTACGTTAGCAATAATCATATACGGTGATATGGATATATCTGTCATAAATGAGGTGCCGGCAAAGAGGCTTCCAATCAAGAACTGTGTGGTTGGCACAGCGTTCAGGCCAAAGGCGTACAGCTTCATCGAGGAGCAGGTGAGAGCCGGCCATCAGGCGTATGTTATATGCCCTCTTGTGGAGGAAACCGAAAACTCGGAAGGGGAAAATGTCACAGACTATGCAAATGTGCTTAAAGCGGCACTGCCAAAGGATATCACTGTAGATGTGCTTAACGGCAGGATGAAGAGCAAGGCAAAGGATGAGGTGATGCAGCGCTTTGCAAATAATGAGTCGCAGGTGCTTGTGTCCACAACAGTCGTGGAGGTTGGTGTAAATGTGCCCAATGCAACCGTCATGATGATAGAGAATGCAGACAGGTTTGGACTTGCACAGCTTCATCAGCTAAGAGGCCGTGTAGGCAGGGGGGATGCACAGTCGTATTGCATTTTCATCAATTCGTCAAATTCAAAGAAATCAAAAAAACGTCTGGAGATACTAAATAAATCAAATGATGGCTTTTATATAGCAAGTGAGGATTTAAAGCTCAGAGGTCCCGGGGATTTCTTTGGAATCAGGCAGAGTGGAGACCTTGCGTTTGCTCTTGCGGATGTGTATCAGGACAGCGATGTGCTAAAGGAAGCATCTGAGATGGTGGATGAGGTGCTTGAAGCAGACCCGGCGCTTTGTACACCGGAAAACAGAATACTGAAAAAGAAAATGGATGAATTTGCAAAAGAACAATTAAAGAGGATGAATCTGTGATGAGCTTAAATGGCTAAAATAAAAGCTGATATAGCATGCAGGACTATGCATGTGTATATCAGCTTTTTACTTTAAGCGTATTGGAATGGTTATGAAATTGTTATGAAATAAGTATAATCTGCTTACTCAATCTGCCTGATATCGGATATATCCGGGTGAATCGTGAGAGAATAGTTTGTGTAATACACGACAAAGCCGGCTGCGGCACCGTTTGGCTTTTTGACATTTTTCTTTTGCAGATAGTCTATCTCTACCTTGTCGGCATTTTTGCCCTTTGAGTAGTAGCCTGCGAGCTTGCCGGCCTCCTCAAAGGTGCTGTCCGGCAGCTCTTTGTTTTCAGCTTTTACGATGACATGTGAGCCGGGCATGCCCTTGGCGTGGAACCACCAGTCGTTTCCGGTTGCCAGCTTGAAGGTGAGCTCATCGTTCTGGTAGTTGTTTTTGCCAACGTACATATCAAAGCCGTCTGATGAGATATAGTGGAAGGGTTTGCTCTTTACCTTCTGTTTCTTTGAACCCTTTCCTTTTTTGATAAAACCGTATTCTATCAGCTCATCCTTTATCTGGACGAGGTCGTCAGCGCTTAAAGCGATATCCAGTGAATTCTGAATTGATTCGAGATGGTCTATTTGACCTTTTGTTTCAAGAATCAGCTCGTTCAATGCTTCGGCAGTACGCTTCATCTTTCCGTATTTGTCAAAGTATTTCTGCGCGTTCTCGGCAGGAGTTTTTGTGTTGTCGATAGGGATTTTGATGATTTTGTTGTCATCATAATAGTTTGCAGCTTCAAGAAACTTGTCGTCCGGTGTAAGTCCGTAGCCGAATGCGTTGATAAGCTCGCCGTATACCTTGTACTTTTCGCGTTTTTCGGAGTCCTTAAGCTGCTTCATCTGCAGGGAATATTTCTTCTGGTTTCGCTCCAGGAGGGTATTTACGTGTTTTCTCAGGTCGGCTGACTTCTGACGTATACGTGTATAGGTGTTTCTCTCAGAGTAGTAAAGCTCTAAAACCTCTGATATAGATTCATATTTTGTGACTGTTAAATCGCTATACTGAGTCAGCTCTATTGAAGAAAATTCCTTTGGTTCATTGCCGTCACGCACGATATTCGGCGTAAAACGATTGTTTTTTATGTCCTCCATCATCCATGTGAAGTTGCTTCCCAGGTGCAAAAGCTCATCGTGTGAGTAGGCAGCTACAGGGGAGTCCGCGTCAAGGCCTGCCCTGTGAGCCAGCTCATTTGCCACAAGGGGGCTGATGCCGGAAAAGGATGAGTAGATAGCCTTTGAAACAGTAAGCGGCTTTGCTGATATAATATCCGCAAACTGCTTCGAATCTACAGTCAGAGGATTATATTTATCCTCCTGTGTCGCGGGGATTTTGTAGGCTCTGCCCGGAAGCACCTCACGCACAGAGCTTACGGATGCGGGAATACGCTTGGCACTGTCTATTATCGTACCATCGGAGTCGGTAAAGATGATGTTTGAATATTTGCCCATCAGCTCGATAATAAGCACCTTGTGGCATAGATCGCCCATCTCGTTTAAGTGCTCGATTTCAAAGTTTATGATACGCTCCATGCCCGGCTGGTAAATCTTTGTGATGCGTCCGTTTGCTATATGCTTTCTTAAAACCATGCAAAATGTAGGGGCAGTGAGAGGGCTTACCTTATTGGTGGGTGTCAGGTAGATGAATGGAAGCGATGCACTTGCAGACATCGAAAGCCTGAATGAGCCGTTTGGTCCCTTTAGGGTAAGAAGCAGCTCATCTGCCTCAGGTTCTGCGATTTTACTGATTTTTGAGTTTAGTATCGTGCTGTTTAGCTCTGCAACTATATTTGAAATGACTATTCCGTCTAAAGCCATGATGTTCCTCCTTATTTCCTATAAATATTCTAAGTTGCTGAATATTTATAATCATGAATATTTATATTATAATATATTTGACGAAAATCTCAAGGAGTTATATAATAAACTCATCTATGCATATGCGAAAGGAAAAATTATGATTAAAAGTATGACCGGCTTTGGCAGATACGAGTACGCAGATGCAAGCCGTAAGATTACAGTTGAGGTAAAATCTGTAAATCACAGATATCTGGATGTCAATATCAAGATGCCTAAAAAGCTCAATTTCTTCGAGAGTGCAATAAGGACTCTGCTTAAGGAGTACATAGAGCGTGGCAAGGTCGATATTTATATCACATATGAGGATTTTACAGAAAATAATCTCTCATTGCAGTATAATAAGGCTCTCGCGGGAGAATATCTTAAGTATCTGAATCAGATGGCGGAGGAATTCGGACTGGAGAATGATATAAGAGTGAGCACGCTGTCGAGATATCCGGAGGTATTTGCGATGGAGGAACAGCCTGTAGATGAGGATGAGCTGTGGAGCAGTCTTGAGAAGGCTCTTCGCGGTGCATTTGAGCCATTTGTTGAAAGCCGCGTGCGCGAGGGAGAAAATCTTAAAAAAGACCTTTGCGAAAAGCTCGATAATATGGTATCATATGTTGATTTCATTGAGGAGCGTTCGCCACAGATTATTGTCGAATACCGTGCGCGTCTTGAGGAAAAGCTAAGAGAGCTGCTTGCAGACAGTCAGCTTGATGATTCAAGAATAGCCCAGGAGGTCACTATTTTTGCGGACAAGATCTGTGTGGATGAGGAGACAGTCAGGCTCAAAAGCCATATCCTTTCCATGAAGGATTCGTTAAATGCCGGTGGCAGTGTGGGAAGAAAGCTTGATTTCCTCGCACAGGAGATGAACCGTGAGGCGAATACCATCCTTTCAAAGTCCAATGATCTTAAGATTTCTGACACAGGCATCAGTCTTAAAACTGATATAGAAAAGGTCAGGGAACAGATTCAAAATATTGAGTAATTTTAGGAGATTGTGATGAGTAACACAGGAAAATTAGTTGTTTTTTCAGGCTTTTCGGGTTCCGGAAAGGGTACTATCATGAAGGAGCTTATGGCAAAGCATGGTGATGATTATGCACTGAGCGTATCAGCCACGACCAGAGGTCCAAGGCCGGGTGAGGAGCATGGCAGAGAGTATTTCTTTATCTCAGAGGAAGAATTTGAACAGATGATAAAGGCAGATGGACTGCTTGAGTATGCCAAGTATGTAGATCATTACTACGGCACACCAAAGTCATATGTCAATGAGCAGCTTAGCGCAGGAAAGAATGTGATCCTTGAGATAGAAATCCAGGGAGCTTTAAAGATAAAGAAGCAGTTTCCTGATACGGTGCTTATGTTTGTGTCAGCGCCGAGTGCAGATGAGCTTAGGGACCGGCTTGTAGGAAGAGGCACAGAGACAAAAGAGGTCTGTGCACAGAGACTTTCAAGAGCATATGAGGAGTCTTTAGGCATAGAGAAATATGATTATTTAGTGGTAAATGATAAGCTTGACGATTGTGTAGAGCTTGTGAATGATATCATACACAGCTCTGACGACACAAAAAAGAATCAGGATTATCTGGTATCATCAAATATAGATTTTATAAATAAAATGAGAAAAGAGCTTTTAAGCTTTTCGAAAGGAGATAAATAATATGATACATCCATCGTATGTAGAGTTAATGAAGGTAGTAAACAACAATGTAGAGATAGGTGAAGAGCCGGTAGTAAACAGCCGTTATTCCATCGTTATCGCAGCAGCAAAGCGTGCACGCCAGATTATTGATGGTGCAGAACCACTTATCGCACGCCCTAAGTGCAATAAGCCATTATCTATTGCTGTAGAGGAGCTGTACACGGGAGCTGTCAGAATCGTCTCAGATGATGAGGATTTAAACGAAGGCGAAGAGGCTTAATCTAGGAGGGGAAAGGCTGTTTTGTCTTTCCCTTTAATTGTAAATACTTACATTTGAGAGGTACTATGAAATTATTATTTATTTCGCTTGGATGCGATAAAAACCTTGTGGATTCAGAGTATATGATAGGCATGCTTGCAAATGACGGCATTGAGATGACCGATGATGAGACGCAGGCTGATATCATTATCGTAAACAGCTGCTGCTTCATAGGTGATGCAAAGGAGGAGAGTATCAATACAATTCTCGAGATGGCTCAGTATAAGGAGACAGGCAAATGCAAATCACTTATTGTGACAGGCTGTCTGGCACAAAGATACAAGGATGAGATTTTTAAGGAAATCCCAGAGGTTGATGCCATACTTGGCACCAATTCATATGATACTATAGTTGAAGCTGTCCATGAGACACTTGAAAAACACAGATACAGCAATCTGCACACCTTAGAGGGACTTCCCAGCATAAAGACAAAGCGTATTGTCACCACAGGAGGGCATTTTGCTTACCTTAAGATAGCAGAGGGTTGCAATAAAAACTGTACCTACTGTGTCATTCCTTCCGTCAGAGGCCGTTACAGAAGCGTGCCGATGGAGGATTTGATAGAACAGGCAAAGAGCCTTGTGGAGCAGGGAGCAAAGGAGCTTATACTTGTTGCCCAGGAGACCACACTTTACGGAGTGGATTTGTATGGTGAGAAGTCACTTCATAAGCTTTTAGATGAGCTCAACAAGATAAGCGGGCTGTTCTGGATAAGGATTATGTACTGCTATCCCGAGGAGATATACGATGAGCTTATAGAGTCCATGATAAAGGATGAGAAGGTATGCCATTATCTGGATATGCCAATCCAGCACTGCAATAACGATATTTTAAGGCGCATGGGCAGAAAAACAACAAAGGCTGAGCTTATGGAGCGTATCAGAATGCTGCGTGAGAGAATACCTGATATCACACTAAGGACCACACTTATATGTGGCTTCCCGGGTGAGACACAGGATAATCACGAGGAGCTTATGCAGTTTGTAAATGATATGGAGTTTGACCGTCTGGGAGCCTTTACGTATTCTCCGGAGGAGGGCACAAAGGCAGCTGCAATGCCTGATCAGATAGATGAGGATATAAAGGCTGACTGGCAGGCTGATGTCATGGAGCTTGAGGAAGAGGTCATTTTTGATAAAAATGAGACACTAAAGGGTAAAGAATTATATGTTTTCATAGAGGGTAAGGTGGCTGATGAAAATGCTTATATCGGCCGTACATACAGAGATGCACCGAATGTTGACGGATATATATTCATCAACACTGATGAGACACTTATGACCGGTGATATATGCAAGGTTATGGTGACCGGTGCGTATGAATATGATTTGATAGGAGAACTTGTAAAATGAATTTACCAAACAAACTTACAATCTTAAGAGTGATACTTATTCCGTTTTTTGTATTTTTCCTTATTTCACCGTTTTTTGACGGATACGGAAATTATATAGCACTTGCGATATTTATCATTGCAAGTCTGACTGATATGGCTGACGGAAAAATTGCAAGAAAATACAATCTTGTTACAAATTTCGGCAAGTTTATGGATCCGCTTGCAGACAAGCTGCTTGTGTGCTCTGCAATGATATGCCTTGTTGATTTAAAGCTCATCCCTGTATGGGTTGTGCTTATTATCATTGCAAGAGAGTTTATCATAAGCGGCTTCAGACTCGTTGCATCAGACAATGGAATTGTCATTGCAGCAAGCTACTGGGGAAAGTTTAAGACAACCTTCCAGATGCTTATGGTTATTATTATTATTTTTAATATCAATCTGCAGCTTGGCTGGTTAAATATCCTTGGAACAATCCTCATTTATGTGGCACTTGTGCTCACAGTTGTTTCGCTTATTGACTATATCGCAAAGAATAAGGACGTCTTAAAGGACCAGAAATAGACTATAACAGGGAGAAAAGTATGAGAATAATAGCAGGAACGGCGAGAAGCCTCCCTCTAAAGACTATTGAGGGAAAAGATACAAGACCGACTACTGACAAGACGAAGGAAACTCTTTTTAATGTCATGCAGTTTGATGTTCCCGGAGCATATTTTTTAGATCTGTTTGCGGGAAGCGGACAGATAGGACTTGAAGCGTTAAGCCGCGGTGCAGCCTATGCTGTATTTGTGGAGAATTCAAGAAAAGCTGCTTCATGCATCGAGGACAATATCCATTTTACAAAGTTTGATAAGGTCTCAAGGCTTATGATGACGGATGCTGTCACGGCAGTACGTACGCTTGAGGGCAAATACAAATTTGATATCGTGTTTATGGACCCGCCATACAATAAGGAGCTTGAAAAGGAAGTGCTTATTACACTTTCGGACAGCGATATATTAAAGGATGATACACTTATCGTGGTTGAGGCTTCAAACGATACTGATTTTGATTATCTCACAGAGCTTGGTTATGAGATAGTCAAAGAAAAAATCTATAAGACAAACAAGCATGTTTTCATAAAGCGTGCATAGGAGATACAATATGAAGGTAGGAATTTATCCGGGAAGCTTTGATCCGGTGACATTTGGACACCTGGATATAATAGAGCGTTCAGCAAAAATAGTTGACGAGCTGGTTGTCGGAGTACTCAATAATAGTGCAAAAAACTCGTTGTTTTCTTTGGAAGAACGTGTTAGTATGATAAAGGAAATGACAGCACACATACCAAACGTGAGAGTTGGGTGCTTCGAAGGACTTTTAGTTGACTACATGAAGAAAATCAATGCAACAATCATAATAAGAGGATTGCGTGCAGTGACAGATTTTGAGTATGAGCTGCAGATTGCACAGGCTAACGGAGTGCAGAATCCGGAAATAGAGACGGTTTTTCTCACTTCGAGCCTCAATTATTCATATTTAAGCTCTACAATTGTCAAGGAATTTGCATCATACGGAGGAGATATATCAAAGTTCGTACCTGAACAGTTCATTGATAGAATTTATGCTAAATACAATATTACCAGGTAAGGAGACAGTATTTATGAGCAGTAAAATGGAACAGATTATTGAAGAAATCGAAGACTATATTGATGGCTGCAAGCCGTCACCTATTTCAAGAAACAAGATTCTTGTCAATCGTGAACAGTTAGAGGAGCTTCTTTCAGAGCTTCGTACAAAGACCCCTGAGGAGGTCAAGAGATATCAGAAGATTATCAGCAATAAGGAGGCTATCCTTGCTGATGCACAGGCGAAGGCGGATCAGATAATCGCGCAGGCTCAGATTCAGACAAATGAGCTTGTCAGCGAGCATCAGATTATGCAACAGGCATATGCCCAGGCGAATGAGGTAGTGCAGATTGCAACCAAGCAGGCACAGGAGATACTTGACAGTGCCACAAACGAAGCAAATAATCTCAGAATGAGTGCCATGGCATATACGGACAGCCAGCTCAAGAGCATTGAGGATATCTTAACAGGCTCTATTGAGACTTCAAAGGCCAGATATGACAGCCTTATAAGTTCACTGCAGCAGTTTGAGGATGTTGTTGCAGCAAACAGAGCAGAGCTTTTCCCACCGGAAGAGTATGGCGATGAAGCTGCAGGATCAGAGTCGTCTGACAATGAGGCAGCTTCAGATACATCTGATGATGACATAGAAATCACCAATATTTCCGATTCAGATGAGGATGCGAAATAGGATAATACATAACAGGCATGAGAGTATGCTCATGGCTGCCTTAAGCAGTATGTATCTGTAAAGCCTAAAGCCTGTATCCCGGAATATTGATTTGGTCTGGACCATGCATGATACACCGCCAAATGACAGAAGTGCAATGCACAGCACTATTGACAGGGTGCGTGGAATGCATAGACCGCAGACTATGCCGATACCGTTTGTGGTTTCAAAAAAGGCACCTATTATGTCTGCCGACAGTGGCATGTTGCAGTCAGCCTTTTGGGCAATGGTCTGTGGGATACGTGAGACTATAGAGAACAATACAATATATCCACAGAGTTTTATAAGGGTTTCAAACCCTTTCATTATTCCGGCATCAACGATTTGCATGTTAAGCTTAAATCCTTGAGCCGGGATTTTTTGTTTTAAGCTTCTGTTTTTGTTAATCGAAAGCATAGCTATCATTCCTATAGCAGATGGCAGATACAGTGACACAAGATAAATGCTGTAGTGGCTGCATATGTTAAGTTGCTCGGACAGTGCATAGGTAATGATAAAGGGAAGGCTGAAATGGTTTGCCAGTGCACTCAGTATTTCCCTGTGATTTTTATCTATGTATCCTTTCGAACAAAAATCTGCTGTGAGCTTTGCTCCTATCGGAAATCCAAATATTATGCCTATTATGTATGTAAAAAGCATGATATGCTTTTGGGGAATGTTTTGCAGCACATTTGTTGAGATAATCAGGTTAGATAAGATCGTAAATATGAATAGAAGCGGAAATATCTGGTTGAACCATAGCATTATGCCAGCTTTAGCGCACGTACTTACCTGTGCCGGAAACAATATGTAATAAATACAAAATAGCAGTATAAAAGCGATAAACAGTAATTTTTTAAGTTTGTTTTTACTCATGTGACAGTATATGTGGAGAGAAATATCAATATGATTCGATTAGATAAATTTTTATCAGAGATGGGGCTTGGCACACGCTCTGAGGTAAAAAAGCTTATAAAGACCGGACAGATAGCCATAAATGGCACGGTGGCCGCAAAGCCTGAGACAAAGGTAGATACTGATGCCGACGAGGTATCAGTTAACGGCAGAATAGTTAAGTATCAAAGGTATGAGTATTACCTGTTTAATAAGCCCTCAGGCTGTGTTTCTGCGACCTGTGATAATGTGCATGATACAGTCATGGACTATATCACGGATGCTGTGCATGATGATCTGTTTCCTGTCGGAAGGCTTGATATAGACACGGAGGGGCTTTTAATTATCACAAATGATGGAGCGCTTTCGCATGAGCTCTTAAGTCCTTCGAAGCATGTGGCAAAGACTTACTACGCACGTATTGATGGTGAGGTGACTCAGGCTGATATCATCAGGTTTAAAGAGGGCATTGATATAGGCGAGGAAAGACCTACAAAGCCTGCGGAGCTTGTTATTAAAAAAAGCGGCAGCGTATCCGAGATTGAGCTTACGATAACAGAGGGTAAATTTCATCAGGTCAAGAGGATGTTTGAGGCGCTTGGAAAGAGGGTAATCTATTTAAAGAGAATATCCATGGGACCGCTTAAGCTGCCTGCTGACCTTAAAACAGGGACTTACAGAGCTTTGACACAGGCTGAAACGGATATGCTTATGCAGATAAAATCCGGCAAATAAAATAATTTTTAATTATGAGGTATGATATGAGTAATGGTTTTTTACCAATTTCAAAACAGGATATGATAGATGAGGGCATTGAGCAGCTTGATTTTGTGTATGTCTGCGGTGATGCATATGTGGATCATCCGTCATTTGGACATGCAATAATTGCAAGGCTGCTGCAGGCACATGGCTATACGGTCGGCATCATTTCACAGCCCGACTGGAAGGATGATGAGTCTATATCCATACTCGGAGTGCCGCGCCTTGGCTTTTTGGTTTCGGCAGGTAATATGGACTCCATGGTAAACCATTATTCGGTTTCAAAGAAAAGAAGAGCAAAGGATTCATTTACACCGGGTGGCGTGATGGGAAAGAGACCTGATTATGCGACCGTTGTGTACTGTAACCTGATACGCCATACTTATAAAAAAATCCCTATCATAATAGGCGGCATCGAGGCGAGCCTTAGGCGCATGGCACATTATGATTACTGGTCAAATAAAGTCAAGCGCTCAATTCTTTTAGATTCCGGTGCGGATCTCATTTCATATGGCATGGGAGAAAGAAGCATCATCGAGATAGCGGATGCGCTCGACAGTGGTATGGATGTAAAGGATATCACGTTTATAGATGGTACCGTGTTCAAGACAAAGGACAGGGATATCATATATGATGCGATTGAGCTTCCTGACTATGACGTTATAAAAGAGGACAAGAGGGAGTTTGCAAGAAGCTTTTACATACAGTACTGCAATACTGATCCTTTCTGCGCAAAGAGGCTCATAGAGCCATATGACAACTCTACGCTTGTGGTGCAGAATCCACCGCAAAAGCCACTGTCGCAGGATGAGATGGATGAGGTCTATGCACTCCCTTATATGAGGACTTATCATCCGAGCTACGAGGAGGCGGGCGGAGTGCCTGCTATAAGCGAGGTGAAGTTTTCTCTTATCAGCAACAGAGGCTGCTTTGGAGGCTGTAACTTCTGTGCATTGACCTTCCATCAGGGCAGGATAATCCAGACGAGAAGCCATGAGTCAATCATAGAAGAGGCAAAGCTTATCACGCAGGATAAGGACTTTAAGGGCTATATCCATGATGTTGGAGGCCCTACAGCCAATTTCAGACAGCCGGCATGCAAAAAGCAGCTCACAAGGGGCGCATGCCCTACAAAGCAGTGCCTGTTTCCTAAGCCGTGCAGCAACCTGATAGTTGACCACAGCGACTATATACAGCTGCTTAGGGAGCTTCGTGCACTGCCAAAGGTGAAAAAAGTGTTTATCCGCTCAGGTATCAGGTTTGATTATCTGATGTATGACAAGGACAAGACGTTTCTTCGTGAGCTGTGTGAGTATCATGTCAGCGGACAGCTCAAGGTGGCTCCGGAGCACATCTCCAATGCTGTTTTGAGCAGGCTTGGAAAGCCGAGTGTAGAGGTTTACAACAGCTTTGTGAAGGCATACAAGGATATGAACAAAAAGATAGGCAAGGAGCAGTATCTTGTGCCGTATCTCATGTCATCGCACCCGGGCTCAACGCTTAAGGAGGCGATAGAGCTTGCTGAGTATCTGCGCGATCTGGGATATATGCCTGAACAGGTGCAGGATTTCTATCCGACACCGTCTACCATCTCTACATGCATGTACTATACAGGGCTTGACCCGGCAACACTTAAGCCGGTGTATGTCACAACTAACCCGCATGAGAAGGCTATGCAGAGGGCACTCATCCAGTACCGCAATCCAAAGAACTATGATCTCGTGCACGAGGCACTTGTGAAGGCCGGCAGGGAGGACTTAATCGGATTTGACAAAAAGTGCCTGATTAAGCCTAGAAAAATGCATGCTGATGGCGGCTGGGACAAAAACCGTACCGGGTCCGGTAAAAATTCAAACAGCAGCTATGGCGGCAAGAATACAGGTGTAAGGAAAAACTTGAAAAATGCAACAGAGTGGGGGAAAAACGGAAGCGGAAATAACACTGCAGGCACAGCGCACAAAAAGAAAACAATCAGAAACGTCCACAAGAAGAAAAGATAGATATACAAGATAAAGGCTATGAAAGAATTTAAAGCAGGTAAAAACGAGGCAGGCCAGAGGCTTGACAAATACCTTAAAAAGATACTTCCAAACGCATCAATGGGCTTTATTTACAAGATGCTCAGGAAGAAGAACATAAAACTGAATGATAAGAAAGCGTCAGGCACAGAAATTGTGTCAGTCGACGATAAAATCAAGATTTTTCTGTCAGATGATACATTTGCTAAGTTTTCCGTCAATGAGGACAGTCTGATGAAGGATTTTAAGGCACTTGGTGCATTAAAGCCGGACGGACTTGGTGTGGTATACGAGGATGATGACATACTGGCGGCAAACAAGCCTGTCAATATGCTTTCACAGAAGTCCAAGGAGAGTGATATTTCTGCAAACGAAAGGCTTATCGGATACCTGATAAAAGAAGGAAAACTCGATTTTGATACATATAAGAGCTTTAAGCCATCGGTGTGCAACCGCCTGGACAGAAATACCTCGGGGCTTATTCTGATGGGTAAATCGCTTCATGGACTGCAGTATCTGTCACAGGTGCTTAAGGACAGAACCGCAGAAAAGTATTATATGGCGCTTGTTGCAGGAGAGGTTGATGAGCCTATGACCATAGAGGGCTTTCTGACAAAGGATGAGGCTGTAAATAAGGTGCAGATAACCAAAGAGCCCATAAGTGATGAATCACTGCCAATAAAGACTGCCTACAGGCCTCTTAAGACAATTGAGATGAGTGCTTCGTGCCATAAAGCAACTCTTCTTGAGGTGCATCTCATTACAGGAAGAAGCCATCAGATCAGGGCACATCTTTCATCTATCGGTCATCCGATCATAGGTGATATGAAGTATGGGGATAAAAGGATTAATGCTTTTTACAAAGAAAACTATCATGTGACCAGCCAGCTTTTGCATGCGCACCATGTGATTTTGCCTGATGGCAGATATATAGAGGCTGCTTTGCCGGACATATGGAGCAGGGTGGGGCTTTAATCCCGTCATTATTTACTTTACGTCGCATAGCTTACAGTATTAAGGAAGAGAGAAACGATATGGCAACCTGGAATTCAAGAGGCTTAAGAGGCTCGACCTTAGAGGACATGATAAACAAGACAAATGAAAAATACAGGGAGAACGGCCTGGCGCTCATACAAAAGATTCCCACTCCGATTACACCTATAAAGATGGAGCCGGAAACCAGACACATTACACTGGCTTATTTCGAGCAGAAGAGTACGGTTGACTATATAGGCGCTGTACAGGGAATCCCGGTATGCTTTGATGCAAAAGAATGTAATACCGACACGTTTCCCCTTGCCAATATACATGAGCATCAGGTAGAATTTATGAGATGCTTTGAAAAACAGGATGGTGTTGCATTTATCCTTATATCGTACACACACAGGAACGAATACTATTATCTCACGTTTAAAAAGCTGACAGAATTCTGGGATAGAGCTGCAGAAGGCGGCAGAAAGAGCTTCCGCTATGAGGAGCTTGAGCCGGCATTTTTCCTCCCGGAGGTGCCCGGAATACTTGTGCCGTATCTGAACGCACTTCAGCTTGACTTAAATTGCAGGGCTTGACAGTATTACTATCGTATGGTAGCATATTACCACGATAACACTTTACTACATGAAAGCGAGATTTTACAGATTATGGAAAATCAATTATTACACACTCCGGACGGAGTAAGAGACATATATAACGGAGAATGCAAAAAGAAGCTGTATTTGCAGGATAAGCTGCATCGTACACTGTTAAAATACGGATATCATGATATCATGACACCTACGTTTGAGTTTTTTAATATTTTTGGAAGCGATGTCGGAACAACCCCTTCAAAGGATTTATACAAGTTTTTTGACAAGGAGGGCAATACGCTTGTCCTTCGTCCTGATTTCACACCTTCTATTGCAAGAAGTGCGGCTAAGTACTATATAGAGGACGATATGCCTGTCAAGCTGTGTTATCTGGGCAATACCTTTATCAATTCATCGGATTATCAGGGCAGGCTCAAGGAAAGCACACAGTGCGGTGCAGAGCTGATAGGTGACGGCTCTATCTCTGCAGATGCCGAGATACTTTCGATGACAGTTGAGTCGATGCTTGAGAGCGGTCTTAAGAATTTCCAGATTTCAGTCGGACATTCGCAGTTCTTTTACGGTCTCACAAAGGCAGCAGGGCTGTCAGGCGAGCAGGAGGAAAACCTAAGAGAGCTCATAGCAAATAAGAATTTCTTCGGCGTGGAGGAGTTTGTTGACAGTCTTTCAATGAACGACAAGCTAAGGAAGCTGTTTGGACTATTAGACAATTTCGATTTACAGGATGAGCAGCTTATGGAGGCTTTAAAGCTTGCAAAGGGATATGATGAGATATTATCATCTATTGATACTCTGCTTAAGCTTCGAGAATACTTAAAGGCTTACGGCATAGAGAAATATATTTCGTATGAGCTTGGACTTATCAGCGACTACACATATTACACAGGTATTATTTTCCAGGGCTACACATATGGTACAGGAGAGCCTGTAGTGAAGGGAGGCCGTTATGACAAGCTGCTTTCACACTTTGGAAAGGACGCTGCTGCAATCGGCTTTGCAATTGTTGTGGATCAGCTCATGGCAGCATTAAGCCGTCAGGATATTGATGTGCCTGTCATTGAGAATTCATCACTTATAGTATTTGAGGAGGCTGCATACCATGCGGCAATCAAGCGCTCTATGGAGCTTCGAAGAGATGGAGTAAATACACAGATGGTGCTTAAGGACAAAAATAAAACGAAAGAGGACTATGCTTCATATGCGGTAGACAACCGTATAAACAGAGTAGAGTTTATAGAGGAATAAAAGATGAGTGATGACAGATATTTAACCTTTGCCCTGGGAAAGGGCAGACTTGCAAAGAAGACCCTGCAGCTTTTTGAGCAGATAGGCATCACCTGTGAGGAGATGAAGGATCCGGATACCAGAAAGCTGATTTTCGTAAATGAGGAGCTTAAGCTTAGATTTTTCCTGGCAAAGGGACCTGATGTGCCTACATACGTGGAGTATGGCGCTGCCGATATAGGTGTGGTAGGAAAGGATACCATCCTCGAGGAGGGCAGAAATATATACGAGGTGCTTGATTTAGGCTTTGGAAAATGCCGTATGTGTATATGCGGACCGGAGAGCGCAAGGGAGCTTTTGCAGCATCATGATCAGATAAGAGTTGCCACCAAGTATCCTCATATCGCAAAGGATTATTTCTACAATAAAAAGCATCAGACGGTAGAGATTATAAAGCTGAACGGCTCAATAGAGCTTGCTCCGATTGTTGGACTTTCAGAGGTGATTTGTGATATAGTAGAGACCGGAACTACACTTAAGGAGAACGGACTTACCGTGCTTGAGGAGGTCTGTCCGCTGTCTGCGAGGGTTGTGGTAAACCAGGTCAGCATGAAGATGGACAATGAGCGTATCACAAAGCTCATAAGTGATTTGAAGACTGTTATCAAATAGCGTATAATTTATATCAATATATGATTTTAGACGGAGGCTGTAATGAGAACTTTAAAACTTACAAAGGATTCACAGAAAAACATATTGGAGAGCCTGCTTAAGAGAAGCCCTAACAACTATACAGAGTATGAGAGCACGGTAAATGAGATTATAAACAATGTAAAGGAAAACCGTGACAAGGCTGTTTTTGAATACACAAAGAAATTTGATAAAGCGGATGTGGATGCATCAAATATCCGTGTCACAGAGGAAGAAATAAAGGAAGCATATGAGCTGGTTGATGAGAAGCTTCTTGCCGTTATAAAAAAGGCTCTTGTAAATATCAGAAAATATCACGAGAAGCAGCTGCAGAACTCATGGTTTACAACAGAGGACGGCATCATTTTAGGACAGAAGGTCACACCTATAGCAAAGGCAGGAGTATATGTGCCGGGCGGCAAGGCTGTCTATCCTTCATCTGTACTGATGAACGTGCTTCCTGCAAATGTAGCAGGCGTTGAAAAGATAGTTATGTGTACACCATGTGGAGCTGACGGCAAGGTATATCCTTCCACACTTGTAGCCGCAAACGAGGCCGGAGTAGATGAAATCTACAAGGTAGGCGGTGCACAGGCTATCGCTGCAATGGCATTTGGTACAGAGAGTGTGCCAAAGGTAGACAAGATTGTTGGACCGGGAAATATCTTTGTTGCCCTTGCCAAAAAGGCTGTGTTTGGATATGTCAGCATTGATTCAATCGCAGGACCTAGCGAGATTCTGGTGCTTGCAGATGAGACTGCAAATCCACGCTATGTGGCAGCAGATTTACTCTCACAGGCTGAGCATGATGAGATGGCATCAGCTATCTTAATCACAACAAGTGAGGAGCTTGCAAAGAAAGTATCAGAGGAAGTTGATAAGTTTGTTGAAGTTCTCTCAAGAAAAGAAATCATCGAGAAATCACTTGAAAACTACGGATATATACTTGTTGCAGAGGATATGGATGAGGCAATTGATGCGGTAAACGATATCGCTTCAGAGCATATGGAGATTGTCACAAGGGATCCTTTCTCAGTCATGACAAAGATCAAAAATGCAGGAGCAATCTTTATCGGAGAGTACTCATCAGAGCCTCTGGGAGACTATTTTGCAGGACCAAACCATGTTCTGCCTACAAACGGAACAGCAAAATTCTTCTCAGCCTTATCTGTAGATGACTTTATCAAAAAGTCAAGCATTATCTCATATTCAAGAGAAGCGCTTGAGAGGATACATACTGATATTGAGCAGTTTGCAGAGTGTGAGAAGCTTACAGCACATGCAAATTCAATCAAGGTGAGATTTGAGGATTAGTCTTAGAATAAAGGAGTAGAAAATGGCAGATCGATGCGCTAAGCTTAGCAGAAAAACAAAAGAGACTGATATTTCGGTCAGTTTAAATATAGACGGAGCCGGAAAATCAAATATAGACACAGGCATAGGCTTCTTTAACCATATGCTGGAGGGATTTTCAAAGCATGGTTTTTTTGACCTCGATATGGTGTGCGACGGAGACTTAAATGTGGACTGTCATCATACTATAGAGGACTGCGGCATAGTGCTTGGTAATGCCATAGCACAGGCTGTCGGAGACAAAAAGGGCATAAAGAGATTTGGAAGCTTTATTTTACCGATGGATGAGGTGCTTGTACTTTGTGCCATCGATTTATCAGGCAGACCTTACCTGCAGTTTGACGGTGAGTTTACCTGCGAGAGAGTCGGAGATATGGATACAGAGATGGTAAAGGAGTTTTTCTATGCCGTTTCTTACTCCGCTGCGATGAACCTGCATATAAAGGTTTTGACACCGGGAAATAATCATCATATGATAGAAGCTATGTTTAAGGCATTTGCCAAGGCACTTGACGATGCCTGCACCTATGATAGCAGAATAAAGGACGTGATGTCCACGAAAGGAAGTTTGTAATTTGACTGGTTTTAAGAACATCGTTGCTACACTGTATTTAAAGAACGGTCAGGCCGTGAAATCAGCGTCAGATATGACAGTGATGGGCGACGTCTACAATCTGTGTCAGCTCTACAATGACAGTGGCATAGACAAGATTATTATTTTTGATCTTTCAACTGATGATGATGAACATGAGAAAAACATACATACGATAGAAAATATAAACAGAAATATCGACATAAAGGTGTGCGCCGGAGGCAATATCAACCGCATAGAGGACGTGAAAAAGCTGCTGTATGCAGGCTGTTTACAGGTTATATTTAATGCCACAAAGGACTCAAGCCTTGGGCTTGCAAATGTGGCAAGCGAAAAGTTTGGCAAGGATAAAATTCTTTTGTCAATCAGCAATGTAGACTATATTTTCAAGCATCAGGAGGAGATAGAGGATACATTTCATGAGCTTTTGGTCTTGAACATAGATATAATAGATGCCCTTGAGAATCTCACATCCACACCATATGTGGTCTATATGCCGCAGTTTGACATGGATAAAATAATTGATGTCATGAAGCGTGAAACTCTAAGAGGAATTGCAGGAGAGTTTATCAACGATCCTGAAAATGATATCATGGCGTTAAAGACAAAGCTTTCTGACGGAGGAATACTTGTTGACAATTTTACTCCCGACTTAAAGTGGTCTGATTTAAAGCTTAATTCTGACGGCATGGTGCCTGTCATAGTGCAGGATTACCGCAATGAGCAGGTGCTTATGCTTGCCTATATGAATGAGGAGGCCTTCAATGTCACGATAAACAGCGGACGCATGACCTACTGGAGCAGAAGCCGCAATGAGCTTTGGACCAAAGGACTTACATCAGGACATTTACAGTACGTAAAGTCTTTGACAGCGGACTGTGATTATGATACTATCCTTGCGAAGGTTTCGCAGGTGGGAGCTGCATGTCACACAGGTAACAGGACCTGCTTTTTCAATAATATCGTGAAAAAGGAGTATGTGGAGAAGAATCCACTTACAGTGCTTGAATCAGTCTATGCGGTGATAGTTGACCGTATGAAGAACCCAAAGGAGGACTCATACACCAATGCTGTCATGGAAAAGGGCATAGATGAGATATTAAAAAAGCTCGGACACGAGTGCACTGAGATTATTCTGGCAGCCAAAAATCCGGACAGTGATGATTTGAAGTTTGAGATATCGGACTTTATGTACCACTGCATGATTCTTATGGCTCAGAAAAATATCACATGGGCAGAGATAGCAGGGGAGCTGGCACAGCGATAGCCTTAAAAAACAATAATTATTTAGAGGAAATTATATGAGAAAACTAGCTTTAAGTGATGAGATACTTATGAAGGTAGACAAACCGGCTAGATATATCGGGAATGAGTTCAACTCAGTAATGAAAGACACATCGCAGGTAAATATACGTTTTGCGATGTGTTTTCCTGATGTTTATGAGATTGGTATGTCACATCTGGGAATCCAGATATTATATGATATGTTCAACCGCATGGATGACGTGTGGTGCGAGAGAGTTTATTCTCCGTGGCCTGATCTGCATGAAATCATGAAGCAGGAGAATATACCGCTTTTCGGACTTGAGTCTCAGGAGCCTATAAAGGACTTTGACTTTGTAGCCATGACGCTGCAGTACGAGATGTGCTACACAAATATTTTGCAGATACTTGACCTCGCACAGATACCGCTTCGTTCAAGGGATAGAGCGGAAGGCTGCCCTATTGTGATTGCAGGAGGTCCTTGTACCTACAACCCGGAGCCAATTGCAGATTTCTTTGATATATTTTATATCGGAGAGGGTGAGACTCAGTATGGCAATCTCTTTGAGCTTTATAAGAAGGCAAAGGCTGATGGTCTTTCAAGGGAAGAGTTTTTACATGAGGCTGCAAAGATTGAGGGACTTTATGTGCCGGCACTGTATGAGGTGGAGTACAATAAGGATGGAACAATCCGCTGTATGAAGCCAAAGTATGATGATATTCCTGTAAAGATTAAAAAACAGGTACAGGTAGATTTGACGAACTCAACCTACCCGGAGGCGCCGGTTGTGCCTTTTATCAAGGCAACGCAGGATAGAATGGTGCTTGAAATACAGCGTGGCTGTATAAGAGGCTGCCGTTTCTGTCAGGCCGGCATGATTTACCGTCCAAACCGTGAGAAAAAGGTTGAGCACCTGAAGGAGGTTGCAGCAGCTCTCATCAAAAATACAGGCCACGAGGAGATTTCTTTAAGCTCCTTAAGCTCATCAGACTACAAGGAGCTTGACGAGCTCATCACATTTTTGCTTGATATATGCAAGGAAAAGAAGATAAATATTTCCCTGCCTTCACTCAGAATTGATGCGTTTTCGCTCGATATCATGCAGAAGGTGCAGGATGTGAAAAAAAGCAGTCTGACCTTTGCACCTGAGGCCGGTACACAGCGCCTTAGAAATGTCATTAATAAGGGCCTTACCGTGGATGATATCATGAACGGCTCAAAACAGGCATTTGAGGGCGGCTGGAACAAGGTGAAGTTTTATTTCATGCTCGGTCTGCCTACAGAGACAGAGGAAGATATGAGGGGCATTCCTGAGCTTGCAAACGATGTTGCGGCATTGTACTATGATACTGTTCCAAAGGAAAAGAGAGCCGGAAAGTGTCAGATAACTATAAGCACATCATTTTTCGTGCCAAAGCCTTTTACACCGTTTCAGTGGGCGAGAATGTATGAGCCTTCTGAGTACCTGGGAAGGGCAAAGATAGTTAACGACCATGTAAAGGAGCAGCTCAACAGAAAGAGCATCAGATACAACTGGCATGAGGCCTATGTCACTGTGATAGAGGGCATACTTGCAAGAGGCGACAGAAGGCTTTGCGATGCGATAGTAAAGGTATACGAAAAGGGCGGATATTATGATGCCTGGACAGAGTATTTTGACTATGACAGATGGATTGATTCGATAAAGGAATGCGGACTGGATCCGGATTTCTACACGATGAGAGAAAGGCCTTTAGATGAAATATTCCCATGGGATTTTATCGATATAGGTGTGACAAAACAGTTTATGATAAGAGAGTGGGAGACAGCCCATAAGGAGACAGTCACTCCTAACTGCCGTATGAGGTGCTCTGCCTGCGGTGCAAAGAGCTATGGAGGAGGTGTCTGCTATGAAAATTAGAGTGAAGTTTAAAAAATGGGGCTGCATGAAGTTTATAGGACATCTCGATATGATGAGATACTTCCAGAAGGCGGTCAGAAGGGCAGATATTGATATCCGTTATTCAGAGGGGTATTCTGCTCACCAGATTATGTCGTTTGCGGCTCCGCTTGGTGTGGGCATCACAAGTGATGGTGAATACTTTGACATAGATGTAAATACAACAGAATCTACAGAAAAAAGCATAGCGGCTTTAAATGCCCAGATGGTGGACGGAGTAGAGGTGACAGGCTATGTGCTTTTACCGGATGATGCAAAGAAGGCTATGTCGCTTGTTGCGGCTGCAGACTATGTACTTAGCTTCAAGGAGGGCTATGAGAGCCCATACACCATAGAGGAGTGGAAGGAAGCGATAGATAAGCACTTTTTTGACGAGTCATCCTTTGTTGTGATGAAAAAGACTAAAAAGAGTGAGAAAGAGGTGGATATAAAGCCTCTTGTATACAAGCTTGCAGTCATGGAAAATAACGAAAAGCCTGAGTTTTTCATGCAGGTATCAACAGGAAGCATTGACAATATAAAGCCTGAGTTTGTGCTTAACGCCATATACGAAAAGTGTGGTCTTGATTACAATCCGCTTGCCATACAAATCCACAGGCAGGAAGTGTATGCGAAAAAAGACGATGGAACACTTATCTGTCTGCTTGACATGGGAGAAGAAATCTCATAATGAACAGAATTATTCTGACTAAAACAGTAAAAAATAATAATACATACACAGTGTATGCACTGATGGATGAAAATGGAAATTATAAGGATTTCCAGCTCCTTCCCGAGAAGGATACGATAATAAACAATATATACGCGGCAAGGGTAAATAAGATACTGCCGGGCATAAATGCGGCATTTGTGACCATTGCGCAGAATAAAAGCTGTTATCTGTCGCTAAATGATGCAAAAAATCCTGTATACACAAACAAAAAATCAAAAAAAGAAGGATTGTGTGAGGGCGATGAGATACTTGTGCAGGTCATAAAGGATGCGTTAAAGACAAAGGATCCTGTGGTCACAACAAAGCTTTCTATATTCGGAAGCAATGTGATTCTCACTAATTTTGATACACAGATAGGTGTTTCATCGAAGTTGGATAAGGAAAGGGCGGCTCTTTTACGTAAGGCTGTGCTTTCAAAGTGTGCAGACCACGAAAAAGAGGGCTATGGCATCATAGTCAGAACCAATGCCAAAAATGTGGAGGATAAGGCGGTTTCGCAAGATGCATATTCGGTAGCACAGAAATATAATCAGATAATAAAAAAGGCACCGCATCAGGCGCTCTATTCATGCGTATATCATGGGATGAGCGATTATCTGCTTTTAATGAAGACGATTGATTTTGCCACGGTGGAGTGGATAAAGACGGACTGTGATGACATATATGACAGTCTTCTTACGGAGTACGGCATATATGACCATGCTCCTGAAAAGATAATGAGATATGACGATTCAGCTATCAGCCTGTCAACACTCTATGGCATAAGAGGGCTGATTGATAATCTGACCTCGCGCAGGGTATGGCTGGACTGCGGTGGCAACATCATAATAGAGCAGCTTGAGACACTTACCTTTATAGATGTAAACAGTGCAAAGAACATATCGTCAGGGAGCAACAGCATATTAAAGACTAATATGGAGGCCGCAAAGGAGATAGCAAGGCAGCTTAGGCTCAGAAATATCTCCGGCATGATAATAATTGATTTTATCAATATGAAGTCTGAGGCATCAAAGGATACACTCATTGAAGCGCTCAAACGGTATATAAAGGACGATAATACAGTCTGTACCTTTGTGGATATCACGAAACTTGGACTGGTGGAGCTGACAAGAAAGAAGGTTCACAAATCTCTTAAACAAATTTTAGAAAAAACACTTGACGAATAGATGGCTCTATGCTAATATACTGGAGTATGCCGCACAGTGAGGTATAAGTTTGCGACTTTTCGCAACACCGTAACTGGCGAGTAATGATAAATAGGAGGTGCCATATGTACGCAATTATAGCAACAGGTGGTAAGCAGTACAAAGTATCTGAAGGCGATATCATTACCATTGAAAAGCTTGGCGTTGAAGCTGGTGAGAAGGTTACTTTTGATCAGGTTTTAGTTGTAGGCGGAGATGATCTCAAGGTTGGAGATCCAACAGTTGCAGGTGCAACAGTTGAGGCTTCTGTAGTTAAAGAAGGCAGAGCTAAAAAGGTTATCGTTTACAAGTACAAGAGAAAAACCGGATATCACAAAAAGAACGGTCACAGACAGGCTTTCACACAGGTTAAGATTGAAAAAATTAACGGATAATGATAGCTATAACCGTTTATCAGAATTCAAAAGGACATAAGATAGGCTTTAAGTCAAAGGGACATGCAGGTTTTGCAGATTCCGGTTATGATATAATCTGTGCCGGGGTTTCAGCGCTGGTGATTAACTTCATCAATTCCGCTGAAGAGCTGTGTCATGCTAAGTACAGTCTTGATACAGACGAAGAGACAGGTATGATTGACTACAGACTTGACAAGCCTGCGACAGGTGATGTTGCACTGCTTATGGATTCCATGATTCTGGGACTAAAAGGAATACAAAGAGACTATGGGAATGAGTACATCATTCTAGACTTCAAGGAGGTGTAAGACATGTTGAATATGAACCTTCAGTTTTTTGCTCATAAAAAGGGAGTTGGTTCTACAAAGAACGGACGTGACTCTGAGTCTAAGAGATTAGGCGCTAAGAGAGCAGACGGACAATTCGTAAAAGCTGGTAATATTCTTTACAGACAGCGTGGTACAAAGATTCACCCTGGTACAAACGTTGGTATCGGTGGAGATGATACATTATATGCTAAGGTTGATGGCGTATTAAGATTTGAGAGAGTTGGAAGAGATAAGAAACAGGCTTCCGTATATCCAGTAGTTAACGAATAAGATTTAAACCCCGACTTTTATTAGCCGGGGTTTTTATGTTATCAATTTGTTATAAAGTATACTGAGTGTTTTATGCAGACATTCAGCATGAGGTGGAAAATTATGTTTGCAGATCGTGCAAAAATTATCATAAAATCAGGAAAAGGCGGAGATGGTCATGTATCATTCCGCCGTGAAAAATACGTGCCGAACGGTGGTCCGGACGGCGGTGACGGAGGAAAGGGCGGAGACGTTATATTCCTCGTGGATAAGGGAATCAACACCCTGACAGATTATCGTCACAGAAGAAAGTTTGCAGCAGAGCCCGGACAGGAGGGTGGCAAAAAGAACTGCCACGGAAAGAATGGTGAGGATCTTATACTTAAGGTGCCGGAGGGTACACTCATAAAGGATGCAGCAAGCGGAAAGGTCATAGCAGATATGTCCGGTGACAATACAAGGCAGGTGATCCTGCGCGGAGGAAAGGGTGGTCAGGGCAACCAGCACTATGCCACATCGACCATGCAGGCTCCTAAATATGCACAGCCGGGACAGGATGCAATAGAAATCGAGGTACAGCTTGAGCTTAAGGTAATAGCGGATGTAGGGCTTGTAGGCTTTCCAAACGTAGGAAAATCAACACTTCTGTCACGAGTTACCAATGCACAGCCAAAGATTGCCAACTATCATTTCACCACATTACAGCCAAATCTTGGTGTGGTTGATATGGATGAGGGCTTTGGCTTCGTAATCGCTGATATCCCGGGACTTATCGAGGGAGCATCAGAGGGAATCGGACTCGGTCATGAGTTTTTGCGTCATATAGAGCGTACCAAGGTCATGATACACATGGTTGATGCTGCCGGTACTGAAGGCCGTGATCCGGTTGCTGACATCAAGGCGATAAACAAGGAGCTTGAAGCATACAATCCACAGCTTCTCAAAAAGCCACAGGTCATTGCAGCCAACAAAATAGATGCCATAGCAGGAGACGAGAATGAGGTGATTTCAGCCTTAAGAGCCGAATTTGAGCCACAGGGCATAAAGGTATTCCCGATATCCGCAGTAAGCGGTAAGGGTCTTAAGGAGCTTTTGTATGAGGTGAAGAACCTGCTTGCAAATTGTCCTAAAGAGGTTACTGTATATGAGCCGGAAATTGATCCTGCACTTTCATTCTTTAAGGATGAGCCGTACGCGGTTGAGGTGGCAGCCGATGGTGCATATGAGATATCAGGACCAAAGATTGAGAAAATGCTCGGATACACAAATATGGACTCGGAGAAGGGCTTTGCCTTCTTCCAGAGATTTTTGCGTGAGCAGGGTATCATCAAGGAACTTGAAAATATGGGCATCGAGGATGGAGATACTGTCCGCATGTATGATTTCGAGTTTGATTATTACAAGTAAGGAGAAGAGTATATATGAATTTATCAAGTAAACAGCGTGCATATTTAAGCAGCCTTGCAAGCACAATTAACCCTATTTTCAATATTGGAAAGGCATCGCTTACTCCGGAAATCATCGAGGCTCTTGATGCAGCACTTGAAAAGAGGGAGCTGATCAAGGTTGCAGTTCTTAAAAACTGCATCGATGATCCAAGAGAGATTGCAAGTGTAATCGGTGAAAGAACACACTCTGCAGTGGTTAAGGTAATAGGCAAAAAAATGATTTTTTACCGTCCTGCGAAGAAAAATCCAAAGATTAAGCTTCCGGAATAAGCCATGAAAACAGGGATTTTTGGCGGGGCATTTGACCCGATACACAAAGGTCATATATACATGGCACAAAAGGCGATGGAAGAGTATGCTCTTGACAGGATTCTGCTTGTTCCGTCAGGTCACTCGCCGAACAAAACTGAGAATGCAATGACAGCATTTAACCACCGTTATAATATGTGTAAGCTGGCAGCAGAAGCAGTGCCCGGTATTGAGGTGTCTGATATTGAGATAAAGGATGAGTCCACCAGTTATACGTATATGACACTTCAAAAGCTAAAGGCACTTTATCCTGAGGACGAGCTGTATTTCATCATGGGTGGTGATTCGCTCGACTATTTTGAAACATGGATGAGACCGGAGGTCATAGCTCAAACAGCAATTATTCTTGTTATGGTGAGAGAAAATTTTCCAAGGCTGCAGATGGAGGAAAAGATTGCTCATATCAAAAATCTGTTTCCTGCTGATATAAGACTTTTGAGCTGTGACAGGATGGATGTGTCGTCTACGCAGGTAAGAGGACTTTTAAAAGCAGAGTCAAAGGTTGCAGAGCACAGGAGCCTTGCGAGCACAGATATGTTTCTGGATGCCGCAGTTATGTCATATATAAAGGCTAATAATTTATACAGGTGATAGAGTATGGAAGTAAAAGAAATTAAGAAAAAGCTAAAAAAGAGCCTTGATAAACAAAGGTATCAGCATACACTCGGAGTGATGTATACAGCCGGCTGTCTTGCCATGGCAAACGGCTATTCAATAGAAAAGGCAATGCTTGCAGGCCTGCTTCATGACTGTGCCAAGTGTCTTTCGACTGACAAGAAAATCGGACTCTGTGTAAAGAAAAATATAGACATAACAGAGGTGGAGATGTCAAATCCGGGACTGTTACACGCAAAGGCAGGCATGGTGCTGGCTGAGGAAGAGTATGGTGTTAAGGATACAGATATATTGCATGCCATAAGAGTGCATACTACAGGTGAAGCAGACATGGGGCTTCTTGATAAAATACTCTTTGTGGCAGATTATATTGAGCCAAACAGATGTGAAGCACCGAGGCTTGAAGAGATAAGAAAGCTTGCTTTTTCAGACCTTGATAGGACGGTTGCAGAGATACTGTATGATACAATCAATTTCCTTAATACAAAGAGTGGGGCAATAGATCCGGCTACCCAGATTACTTACAATTATTATGCTAAATATAGAGACAACAGGGAGGAATAACTGCTATGCAGACAATTGATTTAGTTAAAAAGATAGTGGAAGCACTTGAAGACAAAAAGGCAGAGGATATCACAGTTCTTGACATAGGAGGGGTTTCTTCTATAGCAGACTACTTTATCATCGCAAACGGAAACAATGCAAATCAGCTCACAGCAATGGAAGATGCCGTGGATGAGGCTATGTATACAAACGGAGTGCATCAGAAGCAGGTAGAGGGAACAAGCAACTCTACATGGATTCTCATGGACTACCAGGATATTATTGTGCATCTGTTTTCAAAGGAAGACAGGCAGTTTTATGATCTCGACAGAATCTGGAGAGATGGAAAAGTGGTGGATGTACACTCGCTGTAGCAATAATTCTATGATTAAAGAATTATAAATAGAAACAGGTAATTTAAAATATCGCACCCATATGCTGTGCTTTTCAGCTTAGCATATGGATGCGATATTTTGCAATATTAGAAGAAACGAAATACTCCAAATACCTTGCCAAGTATTTCGCATTCAGGAACTATGATTGGATCCATTGTGTCGTTCTCCGGCTGGAGGCGGATGTGACCATTCTCTTTGTAGAAGGTCTTTACGGTAGCGGAATCATCTATAAGTGCTACAACCATGTCTCCGTTTGAAGCATCACTCTGCTGCTCGACGAGGATATTATCACCGTCGAAGATACCGGCATTAATCATGCTCTCGCCCTTGACTTTAAGCATAAATGACTGCTTATTTGGCATATACTCTGCAGGGACAGGGAAGTAGGTTTCGATATTTTCAACTGCAAGTATCGGCTCACCTGCGGCTACACGGCCGACCAGAGGAACATTAACCATCTCACGGCGCTGTAAACCAAAGCTGTCATCTATAATCTCTATAGCCCTGTTTTTGGCAGGATCCCTTCTGATGTAGCCTTTTCGCTCCAGTGTCTCGAGATGTGCATGGACGCTTGATGTGGACTTTAAATGTACACCCTCGCAGATATCGCGCACTGATGGCGGATAGCCTCTGTTTAAAATCTCACTCTTGATAAACTCCAGTATCTCTTTCTGCTTGTCTGAAATCTTTTCTAATGCCATAGGTAAATCCTCCGTCTGATTAATTAAATAATATAATGATATGAGAGGTAAAAGGTATTTTGCATCTCATGTATGATTATAAAATAAAAAATGTATTTTAAAAAAGTATATCATAAAACCTATGCAAACGCAAACATATATTCCGAAATTTTGTTCGTTTTTCTATTGACAAACGATTGTTCGAGATGTATTATGTAATCACGATAACAACAAACACATGTTCGGAAATACAAGAGGTGGTTTTATGAGAGAAAAATTTTTATCAGGTAGAAGAAAAATGCTTGGATGGACTGCTGTTACATTTATAGCAGCTGTCATTATATTGTGTGGCACTATTCATATTTTTGCCAGCTCTACTGCCAGCAGGCCTTATAACAAGTATTATACCAGCGTCAGGGTTGAGGAGGGTGACACTGTCTGGAGCATTGCCGATAGATATATTGCTGATAGTCAGGTGAGCAAAAGAGATTATGTAGATGAGGTCTGCAGGCTCAATAGCCTTACCGATGGCAATGTACGTAGTGGTGATTATATAGTTGTTGCATATTATTCTCAGGACATAAAGTGATGCAATCTTGCTAAAATTTCCTGTTTCTTATATAATATAGGTCAGATGCAGCGAATCAGACTATATCATTATTGTATTCGCTTTTGTTGAACAGGAGATTAGATATTCATGTTAAAACTTTTTTTTGTTATATTTGCAAATTTTCACAGAGCACCATATATTGTTCCTAAAATGAGATACATGGCTGACCATCCGCAGAAGTATTCGGAAACTGAGAGATATGATATGATGCGGCACTGCATTGATTTGATGAACAAATCGGGAAAGATTACAACAGAAGCATATGGTCTTGAGAATCTTCCTGAAGCAGGTGGCTATATCATGTATCCCAACCATCAGGGGAAGTATGATTTATTAGGAATTATTACTACACATGACAGGGTACTGTCGTTTGTTATGGATAAGCAGAAGTCTCATACAATGCTTGTCAGGGAATTTGTGGATCTGGTTCAGGCAAAGCGTTTAGAGAAAGACAATCCAAGGCAGGGGCTTACTATAATCAATGAGGTAGCTAAGGATGTGAAAAACGGCAAGAGATATGTTCTGTTTCCGGAGGGAGGCTATAAGTTCAATAATAAGAATAAAGTGCAGGATTTTAAAGCAGGAAGCTTTAAGATTGCATTGAAATCACATGTTCCTATTATTCCAATAGCTCTTATAGATTCATATAAGGTGTTCAACAGCTTTCATTTCGGCCCTGTTACAACGCAGGTTCACTATTTAAAGCCCATTGAGTATGATGAGTACAAGGACATGAAGACGAAGGATATAGCTGCACTGGTCAAGGAGCGTATAGAGGAGAAAATCAAAGAAATACTTGGTTAGAGTCAACTTTGATTATTATATAGTATTATTATGAAAGACAAAGCTTATTACGAAGATGTAAATATAAAAAATGAATTAAAGCTCAGAGATATGATACAGAAGCTTCCGAAGTTCTGTATGGATTTTTTTATCGGAATAGATGCGGATAAGTCCTCAAGAACCAAGATTGCGTATGCATATGATCTACAGACTTTTTTCGAGTACATGAAGAGTGCCAATCCATCACTTAAGAAATATGATATAAGGGACTATCCTATATCTTTACTGGATAAAATCAGCCCTTCCGATATTGAGGAATACCTGTTTTATCTCAAGTATTATGAGAAGGATGGTGTCACACATACCAATGATGAGAAAGGAATTAAGCGAAAGCTTGCTTCACTGCGCACATTTTATAATTTTTATTTCAGGAAAGAGTATATAGACACTAATCCTGCGAGCAAGGTGACTCTTCCAAAAATACATGAGAAAAATATCATTCGTCTTGATGCTGATGAGGTCGCACAGCTTCTAGATGAGGTTGAGTCCGGAGATAGTCTGTCAAAGAATCAGCAGCGTTTCCATGAGAAAACAAAGGTACGTGACCTGGCACTTATGACATTGCTCCTCGGAACCGGCATCCGTGTATCAGAGTGTGTGGGACTCGATATGGATGATGTGGATTTCAAGAACAACGGAATCAAGGTGCACCGAAAGGGTGGTGCCGATGTGATTGTTTATTTTGGTGATGAGGTACGTGATGCACTTCTTTCGTACTGGCAGGAAAGAAGCATCATTACACCTGCTGAGGGGCATGCTAATGCACTTTTTCTTTCTTTACAAAGAAAGCGTATATCTGTACGTTCAGTTGAGAATCTGGTAAAAAAGTATTCGAGACTCGTAACAACCATTAAGAATATTACTCCTCATAAGCTTCGTAGTACGTATGGTACCACACTTTATCAGGAAACAGGTGATATCTATCTTGTGGCAGATGTTCTGGGACACAAGGATGTAAATACCACACGTAAGCATTATGCCGCCCAGGAGGACAGCAGGCGTCGTGCGGCAGCCAGGGTAGTACATCTGAGGGAGGATTGATTATATGTCTGACAATATAATCACAATTACAGATTTTATGGCCCCCAATCTGGATGTGTATGCCAGATTGACTGAAAACCAACTTTTAAACAGAGCCAATCCCAAAGAGGGGATGTTTATTGCTGAAAGTCCCAAGGTGATAGAGAGGGCGCTTGATGCAGGATGTGAACCGGTTTCTCTTCTGATGGAGACAAGGCATGTAAATGGTGAGGCAAGAGGCATTATTGAAAGATGTCAGAATATACCTGTATATACTGCGGAGTTTGATTTGCTCACAAAGCTGACAGGCTTTGCTTTGACCAGAGGCACACTCTGTGCTATGTACAGGCCGAAGCCAAGGTCCGTCGAAGAGGTGTGCAGGGACGCAAGAAGAGTTGCGGTGCTTGAGGATGTGGTAAATCCAACCAATGTCGGAGCTATATTCAGGTCAGCGGCAGCACTGCATATGGATGCGGTGCTGCTCACTCCTGCCTGCAGCAATCCTTTGTACAGGCGTGCAATCAGGGTTAGTATGGGAACTGTGTTTCAGGTGCCATGGGCATATTTTCCCAAGTACAATGTCGGCAGTGACAATACTTTTTCAGATGCTCCATTGCATGATAAGTGTGATAGCAGTGACCAAAATTGCAACGACCGAAATAGCAGTGTTTATAAATACAATATTGATGTGCTCCATAAGCTTGGATTTAAGACCTGTGCTATGGCGCTGACTGATGATTCCGTGAGTATAGATGACCCTGTGCTTCACTCAGAGGAAAGACTTGCAATAGTGCTTGGTACTGAGGGAGATGGTCTTCATGAGCAGACTATAGACTCCTGTGACTACACTGTAAAGATACCAATGTCACATGGCGTCGATTCTCTAAATGTGGCTGCTGCCAGTGCAGTGGCATTTTGGGAGCTGGCTAAATAGGCTGATGAGAGTGCTTTATATTGTAAATTTTGACATTTTCGTCAGCACTGTTTCTAACTTCAGTTCCTTCGCATACGCATCCGAGTGGTAAATCCGCATAGTTTGTGCCATCGCAGAAGGCACTTTGACGGCTGCAGTCGGTTTTATCGTCTGATATGCCACTGATGTTGAGCGGATTGGTATTATATATCCTTGTATTATTCATGTATAGTCCTCCTTATTACTGAATTGTTACTGTTATTTTTATTTAAATTCTAAGTATGAGGTTAGGATGTGCTATGGAAAGTTGTTTTATGTATTTTAAGTCTAATTTCAGACAGAATCATTATTAAACAAAAAATACTGTAATCATAAATATAATTTTCACCTTTGTACATAATAATGCTGACAGGAGGTGTCTATTAAATGATTCTAACAGAAAAAGAAACAACCGCTATTGAGGACTTAAAAACACAGGAACAGGCATGCATAGAGAAGTATACCAAATACAGCAATCAGGCAAAGGATCCGGTGCTTAAGGAGCTATTTGAAGAAATCGCAAGAGATGAGCAAAAGCATTTTGAATCTTTGGATCAGGTGCTTAAGGGAAAGGTTCCGTCAGTTGACTGCAATGATTCAAAGGGGAAGAATTATAGCCCTGCCGCAACATACGATTCGCTTGGCAATTCTGAGGACAAGAAGGCTGACTGTTATCTGGCTACAGACTGTATAGGAACAGAAAAGCTGGTATCCGGCGAGTACAATTCCGATGTATTTGTATTTGGAAATTCGGATATCAGAAAGCTATTGGCTGATATACAGATAGAAGAGCAGAATCACGCTGAGATGCTATGGAAGTACAAGACGGCAAATGGTATGGCATAGATAAAATATAAAACCATAAAATTTAGTACAAAGTGTAAAACAGGACTGCCTGAATATCGACAGTCCTGTTTTTTAGATTTAGTTGCCTGTTGGAATAAAAGGTCTGATGGCACCGGCAAGCTGTGAAACCGGCATACTCTGAAGCCATACACGGCCAGGTCCTGTGACAACGGTGTTGAATAATCCCTCACCACCGAATACGGCATTTTTGATACCAGGGACAGTCTGAATCTCGAGCTGGCAGCTTCCTGTCATGGCTGCTAAATAACCGGTATCAATCACCAGCTGCTGGCCTGGTGCAAGCTCATATTCCTTTATATAGCCGTCAAACTCTAAAAATACTAATCCGTTTCCGGACAGGCGCTGCATGATAAAGCCCTCACCGCCGAAGAAACCGGCTCCTATTCTTTTCTGGAAAAACACGGACAGCTCAACACCGGAGGTTGAAGCAAGAAATGCAGATTTCTGAGCAATTATTTCCTGCCCCGGAGCAATCTGGAATGGTCTGATGCATCCTGGAAAGCATGATGCAAATGCAATCATTCCAGGACCACCCATAGAGGTGTAGCGATTTTGGAACATGCTTTCACCTGAAAAAGCGCGGCCAAACATTTTGCCGATGCCTCCATTTGATGTGGTCTCCATCTTCATGTTTGGAGTCATCCATGACATGGCACCTTTTTCGGTAATCATAGTCTCGTTTGCCTCAAGGTTGCAGATTACAACCGGTAATGGCTCTCCCTCAATATTGTAGTTCATAAATATCCTCCTTTACTCAAAAAAATGGTTTGTAAAAATTTTATATTTATAATTCTAACACAGTAATATGTCACTTGACAATATAATTCATAAATGTACACGAAAGCTTATAAATGAATACAAATTGCCTAATAAATACATTTTAGGGATTGCGGTGTTCATATGATTTTGACTGAAACTATGTGGGCAAAGTCACAGACAGACTTGTTTATTTTATAAATATGGTTTAAAATAATATGAATATTGTTGGATAAAAATGGTAGTAAAACTATATGTCATATAAATTGTAACAAAATAATTATATCCAATTTATAACATGTAAATAACATATTTAAGGAGACAACATAATAATGAGATTTGTAATACAGCGTGTAAACCGTGCAAAGTGCACTATAGATGGAAATATAACCGGCAGCATAGAAAAGGGACTGTGCGTTTTGATAGGCATAGCAGAGACAGACACTAAAGAGATTGCTGATAAAATGATCAAAAAGCTTATAAACATGAGAATTTTTGCCGATGAGAATGACAAGACAAATCTTTCGATAAATGATGTAGACGGAAAGCTTTTGCTCATATCGCAGTTTACGCTTTATGCAAATTGTAAGAAAGGCAATCGTCCTTCATTTGTGGAGGCAGGAAGTCCTGATATGGCAAACGAGCTTTATGAATACTGCATCAGCGAGTGTGATAAGGCAGTTCCCGGAGTACAAAGAGGGGTGTTTGGAGCCGACATGAAGATAGAGCTTGAGAATGACGGGCCATTTACGATTGTACTGGATTCGGACAAGCTGTAAAAGCTATAACTATGAAAGGATTGTTTATGGAAAAATCATTATTATCTCGATGAAACCGGATATTGAGACCATATTTATGAACGCAAGTAAAACAATGATGGAGAATCTCGGATGTATGAGAAAAAGCGCTCTATGAAGCATCGGAAGGCTTAGAGCATTTTACCCAATCATCAATATTGCCGTTTTGAATAGCAGAAAACAGTCTCTTCTTGACACCCGGATTTTCCAAATTGAGCTGTCTGACAAGCTGCTTTACATATTCCCGTCTAGTGTGGCCGTCGTAAGGGCATGGATTCTTGCACACCGGCAGATTATATTTATTTTTAAAGCCCTTCACATCTGACTCGCCGACATACATAAGCGGACGGATGATGGCAAGCCCACTGCCGTCCAGCTGTGTAACAGGCGCGAAAGAATAAAACTGTCCCTCATATAGCAGGGAAAGCAACATAGTCTCTATAATATCATCCATATGGTGTGCATATGCGATTTTGTTGCAGCCGACAGACAGCGCAAAATCATTCAAAGCTCCCTTTCTAAGCTTTGCGCACCATGAGCAGGGACTAGCCTGATTCTTAGATTTCTCAAGAGATATTCTTCCAATATCAGTTTTCACCACATAAAACTCCACAGAGAGCTCATCGCACAGCGCCTTCACTGGAGCCAAATCAAAATCATCATATCCCAGATCAACCGCTATCGCTACAAGCTCAAAGGGCACAGGATAAAAGCTTCTGATGCCGGAAAGAGCATAGAGCAGTGTGAGAGAATCCTTTCCGCCTGAGACACCGATGGCGATTTTGTCATTTTCAGTTATCATATTGTAGTCGTCAAGGGCCTGACGAACCTTGCTGTATAATTTTTGTAATTTCATGGTAGGTATTATACTATAAATCTGTGAAAAAACAAGGCTTCGAACAGTTACCATTCAGTGGTCGTATGGAAAAAGGCAAAGGATTCCGTCACGATTCCTATTCGATAATAATTGACGAACGTGTCCGTTGCCCATCGTTCGATAATGTGTTATACTTGTGCCATACAATGTAGACATAAGGAGAAGTGTTGAAATGAACAAAGGCAAAATTCGTACAAGGAGACTCACAATCCGCGCGAAGATACTGATTCCGTCAATCATAATCGTTGTACTCGTCTGTGGTTTGATGGGATACAATTCCTACTCGCGTTTTGAGAAAAGCATGGTGAGGATGGGCGTTGAGGAAGCAGACATGGCGGCAACGATCGTTGTGGATTCGCTGGATGCCAATCTGGTATCCGAAGTGACGGTAGGATCGGAAGGTACGCAGGTCTATCAGAATCTGCAAGGAGATCTTAGAAAAAAGCAAAAAGCATGCGGAATCGCCTTTTTATACACATTGTATACGGACGGAAAGAAAGTGTATTATGGTGTGGATTCGGACGAGGATGCGGCAAAAGTCGGTGATGAATTTGCGGATTCATACGCGGAACTGGAGCCGGTGTTCGGTGGAAAGGAATACATTCAGGATTACATCGACCATACAGAAGACGGAGATCTGATTACGGTATACAAGCCTATTGAGGACAATGCAGGCAAGGTTGTTGCAATACTTGGATGCGATTATGATGCGTCATCGATTGCAGCAGAATTACAGAAGGCAGTTGTCCAGACGTTACAGATCGGAGGCATCTGTCTGATTCTGGCAATCCTGATTCTGACGATTATCGTTAGCAGGATTACAAAGGGACTGATGCAGGTAAATGCGAAGATTTATGATCTGGTACATAATGAGGGTGACCTGACACAGAAACTGGATGTCAGAAGCGGGGATGAGCTGGAACTGATTGCGGGCAATGTGAATGAGTTGTTAGCGTATATCCGCAAGATTATGATCGGAATTTCGTCCGGATCCATGCGGCTTATGTCTTCTTCCCGCAAAATGGTGGATCATCTGAGCTCTGCGGATGAAAGCATTACCGATGTGTCGGCAACGATGCAGGAGATGAGTGCGGCGATGGAGGAAACGACTTCTTCACTCAATCAGATCACGGAGGCAATTGACGAAATCTATTCATCGGTAGAGCGTATTGCAGGCAATGCGGATGCCGGAAAAGTCTCTTCTCAGGAGATGGAGAGCCGTGCTTCCGGGGCGAATGATGCAGCAGCGGAGGGGCAGAAGAAAGCAAACATTGAGACCGAGAAGATGGCGGCTTCTTTAAATGAGAAGATTGCAAAGTCCAAATCGGTGGAACAGATCGAGATTCTGACTTCCAACATTATCGAGATTACGGAACAGACCAATCTTCTTGCGCTGAATGCAAGTATTGAAGCGGCACGCGCAGGGGAAGCAGGACGCGGCTTTGCGGTGGTTGCGGATGAGATCGGAAAGCTGGCAGGTAATTCTGCGGATGCCGCAGCAAAAATCCGCCAGGTGAGTGCAGAGGTCATTCAGGCAGTGGATGAACTGGCAGAGGGATCGCAGCAGATGATTGAATTTGTCTGCAATTCCACAGAGGAAGGCTTCGGAGGTCTTGTTGCAACGAGCGAAAATTATGCGACCGATGCGAATGCAATGCGTGCAATGATGGAGCAGTTCGCGCAGACTGCGGAAGAACTTCGCAGCACGATGGATGGCATCCGTGAATCCATCTCTGCGGTCAACATTGCCGTGGAAGAGAGTGCCAAGGGCATTGCGGGAGTTTCCGAGTCTTCCGTACAGCTTACCGGTAACGTCAATGATATCCAAAGCGAGGCTTCCGACAACAATGGCATCGCAGAGGATCTGGCAACGGAAGTCGGCAAATTCAAGCTTGAGTAGAGCTTATATAAAGATGGGGAACTAAACCAATTCCCGAATAGAAAAATCGCTCAGACCGTGAGGTTGAGCGATTTTTTGTTTAAGGATTATAGATGTTTTTATAAATAAAATATGGTTACGAGAGAGGACTTCTGGCTAGGGACTGAACAGTAACTTCGAACAAAAATTCGTGTTGCGAGGGCAGACTTTGGGACTCGTAATGTGATAAGCTAGAGCCATCATAAGAAATAAGCAAAAAAAAGACCTATTGTTACTTCTTTAAGCAAAATATTTGACATCGCCATAGGAAAATAGTATATTTGAATTACAAGTAATTTCTACTTATTTCAGTTGGTAGATTAAAGATATCAGGTATTAAAGAAGTAACGTTAAAAAACGTTATTTTTTTACAAGGACGCTAGTTACACATTACATATCTTTATAAAAAAGGAGAGAAATATGAATAACGGAACAAATAACTTTCAGAATTTTATCGGAATTTCTTCTTTGCAGAAGACTCTTAGGAATGCTCTCATTCCAACCGAAACAACACAGCAATTTATTGTTAAAAACGGAATAATTAAAGAAGATGAGCTAAGAGGAGAAAATCGTCAGATACTTAAAGATATCATGGATGATTATTACAGAGGTTTCATTTCAGAAACTTTATCGTCAATTGATGATATTGACTGGACTTCTTTATTTGAGAAAATGGAAATTCAGTTAAAAAATGGAGATAATAAAGACACTCTTATAAAAGAACAGGCTGAAAAACGTAAGGCAATCTATAAAAAATTTGCAGATGATGATAGATTTAAAAATATGTTCAGTGCAAAATTAATCTCAGATATTCTTCCTGAATTTGTTATTCATAACAATAATTATTCTGCATCAGAAAAGGAAGAAAAAACACAGGTAATTAAATTATTTTCCAGATTTGCAACATCATTCAAGGACTATTTTAAAAACAGGGCTAATTGTTTTTCGGCTGATGATATATCTTCATCTTCTTGTCATAGAATAGTTAATGATAATGCAGAGATATTTTTTAGTAATGCATTGGTGTATAGGAGAATTGTAAAAAATCTTTCAAATGATGATATAAATAAAATATCCGGAGATATGAAGGATTCATTAAAGGAAATGTCTCTGGAGAAAATTTATTCTTATGAAAAATATGGGGAATTTATTACACAGGAAGGTATATCTTTTTATAATGATATATGCGGTAAAGTAAATTCATTTATGAATTTATATTGCCAGAAAAATAAAGAAAACAAAAATCTCTATAAGCTGCGAAAGCTTCATAAACAGATACTGTGCATAGCAGATACTTCTTATGAGGTGCCGTATAAATTTGAATCAGATGAAGAGGTTTATCAATCAGTGAATGGATTTTTGGACAATATTAGTTCGAAACATATCGTTGAAAGATTGCGTAAGATTGGAGACAACTATAACGGCTACAATCTTGATAAGATTTATATTGTTAGTAAATTCTATGAATTAGTTTCACAAAAGACATATAGAGATTGGGAAACAATAAATACTGCATTAGAAATTCATTACAATAATATATTACCCGGAAATGGTAAATCTAAAGCTGACAAGGTAAAAAAAGCGGTAAAGAATGATCTGCAAAAAAGCATTACTGAAATCAATGAGCTTGTTAGCAATTATAAATTATGTCCGGATGATAATATTAAAGCAGAGACATATATACATGAAATATCACATATTTTGAATAATTTTGAAGCACAGGAGCTTAAGTATAATCCTGAAATTCATCTGGTGGAAAGTGAATTGAAAGCATCTGAATTAAAAAATGTTCTCGATGTAATAATGAATGCTTTTCATTGGTGTTCGGTTTTCATGACAGAGGAGCTGGTAGATAAAGATAATAATTTTTATGCGGAGTTAGAAGAGATATATGACGAAATATATCCGGTAATTTCATTGTATAATCTTGTGCGTAATTATGTAACGCAGAAGCCATATAGTACAAAAAAAATTAAATTGAATTTTGGTATTCCTACACTAGCGGATGGATGGAGTAAAAGTAAAGAATATAGTAATAATGCAATTATTCTCATGCGTGATAATTTGTACTATTTAGGAATATTTAATGCAAAAAATAAGCCTGACAAAAAGATAATTGAAGGTAATACATCAGAAAATAAAGGGGATTATAAGAAGATGATTTATAATCTTCTGCCAGGACCCAATAAAATGATCCCCTGGGTATTCCTCTCTTCAAAAAAGGGAGTGGAAACATATAAGCCGTCTGCCTATATATTGGAGGGCTATAAACAAAACAAGCATCTTAAATCCTCTAAGGATTTTGATATAACGTTTTGTCGGGATTTGATTGATTATTTTAAGAACTGTATAGCAATACATCCTGAATGGAAGAATTTTGGCTTTGATTTTTCTGACACCTCCACATATGAAGATATCAGCGGATTTTACAGAGAAGTCGAATTGCAAGGTTATAAAATCGACTGGACATATATCAGCGAAAAGGATATTGATTTGTTGCAGGAAAAAGGACAGTTATATTTATTCCAAATATATAACAAAGATTTTTCCAAGAAAAGTACCGGAAATGATAATCTTCATACTATGTATTTGAAGAATTTGTTTAGTGAAGAGAATTTAAAGGATATTGTACTGAAATTAAACGGTGAGGCGGAAATCTTCTTTAGAAAATCAAGCATAAAGAATCCTATAATTCATAAAAAAGGCTCTATTCTTGTTAATAGAACATATGAAGCAGAGGAAAAAGATCAATTTGGAAATATCCAGATAGTCAGAAAAACCATACCGGAAAATATATATCAGGAGCTTTATAAATATTTCAATGATAAAAGTGATAAAGAACTTTCGGATGAAGCAGCTAAGCTTAAGAATGTAGTAGGTCATCATGAGGCTGCTACAAACATAGTAAAAGATTATAGATATACATATGATAAATATTTTCTTCATATGCCTATTACAATCAATTTTAAAGCCAATAAGACAAGCTTTATTAATGACAGAATATTACAATATATTGCTAAAGAAAAGGATTTGCATGTAATAGGCATTGATCGTGGTGAAAGAAACCTGATATATGTTTCAGTAATTGATACTTGTGGAAATATTGTTGAACAAAAATCGTTTAACATTGTTAATGGATATGATTATCAGATTAAGCTCAAGCAGCAGGAGGGGGCGCGACAAATCGCACGAAAAGAATGGAAAGAAATCGGCAAAATAAAAGAAATTAAAGAAGGCTATTTATCTCTTGTAATTCATGAAATTTCAAAGATGGTTATTAAATATAATGCCATAATTGCAATGGAGGATTTAAGCTACGGATTTAAAAAAGGTCGTTTCAAGGTTGAGCGACAGGTTTACCAGAAGTTTGAGACAATGCTTATCAACAAACTTAACTATCTGGTATTTAAAGATATATCCATAACTGAAAACGGTGGGCTTCTAAAGGGATATCAGCTTACATATATTCCTGAAAAACTTAAAAATGTCGGTCATCAGTGTGGCTGTATATTTTACGTACCTGCTGCCTATACATCAAAAATAGATCCTACAACCGGATTTGTAAATATATTTAAATTTAAAGATTTAACAGTTGATGCGAAGAGAGAATTTATAAAAAAATTTGACAGTATCAGATATGATTCAGAAAAAAATCTGTTTTGTTTTACATTTGATTATAATAACTTTATTACGCAAAATACTGTTATGTCAAAGTCAAGCTGGAGTGTATATACGTACGGAGTTAGGATAAAAAGAAGATTTGTCAATGGCAGGTTCTCAAATGAATCGGATACAATTGATATAACAAAAGATATGGAAAAAACCCTAGAAATGACAGATATAAATTGGAGAGATGGTCATGATCTGAGGCAGGATATTATTGATTATGAAATCGTACAACACATATTTGAGATTTTTAGATTGACTGTACAAATGAGAAACAGTTTAAGTGAATTAGAAGATAGGGATTATGACCGTTTGATATCTCCGGTGCTCAATGAAAATAATATATTTTATGATTCAGCTAAAGCAGGAGATGCGTTACCTAAAGACGCAGATGCTAATGGTGCATATTGTATAGCTCTAAAAGGCTTGTATGAAATCAAACAAATTACAGAGAATTGGAAAGAAGACGGTAAGTTTTCAAGAGATAAACTTAAAATTTCCAATAAGGACTGGTTTGACTTTATTCAAAATAAAAGGTATTTATAATGGATGATTTGATAGTTATTTCAAATTTAAATGATTTCATTTTTTGTCCGGCTTCCATATATTTCCATAAATTATATGGAAGCGAGGACACAATTATGTATCAGTCAAAAGCTCAGCTTGATGGAACCAAGGCACATGAAAAAATAGACAATGGGACATATTCAACACGAAAAAATATACTAATGGCGATAGATGTATATTCAGAAAAATATGGTGTCATTGGAAAAATCGATATGTACGATGAAAATAAGAAATTGCTTGTTGAGCGTAAAAAACATGTAAATAAAATTTATGATGGTTATGTTTTTCAATTATATGCACAGTATTTTGCAATGCTTGAAATGGGTTATACCATAAATTCTCTTGAAATAAGGAGTTTGGATGATAACAAAAAATATAAGATAGCATTGCCAAATCAGGATGATGCCATGTTTAAAAAATTTGAAAATCTCATATCAGAAATACGAACGTTTAATTTGGAAAATTATAATCAGGATAATATAGAAAAATGCAAGCATTGTATTTATGAGGATGCATGTGACAGATCTCTTTATCGAGGAGGAGTAGAATGTTAAATGCAAATGATTTTAAGAAAAAACAGATTTTATTTCTCTTCACAAATCGTGGAGATAAAATTTCATTTTCAAATGATAACACAGTGATTAAAGATAGCTCCGGAAAAATCAAATTTCAAGCTACTTGTTATAGAATTTTCATGATATGTGTTGTTGGAAACGTTTCGATCACAAGTGGGGTGATACAACGAAGTAAAAAATTTGGATTTTCTATTTGCCTTATGAGCACAACCTTTAAAGTTTATGAAATTATAGGGGCACGAATGGAAGGCAATACTCTGTTAAGAAAGCATCAGTATGAATATCAGGATAATTATATTGGTCAAAAAATTGAACAGAATAAAATTTCTAATCAAATGAATGCCTTAAGATGTATTAGAAGTAAATCTGAATATTTAAAAGAAGGAATTGAGTTATTAGATAACATAACAGCAAAGCTAAATGAAGATATGAGCTATCTTGAGGTAATGGGCTTGGAGGGAAATGCTGCTAAAGTATATTTTCCAAGAATGTTTGATAATGTTAAATGGTCCGGTAGAAAACCCAGAATAAAGTCTGATTATATCAATGTCACACTGGATATAGGCTATACAATGCTGTTCAATATGGTTGATGCGATATTACAGGTGTATGGATTTGACACTTACTATGGTGTCTTTCACAGATGTTTTTATATGCGGAAATCGCTTGTTTGTGACATAATGGAACCAATGAGACCGATTATTGATTATGAAATCAGAAAGGCTGCAAATTTGGGGCAATGCAAAATTGACGATTTTGAGCAATTTGATCAGCGGTGGGTTTTAAAATATAAAAAGAACCCGGACTATATTCAATTCCTAATGAATTCTATATTGGAATATAAAGATGACATTTTTCTTTATATTCAGAAATACTATAGATTTTTTATGAAGGATAGGGCGGGAGCGGTTCCGGTTTTTGAGATTCATATGAAATAAGAGGAGAATGTGATATGGTTATAGTAAGCTATGATATTTCAAATGACAAATTACGAACCAGTTTTGCTAAGTATCTGTCAAGATTTGGACATCGAATTCAATATTCAGTATTTGAGATTGACAACAGTAAAAGAATTGTTGATAATATAGTTAACGATTTGACGAACACATTTGAAAAACGATTTTCACAATCAGATAGTGTATATATTTTCAAAATGTCATCAAGCTGTGAAGTTCTAAGATATGGTTATGCCAAAAATGAAGAAAATGATTTTTTCATCATAACGTAATGCAAACCTAGACCTTAATTTTATAATAATCTATATTACTTAACATATATTGTGCAAATGTTATATAAAATAATAAAAATAAAGTTGCTTAGCCCCAAAAAATTGTGCAAATACACAAATTTGGAGTTGAGTAATATAGAATAATTTCTACTGTTGTAGATCGATTGGCTCACCCTTTTTTTGTGAGGTTAAGTAATATAGAATAATTTCTACTGTTGTAGATTCTGCAAAATGTGCAAGTGGTATGTCGTTAAGTAATATAGAATAATTTCTACTGTTGTAGATCATTTATATCATTGTCGAGCATTACGAGTTAAGTAATATAGAATAATTTCTACTGTTGTAGATTCCTCTACTTCTTATAGTTTCCTATAAGGTTAAGTAATATAGAATAATTTCTACTGTTGTAGATAACACAAAGGGTCTTGATGATACAACTGGTTAAGTAATATAGAATAATTTCTACTGTTGTAGATCCAGCCTCCATCTCATTCTGGAAAATCGTTAAGTAATATAGAATAATTTCTACTGTTGTAGATTACGTTAAACAAGTATTTAGTAAATAGTTGAGTAATATAGATTATTTTTTTCAATAAATTTCACTATTTTAGTAACTGAATAATTTACGTGACTGTATATAAAATCAAGACAACAAGCAATATTATGTCAGTGTTTTGTTTTATCAAAAATCAAACTAGACGATTTTGATTTATTAAAGTAATATATAAGAATGTGAAGCAGCTTTTCACAGTTTTTAGATTATCGACACACTGTGTCGACAATCTGGAAGCAGTATACTTATTTCATTGACGAATATTATATGAGATTGCGAAATAAAAGATTTTCAACTCTCTGAGTGGAAATATCATCTAACAACTAATGATTAACAAATATAATATTATCAATTCTAACAGAAAGGATTTATAGAAATGGCAGATTTTAAATATGAAATAGTAGAACACATCGGCATCCTCTCAGAGAGTGCCAAAGGATGGACAAAGGAACTTAACAAGATTTCATGGAATGGTGGAGAACCTAAATATGATATCAGAGACTGGGCACCGGAACACGAGAAAATGGGTAAGGGTGTTACGTTGTCTGAGGATGAGATGTTGAAGCTAAAGGAATTGTTGTAAATATCATTTCAAACGGATATTTGAAAGTGTTTAATGAGATAAAAAATCTGATTTGACAATTATACGATATAGATGCTTAATAATAACATATGCAGTATTTATGCATACTTGCAAACTATGCTTAATTACTGCATAATACTTAAAACGGGGGAACAAATATGTATTATGCATTATATCTACTGAAATTAATCAAAAGGCTGCAATAGGCGCTGACGGTTCGGCTTTTTATGATGCTAGAGAGATTATAAATTTTTGAATTAATGGGAGGACTAAATCATGAGCAAAGTATTAGAAGAAATGAAAACCAGAAGAAGTATTCGCAAATTCAAACCGGACATGATTCCGCAGGACATCCTTGACCGGATAATTGAGGCCGGAACCTTTGCGGCAAACGGCAGAGGTGCACAGAACACCATTATTATTCAGGTGACAAACAAGGAAATAAGGGATGAAATCGCTAAGAGAAATGCCGACATAATGGGAAGTAATACTGATCCATTTTACGGTGCGCCGGTTATTCTTATCGTTCTTGGAAAGAAGGACTGGCCTACACATGTGTATGATGGCAGTCTTGTGGTGGGAAACCTGATGCTTGCAGCACATGATCTGGGTGTAGGAAGCTGCTGGATTCACCGCGCGAAGGAAGAGTTTGAGTCTGACTGGGGCAAGAAGCTTCTCAAATCACTCGGTATTGAAGATGAGTATGAGGGAATCGGACATTGTGCTCTTGGATATGTTGATGGAGATTATCCTGACGTGATTCCGAGAAAAGAGAATCGCGTATTTTACATATAGGAGATAACCACCATGAATTTTTTATTTGTAGCACTGGGCGGCGCCGTAGGTGCAATGGCCAGATATGCCATCAGCCTTATACCTTTAAAAACTGAGTTTCCTTTTTTGACTTTAATCACCAATGTGATCGGTGCAATTCTGATTGGATTTATTGTCGGAATCACAAGTGCAAGGGATGGAGTATCCAAGAATATGGTTTTGTTTTGGAAGACCGGTGTATGCGGTGGCTTTACCACGTTTTCTACATTTTCGCTGGAATCCTATAATCTGTTTGAACATAATCACTGCCTGCTTGGGTGCGGATATGTGTTGTTGAGCTGTTTAGGATGTATACTCGGTGTGATGTGTGGCGAAAAACTTGCTGCAATAATCAAGTGATGAGTATTGTGCGGTTTTGCAAATGTGCGTGGTGTGATTCTGAGTAGTTACAATACAAATTGATGGGGAGATAAGTGTATATGAGTGAAACGGAAAACAATGATCTGACTGCCGGGAAGCAATCTAAGGAACCTAGGAGCAATCAAAAGCTAAAGCTTTTGTATCTTGCCAAAATTCTTTTGAATAATACGGATGCTAACCATGATATTACGCTTGATGAGATTTTAAATAAGCTGCATGCATACGATGTCACGGCCGCGAGAAAAAGTCTGTATGATGATATAGCACAGCTGAATGATTTTGGTATCAAAACCCAAAAGACGCAGTATGGCAGGACTGTCCATTATAAGGTGATAGGCAGGGCATTTGAGCTGGCGGAGCTTAAGCTTTTGGTGGATTCTGTCGCAGCTGCCAAGTTTCATCACTGAGGAGAAATCCAATGAGCTTATTAAGAAGCTGGAGAGTCTTACAAGCAGACAGGAGGCTGCCACGCTGCAACGTCAGGTATATGTTGCCGGAAGAGTGAAAACCATGAATAGCGACATCATGAAAAATGTCGATGCCATACACAATGCAATTGCAAATAATTCAAGCCTTTCATTTCAATATTGCCGGTGGAATACGAAAAAAGAGCTTGAGGTGAAGCATGACGGCGCCAGATATCATGTCAGTCCATGGGGATTGCTGTGGAATGATGGCAATTACTATCTGATTGGATATGACCATGATACACAGGTAAAGGATATTCATCATTACCGTGTAGACAAGATGAAGAATATCCTGATTGAAAATAAAGTCCGTGAGGGCAGGGAGAAGCTTAAAAAACTCGATATTGCTTCTTATGGCAAATCGAAGTTTGGTATGTACAATGGGGAAGAGATTAAGGCTGAGATACTGTGCAAAAACAGCGCTATAGGTGTCCTAATTGACAGGTTTGGAACCGATGTGACAATCTTAAATAAGGATGAAGCTCATTCGCGTGTTTTTGTGAAGGTAGCTGATAACAAGCTTTTTATTCATTGGATTATGGCAATGGGGGATAATTTTAAGATAATAGGCCCGGAGAATCTGGTGAAAGAGGTTCATGATGAGCTTAACAGACTGGCAAAACAATATGAGCTTGCTGACTAAATCTTGAAGAAAGTGCCATATTGGGAAAATAAAATCTTGAAGAGAGGTATACATGAGTATTTTAAACGTAGAGCACCTAAGCCATGGTTTTGGCGACCGTGCTATTTTTGAGGATGTTTCCTTCAGACTGTTGAAGGGCGAGCACATAGGGCTTGTAGGTGCAAACGGTGAGGGAAAATCGACTTTTATGAATATTATCACAGGCAGGCTTATGCCTGATGAGGGCAAAATAGAGTGGGCAAAGAAGGTGCGTGTGGGTTATCTCGACCAGCACATAGCGCTTGAAAAGGGTATGACTATCGGCTCCGTTCTTTCCTCTGCATTTGATTTCCTTTATGATATGGAAAATGAGATGAACGACATATATGCGCGTCTTGGCGATGTGGACGAGGACGAGATGAATAAGCTGATGGAGGAAGCCGGTACTATTCAGGACATGCTTACCATGCATGATTTCTATATGATTGATGCAAAGGTTGAGGAGGTTGCAAGGGCTCTTGGACTTTTAGACCTGGGGCTGGATAAGGATGTTACCGATTTAAGCGGTGGTCAGAGAACCAAAGTGCTGATGGGAAAGCTCCTCTTGGAGAAGCCGGATATTCTGCTTTTGGATGAGCCTACAAACTATCTGGATGTGGAGCATATTGAGTGGCTTAAGCGATATCTTAATGATTATGAGAATGCGTTTATTCTTATTTCTCACGACATACCGTTTCTAAACAGCGTGGTAAATCTCATCTATCACATGGACAACAAGAAGCTCGACAGGTATGTCGGGGATTATGACAAGTTTATGGAAGTCTATGAGATGAAGAAAGCCCAGCTTGAGGCTGCGTACAACAAACAGCAGCAGGAGATTAAAGAGCTGAAGGATTTTGTGGCTAGAAATAAGGCACGTGTTGCTACAAGGAATATGGCGATGTCACGTCAGAAGAAGCTTGACAAGATGGATGTTATTGAGCTGGCTGCCGAAAAGCCAAAGCCGGAGTTTAACTTTAAGACAGCGCGTACTCCGGGGCGATATATTTTCCAGACAAATGGACTGGTCATTGGCTATGATGATCCGCTTTCATCTGCTCTCGACCTTGAGATGGAAAGAGGACAAAAGATTGTTCTTACCGGTGCAAACGGCATCGGAAAGACGACATTGCTTAAGAGTATTCTTGGGCTGATAAAGCCACTTTCAGGAAGTGTTACACTTGGAGATTATCTGGAGATAGGGTACTTTGAGCAGGAGATGGATCAGTCGGTTACAACCACATGTATTGAGGAGATATGGAACGAGTTTCCTGCATTTTCGCAGTACGAGGTGCGAAGCGCGCTTGCCAAGTGTGGCCTGACCACGAAGCATATTGAAAGCCAGGTGCGTGTGTTAAGCGGTGGTGAGCAGGCAAAGGTACGCCTGTGCAAGCTGATAAACAGAGAGACAAATATTCTGCTTCTGGATGAGCCTACCAACCATCTGGATGTGGATGCTAAGGATGAGCTGAAGCGTGCCTTAAAGGAATATAAGGGCAGCATACTGATGGTATGCCACGAGCCGGATTTCTATGATGGGCTTGCGACGGATGTGTGGGATTGTTCAAAGTGGACAACAAGGTTATAAATTATGAGAATGTCATCACACAGTCCCTTGTGATTTCATCAAGCGAAGATACACCGCACATCTTCATGGTGTCTTCAAGTTCTGTACCGATTTTGTCTATGTATGCACGTACACCATCGGCCTTACCGCCGTATACAGCCGTTACAAACGGTCTTGCGATAAGAACTCCGTCTGCACCCAGTGCAAGGGCTTTAAAGACGTCTGTGCCGCTTCTGATGCCACCATCTACAAGAATCTTAATGCCTGAGCCTTCAAGAGCCTTTACGATGCTTTCAAGCACCTCAGCAGTGGCAGGACACTGATCCAGCACACGTCCACCGTGATTTGATACAATAATAGCGCTTGCGCCTGCCTCTTTTGCTTTAAGCGCACCCTTTACAGTCATAATTCCCTTTACAATAAATGGGGTTCCGGCCATCTGTATGATATCGCAAAGCTCTGAAACTGTCTTGCTTCCGGCTGGCGGATCAAGATTTTTGAGGAATGGAAGACCGGCTGCATCGATATCCATAGCTACTGCAAATGCGCCTGATTCATGTACCAGCTTCATTTTCTCACGTATGGTCTCAATGTTCCATGGCTTTACGGTAGGTATTCCTGCACCATCTGCATTTTTGATAGCCTTGGTGGCTGCAACCATGACATTTGGGTCAGTTCCGTCGCCTGTGAAAGCTGCGATACCGTTCTTTGCACAGGCTGACACGAGGATATCGTTGTATGTTACATCATCCAGACAGTCTCCGTAGTGTAGCTGTACCGCACCGACAGGACCTGCAAATACCGGATATTTAAAGGTACGGCCGAAGAGTGAGAGAGAGGTGTCTACAGGCTTATTTTCGGCAATAGTATCCATGTTTACACGGATTTGTTTCCATTTGTCGTAGTTGCGTATGGCTGTGTCTCCGATGCCCTTTGAGCCGGGACCGGGCATCTGGTTTTTGCATGCGCGGCCGTTGCATTCAGGACAGGCCTTGCAGTACTTTCCAAGACGTGGTCTGGCATTTTCGATACATTCTGTATAGTTCATTTTTTTCCTCCGAGTGTAAATCTTTTTAAATTTTATCAATGAGATTATAACACGATAATTTTTTTATGTATACAAAAGATGAAAAGCTCTTGACTTGGAGTGGACTCCAAGTGATATAGTTTCATTGTAACAATCAAAAAGGAGGCGATGTGAGTGACTATCAAGGAAGTGAGTGAGCGTTTTGGTGTGTCTACTGATACACTCAGGTATTATGAACGTATAGGCCTGATTCCACAGATTGCACGGACTGCAGGAGGTATACGCGATTATACCGAATCAGATATCGGCTGGGTGGAGCACACTATATGTATGCGCAATGCCGGAGTTCCGATTGAGGCGCTTATAGAATATATCAGGCTTTTTCAGATTGGAGATGCCACATTTGAAGCAAGGTGTCAGCTTCTCAAGGAGCAATACGAGCAGCTTGATGAGCAGAAAAAACAGATTGAAAACACGATGGAACGCTTACAGTATAAAATTTCTAAATACGAGAATGCGATAAAGACAGGTGAATTGACCTGGGACAAATAGGAGGACAAAATATAATATGTATCTTGAGAAAATTAACGGACCAGAAGATGTAAAGAAAATTAAGATAGATGAACTGCCGGTGCTGGCGCAGGAGATAAGAGATGCTCTTTTGGTAAGAGCAAGTAAGCATGGCGGACATTTTGGGCCGAATTTTGGAATGGTAGAGGCGACAATCGCTTTACATTATGTATTTGAATCACCGAAGGATAAAATTGTTTATGATGTATCGCACCAGAGTTATCCTCATAAGATGCTTACGGGGCGAAAGGAAGCGTATTTGTCTGAACCGCACTATGATGATGTGTCAGGCTATACAAATCCAAACGAGAGCGAGCATGATTTTTTTACAGTCGGACATACATCAACGTCGGTCAGTCTGGCAGCAGGTCTTGCAAAGGCAAGGGACTTAAAGGGTGAAAGCGGCAATGTGATTGCTGTCATCGGAGACGGCTCATTAAGCGGAGGAGAAGCACTTGAGGGACTTGATTTTGCTGCTGAGCTTCAAAGCAATTTTATTATTGTAGTAAATGACAACGATATGTCGATTGCTGAAAATCATGGAGGTCTCTATCAGAATCTTGCTCTGCTTCGAAAGACTGACGGTCAGGCAGAATGCAATCTGTTTAAGGCTATGGGACTTGACTATGTGTATGTGGACAGGGGCAACGATGTTGCAGCTCTTATTAAGGCATTTAAAGAGGTCAAGGACAGCACTAAACCGGTTGTAGTGCATATAAACACACTTAAGGGCAAGGGCTATGCACCAGCAGAAAAATGTAAGGAGCAGTGGCATTACAGCGGTCCATTCGATATAGAAACAGGAAAGCCACTATTTGACAATGTGGAAGAGGATTATTCTTCTGTGACCTGTGAATATCTGCTTGAAAAGATGAAAAATGATTCTTCTGTTGTTGCAATTACTTCCGGTACGCCGACTGTTATGGGCTTTACAGAGGATAAGAGAAAAGAAGCTGGCAGTCAGTTTGTCGATGTAGGTATTGCAGAGGAGACTGCAGTGGCATTGGCATCAGGTATCGCAGTAAATGGTGGTAAACCATTTTATGGTGTATACAGTTCGTTTGTACAGAGAACCTTTGACCAGGTATCACAGGATGTCTGCATCAATAACAGTCCGATTACAATGGTAATATATCAGGGTTCCGTATATGGAATGAATGACGTTACACACTTAGGCTTTCAGGATATTCCGATGCTTTCAAATATTCCAAATCTGGTATATCTGGCACCGACAACAAAGGAAGAGTATCTGGCCATGCTCGACTGGAGTATGGAGCAGACATCTTATCCGGTTGCAATAAAGCTGCCGGGCGGACCGATGATTTCAGATGGCTCAAGGGTGACAAAGGATTTTGGCAGACTCAATAGATATGAGGTGGCTCAGACAGGAGAAAAGATTGCGATTATCGGTCTGGGAACCTTCTTTGAACTGGCAAAGGAGGCTGCGAAGCTTCTTAAAGAAGAAGCCGGAATCAACGCAACTGTAATCAATCCGTATTACATCACCGGATTGGATGAGGCGCTTTTGACTAAGCTTAAGCAAAATCATGATACTGTTATTACTTTAGAGGATGGTATTTTAGATGGCGGCTTTGGTGAAAAAATCGCTCGATTCTATGGTGCAAGCAATATGAAGGTGCTGAATTATGGATTGAAGAAGGAATTTCTTGACAGGTATGACGTGGATGCTGTATTGAAGGAGAATCATCTGACTGCAGAGCAGATTGCGGAGGATGTGTTATCTATTTCATAATAAAATCATAAATTCTAGATATAAAAAGACGATTGATTTTTCAACCGTCTTTTTATAGAAATTTCAAACGTACTGCAAGCGGAGCGGTACTATTTTTTAGCGGTACACATTTATTCGCTAAATCTACGGCATGTTTAGCGAAAACGTTTTTCGACTGGTCTGCAAGTCGAAAATCAGGGAAGTGGTAGTTGATATCGTCCGACATTTATTTTCCCGTCGGAGGACGATTGGTTATCAACTATTTGCTAAATAGAAGGTTTGGCGAATAAATGATGAATTTTTTTCCCGCGGATTAAATTGGTTAAATAGTTTTGGTTTAAGTACCAGTAAGGGGGCTATGTAAAGTAACTAATTTATTCCGCGGTTTTTTTTTATAGGGTGATTCATGTGGATGTTAAAAATTTTGATTTTAATTTACGTCAAGTCATAGTTAATGGCTTGATGGTCAAAGATTTAGAGAATAAGTATGAGCGTACGGATTATTTATATTGCATTGATAATGGGCTTGTATATGATGATGATGCGCATAAATTATTAGGCTATAAATTAGAGACATATAAGACCTTGTATATTTCAGATTTAGAAAACATTTTTGATTTATATTGTGAAAAAGAAGATATTGATTTAGATGATTTAAAATTACATTACAGTCAGGAGATAAAAAAATGATTAAAGTATTTGAGTGTTTAGGCGTACAAACTTTTGAAAAAGAAGGTAAAAAAGGAACTAATATATATTATAGTGAGCCGTTTGATGACTTTGAAAAAAATTGTTCAGGTGTTAAGTGTAACCACTTGTTTACCTACAAGAATATTACAGTTCCTAAACCGGGTGAGAGATTCAAGGCTATATATTCATTAGGCTTTGACTTCAAGAACCAGCGCAATATACCGGTGTTGGAGGAGCTCGACATAGTTCCGTTTAATAAATAGCGTGAATTACCTATTGGTATTTTACATAATAACATGCTGTCGGGCTTCGGTTCGGCAGCTCCCCTAAAAAGGAGATAGAATGAGTGAAGATAGTGTATTTACTACGGAGACAGTTACGGAGACTGTTCAGGATAATCAATCGGCAGATAATCAAGTTAATAGTGATTATATCGCACTTGGGTTAGTTGGTGTGTTTCTTCTTGGTTGTTTGGTAGGTCTTTTTGTTTTTCGTGTTTTTAGCTCGAGGTGGCATACTTGATTAATAATGAGATTTTCAATAATTTTTTTGAGGTTGGCATAATTGGGATTGCAACCGGATTTAGTATTGGCTTTATATCATGGGGCTTTGGCTTCGCGATTTATAGCATCATAAAATGGTTTAAAATGGCCTAGCAACATCAGGCCGGAAAGGAATAGGGTTAATGGATATGGAGAGTATTTCAACTGCCATGAGCACTGCATTTGGCAATGTTCAGACTAATGTTATTTCAATGATTACCACATGTGCGCCTTATGCACTTGGGATTATTGGAACAGTACTTGCCGTAACAATCGGCATCAAGGTATTCAAGAAGCTTACTGCTCAGGCCTAGTAATCGTGTTTACCACTCGGAGAGTGGGCAGAGATGCCCGCTCTCTTATTTTTTTAGAAAAGGGGGTTAAATCCTATGACTAAATTAAAAAAACGTGCTACAGCCTTGTTGTTGGGCTCTGTGACGTTCTTTATGGCATTGGTTATGCCTTATCATACTACTGAAGTATATGCTGTAGATGTGGGCTTTACGTGGGTTGTAAATGAGTATTCTAATCAGATACTTCAGTGGATATTATTATATCTTGGTATTTCTGTTGCTCCTGAAGCTATAAGTGAAGGAAAAGTATTTGACAAAACTGGTGAGTTTGCAATGGATTTTTGTAAAGAATTTTTTGGCGATACTTTCGAGCAATGGTACGTATCTAATGGCATTGGTGACGATGTAGACACGTTTAAAAAGGCTGTTGATGATGTTTTGACTACTGATTGGTCTAGTGTTGGGGATGCTGTGGCTTCTATTCCGTCTGATATACTTGATACTATTTATCAATATTTAAATGTATCTTCTGTTTCCTATGCTTGTAGTGATTTATCTTTTGAAAAAGTGTTAACTAATGATGTTGCTTCTGATGTTGATTTTACTATTTCATATCTTCGAAAAGATCAATCTGGGATTAAAACTAAAACATCTTCTGAATATGGATATAAACCTATTACTATTCGGTCTGATTCTGTTGTTCGTAGTGTTCTAGTTGTTTATTTTTCGAAGTCATATACTATAAGGTGTTCTGCATCTTGTGTATCTGCTAAACCTTATCAATATTTAGATTCTAATGGTGTTTGGCAAAATGCTTTTAAGTCTGATGATGGCTCTTATTATTTCTATGGTGGCAGTGGTGCTGATTTTGCTTTGCCTGATTATTCAACATTAGTCGATATAGCTTCTAATATTCCAGTATTAGTACTTCCATGGGCTGTGTGTAAGGATATTCCTAATATTATGTGCAATCCTTTACTTTTTGCGCTGTATTTGCGTGGTTTTCATGAAATAAAAGATATTCCTGACATAGCTGGTAAAGATTGGGCTTTTGATCAAGTAGGTTGGCCTAATACTTGGGATATTGATAAACCGGATGTGAAGCCGTGGGATGGTGTTGATTCTCTTCCGATTCCCGGAGATGTAGTATTAGGGGATTCAATTCCCGGGGTTATTGATTTTCCGGATGTTATACAGAAAATAATTGACGGCACAATTCCTTGGCCGGATGTTATTGGTGCGATTCGTGATATTGATATTCCTGGTCCTGATCCTGGTCCGGATGAACCGGACAAGAAACCTGATCCTGATCCGGAGCTACCGGAGATTCCGGCTGTTCTTCCTCAGGGTGTTTCGGATAAATTGAAAGATTTAAGCGGTAAATTTCCGTTTTGTATTCCGTTCGATGTGGTTGATTGTTATAAATCTTTTGCAACGAAAGATAATGCAGAAGCTCCTAAATGGGATATTGATTTTACGATTCCTGGAACTAATCATGAATATCACTTTAGCGTTGATTTAGCTATGTTTGAGAAGTATATTCCAATATTCCGTTCAGGTGTATTGATTTTATTTTTCATTGGTCTTTTGCTTGCCACTCGTAAATTAATTGGTTGGCAGATTGATAATTAGTGAGGTGAATGTATATGACAAAAGCATTGTATGTTTTACTTAGTCAATTAGTAATTAATAGTTTAATATTGGTTGTGCTTGCTGTGGCTTGTAATTTTTTGCCGGATAGTCCATTTAAATCTTTTTTAAATGCCAATGCGTTGGCTCCTTTACAACCGTACATGAAATATATTAACTGGTTTCTTCCAGTAGAAGAAATAATATGTATTCTCGAAGTATGGGTTGTATGTATAGCACAATATTTTTTTTGGGAGCTATGCCAAAAAATTTTAAATTCTGTATCTTCCAACAGTTCAACAAGTGGATTAACTTCTGTTGGAAAGTAAGGGGGTATTTTTTTAAATGATTACATTGTATTCAGGCACTCCGGGAGCCGGAAAGTCCTTGCATCTTGCTACACGCTTATATCACTGGATGCAGTTTAAGGATGCGCCGATAATTGGCAATTTTGCAACTAATTTTAGCTCTATCAAAAATCGTAAAGGTTTTTATATTTTTATGGATAATAGTGAACTTACTCCGGATAAGCTTATTAAATTTAGTCAATATTACAGTCAAATTAAGGGTAGAAGAGTAAAAGAGGGTGAAATATTACTTGTCATTGATGAGTGTCAGATACTCTTTAATTCTCGTGATTGGGGGCAGAAGAACCGGGCTCAGTGGTGCGCTTTTTTCACACAACATAGAAAATTGGGTTATGAAGTGGTCTTGGTGGCTCAATTTGACCGGATGTTAGATAGACAGATTAGAAGCCTGATTGAGTATGAGTGGGTTCATCGTAAAGTTTCTAATTTCGGTATTCAGGGTAAATTAATATCTGCATTCTGTGGTGGAAAGCTCTTTGTAGCTGTTAAAGTTTGGTATCCAATGAAGGAAAAAGTTGGCAGTGAATTTTATATGTATCGCAAGAAATATGCGAATATATATGACACATATGCGCTCTTTACTGTCCCTGACTGCTAGTTCATGGGTATTATGCGTGATAGGGGCTCGGGGGTTCCCTGCGCGCGTGACACCCATGAACTTCGGGCTTTACAGTAGGGGCACAGATGATAGGCTTTCTGCTCCTGGTCTGCTGTTTTTTCAAGCGACCAGGCGCAGACAGAATAGCTTCTGTGCGGGTTCATGCTGTCAAGCCCGCAATTTCGTGGGTGTGTCATTTATTTTTTGTGTCTTGTGTAATAGCTTTACAAGGCTATTGTGATTCGTCTGCATCATTTTTTTACTCCCCTTTGAGGGGTTGGGGGTGACTCTAATCTGTCCTTGTTCGGAGTGTTTTCAGACTTTCTCGGTGAAAGTCAACGACGAATTGGTCTGGGAGCTCGGGCAGACCTGCGCTAGCTGCTAGGAATGGTACCATAATAATTTACAACTTAATAATCATGGTGGGAAAAATTCAAAATCCACCTATTCCAATGGGTGGATTTTGTTTCATTTTTGAACACATTAATATATTTTTATAAGGGTGATTTTATGGAATATTATTATTTTAGAGAAGATAAGTTTAATAATATTTATTCCATTGATAATGTTATTATTACTTATTTTTTAACTTGTTCTCTTGATTTTGCTTTAGGTCATTTAAAAAAGATTTCCGATTGTTCAGCAAATTACTGGGAAAAGTTAAACGTGTCTAGGTGTTCACGTTTTTGTTATTACAACAATATAATTCATTTTGACGATGGTATTTATCTCAAATTAGGTAAATATGGGGTATGGCTTGAAGATTCTAAAAAGTTTGAATTACTTCCTCAACTTCAGCTTGAGGTGAATCCTAATAAGCATTTTAAAAAGGAGTCTTTTAAACGAATTTTAGAATTTATTGAAAATTACTGTTCATCAGGTCATTTAGATAAATATGATTATGCTATTGATTTTTTGGGAAAGAGTGTTGATGATATACAAATTTTTTCATCACGTAAGGAAAAGGGATTATATAAGGGCACTAAATACCGAGGTCAGCGTAATAAGAATGGCTACTGTAAAATATACGACAAAGGAAAGGAACAGAAAACAGATGATATTATTACTCGTGTGGAGCATACATGTTGCTCAAATTGTGCTTTGTCTCTTGAAAAGTTATATATTTCTGATTCCGGTAATGCTGCCGATTTGTCTAACATTAGTGCTAGTCGTAGATTATTGGTTAAATCAATTATACGACTTCGGGAAAATGGGATAGAGTATCAGGACTTATTGGATGAGCTTGACAGAGCTACTAAGATGCGTATCATGCCTTATATCAGCAATACAAATTATATTGTTTATGAGTATGATCTAAATATACTTGATGATTTATTAAGTCATATGAGCGTTTTATTTCATTTTGACTATACAGATTCAAACGGCTTAATGATGTTTGATGATACTCTTGAAGATTTGCCTTTTGATTAAATTAATTTCAGGCCGTCTGTCCGTTCTGCTCGGTTATCCCCTCATAGAGTATAATTTAAAATTATCTTATAAAGGGGTAGGAGAGCAGACGTCCAACGGACAGAATACGGCCTTTACTTTCTCAGTGATACAACTTTTATATATTTTTCAAGTGGTGCATGATGATTTGATTCGTCTGCATCATTTTTTTATTTGCTTAAAATTCCTTTTGTACTCAAAATAAAATTATAAAGCCCGGATAAATCTATTCTGTGGTCACGTAGCATTAGGAAAAAAATTACTATTGCAATCACTAATATGTATTTCCATAGTGGCTCTTTTTGTTTTTTCCGGTTGTCCTTCGGTTTGATGTGGTATATTTTACTCATTGGTTCAGCTCCCTTTTTTAGATTGTAATTTGTTAAACTGTAACAATTTTAGCACATGAGCTCATATGTTTAAATTGGTAAATTTTAACAAACATTTATTCGTGGTATTGACAGATTCTAAAAAATGAGTAATATGATAATTGTTTAATCAATTTAATCGTACTGCAAGCGGAGCGGTACTATTTTTTAGCGGTACACATTTATTCGCTAAATCTAAGTTTAACGAATAAATGACCTTGTAAAAGTGCTAAAGTACTACGACAAAAACATATATCTGCTTATTAATTGCATAATACCTGCAATTTCGATACATACAACAATATTATGATTAAAGGGTCAAAAGACAAGAATAAGCCACCGAAACCTCTATTTGCATCAGTTCCGATGGCTTTAAATCCATAGCTTTCTATACAACAATACAATTATTTATTGTGACTTCTCATGCATTCCCTGTATTTAAGTATAAGCTCGATTGAGTCCTCAACTGATATCTGGCTTGTGTTCAGGCACAAATCATAGCTTCTTGCGTCTCCCCATTTTTTACTGGTGTAGTAATTGTAATAGCTTGAGCGCTCTTTATCTTTTTTCTTAATTATGTCTTTAGCCTTGTTCTCCGGGACATTCAGTCTTTCACTTATTCTTTTAATTCTGTCGTCCATGTTGGAACGTATGAAGATATTGAGACAATGCGGCTCGTCTGCTAAAGCATAATCTGCACAGCGGCCTACAATAACACAGGATTCATTTGCCGCAATCTTTTTGATAGCATCAAACTGTGCTAAAAATACCTTGTGATTCAGAGGCATATCAAGAAACGGTGCTGTGGAATAAGAGCCACCTGTGTAGGTGTCCATGACCAGCGAATATAAAAAGCTGTTTGTAGGCTTTTCATCATGCGACTCAAATATTTCCTCGCAAAGTCCTGATTCCTTAGCTGCCTTCTGTAAGAGCTCTTTATCATAAAATTTAATTCCAAGTCTTTTTGCTAAATCTTGTCCGACCTGTTTTCCGAGGCTTCCAAATTCTCTTCCTATTGTGTAAATTTCGTTTGATCCCATAATTCAGACCCCCTTATATAAATAATTAATACTATATCACTATGTGATAATTCAATTTATTTGTTATTTATATTATATAACACTTCAAGCAAATTGGCAAAGTATTTTGGTAAAGGTGCATCAAATTCCATGTATTCGCCGGTTTTTGGATGAACAAACCCTATAGTTTTAGCATGCAGGCACTGTCCTTCCAGGCCTTTAAACCGGTTTTTGGTAGGTGAATAGCTCGAATACAGCATATCTCCAAGCAAGGGATGATTAATACTTGCCATATGCACGCGTATCTGGTGTGTTCTGCCGGTCTCAAGCTTAAACTGCATATATGTGTAGTCACCAAAGCGTTCAAGCACCTTATAATGTGTAACAGCCGGCTTGCCATTCTTCTCATTGATGGCCATTTTCTTGCGGTCATTGGGATTCCTGCCTATGGCGCCCTCTATTGTGCCCTCATCATCCTTTACATTGCCACAGACAATGCCCACGTATATACGGTTGCAGCTATGGTCCTTTATCTGTTCTGATATCTTTATATGGCTTTCATCGTTCTTGCAGACAATAAGGGAGCCGGTGGTGTCCATGTCTATGCGATGCACTATACCGGGCCGTATTTCGCCGTTTATGCCACTTAAAGAGTCCTTGCAGTGGTACATTATGGCATTTACAAGAGTATCGCTGTAATGCCCTGCTGAGGGGTGTACAACCATGCCCTTTGGCTTGTTGACTACCAGTACGTCATCATCCTCGTAGAGTATGTCAAGAGGAATGTCCTGTGGCAGAATAGGTGTCTGTACGGCATCAGGAATTGTGACATCTACTATGTCATCAGTCTTTAGCCTGTAATTTGCTTTCTGGGGCTTATCATTGACCAATATTTGATTTTCTTTTAGTATCCGTTGAAAAAAGGAGCGAGAAATATCCGGATAAATGCTGCTTAGGTATTTATCCAGTCGTTCTCCCTCCTGTTCACTCTGGACTTCAAATGTATCTCTATTCATAGTGAAGCTTTCTCTTTTTTATTTTAGTAACTATTTAAAACTATATTGCACACTTTAAAAAAGCGCATACCGCACTAATTTTCATGCTTTCCATCATGCTTTTTGTCAGGGAAGATTAAGGAAAAATCCTCCTCCTTGTAGTAAAACAGCCCGAGTATGATAAACATAAATGCCGCTACAGTGACGTATATATCAGCTACATTGAATATCGGAAAATTAATCAGGCTAAAATAAAAGAAATCAACCACATAATTATTTACAATACGGTCTATCAGATTGCCGAGTGCACCTGCAACAAACAGTATTACAACAACATTCAGCAGTCTAAAACGTTTTGAGACAGGTATTTTGCGATACCATACACACAAAAGTATAACAACTGCAATAGTAATCACTGAGAAAAAAATCATTTTGGCACGCAAAAATGCCAATGGATTCTCAGACCAATATGTAAAATGAAAGATATTCTGTATTATTGAAAGCAGATCAACACCAAATGCAGCACTCTGGTTTTCCAGGTATCTGAACTCGAAAACTCCCGGAATGAGAACAAATACACCCGTGGATGATTGCTTTAGATTTATAACAGCCAGATACTTTGTAAGCTGGTCAATTGCTACAAGAATCAATGCAATGATGCCTGCTGTACACATCTGTTTTTTTGTTTTATTTTTCTTCATAGCTGATTAGAGACTCCGCTTAATAAGATGAACCCGGGAGATCAAATGAATCCATGAGACTCTGGATATCTCCTGAGATATCTACTCCGTGTGGTGTGGCGATGAAGATAAAGTTGGATATCTTCTGCAGATTACCGTGCAGGGCATATGCTGAGCCTGATGTGAAATCTATGATGCGCTGTGCCACATCGACATTAAGTCCCTCCATGTTGATGACGACTGTACGTCCGTTAAGTAATGTGTCTGTTATTTCTATTTCGTCTTCAATTGAACTTGGTTTTATTACGCAAACTTCCATGTCTGATGATACCTGCTTTCTGGATGATTTTGATATTGGTGTAATCTTGGATGTAGTCTTAACAGGCTTCTCCTTTGGTGTTGTATCACGCCTTGTGCTTTTTATGGCCGGTTCCTCTTCAGCAGCCTCTTTTTTTCTGCGGAAAGGATTTCTTGGAAGCTCTTCTTCTTCCTCATCATCGAGGTAATAATCCTCGTTATCGAACTCCTCATCGTCCTCAGAATTTAAACTCATTTTGTCAAGAATCTTATCTATGAAACTCATCTCTATATTCCTTTTCTATTTTTATTTTGTGTATAGCATATGCAAAGTATCAGTTAGCCTTGCTGTAGTCGCGCTCTCCAAATATTCCGGTACCGACACGGACCATTGTTGCGCCCTCTTCTATTGCTACTGTGTAATCTCCTGTCATACCCATGGACAGAACATTCATACTGACATTATCTATGTTTTTCTGTGCTATGTCAACTGATAATTGCTTAATATCTCTAAAGTATTGTCTATTATCCTCAGGATCATCTACAAATGGTGCTATAGTCATAAGTCCTTTTATATGGATATGGTCCAGTTTAGCAATTTCTTCAACTAAAGAGATAGCCTCATCTCGTGATGTACCAAACTTAGATGCCTCTCCTGCAATATTGACCTCAACCAGTATGTCGCAGCTGCAGTCATGCTTTATGGCCTGCTTTTGTATCTCCTTTGCCAGATGCAGTGAATCTACAGAGTGAATAAGTGAAGTTTTTCCAACTATATACTTCACCTTGTTGGTCTGAAGATGCCCAATCATGTGCCAGTGAATATCTTTTGGCATAACCTCCATCTTTTCACACATTTCCTGTACCTTATTCTCGCCGAACTCACGGATGCCCTCATCGTATATCTCACTGAGCATCTCAACAGGTTTGGTTTTGCTGACTGCAATTAGTGTGACATCACTATAGTTTCTGTGAGCTCTGTCACATGCGGCCTTTATATTTTGCTGAACCTGATGTAAGTTGTCTTTTAACATAAAATCTGTCCCTTCTGTATATTTTATCAATATTTATTACCAATAATTATTTGGTTATGGTCTGGTTTTCCTTCACGGATTTGCCATCCAAGGCTATATGGTCATAAAGCGAAATGCCATATGGCGTTTTGGCTTCTACAATTGTGTAGTCATCGTTTGATGCAAGTACCTTTATCTGCTTAAACACAGCGTATCCTTTGTTGATATTGTAGACACCTGTGAGCTTGTCCTTATCTGTTCCCACCCTGTAGGTTGACGAAGAATCAGGCTTTACAATGATATCGCCGTCCTTAAGATATTCATCATCTACGAAATAAAAGTCATCATTCTGGCTGAATATTGTTGGACTGACTATATTAACTGAGCCACTGCTTTTATCCTTTATCATGAGTGATGAATCATCGGAATCGCCGCTTGCAGTGAAATAATCCTTAGGAATAGTGAAAAATTCCTTTTTGGTTATAGCTGAATTAGGTATTTTAAGCCCTGTGTCTGCTCCAAGCACGAGCTCTATATTGGTAAAACGCTCATTTATATAGCGGATGAGCGAGTTTTTCATATTCAGCTTCAGGAAAAAAGCATCATCCTTCTTCAAAAGGCTGAACGATACCGTGGTTGTATAGTCATCATCGCAAAATCTGATTTTTATGACTGACTTGTCATTCAGGCTCTTGGCAACATTGTCAGGAACATTTATGAGTATATTCCAGTTCTCACTTGTAATCAGCTTATAAACAGGATCCAGCTGATTGATGGTGCTGTTGTTGGTTAAATCAGTCTCTTCATAATTAGTGTTGTTGTACTGATCCAGAGTGAAGCTGTCTGTAGTGACATCCTCATAGCCGTCTATTCCGTAATAGACTATTCCGGGAGCTGTCGGCTTATATGTATAGAAGGTGTTGTTAGCCTCAGCAGTACTTATAGTATCTGCCAGGCTTGTCAGTGCATTTTGACTGAGAACCTGTGTCAGCTGTGCAGACAGATCGTTTTTGAAGGTATAAACCTTTGAAAAGTATCGTCTGTTGTAGCCGGATGAAAAGCTGTTTATGTCAGTGATAATCTTCCCGGCATCCTCGTCAGTGATGGCGGAAGCATCATTTTGAGCACCGGTAATCTGGGTTGCAATGGAGCCGTCTGTATCAACAGAGTAGACAACATCACTTGTTGCAATCTTTGAGCCGTTTGACACAAAGTAGTTGAGGTTTCCTGATTCCTCAGCATACACTACACTTTCCTCGCGGATTATCATGCCCTTATATATGTTGTTGGTCGCTATAGTACCCTGTTGTACCTCGTATTCAGATACCGGGTTTGAGGTGAAATACGTAAATATGTGAAAAATCACATAGATTATTATTACAAAAAACACTATAAAACCGATATTCAGATTGAAGCCGGTGCGATATTTCAGTATTTTTTTATTCTTTCGGGACACAATTTTACTCCTTAAAAAAGGGATGTGAAATACACATCCCCATAATTAATCATTTATAAAGAAATGATAACCTTTGCCTTGGCACATTCAGGCAACTTGTCAATATTCCTTGAAACACTTAAGATGAACTTCACCTTAAACTTCTCGCTGATTATATCAAGCTTTTCGATTGCCTTGGTGATATCCCCCTCATCATCAAGTGATGCAATTGTAAGGAAGCTGTCTAAATACATCTCCTCCAGATCATGATCCTGCGATATGATTCCGCATATAAATCCTAAAAATTCATCACAATTGTCAATAGGATAGTCCATAACATTGATTAGTCGAACCTGGTTATTAAGCTCATACATGTGCTTCTGGCTCTTATCAAGAAAAACTATGGAACCCTCATTTCCCTTAATTGATGAATTTACCTTGTCTAACAGCTCTTTTGTCTTGCCCTTGCCCTTGTCTCCACAAATAATTTCTATCATGGCTCATTCCTCCTATGGATAAATATTGTGATTATTAATAAAAAATAATTGTATTTTTATATTATTATAGTATAAATAACCATAAAACTCAATATTTAATTAGCAAATCCACTAAGTATTTCATTCATGAAGCTATAAAGATCATTTTTACCATCTGCCTTATAAACTATGCTTATGATGCGCTCATTTTTAGCATTTTGGCTTAGCAGTACGAGGCAATGGCCGGCTTCACCCGTAGTGCCTGTCTTTCCTCCTGTCACTGTGACGTTTTCAGGAGCTGTATATGCTCCGGTCAGATAGCCGCAGGTATTCTTAAAGGTCTTTGAAACAGCCGCGCCCTGGGCATTTGTATATGCCACATCATGGGTCTGTGAACTGATGATTGCAACAAAGCTCTCTAAGGATATGGCATTGGAAAAAATGAGGTACATGTCATATATGGTAGTGTAATGATTTTCATCAGGAAGACCACTTGGGTTGACAAAATTGCTGTTTGTGGCACCAAAACTTTTTGCAGTGCTGTTCATCAGCTTGGCAAATTCTTCTACAGAACCACTGCAGTACTCTGCCAGTGCTATTGCCGCATCATTGCCACTCTCAAGTAAGAGCCCATACAATAAGTCCTGCACTGTAATGACATCGCCCTCCTTTAGGCCACATACCGATGATGAATGACCCGGATTTGCAGCGTCATGGCTTACTGTGACTGTCGCATTTAAATCACAGTTTTTAAGAATTATGTATGCAGTTAAAATCTTTGTAGTGCTTGCAGGATAGAGTTTTTCAAACAGATTCTGGCTATACAGCACCTGATGAGTGTCTATATTAAAGGCTCCGGCTCCCTCTGCGGTTTTTGCAAACTGCATATTGTCCTGACCAAAATTGACATCATTTGTGACGCAAAGGTTGGACGCAAAATAATTACTTCCGTTGTATCCATTTATATAATCGGTGGAATAAGTATCATATGCATTCTCAATCTTTGTACCACAGCCGGTCATAAAAACCGCTGCTATGCATGTCAGACATAGCAGTCGTTTAAATCTTTGTTTACTTGTACATCTCACGCCAGTCAAGATCTCCTCTGTCCAATGATAAAATGAGCAGCTCTGCTGTAGCCAGATTGGTGGCAAGTGGTATATTATGCTCATCACAAATACGGAAAATACTGTTTACCTCAGGCTCATGTGGCTTAGGCTTTAATGGATCACGCAGAAAGATGACAAGGTCTATGTCATTGTGCTCAATCTGTGCTCCAAGCTGCTGGATGCCTCCTAAGTGTCCTGCAAGATATTTGTGTACTGAGAGGTTTGCAACCTCCTCTATCAGACGTCCTGTGGTGCCTGTGGCGTACAAATTATTTTTGCTTAAGATACCTCTGTATGCTATGCAGAAGTTCTGCATCAGTTTTTTCTTTGAATCATGTGCAACTAATCCTATGTTCATTGCTAACCTCCCTATGAATATTTCCTCGGCTGTAATCCTACATTCAGGACAATTCCCATTCCCATGTACAGTGAAACAAGTGACGTAAGTCCATAGCTGACAAATGGAAGAGTCATACCGGTATTGGGCATAAGACCTGTGGCTACGCACAAATTGATAAAGGCCTGAAAGCCTATAAGTGCTCCCATGCCACAGCATATGAGCTTTCCGCTTGTGTCCTTTGCCTTCCTTGCTATAAGTATACACTCAATTACGATAAGAAGCAAAAGAATTATTATACTGATTGTACCAATAAAGCCAAGCTCCTCTCCGGCAACAGCAAATATAAAATCTGTTTGAGGCTCTATGATGTAGTTGGTGTTCTTCATAGAGGTTACAACAGAGTTGTTAAGTCCCTTGCCAAACAACTGTCCTGAGCCTATAGCCCAGATAGAGTTCCTTTGCTGTGCTGCTGTATCAGCGTAATTTGTCGGGTCTAGCCACGACATGATACGCGCAGCAGGGTAAAAGCCTTTTTTGATGAGTGCATCGGCATGTGTATATATATAGCTTATCACTATCAAACCTATCGGTACTGAAACTCCAAGTACCGGCATTATTATTTTATAACTTAATCCGCTAATAAACAAGAGGGTAGCGAAAATTAATGCAGTAAGAATTGTTGTTGAGTTGTCCGGCTGTTTTAAGATAAGAAATAAAGGTATACCGGCAAAAATTACAGATAATGCAAGAGTTCTTACTGTATTTATACTATCCTCAAACCTGGAAAAGAAATAGGCAAAAAACAAAATCAGTATAATTTTCGCAATCTCTGACGGCTGGAATCTGATACCTGCGATCTCAAACCAGCGCTGTGCACCCTTTGCATCATCACCTGCAAATAGAACAAGCAACAACAGCACAATCATTCCGGCATAGTATATCCACACGAATTTGAGCAGAAATGAGTAATCTATAAGGGAAAGCACTATCATAATAGTCAGTCCCATTACAAAGCCTATTATCTGCTTGCTTTGTACGGAGTGCTTGGCACTGCCTATCAGCAGGATGCCTATAATCGACAAAGCTATTATGTATACTACTAATTGAAAGTGATAATTCTTTAGTCTGTACTGTTTGAGCATTTTGTTACTTCCTATCTGTTATCTCTGTAATCTTAATTCTAATACTAATGATATGATGGTCAAAAGGTATTTTATTAAAGGTTATTAATTGATTTTTTGTCGCGCATGATAATCCGGACTTCGTAAGCTTCATCGTTTATATTCATATGTCTTTGTATCACGCTTTTTATTTCTTTTTTAATCTGTGTCATATTGTCAGAAGCAGATATTGTGCTTCTATCTTCTGCAAGTGCTATTTTAAGCCTTTTCTTGGCGTATTCTCCTGTTTTGGAAAATTTATGCATCATACAGCGGCACCTCTCATATCGTCAGAGGAATGTATTATCTGACCGGATATATGGGCAAATACAGGAGCAAGCCTGCTTTTGGCCTCACGGACAGGTATTCCTCTGTTCTGGCAAATGATAACACTTTTGTCATAGGGAATAGTGCCGATAATCCTGGTAGAAAGAAGTGCTGTAATATCATTATCTGATATCATCTGATGCCTTCTTACCATATGCTTGTCATATGCATTAACAATGACTGATATATCGTCAAGATGTGCGCTGTCGAGCAGGCTTATGCATCGCCTTGCATCGTGTATTGCAGATACATGCGGTGTGGTAACTACTATCGCACGGTCTGCAGGTGAGACTGAAAACCAAAAGCCGCTGTCGATACCCGCCGGAGAATCTATCAGACAATAATCAAAGCTTGCTTTAAGCTCCTCTATAAGTATCTTGAAGCGTGCCTCATAGCTGCATAGCGTATCCATGGAAGGTGCTGCAGGAATTACATATAGATTGGGATACTTTTTATTGCGTATGATTGCCTGTCTGATACGGCAGGAGCGGTTTAAGATGTCGAGGATATTGTAATTGACCTTGTCCTCTATTCCCATTACCAGGTCCAGATTGCGAAGTCCCATGTCCGTATCCAGCATGATGACTTTTTTATCTAACTGTGAAAGTTCAACTCCGATATTGGAAATAACCGTAGTTTTTCCAACACCGCCTTTTCCTGAAGTGAAAACTATTGCTTCACTCACAAAAATAAACCTCCTAGTCTGTTCTGGCACTTGAGCCTGATGGGTTTACACCCTCAGCCTTGACTGCGAGTAAATCGTCAAGTGACTCCAGATTATAATAATATGAAATTATATTTCTGGATGCAGCTGCAGCATTGTGTGAGCTGTATCCATATGATATACGTGTAGCTATTGTAATTTCAGGATCGCTTGATGGAGCGTATCCTACAAACAGTGCATGGTTTGGTCTTGTCTCAACCTGCTGTGCTGTTCCTGTCTTACCGGACACCTCAACGCCTGTAAAGCCGCCAAATACATCATGCAGGTCTTCGACCACCATACGCATTCCCTGATGGATGGCATCCCACTGGCTTTGAGTAAGTGTGCCTGATATATCGGTTGATTTTGAATCATACTGCTTGACTGTTTTGCCGTCTGCATTCACAATTTTGTTCATCAGCTTATAGTCATAAAGCTTTCCGGAAGCAACTGCTGTCACATATCTTGAGAGAGAAATAGTCGTAAAGTTGTTATTACTCTGTCCGATTGCTGCCATAACAGGATACTGTGTGGCAATGGACGGCGTCTTTTCTACTATCTCAACACCTGATTTCTGGTCCAGTCCGTATATAGATGCATATTTTTGTATGTATTTCATACCGTTTTCATCGTCATATGAACCGGTGTCCTTGCTCGCAAGCCTGAAGCCTGTTGTGTAGAAGAATACGTTACATGAATCCCTTAAAGCTTCAGATACATTGTCCATACCATGCGCACCCGGATAAATCCAGCATTTTGGCTGATTGCTGATTTCTGTAAATATTCCGGTACAATTGATCTTTGACGAAGTATCAATGACTCCCTCGGCAAGACCTGCGGTGCTTGATACCATCTTGAAGGTAGATCCCGGTGCAGTCTGCTCCTGGGTTGCATAATTCCATAGCGGATTAGACTTGTCCTCTCTGAGAGACTGGTAGTAATCAGCATCTACAGTGTTTGCAAGCTTGTTGTTGTCATAGCCCGGATAGCTGACTAAAGCCTTTAGCTGTCCTGTCTTTACATCAGTTATGACACAGGAGCCTGTACATGGGTCAAGGGCAAGCTGTGCAGGTGTTATCTCTATGTTGTTTATTTTGTCCATAAGAAATGCATATGGACTGATGGAGCCATTGGCAATGTTGCTTACTGTTGCATCGTCATAATCGAGTACACCCTGGTCAAAAAGCAGAAGGCACAGCTGCTGTCCAGTGACCGCCCCGGAATTTACCATATATTTGTATATAATTTTGGCAAAGTCTTTATTGTCAGTCATGGCATCCCTGATATACGAGCAGAGTGCTGTGTAAATCTCGCTTGAATCAGCATACTTCTGGTCCACATCAAGCTTTGTGATGTCTATCCACTGCTTTGAAATGCAGTATTTGAGATAATCACGCGGTGAGAGTGTGCCTGCCTTCCATGAGGCATATGTGGAATCAGAGGTATCTATCTGTTTGCTCAACAGCAGTCCATCATCGTTTAGCACTGACATAACACATGTAAAATAATCAAGTGTCTGCTCCGACATGGAAGCAGTGCCTGAAGTACCACTTTCAAGCTCGCTGCCAATAGTGGATAATGCATTCTGCAGCTGACCGCTGAAGGAATTGTATATAGCCTGCTCAGTTGCTGATGCATCTGATGCATTGAAATGTGTCAGGTCAACTACATTGTTGTTGATCAGTGCAAAGTAAACATCAGTTATAGGTATTTCACCGGATTTTATTTTGGAGTAAACAATTCCGGCTATCTCCTGCTCTAACAGCTTGTATGTGGCTTCCTGCAGCTTGATGTCAATACTTAAGTAGACATCATTTCCGGAAACAGGATTCTCCTGACTTATTACCTCGTTTATCTTACCGACATTGTTTACATAGACCTGTTTTTCACCGTTTTTGCCTCGCAGATAGCTCTCATAGTATTGCTCTAAGCCTGACTTACCTACCATATCATTTTGTGTATATGAGTTATCATCCTTTGACAGCTCATTATACTCGTCGGTAGATATCTTGCCTGTGTATCCTATGAGCGATGAAATATATTCAGGATAGTTGTACTTGCGGATGGTATCCTCTTCAACTGATATGCCGGTAAGAGTATCTGAATGCTCATTGACATATGCTACTATCGAATCATTTACATCCTTTGCAATAGTAGTGGTTTTGTATTTAGTGAATCGGTTCTGTTTTATGGCATATCTCATCACTACAATATCATAAGTGGCCTGTGTATCATACTTGCTGCTTATATCAAAGCATTCATTCTGGTCAGAGCTTAGAAAATCAATAATATTCTGGGCGCTGGCATTTGCCTCGTCAAATCCAAGTGCTTTATTGTATTCGAGCTTATCATATTTCTTTCCGAACACATCTGACAGAAATCTCTTTTTTGAGGTTTCAGATGTCAATGTAAAGCTGTATGTACCATCATCGTTTAAAACAACCGGAAAATCATTATATATGGAGCCACCATTATTTTTTATCACATTGATAATTTCATTAAGCTCTTTGTTTAAAAGACGATTGTGCTCCTTCGTAGATGAATAGCTGCCGTTGTCTGAGATGACTACAGAATATGCAAGCTGATTGTAAGCAAGCAGCTCACCATTTACATCGTATATATTGCCTCTTGATGCCTCTATGGAAAGCGGCTTTTTAATCAGCATTATGAAGTTTTTCTGATAATCTGCACCTTTAATAATCTGAAGGGTAAAGACTCTTTCGGCAAGCAGGGCAAACATGAAAATAATTACTGCTGCCAATACAAAAAGCCTTGAGCTGAAAAATTTCTTCAGAAAATCTTTTATATCATAAATCAAATTTCTTTGCTCTCCTTTTCTCGTATGCTTCCAGCTTCTGGTTTAACTTAAGAAATACCAGATACAAAAGTATACTGATAACCATTGTGTATACAAATTCAGGTATGATAATTGACTTCAGATAGTACAAAAAGCTAAATCTGCCACGCAGTAAAAACATGAAAAAGTATACTACCAGATTGTAAAACAAATCGCTGCCTCCTATCAGAAGCATAGGAAGCTTTATATCGTCAGGATAGAATCTTTTTTGGAATAATCCATTGATAAAACCGATATACATATATATTAAAGCATACAGTCCTATATAATTTCCGCAAAATATGTCAATAAGCAGGCCGCAAAAGAAGCCTACCCACAGTCCTTCCTTTTTGCCACGCATAAAGCCAAAGGATGATACGGCTATAATCAACAGGTTTGGTGAGATATTGGCAAAGGAAAGAGTCTTAAACAGCGTGGTCTGCAATAAAAAGCATAAAGTTATTATTATAAATAAAACAATTCTACGTCTCATGCTGCTCCTTACTTATTTTCAGTTGAATTTTCAGTCTGGCTGTCACCGGCTGTTTCTGTACTTTCGGTGTCGTCAGCTGTCTTAGTGTCACCGGTCTGCTTAAGCTGTGTTATGACCATGACATTTTCGATATGCTCAAAATCTACAACCGGTGTGATAGTGCCGGATTTTGTCAGATTGTTGGAATTATTTTCGATTTTTGTTACATAGCCAATCAGTATGCCCTGCTGGTAACGGTCTGACACGTATGAGGTAACTACAGGATCGCCCTCTTTTACCTTGTTGTCGTCATCCTTTAACTCTGTAAAGGTAATTACCTTGTCCTCGTTCATGGTTTTTATATTACCACTGACGGTGAGGTTGTCCTCCGTGGTGGAAACCATGCCACTGACCTTGCTGGCATCATCTATGATACAGCGTACCTTGGCAAAATTATCACCAGCATCGGTAACAATACCTACAAGTCCGCTTCCCGCAAGCACATTCATGCCTACGTCCACTCCATCCTTTTTTCCTTTGTCGATAGTAAAGGTAGAAAACCAGTTTCCGCTGTCCTTTGCTATGACACTGGCAGCAACCTTGGGATATGATGGATATTTGGCATCCAAATCAAGAAGCTGTCTGTAATTGTCAAGCTCATACTGTTCAAGTTTGTTTGTTGTGAGCTGTGTTGTAAGCTCTTCTACCTCGGCCTTGAGCTTTTTATTCTCAGCCTTGACATTTTTTAATGTACGTATTTCTGTAACCTTATCTGAAATGTGGATTCCAAAGCTGTTTATACCTTTCTGCATTGGGATGAATACATATCCGGCAGCAGTCTTTAAAGGACCACCGGAGATATTTAAGGTAAGGCTTAACAGCATGGTCACAAAGCAGACTGCTGTCATAATCAACAGTGTGTATCTTGCAGGCAGCTTTTTATTGTGCTTTCTCTTTCGATTGCGAAAATTCTTACTCATGTTAACCTCGGTTATTATTTTTTGATGCTGAACGGAAGTCTCTTATATTTTGAATCAGAAACTATTTGTACGAGTCCGCGTACTGCACTCTCCTCAGGACATTCTGAGCAGATGACCTTTATACCTGTAATCTGTTCAAAGAGCTGGTCAAGTCCTGTAAGCTGAGAGCCGCCTCCTGTGATATAAATGCCTGAATGGATGATATCCTTTGCAAGCTCAGGCGGAGTCTTCTCAAGAATCATTTTTATTGATGTGCATATAGACTCAAGGTTTGACTTCATAGCCTCGTAAACGACCTTTGAACCAATTTCCATCTCAATAGGCAGGCCGCTTACCACATCACGGCCCACTATTACCATACTGTCCTCTCTTCCCGGAAGTGCAGAGCCTATAGTCTCCTTCAACAGCTTTGCAGTCTTTTGTCCGATTACAAGATTGAACTCCTTTCGCACAAAGGAGATAATTGACTCGTCAAGTCTGTTGCCACCGAAATGAAGCAGGTCACTAAGCACCAGGCCACCGAGTGAAATAACGGATGTCTCTGTTGTGTCAGCGCCCATATCTACTATCATGACACCGGTTGGCTCGTTTACATCTATTCCAAGACCTACAGCATCAGCGATAGGCTTCTCACAGAGCATGACCTTTTTAGGCTTTGATTTGCTCTTATAGAAGAGCTCGTAGAATGCTCTTTTCTCTACATCTGTGATATCTGTCGGCACAGCGATGATGAACTCGGCATTTTTGATACGTGCCTTTGTCTTGTGCTCCAAAAAGTCAAAAATCATAGTCTGAAGCAGATTATAGTCAGCAATAACTCCCTCTACAACAGGAAATATGACGTTGATTGTCTCAGGCGCCTTTTCATACATGGCATATGCGCTGTCTCCATATGCATATATCTGATTTTTGTCTATTACGGCTATTGTGTTTTTCTCAAGCATTGTCTTGCCTGTAGCCTTTGAGTATACCTTGAAATTGTTTGTTCCCAGATCAATTCCGTAAACGTTGTTGCTCATAATAATTCTACCTCGTCTTCTGTTTATATAAGTTTATTTTCATAGAAGCTATAATATTCGTTATCTCCGATTATGATATGGTCACAAAGCTCTATGGAAAAAATCCCTGAGCCCTCAATTAATCTGTCTGTGACAGCAATATCATTTCTGCTGGGAGTACAATCTCCGCTTGGATGATTGTGCAATAAAACAAGCTTTGATGCATTTTTGTCCAGGGCGATCCTGATGATGGAGCCTATGTCCACTACAGATGAGCTTAGTGAACCCTTGGATATGAATTTGTCTCCTAAGAATCTGCTTTTTACATCAAAATAGGCACAAATGACGACTTCATTTGTAAGATGCCTCATCTGCTCCATATAGTAGTCAGCTATTGTCTGAGGATTATTCATTCTGATGCTTTGAACCTTTTTTGTCTTTGCTATGCGAAGCGACAGCTCTGCTATCGCCTTAAGCTGTATAGCTTTTATCTGCCCTATCCCGGGGATACTAAGAAGCTCCTCATAGGACATCTCATAGAGATTGAGCAGATTACCATGCCTGCCGGAAAGTATGTCCTGCGCAATATCAATCACAGTCTTGTCTCTTGTGCCGGTCTTTATAATGATGGCAAGTAAATCAGCGTCTGACAGGCCTGATGCTCCAAGCGATAAAAATTTCTCATATGGTCGCTCTGAAGCCGGCAGATTTTTAATTGTTTTGTTATTATGCATTAATTCCTTTCGCTTCTCCCAGGCGATTGACAACGGATTTAAGCAAAGTTTTCAGTTAATTGTAGCACACCTAATCCAGCTTAACAAGATTTCTCTCATAAAGTTTTTGTAAAGACATCAAAATTCCAAGCTTTGCATGGTACCATGTGAGTCCTCCCTGGAAATAAACCGCATATGGCGGCTTCACAGGGCCATCGGCAGAAAGCTCAATTGATGAGCCCTGCACAAATGCGCCTGCTGCCATGATGACATCACTGTCATAGCCCGGCATAGCCCATGGCTCAGGGGTCACATAGCTGTCTACAGGTGCTGCTGCCTGAATGCCCTCGCAGAAGGCTATCATGGCATCTCGGTTATTGAACTCTACAGCCTGTATGATATCGTGGCGGCTTTCAGTACCGTCAGGAACCACCTTAAAACCAAGCTTTTCATAGATTTTTGCGGCAAAGATTGCTCCCTTTAATGCTCCGCTTACGACAGTCGGTGCAAGGAAAAAGCCCTGATAAAATGACTGAATGACTCCGAGTGAAGCTCCAACCTCCTTGCCAAGTCCCGGAGATGTGAGACGGTATGCGGCATTTTCAACACATTCCTTTTTGCCGACAATATAGCCTCCGATTGGTGCAAGTCCGCCTCCCGGATTTTTGATCAGTGAGCCAACCATCATGTCCGCTCCAACCTGGATAGGCTCTGTATCCTCGACAAACTCACCGTAGCAGTTATCGACCATACAGATCACATCAGGCTTTATGCTCTTTACAAAGGCAATGAGCTCACCTATTCTTTTGACCGAAAGTGTAGGTCTTGTAGCATAGCCCTTAGAGCGCTGGATGGTGATAAGCTTCGTTTTTTCATTGATGGCTTTCTTTATTCCGTCATAGTCAAACTCACCGTCAGGCAGTAAGTCAACCTGCGCATATGTGATGCCATACTCAGCAAGCGAGCCCTTTGAAGGGCGTATGCCTATTACCTCTTCAAGTGTATCGTAAGGCTTTCCGACAGGGCTTAAAAGCTCATCGCCCGGACGCAGGTTTGACATGAGGGCAAGTGCAAGTGCATGTGTGCCACAGGTAATCTGAGGCCTTACAAGTGCATCTTCTGCGCCAAAACAGTCTGCGTACACTCTCTCAAGTGTATCCCTTCCGAGGTCATTGTAGCCGTAGCCGCTTGATGCCTGGAAGCACTCTGCGCTCACCTTGTTTTTCTGCATGGCGGCTATGACCTTAAGCTGATTATACTCAGCATTTGTGTCTATTTTGTCAAAACGCTCCTTAAGCTCCTTTTCTACAGAGGTTCCGAAATCCAAAACCTCCTTTGATATTCCAAGTGTCTCATACTGCCTGTAAATGGCTTCATTGGTATCTAACAAATTATAATCCTCTTTTCTGCTAAAATTTCTTGTATTTTATTTAATATTTTATTATCATCATATGAATATTCATTTTTTTCTATCCATATGGTATCTTTTTCTCTCCTAAACCAGGTTAGCTGTCTCTTTGCAAAACGCCTTGACTCAAGCTTTACCTTGTCCACAGCCTCATCAAGTGAATATTCTCCATCGAGATATGCAAGGATTTCCTTATATCCTATGCCTTTCATGGATACCATATCGCTTGTACAGCCCATTGCCTTTAGCTTTTTCACCTCATCGACAAGTCCGTTTGAAACCATGATATCAACTCTCTTATCTATCCTCTCATAGAGTCTTTGTCTTACATCATCCAGTACAAAATAGGCAAAACTGTATGGAGACTGCTTGGCTCTTTCAGTCTCATTGTGCTTTGAAATCGGTTCATGGCAGGTGTGATAGTATTCAATTGCCCTGATGACGCGCTTTACGTTATTCTCATGGATGCTCTCGTAGGATGCAGGGTCGATATCCTTAAGCTTTTCATGCAGTGCATGGTTTCCGTGCTCGTTAGCAAAGTCGTAAAGGCTCTTTCTGTACGATTCATCCACATCCTGCTTTGTGAAATCAATGTCATACAAAAGTGCCTGTATATAAAAGCCGGTGCCGCCGACAACTATAGGTATCTTTCCTGCTTCGTATATCTCATTAAGTGCTTTTTTGGCCATATCCTTAAAGATAAATACATTGAACTCGTCAGAGGGCTCAAGCTCATCTATCAGATAGTGCTTTATGCCGTCCATCTCATCGACTGTAACCTTCGCAGAGCCTATATCCATGTATTTGTATACCTGCATGGAATCCGCGGATATTATAGCACCATTTATTTTTTTTGCAAGCTCAATCGATAGAGCTGTCTTTCCTACTGCTGTCGGTCCTGTCAGGACAATCATCGGTTTTTGTGTCATATTGCACCTCAGTCCAAATGTGTATGTTGTCATACGATACGTTTGAATTTCTTTTCTATCTCATATTTGCTCATAGAGATGATGGTTGGTCTGCCGTGTGGGCAGTTGTAAGGATTGTCGAGTGACAAAAGCTCATCTATCAGCTTATTTATCTCAGGAAGAGTAAGCTTGTCATTGCCCTTGACTGCTGCCTTGCACGACATGGATGCGACCTTTTCAGTAATGATGTCAGGGGTCTGTCTGCCTGTCACATTGGAAAAATCATCGAGCATCTCTATAAACAGATCCTTCATATCTATGTTAAACAAATTATCCGGAATTGCACTGATCATGTATTCCTTGCCGCCAAAATGCTCCACCTCATAGCCAAACTGTTCTATCTGCGGCCTGTATTTCTCAAGCATCTCACATTCCCTGGCATCAAGTGTCATGACAATCGGAGGGCTTATGCGCTGTGATGTAAAATCCTTATTGGCAAGTCTTGCCATCGTTTTTTCATACAGCACCTTCTCATGAGCTGCATGCTGGTCTATGATGTACAGCTTGTCCTCAAACTCTATTAACCAGTATGTCTTAAAGAGCTGGCCTATGATGGAAAACTGCTTCTTTGAGCTTTCTGTAAGAAAAACCTTGTCGTAATCCCCAAGGGTCTGCTGGGTGCCGGTGACAACCTGTGCAGGTTCATATGCAGTGGAAGTCTCAGGCGCTAGTTCCACTGAATTGCCGGTGCCAGCAACAAGCGCAGATGCAGATGCTTTAGCAGTCTGCAGCTTTGATGTGTTATCTGTGAGTTGCTCATTAACAGCAGGCGCTTTTGCAGCAGACGTCACGCTCTGTCCGTACACGCTCCTTGACTCCGCTGCCCTCACCTCATTGATACGCCTCTTCTCAAACGGCTCCGGTATTGGCTCCTTATACTCATGCGCTATCTTTTTAGGCGCCGGCGTACTGTCTACAGGCACCTCGGGAATCATCTCCTTGTGGGATAGGATTGCATATATTGTGTCACACAATTCGACATATATCTCGTTGTTGTTGTCGAACCTAAGCTCCATCTTGGTCGGATGCACGTTGACATCCAGCTCACTGAAAAATGTAAAGTAAAGCACTGTAAACGGATACTGATGCTGCATTAGAAAGCTCTTGTATGCCTCCTCGATAGCGCGTGACAATATATTGCTCTTTACATATCTGCCATTTATGAAATAATTCTCATAATTTCTGTTGCCCCTCGTGATGACAGGCTTTCCTATAAAGCCCTCCACCTTAAAGTATTCACATTCATGCTTCACCTCAAGCAGTGATGACGATATCTCGCGTCCGAATATATGGTATATGATATCCTTTCTGTTGCCGTTTCCGGAGGTATGAAGCTTTGTCTGGTTATTGTTTATGAACTTAAACGATATATCAGGATGTGAAAGCGCAAGTTTTTCAACCATATCGCTTATGTAGCTGCCCTCTGTCTGTGCTGTCTTTAAAAACTTACGTCTTGCCGGAACATTATAAAACAAATCCTTTACTATGAATGTAGTACCGTCCGGAGCACCGATTTCCTCGTTGGAAAGCTCCTTTGAGCCCTCAATCACATATCTGGTGCCGGTGAGCTCATCGTAGGTTTTTGTGATAAGCTCAACGTGGGCAACTGCCGAGATGCTTGACAGTGCCTCTCCTCTGAAGCCGAGTGACTTTACTGTGAGTAAATCCTCTGCTGAGCGGATTTTGCTCGTGCTGTGACGGTAAAATGCAACTGCAACCTGGTCTCTTTCAATTCCGCAGCCATTGTCAGTGATACGGATGAATGAGATTCCGCCATCCTTTATCTCCACAGTAATGGCTGTGGAGCCTGCATCTATGGCATTTTCCACCAGCTCTTTAACCACGGAGCACGGACGCTCAACAACCTCTCCTGCAGCTATTTTATCTATTGTTTCCTGATTTAATATGGCAATATTTGGCATTTTAATCCTTTCTACCAGCGGTTTTTAACCTTGTTCTGGAGCTGATACAGCTTGTTTAATGCATCAAGTGGTGTCATGTTGCCTATGTCTATGCTTCGAAGCTCGTCAATTATGTCATCATCCTTCACTGTGTCGAAAAGTGAAATCTGTGTCATATCAACCTCGTCAAGATGCTCCTTTTTATGCTTGTGACCAGTGTCAACGGATATGCTTTTTACAGTATCTGTGATATCATTTGCAACAAGCTGCTCTGCGATTTCCTTGGCACGCTCTATGACTGAATCCGGCAGACCTGCAAGCTTTGCAACCTGTATACCATAGCTTCTGTCAGCTCCGCCCTTTACGATTTTTCTTAGGAATACTATATCATCGCCCTTTTCCTTTACAGCGATGCAATAGTTATTTACACTGTCAAGCTTGCCCTCAAGCTCGGTGAGCTCGTGATAATGGGTTGCAAAAAGCGTCTTTGCTCCGAGGAGCTTTGGATTACTTATGTGCTCTACAACTGCCCAGGCGATGCTTAGTCCGTCAAATGTACTCGTGCCTCGTCCAATCTCATCAAGAATGAGCAGGGATTTTGCGGTTGCATTTCTTAGTATATTTGCCACCTCGTTCATCTCAACCATAAATGTACTCTGGCCGCTTGCAAGGTCGTCAGATGCACCGACTCGCGTGAAGATACGGTCTACAATGCCGATATTTGCAGTTTGTGCAGGTACAAAGCTTCCAATCTGTGCCATGAGAACGATAAGCGCTGTCTGTCTCATGTAGGTAGATTTACCGGCCATGTTTGGCCCTGTGATGATTGAGATTCTGTTTTTGTGCTGATCCAGATATGTATCGTTTTCTATAAACATGTCATTTGTAATCATTTTTTCAACTACAGGATGACGTCCGTTTTTTATGTCTATTATTCCGCTTTCATTTATCTTTGGCTTGCAGTAATTATTCTGGCTGGCAACAAGAGCAAGCGAAGCAAAAACATCAATCTGTGCTATAGCTCTGGCTGTTTTCTGAATCCTTGAAACATTGTAGGAAATCTGTTTTCTTACATCACGAAACAGCTCATACTCAAGTGATGTGAGCCTGTCTTCAGCTCCAAGAATGGTATCCTCAAGCTCCTTAAGCTCCGGTGTTATGTAGCGCTCGGCATTGGTGAGTGTCTGTTTTCTCACGTAATAATCCGGAACCATATCCTTGAAGGAGTTTGTGACTTCAAGGTAATATCCAAATACCTTGTTATACTTGATTCTTAAGTTTTTGATGCCTGTTTTTTCACGCTCACCGGCTTCAAGCTCAGCAAGCCATGTCTTTCCCTTGGTTTTTGCGTCTCGAAGACGGTCAACCTCCTCGTTGTAGCCAGCTTTTATGATATCTCCGTCACGCTGTGAGATAGGAGGCTCATCCTCAATGGATGAAAGTAAAAGCTCATATATATCCTTAAGCTCGTCGAACTCTTCATTAATCTCATCGGTAAGCTCACACGGTATATCTGAAAGCTGCTGCTTTATTGGTGGAAGCATTTTTAAAGAATCCCTGAAGGCAATAAGGTCGCGCGGATTGGCTGACTGGTAGGTGATTCTTGTGATGAGACGCTCAAGGTCATAAATAGGATTAAGGTATTCCCTGATCTCGTCTCTTGTTATTTCGTTTGCATTAAGTGCTTCGATAAGCTTCTGGCGCTTTATTATCTCTGACTTTTCGATAAGAGGCTGCTCGACATAGGTGCGAAGCAGTCTTGCTCCCATAGCAGTGCGTGTCTTGTCGAGTACCCAAAGCAGTGAGCCTCTCTTTTGCTTTTCACGAAGGGTATCTACAAGCTCCAAATTACGTCTTGATGAGCTGTCTATTATCATATATTTGCCTATTGAGTACGGATGAAGCTCAAGTATATTGTCGAGCGAGTTCATCTGCGTTTCATAAAGGTACTTTAACAGGGCGCCGGCAGCTATGACTCCACTCTCATAATCCTCAAGTCCCAGAGCATTTATTGTCTGTACATGGAAATGTGAAAGCAGTGTCTCATTTGCAAGACCATCGGAAAAATACCATGAGTCGAGTGCTGAAACAGTAATTGACAGTCTGTTTTTCATATCGTCAACATCTATTCCGCTCATGTAGAAGGCTTCATTACATATGATTTCCGATGGATTAAATCTGCTCACCTCATCTAACAGCTTTCTTTCCGTATCCACCTCTGTCGTAAAAAAATCACCTGTTGTGACATCACAGGTCGCTATGCCGTATTTGTCCTCAGTGTATACAATCGACATTATGTAATTGTTTTTTGCCTCATCTAAAGAAGCCATATCAGTGTTTGTGCCAGGTGTCACAACACGGATTACCTCTCGCTTTACGATTCCCTTTGCCTGCTTTGGATCTTCCATCTGCTCACAGATAGCTACCTTGTGACCGTTTGATACGAGTCTGTTGATATATGAGTCTGCCGCATGAAACGGTACTCCACACATAGGAGCTCTTTCTTCAAGTCCACAGTTTTTGCCTGTGAGTGTAAGCTCAAGCTCCTTTGAAACCATTATCGCATCGTCAAAAAACATCTCATAGAAGTCTCCTAAGCGATAAAATAAAATACAATCCTTATATTGTTCTTTTGTCTGCAGATAATGCTGCATCATTGGTGATACTTCTGCCACGAATATTTCCTCTCTTTACGTGTATAAATATTATTCATGTGTATAAATATTATTTAAAATCCGGCCTATATTTTTTAATAATTGCTTCTGCGACCTTTATGCCGTCGATTGCCGCAGATGTAATGCCTCCTGCATAGCCTGCGCCTTCACCGCAAGGGTATACACCCGAGATGTTGCTCTCAAAGGATTCATCTCTTTTTATGCGAAGCGGAGAAGATGTGCGTGTCTCCATACCGGACAAAATTGCATCTTTTCTGTCAAAGCCATGTATCAGATGACCAAAATGTTCCATTCCAAGCTTGAACGACTGCTCCATGTCAGCGTTCATCAGTCCATTCAGCTTTGCAAAGACGGTGTTTCCCTTTGTACAGGAGCCAAAATCACCGTATGCTGTTGTTAATCTGTCATCACAGAAATCACCGAAAAGCTGCTGTGGTATTAAACCATTGCCTCGCTTATAATTTTCTGTTTCAAGCTTTTCCTGATATCTCACTCCGGCGAGGGCATCATCTGCTCCGAAATCCTTCGGAGAAACAGATACTATGATGGCACTGTTCGCATTTTTGCTGTTTCTGTCGTGATAGCTCATGCCGTTAACCACTGTATGTTTTTCGGTTGACGATGAGTTGACCACGTATCCTCCCGGACACATGCAGAATGAATAGACTCCTCTGCCATTCGGAAAATTGGATGTGACCTTGTATGGGCTTGGCGGAAGTATGATTTTCTTTTGAATACCATACTGTGATTCATCTATCATGCGCTGCGGATGCTCCACGCGAAAGCCGACTGCAAAGCTCTTGCACTCCATATCAAAGCCTTTGTTGTAAAGCATATCAAATGTATCTCTGGCGCTGTGTCCGAGTGCCAGAACGCATACATCTGTCTTTATCTCACTATTACTGTTACTGTCAGAATCCGTGTAAACACTTAATAGCTTTTGGGAAACTATATCAAGATTGTTTACACAGGTATCAAATACAAATGTAGCACCTTTGTCAACCAAAAACTCACGCATATTGACAATTACTTCTGAAAGTACATCAGTACCAATATGCGGCTTGTTGTCATAAAGTATGGACGGATCTGCCCCAAATCGCACAAATGTCTCAAGCACAAGACGATTTCTGCCCGAAGGATCCTTTACGGATGTATTCAGCTTGCCGTCTGAAAAGGTTCCGGCACCGCCCTCACCAAACTGTACATTGCTTTTGGGATTAAGTATGCCGCTATCCCAGAATTTTTGTACATCGCAGGTTCTTTTCTCAACCCGGCTGCCACGCTCGATAACTATCGGGCGAAAACCTGCCTCTGCCAGTATATATGCACAAAACAAGCCGGCAGGTCCTGCCCCTGCAATAACAGGTCGCCTGTCAAGCGGTATATGGCCGCATGCAGGTATCATGTACTCTTTTTCTTTATATATGAGCACAGATGAGCTGGCTGCTCTTTTTACAATTGCTTCTTCGCTATTTTTTGTATCCTCTATCTCTACAGCAACTGAATATGTATAGAACAGCTCAGGCTTTTTACGCGCGTCAAGTGATTTCTTTAATATGCGGTATGTGAAGCCTGTCTTGGCATTGAGCTTAAGCATTTTTATTATTTTCTTTTTTAATGCCTCATCACTGTGCGTGACGGGGAGCTTTATCTGGTTAATTTTAATCATTTACTGCATTTCTCCTGCTATATATCCACTTGTCCATGCCCACTGCAGATTGTAGCCACCGCATATGCCGTCCACATCAAGCAGCTCGCCGCAAAAGTAAAGCCCCGGATGGATTTTGGACTCCAATGTACGTACATCTATTTCCTTTGTATATATGCCGCCTGCACACACCTGTGCAAATTCGGCTCCTCTTGGCTTTTTTACCGAAACGGCTGTATGCTTTATTGAGCGGGTGAGACTTTTACAATCATCATCTGTCAACAGCCTTCCCTTTTTGTCAGGAGATACACCTGATTTGTGTATCAGCTCAAGAAGAAGCTTATTGTTTAAAAGTCCGTTAAGCATCTCATTTAACGAGCGGTTGTCTGTCGTTGTAATGCTTCTGTCCTTTATGTATCCATTAAGCTCATCATCACTAAAAGCCGGCAAAAAGTCAATTATCACCTCGACCCTTTGACCTTTATCGAGGGCTCTTGACATAAGACTTGAAATCTGAAAAACCGGGATGCCTGAGATGCCATAGTCAGCTAACTGCAGCTCCCCTGTATTTTGCTCTGTCATTTGACCGTCTATCGCGGAAGCGACAGTGGCATCGCACCTGACACCTGTGATTTTTTTGAAATTTAGGCCATCACAGCTAAAGCCGCAAAGCGCTGGTAATGGCTTTTGGATATGGTGTCCGAGAGCTTCTATCTGTCGAAACAGGCTTCCGTCACTTCCAAGCTTTGGGGAAGCCGTAAGGCCACACGCTATAATAAGCCTTTTGGACTTAAAGCTGCCCTTGTCTGTTTGGATGCAGTAACCGGTCCGGTCATCTGTCTTCTTAGTTGCCGGATTAGCAGCAGACTTTGTGTCCTCAGCCGTAATCCTTGCAGTCTTGATTTCTGTAATACTAATGCCTGTTTTCACATCCACATGAAGCCTCATAAGCTCCATTCGAAAGGCTGCCACAACAGATGCTGCCTGCCTTGAATTTGGATAAATGTAGCCTGCATTGTCATATGCAGGTATTCCAAGTTCTTTAAAAAAACGTATTGTGTCTGCATAATTAAATTGCGACAACCCGTTTTTAATCAGAGCTTTACTGCCGTGAAACTTATTTACAGACATATCAGTGTTTGTGAAATTACATCTGCCGTTTCCTGTTGCAAGTATTTTCTTTCCTATATCATCCTTGTGCTCTAAAAGTGCCACGCGTGCTCCCTTTGATGCAGCAGCTGCTGCCGCCATCAGCCCGGATGCACCGGCACCTATTATAATTACATCGTACATATTCTTTCCCCTAACTGATTTATTTTAACATTAACTTGAATAGCTTTCAAGAAAATCGTACAAATCAGTTTCGTTAAAAAAGTAGAGTCCATTTGTAACCTTATTTTTTGCTTCATCGGGCAGTTCTTCAAAATATACGCCTGTGTCAAAGTATTTTTCACTTGCAGTGGCGTTGTATACAGACAACATTCCGGAGTCATTTTTGATGCAGTATTTTGCATTCTTAGCCTCATTTGATGTCAGAAGGCTTTCTTTTTCATTTTTTTCTTCTTTATCATTTTCATTGCTTTGTGCAATTATCGCAGCCTTGTCTGCGGCTCTTTGCGTATTGATTTTTTCTATTATAACAAGTGCAAGAAGAATTACAACAATAGTTAAAAAACAGATACTGATTTTGCTTTTCATATTATCACCTCAAAATCAGTATCTGTAAATTTTTGTTATTTATTCAATTTTATAATAAATGACATTTTTTTGCCACTTTTATGATAAGTGTGCCCTTTGGAAAATGTCTAAGCTCATCCTCAGTCAGTCCCTTGAGTAAAAGCAGCGCCACTGCATATGAGATAACCGCAATGATTGCAGCAAGAATGAAGGCGATAATCTCAATATGACAGGCCTTGTAAAGTATAAAGTATACTATATACGAAATAACTCCCATTATGAGCGAGCTGATGGCCGGTATGATAAAGGTCTTTTTTATTTCCTGCTTAAAGCCGCTGTACTTCTTTAAAGCCATGCTGTTCATAAAGCACATGAGCAATGCAAAAAATGTATTGGCAAGCACAACTGCATGTATATTGAGCCTGAATATGAGCATAAGCAGTATGAGCACTATGACATGCGCTACAATCGATATCGCAGCGTTGATTACAGGAACCTTGAGCCTGTCAATTCCCTGCAGCAGTCCGTTAGACAGAGTGGAAAGCGAGTAAAATACTACCGCAACCGCACCGACATACATCATAATTGATGCTTCAGCATTTGTTGCACGGGTGCTGGAGAACAGTATATTAAATATTGGCAGTCCAAACACGGCAAGCCCTACTGCACATGGGAATGCGACAACCATGATAAAGCGTGTGGAAAGATTAATCTGTCCTCTCACTGCCTCCATATCGTCCCTGTGATATGCGCCTGTAAGAACCGGCACAAAGGATGCTGCCATAGCTGATGCTATGGATATAGGCACATTGATTAAAAGCTTGTACTTTCCGGTGTATACACCCCACCATACGTCTATATCATTCTGAGTGTATCCCTGAAGCAGTGCAACCTGCTTGAAAATACCCTGGTCTATAATACCACTGATATTGTATATAGTAGTACTTAAAAGCACCGGAATAACCGTAATTACAAGAATCTTCATTGTGTAGCCAAATGAGCTCACCCTGACATTTCGTTCTCTTTTCATCTGCCTCTTGAACACCTTCATATAGATGGCAAAGATAAATACTACAAATAAAAGAGCCGCTACAGAGCCAAGCACTGTTCCAAGTGTACCGCCTGCTGCACCATATGCTGCGGCATAGTGTTCCTTGTCACCAAGTACTGCACCAATTCTTGTACCTGTACGGTAGAGCACGTAGGCTGCCCACACACTGACGATAGCATTCACTACCTGCTCTATTATCTGTGATACGGCACTTGGCATCATGGTTCCCAGTCCCTGGAAAAAGCCTCTGATAACGCCAAGCACTGCAACTATCAAAAGCCCGGGAGCCAGTACTCTTAAAGCAAAAATACTGTATGGTGTGTTAAGAAGCGTTGTTGCAAAAAAATTGCCACCGAAAAACAGTATGAGAGCCACTGTTGTGCCACTGATGGTTGCAAAAAGCAGAGCACACTTCAGTATCTGATACGTCGCAGTCCGCCTCTTTTTTGCCATCTGGGTTGAAACCATCTTTGATACGGCAAGTGGTAAGCTGTATGATGATATAATCAGCATGACATTGTATATTTCAAAGGCTGTGGAATAATAGCCGATTCCGATATCGCCCAATATACGCTGCATCGGTATGCGATATATTAGTCCTATTATTCTGCTTATGATAGATGCTACGGCAAGTATGGAGCCCTGTACTAAGGCATTACTTGCCCCGTTATTTTTTTTAGACATTTATAAATCCTCTGTTTCAATTGATAACCAGCTTAAATATTAGCGTGTTATACCTAAAGCGTCAAGTATTTTTCTCTGGTGCTTTTCCATTATGGCAGCCTCATCAGCCTCCATGTGGTCATATCCGAACAGATGAAGCATGCTGTGTGTAATCAGAAAGGCAAACTCTCTTTTTTCGCTGTGTCCGTATTCTAAGGCCTGCTCTTTTACTTTGTCTACGGATATGATAATGTCGCCTAGCATGACCTCTCCTGTATCAGGATTGAAATCATCCTCATTCTCATCTGAAAGGAAAGAGAAGTCCCCGGGTGTTTCATATGAAAGCATCGGAAAAGATAATACATCTGTAGGTCTGTCTATCTGCCTGTATTCCTTATTGATGGCATGTATTCCTTCATTGTCTGTCAGTGTCAAATTAACCTCCGCCTCATACGGAAAGCTCTCATGCTCAAGTGAAGCAGAAACAACAGCTTCTGCGACCTTTTCATAATCAAAATTAAAATTGCATTCTACTTCTTTTTCGATAAAAAAACTCATTTAAGCAGCTCCTCCTTTGTAAGATAGTCTCGTATTTTTAAAAAGTGATTCATGGAAAGCCCTGATTCATCATACATTCCTGAGCTCGACAGCTCATTTAATGTCTGGATAATAAGTATCTCATGATTCCATTCACTGTCTGCCACATCGTTTTTGATATGATCAAGCCTTACTATTAAAGCATCGACCATATGGATGAGTGCGGATTCAGGGGTCTGTGGATGTCTTAGCTTGCCATAGTACTCATAGAGTATATTGGTCAGCTTTTCAGGAAAATGCATGGCTAATGCCTGTTCCACTCCTTCCATGACGCTTTTATGCTTCTGCCACTGCCCTATGCGGTAATAAAAGCCTCCTGCTGCACATAGCGCTGTGTCCAGTCCTGCAGCCTTTGCAGCCTTTATGGCAATCGTCGATACGAAATTGCCATGATTGTATTCAGAGAAATTGTGCTTTTTAAGCTGTTTTACAGCAGGAAAATCCTCCTCTATTATTGCTATAAGCCTGTCATTTGTTTCATCAGCGCTAAGTGGCTTAAATACCCTGGCACAAATGATGCCGATAAGCGAAACAATCATGCCGCTTACAGCTCCGGCAATAATAACGGAAACAGAAAACTCCTTTGTTGACATATAATAGAATATGCCCGGTGTCACAATGCTCATACTGATTGTGATCAGATATATACATATCTGAAGCTTGTCCTCCTTTAGCATCTTTGCAAGGATAGCACCTGTGATTACAAGAAGCAGCTCACATACGAGCTCAAAGCAGTCGCCGGATACAGTGATTGAAAGCAATATACAAAAATAAGTACCGCTTATAAAAGCCAGGAACTCATTGCCAATCAGACAAAGCAATATAGGAAAAATCATCACCGGCCTGCTGTACAGTGGCATAAAACCGCTTATGATACACACTACAGAGCAAATGATAAACGCAAACGTAAACCTAAGATAATCAGTTCTTGAGTTGTTCGACAGCTGCAGTGTGTTCCGCTCGTACTCAAGCTCAAATAAAAGCAGCATATAAAATATGATATCTAAAAAACCCATGCATATCCACTCATCCGGATATACATCACCAAGCAGACACAGCACAAATGAAAGAGCTAAGATTGATATAAAAATTGATATTAGTGATACAACCCTTCTCAATTGCTCTTCCTCTGCTTTCTTGCAGTCTTTGCAGTCTGCTTATTTTCATAATCATCATATGCCTGAACGATTTTTTGTACAAGCGGATGACGCACGACATCCTTGCTTGTCAGATTGCATATACCTATATCATCTATGTTTTTAAGCACCCTAAGTGCCACATCAAGCCCTGATTTTGCACCCGGTGCAAGATCCTTTTGTGTCGCATCACCTGTCACGACAACCTTTGAGCCAAAGCCGATTCGTGTAAGAAACATCTTCATCTGTGCAGGAGTTGTATTCTGCGCCTCATCAAGTATGATAAATGCATTGTCAAGTGTACGGCCTCTCATGTACGCAAGAGGAGCCACCTCAATAAGGCCCTTTTCCATGTTGCGCTGGAAGCTCTCAGCTCCCATTATCTGATAAAGAGCATCGTACAATGGTCTCAAATATGGGTCAATCTTGCTCTGCAGATCTCCCGGCAGAAAGCCAAGCTTCTCGCCCGCTTCAATCGCAGGGCGTGTCAGAATAATACGGCCCACCTGCTCATTTTTAAAAGCTGTTATGGCCATTGCCATGGCAAGATAGGTCTTTCCTGTTCCGGCAGGACCCATGCCAAACACAATCATCTTTTTCCTGATTGCATCGACATATTCCTTTTGGCCTATGGTTTTTGGCTTTACAGGCTTGCCATTTATTGTGTGACAAATGATATCCTTGTCAATCTCAACAATCTCACTGCCTCTATGCTCCTCTAAAAGTGCAAGTGCATAATTTACGTTCTGCTCTGTGATGACGTTGCCTCTCTCAGCCAGCGCAATGAGCTGCTCGAACACCTCTTTTGCCCCTTCAATATTCCCCTGCGCTCCGATAATCTTTAAGGAATCATCTCTTAAGACAAGCGTTACGTGCAGTGTGCGCTCTATTTTCTTGGCGAATGCATCAAACTGCCCAAAGACGTTTGGAATATATTCGCCCGGTATTTTTATAGATACTTCATTTAAACTCATTAGCTCATGTGCCTTTCAATCAAAATATTTTCCATTATAACATAAAAATAAGATTTGTCATAATTTACCTATAATTTATTCCCTCTGATATATCAATTTTCATGGTATTTTTTTCTATGTATATACTGCACCACGTGATATCGGGATATTTTTCCTCAAGCTTCTTTTCAAGGAGGCTGTAATCTGCTCTCTTGTGGCTGCCTATTGTTACATTTTCACTCTCCATAAAGGAGATGACCGACTCATCATACGTGAAACGGTTTCCTTCAGGCACAATGTGCCAGATTCTTGTGCAGATGAGTGCATGTATACAAAAAACGCCGGTAATTGCAGCCGTAATAATACGTATTTTATATAGAAATGCTCTTATCGCAAAGTATCCCTGTCTTTTTACCACGAGAAGCCTTGTATGCGTCTTTTTCAGGTGCGGCTTCATTAGAAAAATATCTTCTGTACCGCAGCAGGCCTCATATTCCTTTGGACTTACATATTTAAGGTTCCATATTTTTATATGGTTTGCCGTGCACAGATTTATGAAGCGCCTGATATTGCAGCCTGTCAGCCTTACTGTTGCATAAGCTTTAATACTCATATATAACACCCTTTAAATGACCGGCTATTATTATTAAATCCTTTGTAAATTCCTTTATTTCAAGGCGGCTGCCGGATATTTTTATGGTACTGTCTGCTGCCCTTACAGTTACGGCCTTGTCCGAAAATGACAGAATACCCTTGTGGTTTTCTATAGTCAACTCATTATAACCATATGCTGTTACAATTGGAAGCCCCAGCACTATGTCCTTTGGAAGCTCGAACGAATCAGTTACTTTTTGCATCTTCATATATTAACATATGTTTATTTAGGCTGAATTATGCCGGTTATTTGTGGTACGGCTCATTATTGCTGATGCGAAACGACCTGTAAATCTGCTCCAGTAAAATTACGCGCATGAGCTGATGGGGGAATGTCATTTTAGAAAATGAAAGCTTATAGTCAGCGCACTTTAATACATCATCGGACAGCCCCAGAGAGCCTCCTATTACAAAAACAAGATGACTTTTGCCGCCTGTCATAAGCTTATCCATCTTCTGTGACAGCTCAACCGAATCAAGCTGTTTTCCATCTATTGCCAGACAAAATACATATGCATCGTCTTTTATATTTTTAAGAAGCCTCTCACCTTCTTTATTTTTTACGATGTCTATCTCTGTCTGTGTGGCCTGTTCACTTGTCTTTTCATCGGAAACCTCAATGATTTCAAGCTTACAGTAACGGCTTAGGCGTTTTGAGTACTCAGCAATCGCATCTCTGTAAAATTTTTCTTTAACTTTTCCTACACATAATATTGTAATTTTCATCGTTTCATTATAACATATAACTATAATTAAACAATATGGAGGCCGTATGAAAATATACGTTGATGAACAAAAACGATACGAGGATACAAAAGCAACCGGACAGTGCTTCACCGGAGTCGGTGCGATAGGGCTTATTGCCATTGTACTGCTTGATACAGGAGTTATAAAGCTTGCCGCTTTAGACTCGGTAAACAAGCTCATGGTTTCTATCGTAATGGGGCTTGTTTTCTTGATATTTTTTATCATAGGAATGAAGTCATTTATGGAGCTAAAGGACATTTCAAAAAAGATTGACCGGAATAATTCCCTCGAAGAGGAAATCATGGAATACGTGACCGTCACTCATAGGGACGAGCTTATGACTTTAGCGTCATCGGGTGAAAAAGAAGATGCCTGCTCAGGTGATTTATACTACAAAAGAGCTGAGCTTATCACATCAGTCATTACTGAAAAATACAGCCTGCTTGAGGAAAGCTTCCTCGATCATATGGTTGAAGAAATTTATTCTAAAATTTATAGTGATATTGTCGAAGAATAGTGCTATAATAATATCAATTTATTTTTTATGAGGTGAACAAAATGAAAGAACTGCAAGATCGAATTCTCAAGGATGGCCAGGTAATTGGCACAAACATCTTAAAGGTCAACAAATTTATCAACCATCAGGTAGATCCGGTGCTTATGGAGCACATCGGTGAGGATTTCGCAAATCACTTTGCCGATAAGGGAATCACAAAGGTTGTCACAATAGAGAGCTCAGGAATTGCTCCTGCACTTATGGCAGCAGCCAAGATGAATGTACCGCTTGTTATTTTAAAGAAGCAGCCTTCAAAGACATTACATAATGATTTATATCAGACACAGGTTACTTCATTTACAACAGAGAAGAGCTATGAGCTTACACTCTCACGCGATGTTATCTCAGAGGATGACAATATTCTTTTGATTGATGATTTCATGGCTGACGGAGAGGCTGCTACAGGTGCCATCAGACTTCTTCGTATGGCTCACGCTACAGTTGCCGGTATAGGAATCCTTATTGAGAAGTCATTCCAGCCTGGCAGAAGAAAGATCAACGAGCAGGGCTATGAGGTTTACTCACTTGCACGTATCAAGTACATGGATGAGTATCAGATAGATTTTATTGAAGAAAATTAAAATAAGATTTAATATTTAAAATCAATACATATTATTTATACGCAAAATCCACTACCCTATTTACAGATTTATGAGTCTGTCAATGAGTAGTGGATTTTTATTATTGTTAAAGTATATGTTTTATGCTAAACTGCCGGATTATGCTCCGAAATCGAAAAGTGAAAGCTGGTTTGACTCCGGCAGTGAACCAAGCAGTCCCAAATCTGACATGAGGTCTACGGCTGTTCGCGATACATGAGTTCTCTCCCTGAAATCATCCTTTGAGAGGAATGGTCCGTCCTTTGCCGCTTCCGAAATATAAATAGCGGCATTGTCGCCTAGTCCGTCAATACTGTTTATGGCTGGCATCAGCTTACCGTCAATTATCTGGAAACGGTTAGGGTGAGCCCTGTATATATCAAGAGGCATGAAATCAAAGCCTCTGGCATACATCTCCTGTACGATACGCATGTCCTTAAATACATCCTGCTCCTTGTTTGACAGCGTGTCTTTTCTTTTCTTATAGTCCCTCATGTAGTTTTCGAGTCGGTCCTTTCCCTGACACATAAGCTCATATGAAAAGCCTGTGGCACGGATTGAAAAGTATGCTGCGTAGTATGCAAGCGGATAGAAGACCTTACAGTAGGCGATTCTCCATGCCATCATAACGTATGCCGCAGCATGGGCCTTAGGGAACATGTACTTGATTTTCTCGCATGACCAGATATACCAGTCAGGCACACCGTGTGCCTTCATATCCTCCTTCCACTGTGGCCACTGAGGGCATTTGCCCTTGGCAATAATGCCCTTTCGCACTTTCTCCATGATGTTGAAGGCTTCCTCAGATTCAAGTCCCATGGAAATCAGATATGTCATAATATCATCTCTGGTACAGATACAGGTTGAAATGGTAGCTGTGCCTTCCTCGATAAGAGTCTGTGCATTGCCAAGCCATACGTCGGTACCGTGTGATAATCCGGCGATACGAATGAGGTCAGAAAACTCCTTTGGCTTTGTATCAAGGAGCATGCCCATGGCAAAATCAGTACCAAACTCCGGTATACCTAAAGCTCCAAGCGGACATCCATCGATATCCTCAGGCTCTATGCCCAAAGCGGAGGTGTTCTGAAACAGTGACATGACAGCCTTGTCGTCAAGCGGAATCTTTGTTGGGTCAACACCTGTCAGATCCTGCAGCATACGAATCATGGTAGGATCATCGTGTCCGAGTATATCGAGCTTTAACAGGTTGTGGTCGATTGAATGGTAGTCAAAATGCGTTGTCGTGATGTCAACGGTCATATCATTCGCAGGATGCTGTACAGGAGTAAAGGTATTAATCTCCTCACCCATCGGCAGCACGACTATACCACCCGGATGCTGTCCCGTAGTACGGCGCACACCGACGCAGCCCTGCACTATCCTGTCTATCTCGCAGTTTCGCTTTCTGACACCGCGCTCCTCATAATAGTTTTTTATGTATCCAAATGCGGTCTTGTCAGCAAGTGTACCTATGGTTCCGGCTTTAAAGGTCTGGCCCTCTCCGAAAATAACCTCGGTATATTTGTGTGCCTTTGACTGGTACTCACCGGAGAAGTTCAGATCGATATCAGGCTCCTTGTTTCCCTTGAAACCGAGGAAGGTCTCAAATGGAATATCAAAGCCCTCCTTGCTTAACGGTCTGCCGCACTTTGGACAGAGCTTATCAGGCATATCACAGCCACCACGGCCTGAAAATGCCTGTACCTCCGGTGAATCAAAATCACTGTATTTGCAGTGTGTACACAAATAGTGAGCATGCAGCGGATTAACCTCTGTGATACCTGACATGGTTGCGACAAACGAGCTTCCTACGGAGCCTCGCGAGCCAACCAGGTAGCCGTCCTCATTTGATTTCCACACAAGCTTTTGTGCAATGATGTACATTACGGCATAGCCGTTTGAAATAATAGAGTTAAGCTCTCTGTCAAGACGCTCCTTAACTATCGGCGGCAGCGGATCACCGTACATCCTGTTTGCCTTGTTATAGCAGATTTCACGAAGCATGCCGTCAGAGTTTTCGATAACAGGCGGACATTTATCAGGTCTGACCGGTGAGATACGCTCACACATATCTGCTATCTTATTGGTATTGGTGATGACTACCTCCTCAGCCTTTTTGCTTCCGAGATATTCAAACTCCTTTAGCATTTCCTCTGTGGTCCTTAAATAAAGCGGAGCCTGCTCATCTGCATCCTTAAAGCCCTTACCGGCCATGATAATACGACGATATACCTCGTCCTCGGGATTTAAGAAATGTACGTCACAGGTTGCAACAACCAGCTTTCCAAATTCCTCTCCAAGCTTTACGATTCGCTTATTTATATCAATAAGGTCATCGTTTGAAGCAATATCGGAATCCTCGTCACGTATCATAAATGCGTTGTTGCCAAGAGGCTGTATCTCCAGGTAATCATAGAAATTCACAAGTCTTGTGATTTCCTCCTGTGGTCTTCCGTTTAAAATAGCCCTGTAAAGCTCTCCTGCCTCACAGGCTGAGCCTATTAAAAGCCCATCACGATACTTGTTAAACTCTGATTTTGGTATTCTCGGTCTCTTATTATAATACTTGATGTGTGACAGCGAGATAAGCCTGTAGAGATTGGTACGCCCCTGGTCACAGGTTGCAAGAATGATGGCATGGTATGTAGGCATCTTCCTTATCATCTCAACAGATGATTTTGCCAGGGCATTTACCTCATCTAAGCTTGATATGCCCCTGTCCTTTAGCTTTTCTATGAATTTGACAAATATCTCTGCGGTACATGCGGCATCATCCACCGCTCTGTGATGATGGTCAAGCGAGATGTTTAGAGCCTTGGCCACTGTATCCAGCTTAAATCTGTTTAGCTGTGGCAGAAGCACTCTCGCAAGAGCCACCGTGTCCACTATAGTAGGATTACATTCCATGCCAAGCAGCGCGCAGTTTCGCTTTATAAAGCTCATATCAAAGTCAGCGTTGTGGGCGACCATGATACAGTCCTTGCAAAACTCCATAAACTGTGGCAGTATGACATCCACCGTTGGCGATGTGATAACCATGTCATCCCTTATGGAGGTGAGCTCCTCAATCCTGAACGGAATAGGTACCTCAGGGTTTATAAATGTGGAATAGCGGTCTACAATCTCGCCACCGATGACCTTCACCGCACCTATTTCTATGATTTTATTCTTTTCCGGAGAAAAGCCTGTTGTCTCTATATCAAATACCACGTACTTGTCATCCAGCGACTGACCGGCTGCATTCTCCACAATATCCTTTGTATCATCGACCAGATATGCTTCCACACCGTAAATGACCTTGAATTTGTCATCCACAGTATGGTTAGCGTCAGGGAATGCCTGCACATCACCGTGGTCCGTAATAGCAATGGCCTTGTGTCCCCAGCGCATGGCACACTTCACAATATCCTTTACGTCAGACACGCCATCCATGTCACTCATCTTGGTGTGACAGTGAAGCTCAACACGTTTTTCGGCAGCAGTATCCTCCCTCTTTGATGTAAAATCAGGTATCTTTTTAAGTCCGACTATTGAGCTTATTGACAAATCACTGTCATATTTATCTACAGTCACAACTCCCTTTGCCTTAACAAAGTTGCCTGGGGCAATATATGCAAGAATATCTGCTACGTCATCATTTCTGGCAAAAAGTTTGAGCATGATGGTGTCTGTAAAATCAGTGACCGCAAACATAATGATGGTCTTTTCGTTTCTGATTTCGCGGGATTCAACCGTAAGAATCTTGCCCTTTATTGTAACCTCACCGATAGGGCCGTCAATCTTTTCAATAGCCATCTCCTCATCATCAAAGCTTCTTCCGTACACGATATCAGGGTCATTATCATATTTACGCCTGAAATCTCCCTTGCGCTCGAACTTTTTCTCGAACTTTTTTTCAAACTTCTTCTCAGGCTTTTTATCAGTGCCTGTATTCGCTTCATTCTTTTTATCTGAGGCTTTAGGAGAATCTGATGTGCCACTCTTTTTTGTATCAGATGCATTCTCACTGCCTCCTACAAACATTGCACCGTCATCGACAGCCACTTTAGCATCTTCATCACCGTCATCCTTTGCCATGGCAAATTTAGTGCGGGCGACAATATTTTGCACCTCCTGCTCAATCTGCTTGTCAGCATTTTGACGGTATTTGCTGATTTTTGGTTTTTCGTACTGCAGATTAACGATAAAATCCATCCCACAGCGCTCGCAGAACACCTTCTCAAGAAATTCTATGACCGTATTGCCTCTGGTCTTTGCGATTATTGTCTCCTCAAGTGTGACTGTGACATGTGTATCGTCGGTAAAGCTCCACTTTGAGGTGCGCAGCAGATTGTACAAAAGCACACTGTGACTGTTTATTTCGTCAAGAATACTGTCAAAATAGACATCAAAAAGAGTCTTCGGTGTGTACTGCGAAGACAACTCGTAAGACTCTATAATTTTTACTGTAATATCTTTACTTTTAAATATCTGTTTTTTTATGCTTTCCTCAAGCTTCCAGATATTTTTTTTGAAAATAAGGCGTTTTGCTTTTACATATATTTTGTAAAAATCTCTTGCATGGTTTACGGAAATTCTGGTGACATCAGCATTCTCCAGCAGATTCTCCATATCCTTGTCCAGCTTAAGTGTAGGGAAAACTTCCTTAAATGTCTTTGTCAAAATTATTCACCCCAATGGTCAAGCTCATATTTTAATGCACCCAAAAGCTCGCTCTCAGGCACCTTTTTAAATACCTCACCGTGCTTTATGATAAGGCCCTCGCCGATTCCTCCGGCTACGCCAAGATCTGCTTCCTTTGCTTCACCCGGTCCGTTTACCACACAGCCCATGACAGCAACCTTTATGTCAAGGTCATATCCTGAAACCATTGTCTCCACCTGATTTGCAAGCCCGATAAGATCTATCTGTGTACGGCCGCAGGTAGGACACGAAACAACCTCTATGCCACCCTTTCTAAGCCCAAGAGTTCTTAAAATGAGCTTGGCTGACTTGATTTCTTCGAGAGGGCTTCCCGTGAGAGATACACGTATTGTATCACCTATGCCCTGGCTAAGTATCAGTCCGAGTCCGATAGCTGACTTTATATTGCCGCTTATTATTGTGCCTGCCTCTGTGATACCCACATGGAGCGGATGAGTAGTCTTATCTGAAATAAGCTCGTGTGCTTTCACACACATCATGACATCTGATGATTTGATACTTATGACAAGATTGTCATACCCCATATCCTCTATGAGCTTTACCTTATCCAGAGCACTCTCCACAAGTCCCTCAGCTGTCACACCATGATATTTCTCTACAAGGTCTTTTTCAAGAGATCCACTGTTTACACCGACGCGGATAGGAATATTTCTCTCTTTTGCTGCATCTACCACAGCCCTTACCCTTTCTGCGCTTCCTATGTTGCCGGGATTGATTCGGATCTTGTCGGCTCCGTTTTCAATCGCAGCTATTGCAAGCTTGTAATCAAAGTGTATATCCGCAACAAGCGGTATGCTGATTTGTTTCTTAATATCCTTAAGTGCCTTTGCAGCCTCCATCGTAGGTACAGCACACCGGATTATATCACAGCCTAGGTCAGTCAGTGCGTTTATCTGCGCAACTGTGTCAGCTACATTCTCAGTCTTTGTATTTGTCATTGACTGTATGAGAATCGGATTACCGCCACCGATTACTTTATTTCCGATTTTTACTATTTTTGTCTCCATGTGTATATCTCCAATCTGTTATAAAATCAGACTATCAGTTTTCTGATATCATTGAACATGACAACAACCATCAGAAGAAGTAAAAGCACTATGCCAACGAGATGCACATAGCCCTCCTTCTCAGGGTCTACTCTCTTTCTTCTTATGGCTTCAACTATCAAAAATACAAGTCGACCACCATCAAGTGCCGGCAGTGGCAGCAGGTTCATCACACCGAGGTTTGCAGAAATCAGCACGCCCCAGTTTAGCATATTTAATATGCCAAGCCATACTCCGGACATCGAAACTGCCTGCTCATAGGTATCTCCCATGTTCTTTACAATGCCTACGGGTCCGCTTAAGTTATTTACAGAGGCAGCCCCGGTACAGAGCATTTTAAGCCCCTCTATTGTTGTATAGATGTTGTATTTCACCTCGTAGCAGCTATAAAGCAGTGCCTTTCCAAAGCCGGGCTTTGTACGCTCTCCCGACACGTTAAAGCCGTACAGATACCTCTTTGTTGTCTCGTCATATTTAGGCTTCAATGTAGTGGTGTGCCTTTTGCCATCCCTAAGGTAGGTCACATCAACTGTTTCACCTTCGTGAAGCATCGAATAGAGGCTTATCTCGCGGTAAAAGTGTATATTCGTATTGTTCAGCTTTACAATCTCATCACCGGCCTTGATACCGGCCTCCTCAGCCGCATAACCCTCAATAACACCTGCAAGCTTTGGACTATCATAGCCTACAGAGCAGATGATAATGAGAGCAAAAATAAATGCCATGATAAAATTAAAAAACGGTCCCGCGAAAACAACGCTTATGCGCGCCCACACGGATTTGTTGTTGAATGCCCTGTCATCACCTGAGCTTTCATCCTCGCCCTCCATGATACAGGCTCCGCCAAACGGAAGCAGCTTTATGGAGTATTTGGTCTCTCCACGCTGCACTCCAAAAAGAGTCGGTCCAAGTCCCAGACAAAATTCATTGACTTTTATGCCATTTGCTTTAGCAAGCCAGAAATGTCCGAGCTCGTGAAAAATTACTATGATGCTGAATAATATGATTGCAATAATAATACTAATAATGTTCAAAATTACCACCTTTTACTGATATAGTCATATGCGCACTGCTCTGTATCAAGTATCTCATCCACTGAAGGATTTTCAATAAATGATGCATTTTCCATACATGCCTCGATTATATCGATTATTTCCAGATATTTAATCTTTTTATTCAAAAACAGTGCCACTGCTCTCTCGTTTGCAGCATTGAAGGCCGTAGGAATATTGCCTCCTGCCCTTGCAGCCTTCATGGCGAGAGCAAGCCCTTTAAAGGTATCAAGATCCGGTGCCTCAAAGGTCAGATCCTTAAGCTTAAAGAGATCAAGCCTGTCACCGGAAAGCGCAGGTCTGCCTGGATAATACAGTGCATACTGTATAGGTATACGCATATCAGGAGTACCAAGCTGTGCTATAACTGCACCATCCGCATACTCAACAGCCGAGTGAATGACACTCTGAGGATGCACCACAACCTGAATCTGCGACAAATCGACATCAAAAAGCCATTTTGCTTCAATCACCTCAAGCCCTTTATTGACCATGGTTGATGAATCAATAGTGATTTTTGGACCCATTGACCAGTTAGGATGCTTTAGCGCGTCCTCCACCCTTATACTTTCAAGCTCAGAGAGCTTTCTGCCTCTGAACGGACCTCCGGATGCTGTCAGAAGAATCTTTTTAATCGGATTCATTGAATTTCCCTGCAGTGACTGGAAGATGGCACTGTGCTCACTGTCCACCGGAAGAATGGACACACCATACTCCTTCGCAAGCGGGATAATGATATGGCCCGCTGTAACGAGGGTCTCCTTATTTGCGAGTGCGATGGTCTTTTTTGCCTTGATGGCGGCAATTGTAGGACGGATGCCAAGCATACCGACAATTGCCGTTACAACTATATCGCAAGGCTCAATGGTGGCACATCTAATGAGACCGTCCATGCCATAGCCTACTTCGATATCAGTATCCGCAAGGCTTGTGCGAAGCTTTTTGGCATCGTTTTCATCACTTACACTGACAAACTGTGGCTTAAATTCCCTTGCCTGTCTCTCTATAAGGGAGAGATTTCTGCCACAGGAAAGTGCCACAACCTGCATATCGCCATGCTCTCTTATCACATCAAGTGTCTGTGTTCCGATAGAGCCGGTTGAACCAAGTATTGATATTTTTTTCATGATAATTCCTCGATTTATATTTTTCTCAGTGGTTCTGAATAGTTACCTTAGCTTTTTGTTTTCAATGGTTCTTAAAAGTTACTTTTTAACTTAAAAAGAAGCTAGCCAGATAATAAATGATTGGTGCTGTTATAATCATGCTGTCAAAGCGGTCTAAAATACCACCATGTCCGGGTATCAGATGTCCGTAATCCTTGATATCATAATTACGTTTTATGGCTGATGCACACAAATCTCCAACCATTGAAATAAGGCCTGCAACAGCAGCTATAACAGCAAGTATAGCAATCTCTGTGCCGTCTATATTCATATGATTTCTGAATATAAAGCAGTATAAGGCTGTAAGAAGCGCACTGCCGAGCACACCACCTACTGCACCCTCTATAGACTTCTTTGGTGAAAGCTTTGGTGCCATTTTGTGCTTTCCAATCAGCACTCCGACGCAGTAGGCGCATGTATCACAGCCCCAAGAGCATAAAAATACCAAGAAGGCAAGGTAAAGTCCGTTGTTGAGTGTACGTATCTGGTAGATATATGAAAGCATTGCTCCCACATAAAACATACCAAAAAAGGCTGCCATGAGCTGCTTTGCATCATATTTCGGGTATGAAAGCACATACACGAACATCAGTACGATAAGAAAGCCCATGAAAAGCATCATTACATCAGGTATGAAGCTCCACCTTAAGTTGATGTAAAACAAAATCAAAGCAATATACGGTACAACCGATAAGAGCGATTTTTCAAATTTAAATACCCTGAAAAGCTCAAACATACCTATACACGAAATCAGAAGTGTTGAAAAAAGAAGCACCTCGTTTCCTGTTACTATAAGAAATATAGCGGCAATTACAAGAACTATACCACTAAGCAGTCTTGTCTTAAACATTATTTATCCTCCGTGTCATTTGTTTCTTTTAATCCACCAAAGCGACGGTCTCTTTTATTATATGCATCTATAGCCTTTTTGAGTTCATTTTTATCAAATGCAGGCCACGGAACATCTGTAAAATAAAACTCAGCGTATGCAAGCTGCCAGAGCAGGTAGTTTGACAGGCGCTGCTCACCACTTGTGCGGATGAGTAAATCAGGATCCGGAAGCTCTTTTGTATCAAGATATGATGAGAATGTATCTGCATCTATATCGTCAGCTGAAAGCTTTCCGGCATCATGGTCAGCTATCATATGCTTTACAGCACGTATCATCTCATCTCGGCTTCCGTAATTAATTGCAATTGTCAGGTTAAGACCCGTATTTACTGATGAAACTTCTTCAAGGTTTCTTATTTTCTCCTGGAAATTCTCTGAAAGCCTGCTTATCTCACCAATTACGCGCACACGCATATTGTTTTTATTGGCAGTCTTTATGCAGTTTTTAAGATAGCTTTCAAGAAGCTTCATTAGTGCAGCAACCTCAGACTCAGGGCGGTTCCAGTTTTCAGTGGAAAAGGCATAAAGTGTCAGATATTTAACGCCGAGGTCGTTTGCAGCCTTACATATATTCTCAACATTTTTGGCTCCTACTGTATGACCGTAGTTTCTTGGCATACCCTTACTTTTGGCCCAGCGGCCGTTTCCGTCCAGAATGATTGCTATATGTTCCGGAGTACTCATATTTTATTTCCTTTCATTTATGCATATTATATATTTACAATCATGACGCATCATTTATTTGCTGGTCACACAGTTAAGTGTGAACAGTAAAACCGGGAATAAGCAAATAAGGGACACGAATAACATGTCCCTTGTTTGTATACGTGATATAAATACTATACAGTAAGTATCTCTTTACATTTTGCATCAACCGCAGCGTCAACCTTTGCGACAAACTTGTCGGTAAGCTTTTGAGCGTCATCCTCGAGGCCTTTAATCTCGTCCTCTGAAATGCCTTCCTCTTTGCCGGTCTTCTTAATGCTGTCGATTGCATCCCTTCTGATATTGCGGACAGCAACCTTAGCTTCCTCGCCCTTTTTCTTGATGTCCTTTGCAAGATCTTTACGTCTCTCCTCTGTGAGCTCAGGGAAAACAAGTCTGATAAGCTTTCCGTCGTTTGTAGGATTAATTCCGATGTCAGAGCAGTTTATTGCTTTCTCAATCTCCTTAACCATAGAAGCCTCCCATGGCTGAATCTGAATCATTCTAGGCTCTGGAACACTTACATTGGCTACACTCTGAATTGGTGAAGGTGTGCCGTAATAATCTACACGAAGCTTGTCAAGAATATGTGGATTGGCTCTTCCTGCACGGATGCCTGCATACTCTTCCTCGAGATTATTTAATGTTTTTTCCATTTTATCCTGGAAAGGGTTTAATCTTGAATCCATATTATCCTCCTGATATGCATTATATGCAATTTACTATACAGTAACCTTTGTACCGTTAAATTTGCCTGTAAGAGCATTTACAATGCTGTTTTCCTCATTGAGTCCGAATACATACATAGGCATCTTGTTCTCAAGGCACATGATAGACGCTGTGAGGTCAACTACTGCGAGCTTCTTCTCAACAACCTCTTCGATTGAAAGCTCATCATACTTCTTTGCAGCAGGATTGGTCTTTGGATCACTGTCATATACTCCGTCAATTGCTTTGGCAAGGTAAATACCATCTGCCTCAATCTCAATTGCACGAAGCACTGTGGCTGTATCTGTTGAGAAATAAGGATGGCCTGTACCACCGGCAAAGAAAACTACCATATCATGTGCAAAATACTTGTTTGCTCTGTCCTTAGAGAAAAGCTTTGTCATATTGCCACATTCAAACGGAGTGAGAACCGCTGTCTTCATTCCAACATATCTAAAAATCTCTGATACATAAATGCAGTTCATAACTGTAGCAAGCATACCAATCTGGTCAGCCTTTGTGCGGTCGATGGTCTCACTCGTTCTGCCTCTCCAGAAGTTTCCACCACCGATAACAATACCTACCTGTGTACCATTATCAACAATCTGTTTAACCTGTTTTGCAACCTCAATGACTGTAGCCTCATCAAAGCCGTGGTGCTTATCACCTGCAAGTGCTTCACCACTTAATTTTAGTAATATTCTACTCATATTTATTTACCCTCGAAAAGTCCCTGAACATCGATATCAGCGTATGTCTGAGAACAGAAGCCCTCGATAACGGCACCGTTGTTAATCTGTACTGAACGTGACTTGATATTACCCATGATAACTGCAGAAGTATCTACTACAACAGGTCCCTGAACATCTATATCGCCCTTTACAGCTCCTGCGATAACTGCTGAAGATGCTGAGATATTGCCGATGATAACAGATCCTGCACCTATCTTTACAGTTCCTGTTGAAACAATTTCACCCTCAACCTTAGCTACATCAGCGAAAAACTCTGATGAATTTGTGTTGCCGTTGACTGTTCCTGTAACAACAATCTTGCCGTTACACATTACATTTCCGTTGATGGTTCCCTGAATATCAAATGATCCTGATGACTGTAAATCTCCTGTGAGTACAGTACTTGCTGTGATGACTGATGTTTCGTCCTGTACATCTCCTGATAAAACGTTATTGTTTACTGGCTGTGTATTTACTGGCTGTGGTATATCATTCATTTGTGGTATCTGCTCCTCTTTTTGTGTATTGATTGTATGCTCTGCAAAATTTTCACTTGGAGTTGGTCTTGGTACAGTTGTCTCCTGTGGCTGCTCCTCGACATGCTCAAGTAATCCGTCGAGCTTTGAAAGCTCTGATGCAACGTCAACATTCTCTCCTATAGTATCAACTACAAGATTGTCAGCTGTCTGAGCCTTTGGCTCTACTTCTTTCTCAGGTACATCTCCGGGTACAAGCTCGTTTACAGCCTGAGAAAAATCATCCTTAAATTCTTTGAATAATCCCATGAATATTTCCTCCATTTATTATCTTATCCAACAGTATCTGATTTGATATATTGAACTTTATATGTATTATTATCAATCGGCAATATTTCGGCACCCTGCGCTTTTATGCTTTCAACAAGCGGCTCAATAGCCTCTGCCGTGGTTGATCTGTTTGAATCATCATGTAATAACACAACTGAATTGTCATATTTGGCAATACCTGAGGTGACATTATTGACAATATCATCGACACTGCAATTGTCGGCCGTATCACCAGAATTGACATTCCAGTCAAAGTATGTGATATGCTTTGAATTGAGTATCTTTACAAGCTCAACCATGTCTACATTACTAATCTGGTTCATGCTGCCACCGGGAAAACGATAAATATCCGGTGCTATTCCAGTCAGATTGGTGATATAATCGGAAATCTGTGTCAGGTCATCGGTAAATGCCTCTGTTGATTCATAAATTTTACTGTATGAATTACTGTAGGAAGCCATCGCAATAGTGTGTCCGTCCTGCACTATGCGCTTATAAACATCATCATATTTACCGGAGGTATCTGCTGTGACAAAGAAGGTAGCCTTGACACCACAGTTGGCAAGGGCATCTAAAATGGCACCGGTGTTATCACCGGGAATACAATCAAAGGTAAGATATACCTTTCTTGTATCCCCATCATGATACACATTGTCTTTTGACTCAAGCTGTTTCACGACAGCCTGAGTTTTTGCGCCAGAGCTTTCTTCATCAGAAGCGATGTCACCATCATCAGACTCAGTACCGGTAACTGTGCTTGATATAGCTGTATTTAACTGAAGCTCAAGCTTGTATATTCTCGAATTCAGTTTGACAACCATGATGCCCAGTACAACTATGGCAAGTATAGATATTGCTATCCATATTGCTATAGTCATAATAATACCTGTCTTAATCCGGCTCACACGTTTGCGACGCTCCTGCTGCTGTCTGGCTAATTCATTATCCTTTGAGTCCATATGCGTCCCCCGTTATGATTGGTTTTGTTTCCTCTTACTATTTTACCATATTTTTATATCTTGTAAAGATAAAAAAATTCCGCAAAAGTTTAAAAGTTAAACTTTTGCGGAACAGCATTCGTTTAATCAGTATAAAGATACAGTTTAGACTCCAGCCATCTGGGCAGCAACCTCAGCAGCGAAATCTTCCTGCTTCTTCTCCATACCCTCACCTACCTCGAAACGAACCATCTCGGTGATTGTAAGATCCTTAGAAACTGACTCAAGATATTTTGCAACTGACTGCTTTCCATCCTCTGCCTTAACATATGTCTGGTCAAGGAGACAAATCTCTTTTAACTGCTTAGATACACGACCCTCAACTAAACCATTGAACATCTTCTCAGCCACGATAGACTCCTTGTCTGCCATTGCAAGCTCACCAAGTTTTGCCTTAGCAGCATCTGATAAGAAGTTCCATACATAGTTCATGTTGTTCTTGTGCTCGTTGAAGTTGTTGATATCATCATCGCTCCAAAGCTTCTCATTAATAGCCTTGTCAATTAACTTATTAAGAATAGGCTTTGGAAGTGTTGTAGCATCATTTAATGCACTGTCAACAGTGATCTCTCTAAGCTTTGCAAGCTCTTCATCAGAGATATCGTTTCTGCTGATGTACTGTGGGTTCATAGCTGCAACCTGCATAGCAATATTTGTGATTGCTTCTTTAGCTGCATCGACTGTTGCACCATTTGCTGCAATGATAACACCGATTCTTCCACCACCATGGATATAAGAAGTAACAACATCACCTGTAACCTTTGCAAATCTACGAACAGATAACTTCTCTCCGATTGTAGCTGTCTTCTCTACAAGAAGCTCGCTAAGTCCGTTTGTAGCAAGAAGAGCGTCGATATCCTCTCCATTTGCACCACCATTTAAGCCAGAAGCAAGTGCTGTATCTGCTACAGTCTGAACAAACTCCTGGAATGTCTCGTTCTTTGCAACGAAATCTGTCTCAGAGTTAACCTCTGCTACAACTGCAACGTTTCCGTTTACAGCAACACGTGCGATTCCCTCAGCGGCAATTCTGCTCTGCTTCTTTTCCATCTTAGCTGCACCGCTTTTTCTTAATACCTCAACAGCGGCATCCATATCACCGTTTGTCTCAGTTAAAGCCTTTTTGCAGTCCATCATACCTGCGCCTGTCATTTCACGCAGTTCTTTTACCATACCTGCTGTAATAGCCATTTGATTATCCTCCGATATTAATCTGTTTTATTCCTCAACTGTCTCGTCAGAAGCTTCCTCAGCAGTAACCTCTTCCTCAGCTCCCTGCTTTGCCTCGATAACAGCGTCTGCCATCTTAGATACGATTAATTTGACAGCTCTGATAGCATCATCGTTTCCTGGGATAACATAATCTAACTCGTCAGGATCACAGTTTGTATCAGCAATACCTATAAGAGTGATTCCAAGTGCCTGAGCCTCTTTGATACAGATACGCTCCTTCTTAGGATCTACTACAAATATTGCATCAGGAATTCTCTTCATATCCTTGATTCCGCCAAGGTTCTTCTCGAGCTTCTCCCACTCCTTCTTGAGTGCGATAACTTCCTTCTTAGGAAGAACATCGAATGTGCCATCCTCTGACATTGTCTCGATAGCTTTAAGTCTTGCAATACGGCTCTCGATTGTGCGGAAGTTTGTAAGCATTCCACCTAACCATCTCTCGTTTACATAGTACATACCGCAACGCTCTGCCTCAGTCTTGATTGCATCCTGAGCCTGCTTCTTTGTACCCACGAAAAGGATTGTACCACCCTGAGCAGCGATATCAGATACGGCATCGTATGCCTCATCAACCTTTCCTACAGACTTCTGTAAGTCGATGATGTAGATACCATTACGCTCTGTGTAGATATAAGGAGCCATTTTAGGGTTCCATCTTCTTGTCTGATGTCCAAAATGAACACCTGCCTCGAGTAACTGTTTCATTGAAATTACGCTCATTTTATTTACCTCCGTTTGGTTATTAATCTTCCGTGTGTTTCCAATTAGATCAGCCACCGGTAAGCGTTATCCGGCACCGGCGATCATCCGCACACGTGCTTTATAGTATTTAAGCCTTTGGAATTATAACATACCAAAGGCTTATATGCAAGCAAAAAATTTATTTCTGTGTCAGAATAGTGATTATATCATCATACGATGCTCCCTGTGGGATAACGTGCTCACCATCTGCTATAAAATGATCAGCACCCTTTTGTCCCATATATATACGAAATTGTTCAGCATCATCCACTAGATTGAGAGCTTTAAGCTTTTCTGCAATGGTGCGACATGTATCCTGACTTGTTACTGAAATTGTGTATGTTGTAACAGCATCCTGTGGCTCTACAGTCTCCTGCTTTGCATCCGCTGCCGGCTGTGTGTCTTCCTGCTGTGTATCTTCCTGTGCTGTTTGGCTGTCCTGCATCTGACTATCCTGTTCAGTTTCGGTTTTTTGGGAAGAAGCATCTGAGTTTGCAGCAGAGGAGTCAGTTTTTTCACTATTATATTCGTCTGCGACTGTCCCGGAAATATTCTTTGCTTCAACCATACCGAGTGTTTTGGCTTTTTCTATTATTTCTGTATCAGACATGGACTGCTTATTGTCGTGAAAACCAATCATCATAATGATTACCGCAAAAATAATGCCTAGACCAAGTCCACGCAAATAGTATTTTAATCTCACTTTATTTGCCCTCTTTATATAAATCTATTATAAGCTTTACCTCGCCAGTACCAAGAGACAAAAGCTTTGCTATCTCTACATTGCTCTTGCCCGATTTATAAAGCTTAAGGATTTCATGTGTGTGATTTATTATATCAGCATTTGCGCTGCTGCCTGCGGGCGTACCCAAAGCAGCATCTGATGCCTTGACCGATACAGAGGCTGCTGTACCCGCTGTAGCTGTTGCACCTGCCTTTGACGCAGGGGCTGCTGAAGCAGGCTGTGTTTTAATGATACCTGAAATATCTATACCTGTCATCTGCTTCATGTCAGGCTTTGTATCCTGCTGCATTGTGCCAGACTTAGGTTCTGCCGGCTTTTGCACGGCTACAGACGGTTTTTCAGCCCTCTTTGCAGAGTCTGCGGAAAGCGGCTCGAAGGAGCTTCTGAGTCTTGATGATGCTTTATCTATATCGCCTGAAAGCCGTGTAAGCTCATCATGCTTGTCATTTAGCATACTGTATAAAAACATTATTTCATTATGTGCCTTGTTTATCGAATCAAGCACTGTATCAGAATATTCATTTATCGCCATTATTTTGGAATTTGCTTCCTTTTCAAGACTTCGCTTTGTCTCATCATGCTTTTGTGTTATTTCCTCGTCCAAGGCATCGCTTAAGTCCTTTTTGGCGGCAGTCACTTCTTTTTCAGTTATTATTTTTAGTTCCTCAGCACTCATATCAGCTATTTTATCCAAATCCTTATGTGAAAGCTTGTCATTTACCATAAAGCTTCCTATAAGGAAAACAACACCTATGATGATGAGAGTTATTTCTAATGTTGTCATATAAACCTCTGCCCTCTTATTCGTTTGTAAGTATATTCATATAAGGACCCATGACCTTACGCATTTTAATCAGTCCCTTTGTGTGAAGCTGTGATACTCTTGATTCTGAAACCTCGAGGATATTGCTTATTTCTTTAAGGGTAAGATCCTCATAATAATATAATTCAATAACCCTGCGCTCCTTCTCGGTCAGATTGTCAAGCGACTTAACAAGCATTGTTTTCAGCTCTTCCTGTGTAACAATATCCTCTGGCTGTGCATAATGTGAATTATGTGCAGCATCCATGACAGGCTCAGGTCCTGACTCATCAAATTCATCGAGAGATACAACATTTGTTACTTTAAGCTGCGACTGCCAGCTGCAAAGCTCATCCTCTGAGATAGAAAGCTCCTTTGCAAGGTCTGCGTCATTTGCTGTTTTGCCGGTACGAAGTTCAATGTTCTTTATTGCCTCGTCTATTTTCCTTTGTCTTTGTCTGACTGTTCTTGGAATCCAGTCCATTTTCCTGATCTGATCAAGTATAGCTCCACGGATTCTAAGGCTTGCATATGTCTCAAACTTGACATTTTTTTCAAGATTAAACTTGTCTATGGCATCAATGAGGCCAAATATCCCATAGCTTACCAGGTCGTCATATTCCACATTATGCCCAAGATACATGCTGAGGCGTCCTGCCACAAGCCTGACCAGCTGTGCATATTCTATTATGAGCTGTTCCCGTAGCTTGGGAGTGGGATTCTTTTGATATTCCTCCCACAGCTTTTCCTTTTCTATAGCTTTCATTATGCCCCCTGTTTACCGGTATATTATTCTGCAGCTAGCTAATCTGCTTATCATCGTCATTATCATTATCAATGACTTCGGAATCATCAGTCTTTTCTTCGGCCGCTTCAGCTTTCTTTTGCCTGTCTTCCATTGCCTTAAATGCACAGCTTAGGATTACTTTAAGTATCGCTCCGATTATATAGAATACTACAAGCACAGTTAAAAGTCTTGTTGTAAAGCTCATCAGATCAACGCCCTGCCGCAGGGATATAATACTGCATACTAAGCCGGCTAAAAGCATAACAAGAGATGGTAATAAATTATTCTTCATGTTAAATCACCTTTTGCTCTTTTCCGACTGCTTTGATGATATAGTCACCGGTTTCACAGTCAAGTATAACAGTTCTTCCGTAATTAAGACCGGTATCCTGTGCCTTCAGAGGAATTTTCAGCTCTGCAAGCACGTGCCTGGCCATATCGGTATTGCGATCGCCAACATTTCCGATTGTAGAATTGCCTGACATCTCAAACATCTTAGCTCCACCGGCAATCTTTGCAACCATTCGTCTGGGATTCGCGCCATTTTTTATCATTTGATTATAAAGTTCCCTAATTCCCGTATCGCCAAACTTGGCTATATTTGTGTTATTTCTGAGTTTGGTGCTGTCAGGCAGCATATAGTGTACAAGCCCACCGATTTTTGAAGCCGGATCATAAAGGGTAAGCCCTATGCATGAACCAAGCCCAAGTGTGGTCAGAGAATCAGGGGCTTTGGCAACCTTAAGGTCTGCCATTGATACTTTAATAGTACTTGCCATATGGATTCTCCTAAATACTAAAAACTAATTCCTAAAGCCGATAAAATATTATCATATGAATCCGGATCAGGCATAAGGATAAAGTATCCGTTCATCATTATATCATCACCAAACTCTGTCTCTATAAAAAGTGCATTGTCACCATATTGTCCAAACTGAATTGCCGGCACACTTAATATGGAAGCGGCCATATCTACAGCAATATACGGAATGGAAGGTAGTATTTTAAGATTTGTCATAGTTGAAAGCGCTGACAAATATGCGCCTGCTATTATGTTGCCAATCTCCTTCATGGCAGATAAATCCATCTCATCAAACGGCTCGTTATAGTCCTGTGGTCTGCCCATCAGCTTGTTTACCAGAAAGTGTGCTGCCGGAAGCTTCATGAGAAACATCATACTGCCGGAGATATCGTTGGTAACCTCAAGAAATATACCCACTATTGTCTCTTCCTCCGGACATATGGCATCTCCAAGCTTTGTCGCATCCATTAACAGAACTCTTGGAACTTCCATTTTCATGGTAGTGCCAAGCATGCCGGCAATCGCTGTCGTGGCATTGCCGGCACCTATATTTCCGATTTCCTTAAGGACATCCATATACATCGAATTGACATTATCTAAAGAAAATTCACTCATTGTATTCACCCTTTTATTTGTTAAAACTTATATAGTGAGGCTTTTATACCTCACTATACATTGCTGCAAATCAGTTAGCGTCTTTATCTGAGACTATTGAGCCTATTTCAAACAGAGAAATCAGTTCATCTCCGTTTTTACCTATACCGTTTATGAACAGCTCCTTGCCTGTAGATGAAGCATCTATATTAGGCTTATCTATTTCATCAACCACAAGTGTGACAACTTCACAAACTTCATCGACGATAAGACCTATCTCACCCTTTTCTTCAAGCTTTAGGATAATTATTCTGGTTGATGATGTATATACATCATCGTCCAGTCCCATTTTTATGCGGGCACTCATTACCGGAACGATATCACCACGCAGATTTATGATACCCTTAAAGTACTTCTGCGCCTTTGGCACTCTTGTAATCTTCTGCATTCTGACGATATTATCAACATAGCCAATATCAATTCCGAATTTTTCTTCGCCTATTTTGACTGAAATATATTGCTTTGTTTCTTTTTCCTGTATATCAAATTCATTTTCTGGCATGTACTTCCCCTCCATTACATAAGTGTATTTACATCAAGTATCAAAGCTACATCACCATCTCCAAGTATTGTCGCTCCGCTGATAAGCTTGTTGCCGTTTATGTATTTTCCTAAAGACTTGATTACAATCTCCTGCTGTCCAATGAGATTGTCAACCACAAGACCTGCCTGCTGATCTCCCTTTTGGACAATTACTACAGTAAGATGATCCGGCTCCTGCTCCTTTGGCTCAATGTCCAGCATCTTATCGAGGCGGATGATTGGAATAACGCTTCCACGCAGGTGAATAACCTCCTTAGCCTGTACATATTTGATATCCTTTACAGGAATATCCTCTATATTTGAGATAGAGCCAAGCGCGATGGCATATATTTCATCACGGATCTCGACCATGAGAGCCTGAATGATTGCAAGGGTAAGAGGAAGACGTACAGTAAATGTAGTACCCTTACCAAGCTCGGTTGAAACCGATACATCACCACCCAGCTGTTCAATGCCGGATTTAACAACATCAAGACCAACTCCTCGTCCGGAGATATCGGTAATCTGTTTTGCCATTGAAAAGCTTGGCATAAAAAGGAAGTTGATGATATCCTTCTGAGATAGATTTTCAGCCTGTTCAGCTGTGACTATGCCACGCTCGATAGCTTTGTTCTTTACGGCTTCAGTATCGATTCCGTTTCCATCATCTCCGACCTTTATGACAACATTGTTGCCCTCCTGGTATGCATTTAAGAAAATAGTACCTACCTCTGGTTTTCCACGCTCAAGTCTGACCTCATTACTTTCAAGTCCATGATCAGCACTGTTTCTAAGCAGATGCTGCAGAGGATCTCCAATCTGATCCACAACTGTACGGTCCAGCTCGGTATCTTCACCGGTTATGACAAGACTCATCTTCTTATTCAGAGTACGAGACAGATCTCTTATCATTCTAGGATATTTCTGTGTAACACTTTCAATAGGAACCATTCGTACTTTCATGACAGACTCATGGAGATTGGTCGTAATTCTTTCCAGATATTCAATCTGTTCATGGAATGACTGGTTATTATTGTTTTCTCCATCAGATGAGCTCATGGCTACAAGAGAGTTCTTTGCAATAATAAGCTCAGACACCTGATTCATAAGCATATCAAGCTTTTCGATATCTACTCTGACTGTTCGGCTTGTAGTAGCTTTTTTATGAGAAACAGCCTGCTTTTGAGAGTTATTTGCAGTTTTTGGCTTTGAAGATTCTGTCTTTGCAGCAGGAGTCTTTTCCTCTTTTTCTTCCTTATCTGCCTTTTTTGTCTCTTCAGGAGCCTGTGCTGTCTGCTCTGCTTCACCCTCCAGGTGAAACTCGGTGATTTCTTTTCCCTCAACCTTATCAATCTCAGATACGTTGGAAGCTGCATGCTCCAATTTATCAAATCCCTCGCCTGATGCAACATAAAAGCTGAATGACAAATCAAACTTCTCATCCTCAATATCCTGTGAGCTTGGTCTGTAAACCAGAATCTGTCCCAGCTCCTCAACTGCCTTGAAAACAAGGAAAGCTCTTGCTGCCTTGAGCAGACAGTCGCTTGCTACGGTAACTGTCATGCCGTATATTTTAAGGCCTGCTGAAATTGCCTCGTCAATTAAATTCTTCTCGTTGTTTGTCAGTTCAATTGTATCAAGTGCACTGTCAGATGCATCTGATGAATCCTTTGTTTCAGCTTCAGCAGCCTTTTCTTGAGGCTCAGCCTGTTTGCTTACAGTCTGTCCGTTTGCTTTTGCAATAAAATCGTTGAGTTCCTTTATGATAACCTCATTATCATCAGTACCCTCATCAGATGTAGATTTAATATTTTCAACATAGCTGTCTATAGCGTCAAGGCACTTAAAGAGCAGATCAATCATTGAGCTGTCAACTTTAATTTTATCGCTTCTGACCTCCTGAAATACATTTTCCATATCATGTGTAAGGTGCTGCATGCGCTTAAAGCCCATTGTACCTGCCATACCCTTTAAGGAGTGGGCAGCACGGAAAATCTCATTTATAGTGTCTTTGTTTTCCGGCTCCTGCTCAAGAGTCATGATACAGTCAGACAATGTCTGAATATGCTCCGAACTTTCATCAATAAAAATATCTAGATACTGGCTAACATCCATTTTATTTTACCCCCACATTTTTTGTGATTGCTTTGGCAACATCTGATAGTGTAACGACTTCATCAACCACGCCTGCCTCATAGATGGCTCTTGGCATGCCATACACAACACTTGATTTCTCGTCCTGTGCAATGACATAGATAGGCTTTGATTTGCCAAGTGAAAGAATGCCATCCGTGCCGTCTGCCCCCATACCTGTGAGTACCACACATACAACCTCATCATAATTAGAGGATGTCAGTGAATCAAACATGATATTGGCACAAGGCTTGAGTCCGCCGATAGGTGGCATATCATTAAAGGATATAACATGTGAAGCACCTGATTTCTTTATAGCTATATGTGTACCGCCCGGAGCTATATACACTACTCCGTTTTTAAGCACCTCACCGTTTGAAGCCTCCTTCACCTGAACCTGACTTAGCTCATTAAGGCGCTCAGCCATACTCTTTGTAAAGCCGGCAGGCATATGCTGTACTAAAACAACCGGTGCCAAAAGTTCAGCCGGAAGAAACGGTATTACACTTTGCAGTGCCTTTGGACCACCTGTAGATGATGCAATTGCAACTATTTTATTGCTGCCTGCTGCCTTGTTTTTGTTTACAATAGCACCGGCTTTCTTCTCAACAACTGTGACATTGCGTGAAGCACTATGAACAGGTGTGATTCTAACGGCTGCATGCACAACCCTGAGCAGAGTTTCCTTAAACTGGTTTCCCTTTGCCTCTATGATATTGTTTGGTTTTGTGACGAAATCAAAGGCACCAAGCTCTAAAGATTTGATAGCTTCATCTGCTCCCTCGATGGTTAGAGTGCTTACCACCACTACAGGTGTTTTTATGCTCTCTTTCTGCAGATGTGAAAGCACCTCAAGACCATTCATCCTCGGCATATTTATATCAAGAATAACAGCATCGTACTTTTGTGTACGGAGCTTTTCAAGTGCTTCCAGTCCATCCTTACATGTATCAGTTGCCTGTAATTTATTGTCTGAATTGATTATATCACACTCAACCCTTCTCAGTAGTGCAGAATCATCAACTATTAAAATGTTAGATTTCATATTATTACTCCATTTCTCTTCGTCTTATGCGTCTTTCTTCTTCAAACACAAATCTGACTATTTTCTCCCGTTCTGTTATGCGGTCGAAAATAAACTTTGAACGTGCAAAATATCTGTCTGCATAGTCCAAAGACTGAGTACATTTTATTACCTTACAAACTATATTGAATTGTTGTGTACACTCCTCAAGTGCTAAAGAAAACTGAGCCATAAAATATGTACCTTCTTCAAGAGGTGTGCTTAGAGAAAATCTGATGCCTCCTCCGCTTATATCAAGGATAACTGATTTGACAGTATTCATATTTTTGCTGTTTATTGCATGATTCTTATACATCTTTTTGCAAAACTCAGGCTCACTCTCAGCTTTATCATCGTATCTGACTTCATAAAAGTACATGTCTATAGTACATGGAAGTCTGAAAAACTGACGTCTTTGTATCTTTTCCAGATTATTTATAAGCTCTATAGCAAGAAAATACATATTTTCCTTACGATAACGCCGTCTGACTATAGCAGAGCTTTTTAGTATAGTTTTGTTTTGTGTGTATATTATAAAGTCAAATTGCGTGCCAAGCTGAAATAAAACCACTCTGCCACTGTCAACAGGCATAGTTATTTCCCACATGCTGTCTGTTAGCTTGTCAGAAAAGCTGCTCTTATATGATGTGCTGTTATCGGATAAACCGGATGCAAAGATATCAATTTTGTCACCCGGAAAAATCAAACTTGTATATTCCATATGTCTTCCTCTTAAATTAACTATTGCTTTCTGTTAAAAAAATTTGAAAAAATATGTGAAATTGTTCTTTTCTCATCCAAAGCAGCAGATTCATTATCCAAAAGTCTTTTTGCAATTTCTTCAAATGACCGTGCAGCCTTTGAGGTCGGATCATAAATTGAAAGTATCTTCTGCTGCCTGACAGCCTTTTCAACCATTGCATCAGACGGCACATATCCCAGATACTCAAGACTTCCGTTTAAGAACTGCATAACAACGGAATTAATCTTGTTGAACACTATACTGCCATCCTCTTTTGACGCAGCCCTGTTGGATATAACGCGTATGCATACTTTTGACGGATCGAAATCAGGTCTCTTATACAGTGCTTTAAGCAATGAATATGAATCGGTGATTGAGGTAGGCTCCGGGGTTGTAACCAGCACAATTTCGTTGCTGGCCGCAACAAATTCCATGACCTGTTCAGACACCCCTGCACCGGTATCAATTATGATAAAATCATACATACTGTTCAACTCATTTATTGCAGAGACAATGAAATGAATCTGTTTGTGGTTTAGATTATTAAGCCCTACAACACTTGAGCCGGCTGAAATAAAATCAATGCCCAAAGGGCCGTTTGAGATGATGCTCTTTATAGTCTGGTTTTCATATATTACATCAGCAAGAGTATACTTAGGAATAACACCAAACATCACTTCGACATTGGCAAGACCGAAATCAGCATCAAAAATAATTACTCTCTTTCCGAGTCTGCTGAGCCAGACTGCCAGATTGACAGAGGTATTGGATTTGCCTACACCACCCTTGCCGCTTGTAATGGTAATAACCCGGGCAGGTTCTATATAATTTTGATTACGCTGCTTAATAACATTTCTAAGCTGCTGTGCCTGGTCCATTATTGTCTGCCTCCGAGTAATTGTTTGACAATCTTTTGTGTATCAAATACCTCTATATCATCCGGAACGTTTTGTCCATTCGTGACATATGATATACCAGCATCAGAGTATAGCTTTATATTTAACAAATTGCCATATGATGAGGTTTCATCAAGCTTTGTAAATATCAGCTTGTAATCGTCAATATCCTTATAGGAATCAATTATAGATATAAGATCCCTGTACTTGGTTGTAGCACTTAAGACGAGATATACCGACTTCTCATATTCAGGTGATAGACCTGCAAGAAGTGCTCTCATATCATTCCGCTGTGTCTCGTTCTTGTGTGAAAAGCCCGCTGTATCAACAAAAATCACATCTGCCTGCTCATATTCAGCCACCGCACTATTTAACTCTGTGGCAGTATAAATGACAGACATAGGTGTATCCAGAATATTTGCAAATGTACGTAACTGGTCTGTTGCAGCTATTCTGTATGTATCTGCTGTGATAAATGCGATATTTTTATTATAATTAACCTTGAATTTTGAAGCAATTTTAGCAATTGTAGTTGTCTTGCCAACGCCTGTCGGTCCGACAAAGAAAACAACTATTGGTTTTTTGCCGTTTACCTTTATAGTTTCAGGCTGACCAAATCTTAAAATGAGTTTCTGGTATACATTGGACAAAATCACATCGAGACTGTTACCCGGACGCAGGAATTTCTCGATTTCATCCAGAATCTGATTGATATATTTCTCATCCACCTCATTATCCAGCAGTGTCTTGTATAAAATACGGACAAATTTAAGCTCCTGTGCACTTTGAGGCTTTGAAGGCTCATTTTTTTGAGGTTTATCAAATGTGCTTTCCATCATTTTGGCAATGGAATCAAGCTCCTTGATTTCCTGTTCAATATCGCTGGTCTGTTCAGCCGCCTTTGGGGCTGCCGGTGCAGGTGCAGGTGTAGGTTTTAAGGTCTCAGGTGCAGATTTTGGGGCGAATGAAGGCATCTTTATTTCTTCATCTGCCTTGTAATCAATTTTACCCGGGAGTGTAGTCCTTGCAAGCTGCGAGGCCGTTATTGTCTGTGTCTGTTTTTTTTCATCCATAGCCGCAGTCACCTCATATGTTGAGCTTTTGAATATACCAAATAATCCCTTTGGCTTAATCTCCTTGATATTCATAATCACAGCATTTGGACCAAAGGCCTGCTTTGCACATTCAATTGCTTCTTCTTTTGTTTTTCCAGTGAATTTGTTAATAGTCATTTATGCAGTCACCATTCCTACCGACTGAAGCTCAACATTTGATTCAACCTCATTGTAGGATAACACAATGAGATCCTTGAAATAATCCTCAGTCATTTTCTTAAAGTACATTCTAACAATTGGAGATGTAATAATAATAGCACTCTTTCCCAAACTTTCCAACTTACCAATTTCTGTTTCAACAGATTTGATAATAGCTTTTATCCTGTCAGGATCAAGAGAAAGGTAAGAGCCCTGCTCTGTCTGTTTAACAGATGACATAATTTCCTGCTCCACCGCAGGGTCAAGTGTGATGACACTTGTGGTCTCATTTGCAGGAAAATACTTACTTGATATAGCTCTCTTTAACCCCTGGCGCACGTATTCCGTAAGTACATCTGTATCCCTGGTGGTCTGTGCGTGATCGGCAAGCGTCTCAAAAATTGTAAGCAGATCCCTAATAGAAATTCCCTCGCTCAAAAGATTCTGAAGCACCTTCTGAATCTCACCAAGACCAAGCAGCTTTGGTATGAGTTCGTCCACAATGACAGGGTTTGATTCCTTGAGATTGTTGACCAGATTCTGTACATCCTGTCTGGTGAGAAGCTCTGCAATATGAGATCTGATAACCTCAGTCAGATGAGTAGCTATAATCGATGGCGGATCTACAACTGTATATCCAAGACTCTCAGCACGCTCTCTTTGGCTTTCCGTAATCCATATGGCCGGAAGATGGAATGAAGGCTCAAATGTAGGAATACCTGTTATCTCCTCCTCCACATAGCCCGGATTCATAGCCATGTAGTGATCAAAAAGTATCTCACCTTCTGTTACCTGTATGCCCTTTATCTTGATGATATACTGATTAGGATTAAGCTGTATATTATCCCTTAATCGTATGATAGGTACGACAGTTCCAAGCTCTAAAGCAATCTGTCGCCTTATCATTACAACTCGGTCAAGCAGATCCCCTCCCTGATTTACATCTGCAAGAGGAATGATACCATAGCCAAACTCAAGCTCAATAGGGTCAACCTGCAGCAGTGAAACGACATTTTCGGGTTTTCGTATTTCCTCGGCATCGCTTTCAGCCTGTGCTGTCTCATCCTCTATACTCTCAATACCGGCTTTTTTATCCAGATTTTTACCTGTTACAAAAAAAGCCACCGCAAGCCCAATAAAGAGCCACCACTCATTGCGAAGAGGTGTGAGTATACCTAAAACCACAAGTACAATTGATACAATATAAAGCACCTTGGCTGTGCCAAAGAGCTGGCCTAAAAGCTCTCCTGAAAAATCATTCTCATTGGAGCCTTTTGTGACAAGAATACCGGTTGAAAGAGATATAAGTAACGACGGTATCTGTGAAACAAGTCCGTCTCCGATTGTGAGCAGGCCAAACTTCTGTATGGCCTCATTTGCATCAAGCCCCTGGAACATAACACCCATTATGGTGCCTCCAACCAGATTGATAAGTGTAATAATAATACCGGCTGCTGCATCTCCCTTTACGTACTTTGTAGCACCATCCATAGCTCCGTAGAAGCTTGACTCCTTCTGGATTTTATCACGGCGAGCCTTGGCTTCCTTGTCAGTGATGGCTCCTGTGTTTAAGTCGGCATCAATAGCCATCTGTTTGCCGGGCATAGCATCGAGCGTGAATCGTGCAGTTACCTCAGCAACACGCTCAGATCCCTTGTTGATAACAACAAACTGAATGATAATGAGCACTATAAAAACGATTGCACCGATGACTAAATTACCTCCACCGACGAATTGACCAAACACATTTACAACCACACCCGGGTTTCCGGTTGATAAAATAAGCCTGGTAGATGAGACATTAAGTGAAATCCTGAATATAGTCGTAAAAAGTAAGAGTGTCGGGAAAAATGACATATCAAGCACTTCTTTTACAAAAAGCACCTTAAAAAGGATGATAAGTGCTATTGAAAGGTTGAATGCAAGCATAACATCTAACAGAAAGGATGGAATAGGTATGATAAAAAACAAAACAGCACATAACAGATATAATCCAACACCTAAATCTGTCTTTTTTAACATATTCTATTCCTCCTTTCCGTTAAATCACGGACTGCATATATAAAGTCCGTATTTATCTTTTTGTTTTATAATAATAAATTAATCTAATTATTTTCCTTGTAAATCATGGCAAGTATTTCCGCAACTGACCGATAAAGCTCAGGCGGTATCTCAGCTCCAAGATCAACATTGTGAAAGAGCATACGTGCAAGAGGTTTATTCTCGACTATACGGATATTATTGTCTCTTGCTATTTCTTTTATTTTCTGCGCCACATAATCCTGACCCTTTGCAACCACTACCGGAGCATCATTTTTTTGAGCATCGTACTTTACTGCAACAGCAAAGTGAGTAGGGTTGGTGATGACAACATCAGCCTTTGGCACATCCTGCATCATCCTTCGCTGTGAAGCCTCCTGCATACGTTTACGCTGCTGACCCTTAATGACCGGATCTCCCTCTGTGTTTTTAAACTCATCCTTGACCTCCTGTTTGGTCATCTTCATATCATTGTTAAACTTGTGTTTATTGTAAGCAAAGTCAGTAATACCGACTATCATATAAACAATACTGATTTTAAGACCGGTATTTATGATGATATCACCAATCAGTACTATTGCCTGTTTGAGCGGAAGCTCATAGAGTATAAATATATCATTCTGATGTGATTTAACAGAGGAATAAGCCACATAGATAATGATTCCAACCTTTAGCACAGACTTAAGAAGCTCAAAGATGGAGTCCTTTGACAGTATCCTCTTAAATCCGTTTATGGGATTAAACTTGCTAAGCTTTGGAGCCATAGGCTTAGTGGATATTTTAAATCCAACCTGGATGATACTCACGAGTATCGTGATTACAACTCCGAAAGCAAAAAACGGCAGCACAGTCAGTAAAAACTGAAGTATTACATTATTTAAATAATGCGTGACCGAAACAGATGAAATCTGCTCCTGTGACTCCTTTAAAAAGTCAGGCATTTTTTTATATACAGTAGAAAACAACCCAATCAGATTGCCCCCTACAAATGATATAAATATCTTTAATACTAAAAACAGCACTATAAGGTCAAAGGCAGCTGTAAGCTCCTTGCTTTTTGCTACCTTGCCCTCTTCCCTGGCATCCTTTAACTTCTTTTCTGTTGCCGGCTCTGTTTTCTCTCCACCCTCGCCATCCTGTGCAAACCATTGCAGATTGTAGCACAACACTGTATGCAATTTGGAAAATTCATCTAACCTGTCAGTACATTCCATCAATTATCGAAACCACCATAGTCTTAATTTCTGTAATAATAAAATTAGCAATGCTCGGAATTAGATATACTATCAAAAATAATACAATAAATCCTGCTATAATTTTTAACTGGATACCTACAGAGAACATATTCATCTGAGGCGCAACCTTTGCCATGATTCCCAGTATACAGTTCATTATCATCATGCACGCAAAGACCGGAAGAAATATCCTGAAGCCTATTACAAACATATCGCCCATATACTTAGTCATGGTAGAGAGCATATTGTCAAATTGAAACTGTGCACCTCCAAGCGGTACAACTGAAAAGGAGTCACAAACTGCCCTTATAAGATATGTGTGCATATCAGATACAAGAAGCAGGACAAGAACTACGTAATAGTAGAAATTACCTGTAACTGTTGTCTCTGAATTCATCGATGGATTGAATTCTGTTGCCATGGACAGACCTATATCCATATCAATCAGATTTCCCGCAAAAATAACAATGGAATTACATATATTGGCCGCAAAACCTATGAGCAGTCCTGTAATTCCTTCTTTTACGACCAGTACAGCAAAACCTACTGCACTGACATAGGAAAGCTGTGGTCTTTCTATGATATTGTACATAAACAAAGCAACAAAGGCTGATAAGCCGGTCTTGACACGTGCCGGAACCGCATTATCTCCAAAAAACGGAGCTATGTACACAAATGATGCAATACGCACCAGAATCAGCAAAAAATATTCAAAATTTGCAATAGAAAAAGAATAATTAATCATATATCATCCTATCCCATGCTTATATAATAACTGAATTTGGACCACAAATCAGTCATAAATCCGGACATAGTGTCGAGCATCCATGAGCCACAGAGCATCATCACAAGAAAAATTGCAATTATTTTTGGCACAAATGTAAGTGTCTGCTCCTGAATTGACGTAACTGTCTGAAATATACTGACTATAAGTCCGACAATCAGCGAGACAAGCAAAAGCGGAGCTGATGTAATGATTGTAGTATAAATTGCCTCTCTGGCAATATCTAAAACAGCTTCCTGGGTAATCATATGTACACCTCCTAGTAAAATGTCTTGACCAGATTACCAATAACCAGATCCCAGCCATCCGCAAGGATAAACAAAAGTACCTTAAACGGCATCGAGATGGTTGTCGGTGGAAGCATCATCATACCCATTGACATTAGCACTGATGAAACAACCATATCTATCACTATAAACGGAATGTATATTAAAAAGCCTAATATAAAGGCTGTTCTAAGCTCACTAAGTATAAAGGCCGGAACAAGCGTTGTAAAAGGTACATCATCATAGTCATCGTACTCATCTCCTGAGATATCCACAAACAGCTTTATGTCCTTAGTCTGTGTCTGCCCATACATAAACTCCCTGAATGGTCCCTCAGCCTCCTTTATAGCCTCCTGCTGGGTGATTTTACCCTCATCAAGGGGCTTTATAGCCTTTTCGTTTACCTGTGAAAAAGTCGGCCACATAATAAAAAGTGTCAAAAACAAAGCCAAACCGACAAGAACCTGATTAGGTGGTGCTGTCTGGGTACCGATAGCTGTTCTGACAAAATGCAGTACGATAATAATTCTTGTAAAAGAAGTCAGCATGATGAGAATAGAAGGTGCTAAAGATAATACTGTAAGCACCAAAAACATCCTGACAGGTGTGGACAGAGAGCCTGACTCATTGTTGTAATATATGTTCAGACCGTTTGTGCTGTCAGAGGTGGCATCGGCTAAATCCTTGTCACCACTGTCAAGACTTTTAACGTCATCCAAATCGTTTGTCACATCATTTGTACTGATATCACCGGATGGTGAGGGGCTCTGACTTGCATTTACACTGTCAGGATAAAATATGCATAATGAAATTGTTACCATAAGGACTGCAATTGCAAAAATAAATGATGCATTGCAATATACAGCCTTGAATTTCTTCATGAATCTATTCATGTCTGCTCCTGTTACTGTACTTTTCTTTCAATTTATCCATAATTGCTGAAAAGGATTCCGGATTCTGCGTCATGCTTTGAGGATCCTTAAATGATAAATCCTTTAATTCCTCCTCCTTAAGCTCGGTGAGATAATTCACATCATCCTTTCCGATTGAAACAACGATATATTTTGTGCCTGCCTCAACAATACTGATCATCTTATTATTTCCGACGCTTATTGTTTCAATAATTCTAAGATTCTTATTAAAGCTACGCCCCTTCTGGATACCCGCCATCCATCTGGTGGTAAAATATGTCAGGATAAGCACAAAAACAAAAATTATTAAAACTGTGATGAGCTGGACAAAGCTGTCCAGTGATGTTGCTGCTAATATCATTTTAATTCCTCTGCATAGTATTGATTAAATGTCAGCTGAAACTATTTTGTCTTTCCGGTGTTTATCTTTGAATTGACTATCTCAGTGATTCGTACACCAAAGCTTTCCTCAATTACAACAACCTCGCCCTTAGCTACATATTTACCATTTACAAGAATATCTATCGGTTCTCCTGCCAGCTTATTAAGCTCTATGATCTTGCCCGGACCGAAATCGAGTATTTCGGAAATGGATTTTTTAGTGCGTCCAAGCTCAACTGTCACTTCAAGAGGAACATCCATGATTAAATCGATGTTTTCAGGCTGGTAGGCCTGATTTGGCATGGCTCCAAAAGGGGTGAATTGAGCGTTCTGTACATTAACCTGATTGCCTATCATATTTTGTGCCCCCATATTCTGGTTCATCATTCCCTGATTCATTATGTTCTGACTATTCATATTCGAATTCATCATATTTTCGTTTATCATGCCCTGACTATTTGCGGAAGCATTATTCATGCTGCCGACATCCTGTGGCTGTTGTATAGGCGCAGCCTGTGTGGCGGTGTTTGAACTTTGAGGAACATCCTCTGTCACACTTTGTGTATCAAGCTCCATATTCTGAGATACCCCCTTACACATTTCCTTTACAAATGCCGGTGGATAAAGCTGCATTATCTCGCTGTCTACTAGATCCCCAATCTCCATACGGAAGGAAATCTTTACAAACTCTTCAGACAGGAAACTGTCAATTTCACCCTCGTTTAAGGTGTTTTTTAAATCAACAACCTCTGCGATAGGAGGGCTGATATCGATAGTACGATTGAGCATAGACGAAAGAGATGTGGCGGAAGAACCCATCATCTGGTTCATTGCCTCACTGATAGCACTAAGGTGCAGCTCTCCAATCTCACCATTTATATTCGTTCCATCTCCACCCATCATAAGGTCGGTTATAATTTTTACATCCTTTTCTTTGAGTACGAGAATATTGCTTCCATTTAACCCCTGTGTGTATCCGATTTTGATAAACACACACGGCTTTTCATACTCGTCAACAATTTTGTCCCAATTTGAAAAAGAAACAACAGGAGTAGAAATCTCTACTCTTCTATTTACAAGTGAAAACAGCGTGGTTGCAGCTGTTCCCATACTGATATTGGCAATCTCTCCAATCGCATCCTTTTCGGATTCTGTCAATATCTCATCGCTCGAATCCGCCGCATCGTTGTTATTTAACAATGCGTTTATTTCCTCCTGCGATAAAACTCCATCCATGATTTATTGCTCCTCTCTGACTACTGATGTAATTCTTACCGCATATTTATCACCGGAAGAACCAGGTAGTGCAGTAAACTTTTTGATATTTCCTACATAAATGTCCAACTCATCATCCACATTGGTGTCAAGTCTTATTACATCACCCGGCACAAGCGTAGAAAAATCCTTTACCGATATAAGACTCTTGCCAAGTACCGCTTTGACCGGTATTTGTGATTTTTGAATAAGGCTTTCTATGGCATTTCTATAGTTGGTTTCATCATGATTTTGTATGTTAGAATACCAGTATCTGGTATTCAGCTTATCTATAACAGATTCAAGTGTGATATAAGGCAGACATATATTCATCAATCCCTCAACATCACCAATCTTTATATTCATAGTGATAATAGCTATCACCTCGCTGGGAGATATAATCTGAGCATACTGGGAATTGGTCTCAATTCGCTCTAAATGAGGGCTTATATCAAGTACATTCTGCCACGGCTCATGGAGCAGATTAATGCATATAACTAAAATACGCTCAATAATCAAAAGCTCAATCTCTGAAAATTCTCTCGTCTTATCGAGAGAATCTCCCCTTCCGCCAAGCATACGGTCTACAATAGCATATCCAAGACCTGAAGCCATTTCAACTATTATATTCCCATGCAACGGTGCAAAGTTGACAATGCCAAGCAGCACCGGATTTGAAAGCGCGTTTGTGAATTCAGAGTATGTAACCGCCTCCGAATTCATCACCTCTACCTGCACAGACTTTCGCAGATAAACGGGAAGGTTTGTTGTAAGAAGCCTTCCATAATGCTCAAATATTATTTCAAGGGTCCTTAGATGCTCCTTTGAAAACTTAGATGGGCGGGCGAAATCATAGTCTTTCACCGTTTGTTCACTATTTTCTTTTATTTCATCTACATCAAGCTCGCCGCTACTTAGGGCATTGAGCAGATTGTCTATCTCACTCTGAGATAAAACATCACCCATCTGTTAATCACCACCTGTATCCAAATTATTAAATATCTGCCTGTTTTAATACCGGCATAAGTATTTGTAAAGAAATCATCACTGGGTAAGTGAAGATACAATATTTACATCTATTATATAGTCGGCTCCGAATTTTTTCTGGAGAGTTTTGAGAATCTTATCATGAACAGCACTCTTATCGGTGTTGTACTGTTCCATTGTGTAATCGCCTATTATGTCTGTAATGTCTGCTAAGATAACATTTTTCTTGGCGGACAAATCCTCACCGTAGGTCTTATATCCGTCACTCTTTTTGTTGAGTGAAAGTGATATGCCACAAACAAGATAATGTGTATTGCCATCCTCAGATGGGGCAAAATTGAAGGTAAGTGTATCGCCATCGGCTGTAAGTGCATAATCAACAATCTGATCCTGCGGCAGCTGTGAACCACTTGTTGCAGTGTCACTGTTTAAGTCTAGTGATATAGCCTCACACACCTGGTCTATCAGGTTGTTTGCCTTTTTTGTCTCAGGTATAATTGTAAATATAAGTAGTGCTGTAAGCACAAGGTTTGCAAAGCAAAGTGCTAAAATCAGTACTGAAATTAAATTCTTTTTCATATGCATTCCTTTCCGGATTAATTGGTATTAAACTCTGAATTGTAAGAATTATACACCTTAATCTCTACACGTCTGTTCCTGGCCCTTCCATCTGGAGTAGAGTTGTCCGCAACCGGATCATAGTCTCCTCTTCCGGATGACTTTATATGGGCAGGGTTTAAGCTTGTATTGTCCCTGATATAATTTGCAACGCTCAGTGCTCTGTACATAGAAAGCACATCATTACTCTCATACTTGGAACGTGATGAAACCGGAACATTGTCAGTATGTCCTTCAATCTCTATCAGATTATCCTGATATGTAGCTAAAATAGATGAAATCTTGTTCACTACCGGATATGCCTCTTCCATTACATCAGACTTACCCGATTCAAACAACAGGGCTCCATTCAAACTCAATTGCACGTACTGTGCATTGAAATCCACTTCTACAGCATCCTGTAAGCTAGTGTTTTCGAGCTGTTTTTCTATCTGCTCTGACATTTTCTCAGATTCAGAAAGCTCCATCTGCTCATACTGTTCTTCGGCATTCTTGTCATCACCCTCTGTGGTGCTTTCAGTTGTCGACTTGGAATTGGCCAAATCATTGTAATATTTATCCAAAAACTCAAGCTGGCTGACTCCTGCTCCCACAAGCCTGCCATCACCTATAGATGTGCTGCCTCCCGGCAGAACGCTCACACTGCTTGTCAGTGAAGCGATGACTAACTGGAACTTCTCAGCGTCAACAGTTGACATAGAGAATAAGAGCACGAAAAAGCATAAAAGCAGGTTCATAAGATCCGAGAAGGTTGACTGCCACGCCGGTGCTCCCTTTGGCGGATCCTCAGGTCTCCTTTTCGCCACTATTCCTCACCTCCGCCTTCTGGTGAGAGAGCCTCTCTCTTGTCAGGTGCAAGGAAGGACTTGAGCTTTTCCTCAATAACACGTGGGTTTTCACCCGCCTGAATGGAAAGCAGACCTTCTATGATAAGAGTCTTGAGAGTGAGTTCAAGCTCGTTGTTAGCCTTAAGCTTGTTAGCAAATGGGGCGCAAAGCCAGTTGGCAATAAGCGAACCGTAGAATGTAGTAACAAGGGCAACCGCCATATTCGGACCTATTGTTGAAGAATCCTCAAGGTTCTTAAGCATATTGATAAGACCGATAAGTGTACCGATCATACCCCAGGCAGGACCCTGCTCTCCCCAGAATTCCCAGAAAGAAATTGTTTTCTTATGACGTTCCTCCATGCTTAGCATATCAGTTTCAAGAATGCCTCTCACAAGCTCTGCATCCGTACCGTCTACTACAAGCATAATACCCTTCTTTAAGAATTCATCGTCTATACTGCCGGCAGCTTCCTCGAGGGCTAAAAGTCCCTCCTTACGGCTGACATTTGACAACTCTATTATTTTATTTATTGTCTCTCCTGGGTCTACGCTCTTTTCCTTAAAAGGAAGTGCAAATGACTTGATTCCGGCTATAAAGCCCGATAGCTTGTTAGAGCAAAGCACAGCCGAGAGTGAACCACCTATCGTGATAATTGCAGAGGGCGCATCAAGAAAGTTTAATAATGCAGGTACCCCACCATTTTGAATGATACCGAACAAAACCATTCCGATACCAAGAATTACTCCTAAAAGAGATGCTATATCCACTTATACACACCTTCCATAAATAAATATTTGTCGAATGACCTTAGTTATAATTCTACTAAATTTTAGTGTAAATGTCTATGTAAAAATAATATTTTTGATAAAAAATACACAAAATATTGGGAAATGGCCTAAACCATCCCCCAATACCTTGCGAAATTATTATCTCTTGAGATTGATAAGCTCCTCGAGAAGTGTATCAGATGTAGTGATGACACGTGAGTTTGCCTGAAAGCCACGCTGAGTGACTATCATATCCGTAAACTGTGAAGACAAATCTACATTTGACATCTCAAGCTCTCCTGATGAGATAGAGCCTCCGTCAGCAGATATTTCAACTCCTATTCCATCAAATTCACCTGAGTTTAATGTGCTCTGATAGCAATTGTCTCCGATTTTTTCAAGACCTGATGCATTGGCAAACTGTGCCACAGCTATCTGGCAGAGCAGAACTGTATTACCATTGTCATATGAACCGTATATCTTACCATCGTCACTGACAGTTATGCCTGTAAGTGCTCCAAGTGCTTTTCCCTTGCCATCACCCTGCAAGTCACCGTTCATACCACCGATAGTAGAGGTTCCGTTATTATTATAGTTCATGGATTTGCTGAAATCCACTTCTATATTGCTGAAATTACTTCCGTTGATTGAGGCATCCTGTGTGTTTAAGACTGAAAGATTCAGGTTTATTGTCTTTGCAGCCGGTGAATTTGCACTTGAAATTGATGTAAAGGTACCCTCACTCTGGTCAAAAACGAGCGAAGCGTCCTCAAATATAGTCTGGGGATCTACAGCCCTTCCTTTATACGAGTACATTGTCTGTCCGTTTGGTCCCTGGCTTGTAATAAAATTACCATCCTTGTCCACATCAAATATTGAATTTCCCTTAGAATCAACGATATCCTTAAGCGTTACATCATATGTACCATCGGTATTTGTCTTTTTAATACCAAACTTCGCAGTATAGTTATATCCCAGGTCATCAAAAAAGCCTATAGTGATGATTCTTCCGGTGTCGGCTGCCTGGGCATCATTTTTATCGAGCACACCTGATACATATGCCTTTGTTGTAGCCTCCGGAGCTGAGGTTTTAGTGGCAGACGACATTACCTGCAGTGATGATACCGTATCCTTTATCACGTTGCCCTTTGCATCTACCTGCCATCCCTGCAATGTATATCCTGTAGAGCTCATACATAAATAGCCGTTACCATCTACATAGAAATCGCCGGCACGGGTGAAAAGACGGTTTGTTCCATCACTTACCACAAAAAAGTTAGTCGCGTTTTTGTCATTTAATCTAAGATCAAATGGATTACCGGTAGTCTCAGCGGAACCGGCTCCGGTAATATTTACAGCAGTGGCACCCGACTTTACACCAAGACCTGTCTGCTTTGCATTTTTTCCGCCGGTACCGGTGGCTCCGTTTCCGGCCGAAGCGCCCGATGTAGTCTGGTACATAATCTCACTGAAACGCACTGAAGATGCCTTAAAGGCCTCAGTATTTACGTTTGCGATGTTGTTACCAATAACATCCATTCTTGTCTGATGTGTCTTGAGTCCTGACACAGCAGAATAAAGTGATCTCATCATAGTTGTTTGTCCTCCTATAGTATAGATGGACGGTATAGGCTTTTTCTGTCATTCAAAAGCCCTCTGCCTCCTTAAAAGGTCCGGCTACATAATTACCGCTCCATCAATATTTGTAAATACATTTGAATTAGTTTCCGCCTGGTCCATTGCAGTGACAACGGTCTTACTTGGCACATTTACTATAAACGCAATATCATCTACAAGCACCAGTGAATCGTTTACACCCTTGCTATCTGCAGCTGCTATCCCCTTTTGAAGACGCATGCTCTGGTCGTCGGAAAGATTAATATTTCTCTGTGTCAGCCGCATCGATGCATGCTTTGAGAATTTAACCGGCTGTGTCTGCTGCTTTAATATTTCCTCAAAAGATATACCATTTATCTTTTTTTCTGTAGATTTTTGCTTATTCAGATATTGATTTGTCAGCTGCTCTATGGATGAGTAATTATTAATGATATTCTTCATAATCCACCTCACGCAGTCTGATTCGTATCGTTTTCTTTACTGTCAGCCTGATTATTTTTATCTGCCGCAATAAGCTCCTTAAGCTTATCCTCATAAGCCTGAAGCTTGCTGTAATCACTGGCATTTATAAACTGCTTACCATAATCCGAAAGTCCGTCGTACAGCTTTCTCGCTTCCTCTATGCTGTCCTTTGAATCTATCGTCAGATTTTCTATCTTTGGAAGCTTTGCTATAAGACTTGAAAATGTACTTGAGTTTACAATTGCATCGTAGTACTCATCCGTTGATACAGAATAGAGACTCGAGTAGTCGTACATTTTTTCATTGATAGACAGCTGAATCTTGCCATCCTTATATGTGACATAGTCTACCTTGCCACTGTAGTATCCGGAAGCACTATCCTTATCAGTAACAATAACCTCCTTGCCTACAAGTGAAAGTGCTGCACTCTTTGTAGTCTGGTCATATGACGACGACATGGATTCTTTCATAGAAAGAGTTGCCTCCAGCTGTGAGAATGTAGCCATCTGTGCCACATAGTCAGTGTTGCTTGTCGGCTCAAGCGGGTCCTGGTACTGCATCTCTGCACTTAAAAGCTTTAAGAAATCATCATAGCCAAGATTTGAGCCACTTGCTTTTGCACTGCTTGTTTTTCTGTTTTGTGTCGGAGTGGTATTTGTCTTGTCTAGCTTTCCGTTTGTAACATTTGCTGTAATTGCCATTTGTCCTCCTTTTTCATGACACCTTATGCTGTGAAATCTACTGAATTTCCGTTATCTCTCATAATCTGTGTCACAAGTCTTTCTTCAGCGCGATCCTGCATCATATCGCTGTCTATGCCGCTGTCAGAGCTGTTTGAACCATTATAGGAATTTGTGCTCTCCTGCTGTCTGCTGTCGTTTGCAGCACCCTGCTCGAGATTCCTCTCAAACTCATGTGATGCAACGGTGATTTCCACCTCATTTACCCTGATGCCTGAATTGTTTAAGGCTTCCTTGAGATTGACCATCTGTGTCTGTAAGGCTTCTTTTACAGCCTCATTGGAAACTGCAATTCTTGCAGATATCTCGCTGTTCTTCTGAGATACGTTGATATACATTCTTCCAAGGCTTTCAGGTGTAAGCTGAAGGTTAATTGCCGATTCTTCAGTGGTGTTTGATATGCTCATACTGTCGACAATCTGTCTGATGATATCGGTCGTATCAACACGTGAACGGCTTTGTGACTGTGACATTTCAAATGAAGTATCGGTATTCAGCTGTTCGCTGACAGATGCATGAAGCACTGAATTGTCTGAGTGTGCGCCATCATCATGATGCAATACGCGCTCACCGGAATCATCAAAGCTGCTGTCAACCTGTGTCTTTTCTGCATTTTCATCTGATGTAATACCATTGCCTGTTTCGCCTGAAGAAGTGCCTTCGTCCGAGTTTTGGTAAGAGCTGTCCTGTGTACTGCCATCATATACCTTAACAGCTTCATCAGCAGTGTCGTTTATATTCTGACCCGAAGCTGCTGTATCGTCATAGCTGCTGTCAACCGTTTTTTCCGGTGTATTTACACTACCGGTCGATTCAGTGGCATCCGTTGTATCAGCCGAAGAAACTATATCTGCATCTAGTATTTCACCATCATCTGAAGCAGTAAGCTGTGATAATAAATCAAGCTGTGCATCATTTTCAGATGCAACCTGAGACACATCATTAAACAGTGCAGTAAAGTCGGCATTTAAAACAAGTGCCTGTGGATCAGATGCATTTCCGGTGACCTCACAATATAAGGCCGACAGATTTGCAGGGTTGAGTAAATCCATAGCTGTCAGTCCAAGAAGCTGCATTGCATTATTAAGTTCATCCTCAGATATATCGAGGTCGTCAGTTACTTTTTCAACTATCTGCGAAGATATATCATCGGTGATTTTTTTTACTTCGCTTTCTGTATGGCTGTTTTTTGATGCAGTTTTGATGCTTATTTCCTTAGTGTTGTTTTTATTTAAAGTATAAGAATTTCTTCGCTTTAAAAATGTGGTGCTGTTATCCTGCACAGCTGTCCGGCCGCCAAGATAGCTTTTAAAGTCAATACCAGATTGTGCAGCTGTTTGCGTTACAGCCTTCTGTCCTGTCGAAACAGTCCGTCCACCTGATACATTTGGTACAACAGGTGATATTGTATTGTCTGCCATATTCTCCTCCTTTCTTTTATTATTGTAACAAGATATGCTATCAGTTCTGTGAAGGATTCATAATCTTAGTAACCTTTGCCGCCGTAGCCGAATCCATTTTACCAAGGATATTACCTCTCGACTGGGCATCCATGGCATTTAATATCTTGGCAACAAGTGACAGATTGTCGGTCATGCTGTCAAAAATAGCTGCGGCCTCCTTAGGCTTCATTTTGGAATATGTCTTGGCAAAATCCTTAATTTCATCATCCTGTTCAAGCTGTTCACACACCTGTTTATATAAGATTTCTGCATTGGCAGGATCTACCTGCTCGTAGAATTTCTTATATTCTTTTATATCGGGTGCTTTATCTGAAAAAACAACCTCCTCATAGTATTTTTCTTTTTCCTCCTCAAAGGCTGCCTGATCCTCCTTATAGGTGCTCAAATCCTGTATCTGGGCATTTAAATCATTGATTGTCTGGGCATCAGCCTGATTCTTGCTATTGGCATCATCCAATTGTTTTTCAAGCTCCTTAATTCTCGAAACCGCATCGTCCAAATTTGTGTAGCCTGCGGTCTCTTTGGACTCAGATGCAGTGATATTGCCGGAATCAGGAAGTATTTTACTTAGTACAGGCACATCCTTTAGTGCCGGCGCAAGCACAGTCGAGCCAAAGCCACCCACATCTGCTTTTACAAAAACTGCAAATATTCCAAGCCATATTGCGATAATAAGTATAGTAACGAGCACCATGACTATCTTGCTTGAGACAGAATCACTGTCATCATTTTCTGCATCGGGCTTATCGGCTTCATGATTCTTCTTTGCTTTCTTAGCCGCCTTTTTAGCGGCTTTTTCTTCCATTTTCTTTTCTTTTTTTGTTTTCTTAGCATCCTTGGTTGATTCTGCTTCGTTTAGTTCTGCCATATTTCCTCCGGACTACGAATTATAGGTAAAGCTCACAAGCTGGTCTATCTCTTTGGATTCGTTGTCTTTTTCCTCTTTTTGAAAATCCTCAAATTTCTTATCGCGCAGCTTCTCATGCGTCTTGCGCTCTTTCATAAGCTCATTCAATGCCACTCTTTTAACCTCCAGCATATCCTCCGCTTTCTTTACATTCATAAGCTGTGTGCGGATAGCCGATTTGAGTGAACTTATGTTTTTTTTGCAAATATTAATTTCAGATATATTTAAGCTGCCTGAAAGCTGTTCCTTAAGAGCAGCTTCATAGACTGCACGCTTTTTAAACAGCTCTTCGAGCTTTTCTTTTTCAGTCAGATAAGCACGGTTTGCTTCCGAAAACTCGTTCTTTGCCTGTGTTTCAAGCTTTATTTTTATATCAAGTATATTTTGCATGCTGTATTTGAATTTTCCCATACTACTCGAACACCTTCTCTAAAAGCTCAAGTTCCTCTTCAAAGCTGAATTTCTCATCTGTTCCCTGACAAAGGAATGAGTTAACAGCACCAATTTTTTGAATGGCATAGTCGATATCTTGGTTTGAGCCGTTTTTGTATGCACCGATATTGATAAGATCCTCAGCCTCCGTGTATGTGGCTAGCACGTTTTTTAATCTGCCGGCGAGATTTTTGTGCTCCTTAGTTGCTATAGCACTCATAACTCTCGAAATACTCTGCAGTACATCAATAGCCGGATAATGATTTTTATGTCCCAGCTTTCTATCGAGCATGATGTGGCCATCCAAAATAGAACGCGCCGTATCTGTAATAGGCTCATTGAAATCATCTCCATCGACAAGCACAGTGTACAGCCCTGTGATAGAGCCTTTATCAGCTCTTCCTGCTCTCTCTAAGAGCTTTGGCATCTCAGAATACACACTTGGTGGATATCCTCTCGTCACAGGGGGCTCTCCGGATGCCAGTCCTATCTCTCTTTGAGCCATGGAAAAACGTGTCAGTGAATCCATCATCAAAAGCACGTCTTCACCCTTGTCACGAAAATATTCAGCGATGCTTGTAGCTGTCTTTGCAGCCTTGTTTCTTATAAGAGCCGGCTTGTCAGAGGTTGCAACTACTACAACAGAGCGTGCCATACCCTCAGGGCCAAGATCCCTTTCTATGAACTCTCTAACCTCCCTGCCTCGCTCTCCAATCAGGGCAATTACATTGATATCTGCCTTTGTGTTGCGGGCAAACATACCAAGAAGAGTACTTTTACCGACTCCTGAGCCTGCAAAAATACCGATACGCTGTCCCTTGCCTACTGTGATGAGGCCATCTACTGCCTTCACTCCCAGAGGAAGCACATCACTGATAATTTCTCTGGACATCGGATCAGGTGGCGGTGCTTCTATCGGATATTCACTGTCAAGCTTAAGGTCTTTTTCATCACAGTCAGTTACACGGCCTATTCCGTCAACTGTATGGCCTAAAAGCTCATCACCGACAGCTACCGTGAGAGGATGTCCTGTATTTTCAACTATACAGCCGACACCGACTCCCTCCACATTGTCAAACGGCATCAGAATAATATGTGAATCTTTAAATCCTACCACCTCAGACATGACATAATCCCTGCGTTCCTTGTCAAGAAAAATCATGCAAAGATCATTGAGCTTAGCCTTGGGACCAATTGATTCTATCGTAAGACCGACAACCTTGTCCACCTTGCCAAAGCATTTATAGTACTCACCGCTTTTTAATTGTAAATACTTTTGTGCTACCTCTAACAATTAAAATCCCTTTCTTCCAACACTCATACAGCTATATCAGCTGCAAAGTGAGCGTATATCCTTCACCAGATTGTTGAGCTCCATATCAATTCCACAGTCAAACACTCCAAAGCTTGTCTCAATGAAGCAGCCGCTCGTGTCAAGATTTGCGTCATTTACAACCTCGATATCAATATCATTGCCTATGCGTTCCTGAATCTCAGCCAAATGCGACATCATAAACTTATAGTTTGAATGAGCTACATGTATACGAAATTCTTTGCCCACCTCGATATTTGACATGGTATTTTCAACCAGATGAAACAAGATATCCTTTTTATCATCGAACTGTATTTTAAAGACCTTATTAAAAACCTGAATTATTGCATCTATCAGATCTGATTCAAGCTCCTTTGAATAAGCATCATATTTTGATTTCAAAGCGCTTTCTTTATCTGAAAGCTCCTGTCTTAAAGATATTTCTTTTTCGTCAAACTCTCTCTGACACTCAGCCAGACCTTCCTCATAGCCCTTTGACTTGTTATCAGCATATAGAATCTGTGCACGTTGTTTAGCCTCATCTAAAAGTCTTGAGGCCTCTGCCTTTGCTTTGTCCAATATGCTATCAGCCTCAAGCTTTGCTTCCTCTAAGAGCCTTTCCTTCTCAGCTGAAACATCTATTTCTGTGACTACAGCAGCATTTATGCCATCATTGAAGCCGCTCTCCTGCGTGTCCAGATTTAGCGATTTTGTTTTTCCTAAGCTGCTCTGTGCATCAGATGATATGCCTGTATAGCTATCAGCTGGGTGGCTTATGGAGTCGGCAAAAATCTGCTTTATCATGGAATTGCTATTTATCACTCGGACATTTTTATCTTCTCCGGCAACACGATACTGCTTTAATATATTAGACAACTATATCATCACCTCCGCCTCTTGAAATGACGATATCACCCGAATCCTCAAGCTTTCTGATAACAGCAACGATCTTTTGCTGTGCCTCCTCAACATCCTTCATACGTACAGGTCCCATGAAATCCATATCCTCTTTTATCATAGCGGCAAGTCGTTTTGAAAGATTCCTAAATATGACATTTTGTACTTCCTCTGTAGAACTCTTAAGTGCAAGCTCAAGATCCGCATTCTCCACATCGCGGAGCACTCTCTGGATAGACCTGTCATCCAGGAGCAGGATATCCTCGAATACAAACATCTTCTTTCTGATTTCTTCTGCAAGCTCAGGTTCATCAACCTCAAGTGATTCCATAATACGCTTTTCTGTAGCACGGTCTACACTGTTTAATATATTGACGATAGAATCTATGCCACCGACAATTGTATAGTCCTGATTGACAAGAGATGAAAGCTTTCTCTCCAGCACTCTCTCGACCTCCTTTATGACATCAGGTGATGTTCTGTCCATCTGGGCGATACGTCTGGCAACATCAGCCTGCTTTTCCGGAGGCAAAGCACCGAGTATCATGGCAGCCTGTGAAGACGACAGATAAGAAAGAATCATGGCAATTGTCTGAGGATGCTCGTCCTGTATGAAATTAAGCAGCTGTGCAGGCTCAGTCTTTCTGACAAACTCAAATGGTCTGACCTGTAATGATGCTGTAAGCTTGGAAATAACTCCCTGAGCCTTTTCGCTGCCTAGAGCTTTTTCAAGGAGCTCCTTGGCATAGCCGATGCCACCCTCAGCAATATACTGCTGCGCGAGACATACCTGATAATATTCATCCAAAACAGATTCTTTATCCTGCGGAGAGACGCTTCTGGTGTTTGCTATTTCGAGTGTCAGACTCTCTATCTCATCTTCCTTCAAATGCTGGAAGATGGCTGAAGCCTTTTCAGGTCCAAGTGTAATTAAAAGAATAGCAGCTTTTTGTAAACCACTGTAATCATCTATCATATGTAACTACTCCCAATCCTCATTAAGCCAGTTACGCAACAGCTGCGCGGCCGCTTCGGGATTTTCATCAACAAATTTTTCTATCAGAAGACGTGTCTCCGTCTTCTCGTTATATCCAATATCCTCAAGAGGCTCATTATTCTCAGCAGTCTGTTCTAAAAGAGAATCTACAGACAGCTCCTCCTCTTTTGGCTCCTCCTCACTGCTTCTTGTGCTCTTAAATACCACAAAGCCAAGCAGTGCAAAAATAAGGACAGTGATTGCAATCTGTAAAATATCACTCAACGAACGCACGCCAGATGCCTTGTCAACAAACTCCGGCTGCTCATATACAAGGAATGAAATCTGTGTGATACCTGTTGCATTCTGCACGGAAGTTACAAGATCCTGGTCTACATCCGTCACCTTGACCGGATCTGCATGCTTTGCTTTGTACTCCTCCCAGCTTGTATCCTTGAGCTTTCCGTTCTTTTCAAGACTGCTTTCATCATATACCTTATACCTGGTAGCAACTACGGTAATTGAAGATGAATCATACTTGATTGAGCCTCCATCGTTTTTACTTGTAGTGATTTTTTCATCATTTAAATACTTTTTGTCGTTATCTGTAATTGACGACTCTGATGGAGTGCCATCCTGTGTAGTGTATGTAGTATCATCGCTGTTTGAATCAGTTCCGGGAACCGCAGCCTGACCATTAGTTGCATCCGACTGGTAATTCGACTCACTGTCCAAAAGGCCTGTGTCGGTCTGTCCATCAGGCAGAGTGTAATTTTTCTGGGCTGTTTCAGTCTTACTGAAATCTATGTCCAGATTCATGCCAACTTCAATATTCGAGAAAATATTTGAGCTCTCTAAGGTCTTTTTGACTTCATTTTTCACCTGCTCCTCCAGCTTTTGCTTATAAGAAAGCTGTGATGTTGCAAGACCTGCCGATGTATCGGAATCTCCGCCCGAGTAAAGTACATTGGCCTTTTTGTCGATGATAGTAATGCCCTTTGTTGTATCGTTTCCAAGAGCTGTTGCAACAAGACGTGCTATCGCATAGGCCTGATCGTCTGTAATCGAATCCTTAAGTCCAAGAGTGACAGCTGCTGTTGCCTCCTCTTTAGACTTAAGAATGGTACCATCCTTGTCAGGCATTGTGATATCAACGCTTGCTTCATTTACGTATGACTGTTTTTCCAGATGATCCTTAAGCTTATCCTCCAGATACACCTGATACTTTTTCTGCTTATCAGCCTCAGTTGTTGAGAAGCTGCCGTCTGTGACATTGTCTATCGAGTACGCCTGCGCAGGGATGCCGTTATCACCCAGTGCCATAATGGCATTTACCTCATCTGATTTATTGACAAAAAACACAAGCTTGCTGTCCACCTCATAGCTTATATTGTTATCTTCAAGTACTCCCTTTATTGTGGAAGCCTCTGATGCACTCTGTGCCTCGACCAGCTCAACCTGTGTAGGCCTTGATATGACTACGCCAAGTATTACAAGGGCCACTATAACCACAGCTGCTATACTTATGAGCACGGAGCGCTGCTTAGTATTGAATTTTTTCCACCATGCAGTTATTTTATCCAAAATAGCCTTTAAACGTTCTGGCATTTTCTATTACTCCTTATATTGACATCTGCATAAGTTCTTTGTATGCGTCAATTATTTTATCCCTGACAGCAACAGTGTACTGCAATGCCACAGCCGCCTTTGTTTCCGCAACAAGCAGATCATGTGTATTATCAGACTCGCCAAGTGCAAATCTCACTTCCTCCTGCTCAGCTGCATTCTGCAGATCATTTGTCTCACCGATGCTTCCCATGGCAGCAGAAAGTACATCAGAAAATGAATCCGTCTTGTCAGTTTTGGTAAGAGAGGTATTATTAAAAAAAGATTTAATATCTCCTGTTGAAATTCCATTAATGTTTGAAATATCCATCAAAAAACTCCTTTATGTATGTATCAGCCGGCTATTTGCCTATTTGTAAGCCATTTTGTGCCATTGACTTGCTTGCCTCAAAGGCAGTTGCATTGGCTTCATATGCACGTGTGGCATCTATCAGATTGGTCATCTCTGTGACTGTATTGACATTTGGATAAGAGACATAACCATCTGCATCAGCATCAGGATTTGATGGGTCATACTCCTTGATAAAATCAGTAGAATAATCTGATGTCACGCTGCTTACCTTTACACCGTTTCCAACAGCGGCCTTCTTTGATGAAGAGTATATCTGTGAAAAAGGTGTGACATTTTTCTCGGAAAAAGTCACAATCTTTCTACGGTACGGTGTGCCTTCCTTTGTGGACGTAGTGTTTACATTGGCAATATTCTGTGCAATGATATCTGTCCTGAAACGTTCAGCCGTCATGCCGGACGCACTTATATTAAAAGCTTGAAATAATCCCATATCATTAAACCTCCATAATTACTACAGCACGCTCTTCATTCGTGAAAACTGCGAGCTTATGCTGCTTGTAAGTGCTTCATACTTAATCTGCTCAGACGCAAGCTCGACATTTTCAGTGTCTATATCCACGTTATTGCCATCCATCCTGTATGAATAATTGGAATGGTCTGTATATACATTGGCCGTCAGCTTTGAGGTATCAAGCTCACTTATTTTTTTATCAAGCGACTGATGCTTGCATCTGCCAAGCTCCTGTGACAGTACCCCCTCAAAATTTAAATCCTTGCGCTTGTAGCCCGGGGTATCCACATTCGATATATTGTTTGCAAGTATAGCTTCTCTTTGGTAGCTTGCATCAGCCGCTTTGGTCAATACATTGACATAATCAAAGGCTGTTGAGTTTATCATAAATATTCCTCCAATACACTTTTTGCATATTATAAAAAATACTATATAAGTACTCTAATATATATATTATAAAGTAAAATCGACAAAACACAAGATGTTTTTGTTGTTTTTTACATTATATTGTATTATTTTGTCGACAGACGCACTATATATATGCCGAAAACATGGAAAAGACCTATGTTCTTTCAAACATAAGTCCTTAAAATATACTTAAATTTATTTACTTGTTTTTATTTCTGATTCTGTCAAGCTCATCAAAGACTACATCGTTTACTACTTTGATGTATGTGCCCTTCATACCGGATGAGCGCGATTCGATAACGCCTGCACTCTCAAACTTTCGAAGGGCATTTACGATTACCGAGCGAGTAATGCCTACTCTGTCGGCTATTCTGCTGGCAACAAGTATACCCTCATTGCCGTCAAGCTCATCAAAGATGTGAAGAATAGCTTCAAGTTCAGAATAAGAAAGTGTATTGATAGCCGAACGGACAATCGCTACCTTTCTCTTTTCCTCTTCATTCTCCTCATTCACGGATCTCATCATTTCAAGCCCAACTACTGTCGTGCCATACTCTGTAAGAATGATATCGTCAATGTCATACTCTCTGTCACTTCTGTACTCAAAAAGAGTTCCAAGCCTCTCGCCGGCTATATCAATCGGTGTGATAATAGCCTTGTACATCCTTGTATCTTCACCAAAGCCAAGTGTCTCGAGGTTTACATTTTCCTTTGTTGAAAGTATGCCAAGAAGTCTTTCATTGAGCTCAGTGTCAATATAGCCACCAACCTCATCTACTATCAGTTCATGAAGCTCATCCACGCCTTTGCAGATACTTGAGCCAAGCACCTTGCCCTTTTTGCTGATTACAAGTATGTCTGAGTCGAGCACACCGGTGAGCACCTGACATATATCATTGAACACAACCTTTGATGAATTGTTGTTGTGAAGAAGCTTATTAATCTTACGTGTCTTATCTAATAATTGTACTCCCATTAATTGTTATTCCTCTCTTTCGGGCTTTTTATCTGTTACGTAGCCGCACTGCTCATCTGCGCAGGCAATCTTATTTCCCTTTATAATCATATATCCTCCACAACGAGGGCATTTTTCTGCAACTGGTCTGCCCCAGCTCATAAAATCACACTCAGGGTTGTCAATACAGCCATAGTATTTTCTTCCCTTCCTTGTTTTCTTAAGTACAACATCCTTACCGCATTTAGGGCAATTGACGCCGATTTTTTCAAGATAAGGCATAGTGAATCTGCAGTCAGGAAATCCCGGACATGCCAAAAACTTGCCGTGAGGTCCGTATTTTATAACCAGATTGCGTCCGCACTCAGGACAGATTTCATCTGTCACCTCATCATGTATTGTAACCTTCTCAAGCTCATTTTCAGCCTTGTCGATTGCATCTTTAAGATCAGGATAAAAATTCTCAACAACGGTCTTCCAGTTAACCTTCCCCTCGGCTACCGCATCTAAAAGCGACTCCATATTGGCTGTAAAATGCTCATCGACAATAGTAGGGAATGATTCCTTCATAATAGAATTAACAACCTCTCCTATCTCTGTCACATAGAGATTTTTACTCTCCTTGGTAATATAGCGTCTGGCAAGTATTGTAGATATTGTTGGAGAATAGGTACTCGGACGTCCTATTCCAAGCTCTTCAAGCGTCTTTACCAAAGAAGCCTCAGTGTAGTGTGCCGGGGGCTGGGTAAAATGCTGCTTAGGCAAAAGCTCCTCAACTGTAAGAAGCGATTCTTCTGTCAGAGGATTTTTAAGAACAGGCTGCTTTTCTTTCTTTGCATCGTCTGCAGCAGTATATGCAAGCTCAAAACCATCAAATAACAGTCTTGAGGTAGCAAAGCTGAATACATAATCTCCGACTGAGAGCTTTACTGTAGTAGTCTCGTACTCAGATTTTGCCATACGGCTTGCAGTAAAACGCTTCCAGATAAGCTGATAAAGCCTGAACTGGTCTCTCGACAGCGACTCCTTAATCTCAGAAGGCACTCTGTTTATATCAGTTGGCCTGATTGCCTCGTGGGCATCCTGGATATTTTTGCTGCTCTTCTTTGTTCCCTCACCGGTGGAAAGATATTTGTCTCCATAGCTTTTTGAAATAAAATCCTTTGCCATGGCCTCAGCCTCATCTGATACACGCACAGAATCGGTACGCAGGTATGTGATGATACCTACCGTACCCTGTCCCTTTATGTCTACTCCCTCATAGAGCTGCTGAGCTATACGCATTGTCTTTGAAATCGGAAAATTCAAAGCCTTTGAAGCCTCCTGCTGCAAAGTACTGGTCGTAAAAGGAAGCGGTGCTTTATTGCTGCGCTGTCCTTTTTTGATATTTTGCACTTTGCAATCCTTTCCCTTTATTTCGTTAAGCACCTTATCCATCTCATCCTTTGAGGAAATGGCTATCTTATTGTCGCCCCTGCCGTATAGCTTTGCAGTGATCGGCTTCTTCTCACCCTCCACATCAACCGTGGCATCAAGGCTCCAGTACTCCTCAGGGATAAATGCATTGATTTCATCCTCCCTGTCACAGATAATGCGAAGTGCAACAGACTGCACTCTTCCCGCACTAAGCCCTCTCTTAACCTTGGCCCAAAGCAGCGGACTGATTTTGTAACCTACTATACGATCTAAAACTCGTCTGGCCTGCTGTGCGTCCACAAGATCCATATCTATTTTTCTTGGATGCTTTAATGATTCCTTGACAGCATTCTTCGTGATCTCATTAAAGCTGATACGGCTGACATCCTTGCCCTCAAGTTTAAGTGCGTGAAGCAGATGCCATGAGATGGCTTCTCCCTCACGGTCGGGATCGGTTGCGAGATATATCTTATCGGCCTTCTTAGCCTCCTTGCGAAGCTTAGCGAGTATTTCACCCTTTCCGCGGATTGTGATATATTTTGGTTCAAAATCTCCGTCCACATCTATTCCAAGGCTGCTCTTTGGCAGATCCCTCACATGACCGTTTGATGCCATTACCTCATAGTTTTTTCCCAAGAATTTCTTTATAGTCTTTACTTTTGCAGGCGACTCTACGATAACCAGATATTTAGCCATTATAAACTCCTTATATAGTAATTTGGAATTGTCTCCTTAACAAATCCTTTTTGTATAAGATCTTCTAGCACTTCAAATAGTTCCGATAATTCATACGGCACTTTTTGAGACAATGTCCCGATTGCGATAGGACAAAAATCGAGTAAACTATACACCAATGCTTCTTTTTTATCAAGTATATTTTTTCTGAAATCCATCTGTGTGCACTCTGTAAGCCCAGTCATTGTAATGTCTGAGACAAATTCATCAATATTATAAATAATGCCTGCGCCCTGCTTTATCAGGCTGTTGCAGCCGTAGCTTAAGGTGTCGGTGATACGCCCCGGAATGACATATACGTCCTTTCCCTGCTCCATTGCAAAATCAGCTGTAATCAGTGAACCGCTTCTCTTTTTTGCCTCAACTATAACTACTATATCGGATAACCCGGAAATTATTCGGTTTCTCATCGGAAAAAACATCTTTTGCGGGTCGGTGCCCGGCATAAGCTCGCTAATTATGCCTCCGGAGACCTTTATTTTATCATAAAGAAAGCGGTTCTCTTTCGGATAACAGGTGTCTGCTCCTGAGCCAAGAACTGCATATGTATTTCCACCAGCCTCCAGACACCCCATATGGGCATCTCTGTCTATTCCTCTTGCCATGCCGCTGATTATCTGTATCCCCTGCCTTGAAAGTGCTGCTGCCAGTACCTTTGCCACCTCGCAGCCATATGCGCTTCTGCCCCGTGCTCCGACTATAGCGACACTTTTTCTTGATTTGTCGGGAAGAGCACCTATGTAAAAAAGACTATACGGCGGATTATGTATATTTCTAAGCTTGTCCGGATAAGCCTCATCCTCCATTGTTACAAAGCCGATATCCTTTTGCTGAAATAATATCCACTCCTTCTCTACGTCATAGGAAGCTCTTGATTCAAGGATTATTTTTCTGTCATCATCTGTGAAAAACAAAATATCAAAAAGCTCATTCTTTGGCATAAAAAACAGCTTTTCTGCCGTTATACCGCAATCATGCAGAAGTTTTTTCTTCGCATTGCTTATATCTGTAAGGCTTGTAAGCCAGTATTTGAACTTCATGATACAGCACCTCCCCAGAACTTCTCATTGATGCTTCTGTAGCATATAGCTTCGTTGAGATGCTTTGTCTTTATGTTTTCACAGCCGTCCAGATCAGCTATTGTACGCGCAACCTTAAGTATCTTGTGGTATGTGCGTGCCGTCAGTCCAAGCTTGTCAAACATATTTTCCATGTAGCTTTTCTCTCGACTGCCGAGGAAACAGTATTTTTCCAGCTTGTCAGTTGATATTTTTGAATTATAAGAAAAGCTCTCACCTTTAAACCTTTCTTTTTGAAGCTCGTGGCAGTGCATAACACGCTTTCTTATGTCCGCTGATGATTCATTGGATGTAGTACTGTTTATATCCTCAAAGCTTAGCGGTGACGCCTCCACACATATGTCAATTCTGTCTATTATAGGCTGTGAGACCTTATCAAAATATCTGCGCAGAGTCGGCTCTGAGCAGCGGCACCTTTGCATATCGGGATAATAGCCGCAGCTGCATGGGTTCATCGCACCAAAAAGCAGAAAATTAGCCGGATAAGTCACGTTTCTACCGGCTCTTGAAAGCCTGATGCAGTGCTCCTCAAGCGGAGCCCTGAGCAGGTCCAACAGGCCGCCCTTAAACTCAGCGAGCTCATCCAGAAACAAAACACCATTGTGTGCAAGCGATATCTCGCCCGGATTAATTCTCGTTCCTCCGCCGATTAATGCGGCCTGGGTGACGGAATAGTGTGGATTTCTGAATGGTCTGTTGTCTCTTAATGAGCTGTCATTGTCCAAAAGACCGCAGATGCTGTATATTTTTGACAGCTCAAGTCTCTCATTTTCACTAAGAGGAGGCAGAATGGACGGCATACGCTCTGCTATCATTGTCTTGCCTGCACCGGGAGGTCCGACAAGCAGTATATTGTGCATACCACCCGCAGCCACCTCACATGCTCTTTTAATAAATTTCTGTCCGTTGACATCACAAAAATCGGCATGTTTTTCATCCATTTGCAGCTCATGTGCTGTGCCGGTTTTCTGACACGTAAATGCTGCCTCATCAAAATGTGCAATTACATCATTTAAATGGCTTATCCCAAATATTTTTGCACCGCAGACGAGTCTGCCTTCATTTTCATTCTGCTTTGGAATAATAAACTTTCCAATGCCTTTGTTGTACTCATCAAATACAATCGGCAGAATACCGCTGACCGGCAAAATTTCACCGTTTAGATTTAGCTCGCCTGCCAGTGTGCAGTCCTTTATGCTATCAGCGTCAATCACCCCCATAGCTGTTAAAATAGCAACAGCTATAGGCAGATCAAAGCCTGTTCCGGTCTTTTTAATATTTGCAGGCGATAAATTTACTGTGATACGCTTGGCAGGCAAAACAATGCCAACGCTGTGCAGCGCTGTTTTAACACGTTCCTTTGCTTCTCTCACCTCTGAGGTAAGATTTCCAACCATATCAAAAACAGGCATACCGGTTGAAATATCAACCTCCACCTGTACCGGAATCGCACTGATTCCATCCAAAACAGCCGTTCTGACTGTACTGTACATATATACTCCTATTCCAATTGGGGTAAATGCATAGACAAATGCACAAAAGACATGGCTCTATGATAACATATTTTTGCCTTTTGTAAACACCTATTCGAGCAGTTTTCGTAATTTTTTCAAACCGGCCTTTTCAATTCTTGAAACATATGACCTCGAAATGCTGAGTGTTTTAGCAATCTGTCTCTGCGTCAGCTCTTTTTCACCGTCTAGGCCAAAGCGTTTCGTAATAATATAATATTCTCTGTCCGATAAAACGCTTCTCATATTTTGCCTTAAAATCTTAAGTGACTCAGATACTTCTATATCCGATACCACATCAGATTGTCCATTCTCAATCACATCCACCAGATGAATCTGGTTTCCCTCCTTGTCAGTGCCTATAGGTTCAAATATGGACACATCACCCCGGCTCTTTTTACGGCTTCTAAAGTGCATCAGAATCTCATTTTCGATGCATCTGATTGCAAAGGTTGCAAAACGATTTCCGTAATCAGCCTTGAATGATGACACTGCTTTTATCAGTCCTATAGTGCCTATGGATATGAGCTCCTCCATCTCATCCTCGCTTACTGCATATTTTTTTGTAACATGTGCCACAAGGCGCATATTGTGTAATATAAGCTCATCCTTAGCTTCTTTATCATTTTGAGCCACTTTTTTCAGACATTCCGTCTCACGTTCTAAACTAAGAGGTGATAAAAATGTATTCACATAGCACCCTGTCATTATTTGCTTATAATATATTATGTTCAAATCTGTATTTTGTGATATAATCTTTGCCATGAATAGAAAAATAGACTACAAAATCAATGAAAATGATACAGGAAAAACAGTAGAAGGCTTTTTGAAGGAGCATGGCTACACACATCAGGTGCTTGTCAGGCTGAAGCAGACAGACCATGGCATACTAAGAAACGGTATATGGGCCTATACAAATGAAAGGCTGTGTAAGGATGATTTAATCACAGTCCAAATTGTCGAAAACGAGTGCTCTGATAATATAGCACCTGTAAATCTGCCTCTTGATATAGCATACGAGGACGATGATATCATCGTAATAAACAAGCCGTTTGATATGCCTGCCCATCCCTCCGCCGGAAACCATGACAACACGCTTGCAAATGCGCTCATGTACTATTATGGCAGTCAGAATAAGCCGTTTGTATACAGATGCATAAACAGGCTGGACAGAGATACCACAGGGCTTACAATTGTCGCAAAGCACGCACTTGCAGGCGGGATACTTGGCAACGCTGTCGCAAAGCGTGCCATACACCGGACATACTACGCCGTCTGCAGCGGGTGTACACCTGCATGCATGCGCATCAGTGCTCCGATTGCAAGAAAGGATGCTTCCACCATAGAGCGGTGTGTTGATTTCAAACGCGGTGAATATGCAGTAACCGACTTTATCAGAATCAAATATAACCCGGATAATAATTTATCGCTTGTCAAGCTAAGACTTCTTACCGGACGCACTCACCAGATACGCGTCCATATGAAGTATATCGGTTTTCCACTGATAGGTGACTTTTTATATAATCCAGACTATACATATATATCCAGACAGGCACTGCACTCAGGCCGTCTTGTGTTTACACATCCTGTCACAGGACAAAAAATGGACCTCATATCTGATATTCCATCAGACATGAAGTCCCTGTTCTAGTTGATTTATTTTATCCTTTTCGTATGGGATATGCCCTTTTAAAACCTCTTTTTTTATGTAGCTGTAAGTATATTCTTCTCCCTTTACAGAGAGCATGACAAGCAGATACTCAAGCATTGCTTTTGTATCGGGATGAATCATGTAGTGATCCACGCTTTTTTCATAGTATTCCAGTGCACTTTTGTCGGTGTACTTTTCTTTCTGATAGTTTTTTGAGGCGCTTACACGGTCTATAAACATCTCGCAGACATACCTTATGGGCATTTTCATGCCCTCCATTTTGGTATGTGCTTTATCATCCCCGTTTGAAACAGCATAGTCAATCCAGTACTCCAGGTGATGCTTATTGCGTCCCTTGTGATGAAGCCACGCAGATGAATAGCCCCTGTCGGCTCTCTCCGCATTATTCGGGCTCATATACCCCTTGTAATACCTGCAGCCGACAAGAAACTCAGTCGGTGAATATTTTGACATGTCATGAAGAAGTCCCTGTTTATAAAGCCCTATCCTAAAGCACCCCTGCATGACTAAAATCTTGTGATGTGTAATTGTTATAAAATGTCTTATTGCTTTCATATGTCTATCTGCCTATGAGGATGTATACCGACTGCGGTGAGACATCTGCATACTGCTGGTTTTCACACAGCACCGGAGTGTCATAAAACGGTTCTTTGAGCGTAGAATCGCAGACTTTATACCATTTCATTCCTTTCTTTAGCTTAGGAAGAGCTAACTTCTCCCTGGATGAATAAAAATTGTAAGCTACGTATACATAGTCTTTATTCACTTCATTGTAATCCCCACAGTACATCACACCTACACATAGCTTTGTGGCATCACACTCGCCTATCCAGGCATTCTTGCAGTGGTAGGACAAATCAGGATACCCAACAGCCTTGTAATCGCTGAATTTAAACGGCTTTGGACAGGAAATAACAGGATGCTCATCCCTGAATCTGATAAGTCTGGTTAAGAACCTGATGTTTTCCCTTCTGCTCTGCTCATTTGACCAGTTCACCCATCCTGTAGGGTTGTCCTGACAGTAAGCATTGTTGTTGCCATCCTGTGAATTACAGATCTCATCACCTGCCATAATCATAGGCACTCCCTGTGCCAAAAACAAAAGAAGCATGGCATCCTTCCACTTAAGTTTTCTTATCTCACGGATAAACCTCTTTCGCGAAGGACCCTCACAACCGTAATTATTGCTGAAATTCCATGAAGGACCATCAGCATTTTTCTCACCATTGGCCTCATTGTGACGGTCATTGTACATGAATAAATCGCTCAGGGTAAAGCCGTTATTGCTTGATATATAGTTTATAAATCCGACATTCTCCCCCTGCTTTTTCTGCTGGTTTAAAAGCTCATACATATTGCAGTTGATATGGTTTAACATCATACGCGCCGCAAACTGGTACTCCTCCTTGTCAATATAGAGATTTTCATATGTCCTGTTTTGCGGTACAACCGACATATCAAAGCCATCATAGAGTATCTTTGTCCGGCTAAGGAGAGCATCCTGCACAATCGCAGTAATAGGCAGCCTGTCCCCAAGCAGCTTAAAACCATCTACATGAAAGCTCATAACCCAGTATCTGAGCGCATCGAGTATCAGATTGTGGTCAGTTCTGTCTGGAAAATACATCTCTACGATACATTCCATGCCATTTTTGTGCAGCCTTTCAACGAGACGCCTAAGCTCATTGGAGGCATCTGAAGCGTCACTGGCATATGATGCCTTTACGGCAAAATAATTGCCGTAGGTATAGCCCCAAAAATTAACCTTATCATTTTGCTTGTCGGTGTGCACACTTTGCTCATCCTTTAAGGAATACTTCGGCTTTGCATATTCCGGAATATCGTGCTTTACAGGAATTGTCATTTCTTCAAACTCGTATACAGGCATGAGAAGAATTGAAGTAAAGCCTAATTTCTTGATGTAATTTATTCTGTCAGATACAGCCTCAAAGGTGCCCTTATGCTTTTTGTCCCCTGAAACATCCATGGAAAAACCTCTAACATGCAGCTTATACAGCTTCATCCTATCCCGGGTTATCTCAGGAAAGCTGTCATATTTCCAGTCAAAATCACTACTGTCTATCCCGCAAGCTATTTCGTAGTCATTGTCACTTCTTGTTTTATCATTCCATTTTTCTCTGCCGAAAATTCTTGTGGCATAGGGATCTATGCATCTTTTTCCATTAATTCTAAAATAATATGCATACTCATTACCGCAAAAACCATGAAGTCTCACAGAGTAAAGTGAGCCTGTCGAATACTCGGCAGGTATATCAATCACACAGGCGGTATTTCCTGATTTATCAAGTAAAACAATGCTGCATTCATCCTCTTTTTCTGCCGCAAAGGTGAATATCGCACTATCCCCCTCAATATAAGCACCTGTTTTTAAAAAGTTTCCTTTTGTTAATCGAAATTTCATGCAACACCATCCAATCAAAAATTCTAGTATTTATTTATTATACTAGTTTTGACTTTTTTTGTATAGAATAATTTGATATAATATAATAGTTACTTTAGATTACTATAAAGAAAGAGGTACAATATGGCAGAAAAAGCAACACCTGTTACACCTGATGAGGCAGACGATATCCGCGTAACACTTGATCTGGACAACGGAAGTGTCGAATGCAAGATTATCACCATTTTTGATGCAGATCACAAGGATTACATAGCTCTTCTACCGTTAGACAAAAATGGCAACGAGAATGAGAGTGGCGAAGTGTATCTGTATCGCTATTTCGAGGACGAGGAAGGTCTTCCGAGAATAGAAAACATCGAATCCGACGACGAGTACGAGGCTGCTGCCGACAGATTCGATGAGCTTTTGGATGACGAAATGTTTGATGATATTTAATCATCTCTACTATTATTTTGTCTAGGCTCTTTACTTTCACGGACAAACCTGGAGGTCTGGGCTGATTTATCGTTTACCGACTTGACCGAGTAAACAGACAAGTTTGTCTTGGCACGAGTCATGCCGACATAAAACAGCCTGCGCTCCTCCTCTATGTCCTTTTCAAGAACCGCCTTTTTGTACGGCATTATCCCCTCATTTGCATCAATTATATATACATTTTCAAATTCAAGTCCCTTTGAGCTGTGAAGGGTTGCTAGTGTCACGGCATTAGGGTCGCTGTCTTTCGACATAGCCATAAGCTTCATCTGCTTTGTGTATTCCTTTATATGCTCATACCACTCTTCATAGGTGGCAAAACCTTTGGCACCGGACTGTATTTCATCAAGTATATCAAATAAATCCTCTTTATTTATATTCCGATACTCGGCATATTCGGACAAAAAGTCGTCGTAACCTATGCCTCTTCTGATATAGTTTATGCTGGCATACGGATTCATACGGCTTATAAGCTTCATATCATACTCAAGCTTTTCTATTCTCTCAGCTATCCATGGCTTCTCATCAAAAAGCTTGATCCACTCGTCAAATGCCACAGTTGTATCGCACAGGCTGTCTCTTGACAGATACCGCTTTGGTCTGTTCATAATCTGCAGAAAGTCAGCTCTGTCCCTGCTGCCGGCTGCTATTCTTTGGTATGTAAACAAGTCTCTGGCAATCCAGTGCTCATATATATTAGGGATATTATCCTTTGTTTTGAATGGGATATTGTAGCTCATAAGCTGCTCTATGAGCTGTCTTGGCTGGGTATTTGTCCTGAAAAGTACCGCAAAGTCGCTGAAAACAGCTCCTGCCTTTATCTTTTTATCTATATCGCGTATAAGAAAAATATTTTCATCTCTTCTGTTTTCGAAATCAGCAAACGTAACAGGCACCATTGACTTGCTTGCCGCAATGATTTTCTTATCAAATCTCTCCCTGTTGTGCGAGATGAGATTCAGCGAGGTCTCCACTATATATCTGCCACATCTGTAATTAGTATCTAAAAGTATTCTTTTTGCATCCGGATAGTCCTTCTCAAACCCAAGCATTATCTCAGGCTTTGACCCTCTGAAGCGGTATATTGACTGGTCATCATCTCCTACAATAAACAGATTATTCTGTGGAGCGGCAAGCATTTTTATAATCTCATACTGCAGACGGTTAATATCCTGAAACTCATCAATCAGTATGTATTTATACTTGTTCTGCCACAATGCCAGTATATCAGTTCTTTCCTTAAACAGCTCATAAGTATACGAGAGCATATCATCAAAATCAATAAGCCTGTTTTCCTTAAGCCTCGTCTCATATTTTTTATATATATCCCTGAATATTTCCTCACCACACACTCCAGAGTAGAAATTTTCTATATCAATGCGGCTGTTTTTAATCAGACTGATTTCAGCAAGTAAATTGCCTATAAACTCATTCTCATCTTTGTATTCAAGGCGGTAGTAGGATAAAATTTCCCTGATAAAGCCGTATCTCACAGACTCATCAGCAATATTGGCACTTGTAAAGCGATATGCATATTTGAGTATCATAAAAAAGACAGCATGAAAAGTACCAAAAGATACGTTCACCCTCTCGTCTTTCATCAGTGAATTAAAACGCTCCTTCATCTCATTTGCAGCAGCCTTGGTAAAGGTGATAACTAAAATTTCAGAAGGCTTCACATGATGCTTTGTTATTAAGTTTTTAGTCCTGTGTGTGATAACTGCGGTCTTACCGGAACCCGGTCCTGCTAAAACAAGCATAGCGCCATCCTTGTGTTCGATGGCGCCAAGCTGGGCTTTGTTAAAATTCATAAAATACCCTTTGTTAATAGATTAGTTATTAGAAAGCTTTTCTATGCCTTTCTTAATTCTGGCTATAGACTCCTCTTTGCCAAACACCTCCATAAGCTCTGTAGCTCCGCCCGGTGTCATCTGCTTGCCTGAAACAGCAGTACGGATCGGCCACATAACATAGCCTATCTTATAGCCCTTTTCTGTAGCATATGCCTTAAGAGTCTCAAAAAGTGCATCATTTGAGAAATCATCACAGCTTTCAAGAATAGGAACTACATCGTTTAACAACTCAAGTGAATTCTCCTGGTTTGTCTTCATCTTCTTGTGAGTATACATTGCAATATCATAATCCGGAAGCTCTTCAAAGAAATCAATATGTTCCTTGATATCAGGGAATATCTCAATACGTGTCTGAACCATTCTTGCTATCTTCTTAAGGTCATAATCCTTTGTGACAACCTCCTTAATGTATGGCAGTGCCATCTCATAGAATTTGTCAAAATCAAGCTTCTTTATATACTCTCCGTTCATCCATTTAAGCTTTGTGAAGTCAAATACAGCAGGTGATTTGCTCATATGATGATAATCAAACTTCTCAACAAGCTCAGGAAGTGACATAATCTCCTGATTGTCTGAAGGACTCCAGCCAAGAAGCGCTACAAAGTTTACAATAGCCTCTGTAAGGAATCCCTGATCCAGTAAATCTTCAAAGGATGAGTGACCGCATCTCTTTGAAAGCTTATGATGCTCCTCATCTGTGATAAGCGGACAGTGTACATATACAGGTACATCCCATCCAAATGCCTCATAAAGTCTGTTATACTTAGGGGATGATGAAAGATACTCGTTTCCTCTGACTACATGTGTGATGCCCATCAGGTGATCATCTACTACGTTTGCGAAATTGTATGTAGGATATCCGTCAGATTTGATAAGAATCATATCATCAAGCTCTGCATTATCTACTGTGATATCTCCGTAAATCTCATCCTCAAATGTGGTTGTGCCCTCTGTAGGGTTGTTCTGTCTGATGACATATGGCTTGCCGGCCGCGAGATTTGCCTCAATCTCCTCCTTTGACAGGTGTAAGCAGTGCTTGTCATATATAGAGATTTCCTTTCCTGCAACAGTTGTTTTAAGACTGTCAAGACGCTCCTTGTCACAGAAGCAGTAATATGCCTCTCCCTTGTCAATAAGTTCCTTTGCATACTTCATGTAGATACCCTGTGCCACACGCTCACTCTGCACATATGGACCGCATCCGCCATCCTTGTCAGGTCCCTCATCATGGACAAGTCCTGTCTCTTCGAGTGTCCTGTTTATAATATCAACAGCACCCTCCACCTGGCGTACCTGATCTGTATCCTCTATACGGAGAATGAAATCACCGCCCTCATGCTTTGCAATCAGATAAGCATACAGTGCTGTTCTTAAATTTCCTACATGCATTCTTCCTGTCGGGCTTGGTGCAAATCTTGTTCTAATCTTACTCATTTTAAAATGTGCTCCTCTATATTAATATTTTTTAGTCATTTTTCAATTTGAAATTATATAACAATATGGAAATTTTATCAATCCTCAGATTGAACTTCCATATCAAGCTCTGCGATTTTATTTAAAATTCTGTTTACCTCGTGGATTCTGTCACCAAGCTCGCTCCTGTGTGATAAAATCTCGCGCCTTAGCCTGGTTATAGTCTCCACATTGCAGGACATCCTGCCCCTTAATTTTTGTCTCCTGACTATAAGTTCATGCTTCTGCTCAACCATCTCCTTATGATCCACAATAGCGTTTGTGTAGTTGAGCCATACTCTGGCATCGTAGAAGTCATTTTTACTAAGCACCGAAACAAGCTTTTTGCTGTTGTATTCCAGATCCTCGTTTGTCCTTCTGAAGCGCTCTTTGTCTTTTACAGCGAGAAGATACTGCTCATAGTTGTATACAAATTCCTTTGAATTCTTCACATGATACTTCTCGTATGTGTAGTCAACAGCATTTTTTATACTTACATACTTGATCTTTACTCTGTTTTCAAGAGTTACTGCTTTATTTTTAGATGCTGCAGCGCTTTTTACTTCATCTGAATAGCTTTGATATGTCAAAAGAACAAATGAGCCTGCAACCGCTGAAAGAAGTGCCCCGATAAGCATAAAGATAGTGGTATCGGCTCCATATACAATCTGCATCAGCGTGCATACAGCTACCACTACAGCAAAAAATACAACTAAAAGCACTGCGTACACCCTAAATGCCCGCTGTCTGCTTTTGGCATATTCACCATCTATATCGAACTGCACTTTTTCTCCCTCGAGATACCTTAAGTCTTTATTTATTACATCCAGACTGCTTTCGTTTTTTTCAAGACGCTTTATTGCCCGCGGAATCTCATCCTCCAGCTGCTGCATCTGCGCATACTGGCTGTCTGATATGCGGTTTTTGGTCTTTAAAAAATCACTTCTGGTCTTTTCGAGTGTCAATATGTTTGCAGCCGCATCATTCATGGTCTTTTTATCTGTCTCTGACATATTTTCCATCCTTTCTATGTCAGTCAGATAATTTGTGACAAGCGCATACTCTGTTCTGTTATCCTCGAGCTCTCTGGCGGCATCAACCATCTGTTCACATATTTCAACTACATTGAACCCTTTAGTGCTCTCATCCGGTATACTCTCAATATGTAATTGTGTATCATCGGTCTTTTTTTTGCGTTTAAATAACATGCGCCCTGTAATCCTCTTTGTATTTCAAAATTATTTCTTTTGATCTGCCCTCATCGCAACCATCTGAAGCTTCTGCATATACGCCCTTTAATACGCTGTCCAGATTATTTATTTCCTGCTCTGTAACACTATATTCCCTGACAATACGGGCATATCCTATGTCGTTATTATCAAGCTTATAGGCATATAGACAAGACCACAGTGATTTTCTGTCCCCATTTTGCCTGAAAGCCTCAAGATATAAATCCGCTGCTATATCAAACAAAAACAGCTGCACATAGGCTGTAGCCAGATTGTGATATATGTTTCCGTACAATACACGCTCAGTATGCTTTGCATCCTCACATGACAGCAGCTTTTTGTATTCAAAAATTGCTGCAGTGTACTTTTTCTTCTCCATCAATCTGTCTGCCCTGATTTTCAAGCACTCAAACTCGCTCTTTTCCTCGAGCTCCTTAAGTGCATCATGTGTGTTCTTAAGCTCCTCCTTAGTGCAGTAGCCGCTGTACTCAAGCAGCTCAGTCACAAAAGCAGACAGTCTGCCGTTTGTGGATATAATGGTTCTAAGATGCATGGCAAGCTTTGGCAGATGTGCATGGTTTTCAATCCAGGTGCACAGCTCAAGACTCATGAAGTCATCATCCAAAAGATATGTATTGTTGATTATATAATAATTAAGCTCCTCTATCGAGTAAACATTTATAGACACACCCTCTATGTAATAGGGCATGGCTGCTATAGCTTCATTACACAGTAATAATTCTCCCATATGCCCTCCTACATAGTCATCTCATAGTGCCAGACTTTGCCCGAGCTCATAAATATTTCGCCAAAGCCTAAATCCTTAATCTCTATATCAATCCTGTCATCAGATACAGGTGTCGCCGTGATTCTGATGCGTGTAGCCCTATCCGGCCTGGGCGGCATATCCGTAAGTCTTAGTGTCTCAATCTTTGCCTCCCTGCTTTTAGGAAGCTGCTTCCAGAAATCCACCTCATAAGAGCCTGAAATTATAACCTCACACTGCCCCTTGGATTCAAACCAGTTGCTTCCGGCACTGATAAGATTATAAAACGACAATTCTCCCTTATCATGTACCTTAAGACTCAGATTGAACTTCATCTCATTCTCGCCCATATATACAAAAGGCCATTCTGCTTCCTTATCCCTCGTGGCTGCCGCATAGCATGCTCCCTTAGTAAAGAGGTTATTGCCCATGAACACTCGTCTGCCCTTGCACAAAAGTGCAACAGACTGCTTCATCCAGCCCTCAGCAAACGTATCTCCCACGAGAAAAACCGTTGAGATAATCTGATTCTTAAAGCTCTCATTTATTATATCCAAAAAGCTTTTGTCCTTATCATTTTTATCCAGAGTATAGCTTATGCTTTCATCTATAGATACTACCTGTGGCGTTGTGCGAAGATCCCTCTTTAGGGAATAAAAAAATATACTTTCCTTTTCCTGCATAAACATCACCACATCATGAAGCCACAGTGACTTGTCCTGGTTCAGTGCAAAATAATAAAAGCTCTCCTTTCGGTCTATGACCGTAAGCTGTCTGGAATTTATGCCAAGCCTGACCGCCATACCATAAAACATGCTCACGTTCTCCTTTGTCAGCCTGTCAACACATATAACAAGCCTGTCAAAGGATGAAGGATTACCAAGCTTGGATGGCAGTTCCATAACCTTTTTAAGAAACAAGGCCAAAAGCTCCTCTGCCATAAATGAATCATCATCAATGACTATTTTTTCACTATTCAGTGCTCTCTTAAGCAGCTGGTCAATACACACCATCTCACCGCTTTTAGAGAGTCTTCTTGCCTCATCTCCATAATACCATTTGCCAATGCTCTTACGGCGTGCAAGTACAAGAGGAATCTGAAACTCCTCGCTGCCCGCAACAGTGCTGACAGTCTCCGGCTCTTTCATATTCTGTTGAAAAAAACTAACCATAGCATAGCTGTCATTTAAGTCTATGCCTATATAGTATGAATTGCCATTATGTCCCATTATAAATCCTCTTAAATCAGCTTAAACAGCTGCTTAGTCGCAACGTCCAGCCTTTTATATTCGTCTATATTGCTCTTTAAGGTTGTCTCATCAGACAGTGTATCTGAAATTATCATCTCATTAATCAGATTATAGCGGCTGTGATCATTATCACCCGGTATATTGTTGCATGTAAGACGATTGCTCTCCTTCACCTCTATGCTGTTGTCATGCTCCTCAGTAATATAATACCTGATCAGCTCACCGAAAAATATGACAAATGTCTTTACGTATATGCCGTCGTACATCTCAACCATATCCTCTGAATTAAACTCTTCGCCATCCTCGTCTCGGCTGTAATGCAGCACAACATGAGTCCCCGGAGTACTCTCATACTGTAAAAATGCCTTGTCATAGAGGAAATATTTCTCCAGCAGTCTGTAATCAAGCCTCGCAAAAAAATCAAAATACATATTGTTATATATATAATATTTAAGCAATGTATCTTCAATCTCAAGCTCAGCCTGAGTGATATCCGTTTTTTCAGCAAAATGCTTCAATAGGGCTAACTGGCAGGCATCATTTAATGTTCTGTTTCCAATATATCGCTTTTCGATAATATCAAAAATAAAATCAGCCTTGCACCTGCCACTATGCAGATATCCATGTGCCACAAGAGATATATAAGCTAAAATCAGCTTTTCATTTCCGGCTCTTTTATAGTATTCCATAAAGATATCCGATATCTTTTCAGGCTCAATCTGCGTATAAATACCCTGTTCGAGAATACGCTCATCAAGCTTCATTGAAGATATTGAAAACTTATCAGCGGCATGCCACAGATTAATCAGCTCGTCTGTAGGCCCGGTATAATTTTCACACAGGTATTTAAGCACCAGGTCACTGTATTTGCCTGTTTTAAAAGCAGATATGGCAAGCTGCACCATAAAATCATCATCTACATGCTGCACCTTAAGCGCATTCTCACACAAAACCACCTGCGATGCGGCAGCAAGCATGTCTATTCCATACTCCATGGCCATATCATATGCCTTTTCATAGAGGCGGTTTGATACAAGCATGTCAATAAGATATTTTCTTGCATCCTTTTGCAGGGTATCAAAATTAATACTTTGCAAAAACGGCCTGACGTAATCCTCATAATCGTGAAGCTGACAATATTTTAAAATTCTGTATCCCATAACAGCTTTGTAGGAATCAGAAAAGGATTCACTATAAAATACAGGTTTAAACAGCTTCAAATCATCCTTTGTAAAATCAGAATAATCCCTTACATGCTTAAAATGTGACACTATATACTGTGGTCTGTCAGGCGAGAGGCTTATACACCTGTCAAGGTATTTCTCGGCATCCATCAGCCTCTGCAGTCTGTATGAGATGCTTTTAACATATCTATAGCCCCTTGAGTCCTCAAAAAGTATAACATAGTCGTTTGAAAACAGTTCAAAATAAGCACACTGGTCTGTAACCGGAACTATCTGCGGCTCCTTCATTTCATTCTGATATATGATAGCTCTCACTATGCGCTTATCAAATACAATAAGCTTGTAAGTATATATAATATCTGAAAAAGCTGCCGACAGCTCTTCATTGATAAATCCCAACTCAAGCATATCCTCGTATAAAACAGCCAGATTGTCATCAATATGCCTAAGCTGTGCCTGGTCCATGGCAAACCTGCCCATAGCTTTCCTGTACTTGTGGTAGACCTCAGGCTCTGTTTCCTTGGCAGCAATTATATTGTTGTAAAGCACTGCAAGCTTTCGGTATGGCAGCTTATTATCAAAGCTGAAATACATCTGGATGATCTTTGGCACAGGGGAAATCTGCCTGTCATCCATCGTAATGAGATACGCCTCATACAAGCCTGTCAGACGCAGCTTATTCTCGATACCCAGCTCAAACCATTTATGAAAACAGGTATCATTTTTGTGTCCCTTAATCAGGTAGCTGCATATGATGCCAACATACTCTGCCTCCGGACATATCTCATAGGCTGCTGTAAGAAGCTCATATACTCTGTTATCGAACCCGCCTGCCAGATCAACCGCCTCAAAAATTGCTCCGGCAAGATCCTTTGTCAAAGCCTTTTTCTTTACGGCCCAGCTTAGGATGCGAAGCTCAAATACCGACAGCTCCTTTATTAGATAAGGATCCTGTGATATGAGATAATAAGCTTCAATATATAAATACGGAGACGAACAGCCTCGCAGTACCCAATATTTTATATCCTTAAGCTTACCGGCATTGTCATCAAAATACTGATCCCTCAAAAATAAAAGTACCCAGAACAAAAGCACAGAGTCAGGATTTTCATAAAAAATCAGCTCCACTTCGTGTGTCATATTGTCAATGTATGAAGGCTCTCTCTCTAACAGCGTCATCAGATACAGATAATAGCCCCAGATTGGAGATTTCTTATCAGGATTACTGTGCTTGAAATCATCAAGAATCCACTTAGCCTCCTGCCTTTGCCTGTTGATAATAAATGCCTGAGCCTTCATCAGCTCATACATATGCTCATCCGGCATGAGTGCATGCAGGTGGTTTAATATGCTTATAGTCTCGTTTGCCCATACTCCGGTCACTATCCGCTTCAGCCTGAAACTGGTATAAAGCTCCATGATTCCGACCATGCATTCCTTTATGTCCTTTGTCACAGCTATATCACTTATGCTGCCATCATCATCTCTTACACCGGCCGTGATATCTATTGTAAAGCTCTGATATACACCATCAATATATATACGGCCAAAATTACGTCCGGCATGCATTGCAGATGCATCGATGATATACTCATACAGATAGGTTTTACCTATAAAATCATCAAGCGTTAAAACAGGCTTAGACAGCTTTATGAATTCACAATCCGTGCGCAGGCGTATCTCGGTATATCCCCAGTTATCCTTTGTTATGGTAAAGCATCCACTCTGTGGCTCTTTAGAAGCCATAAAAATATCCTCTGACTTGTCTACACTAATGGAAACAGGCTGTTTTTTGTTTACGCCAATCAGAAACTCCTCCATATTCTGACCGGATGGTCTGGCGCAGGCAAAGCCCTCATAGGTCAGCCTCTCATATACATTGCCATAAGGAATTGTGTTTAAAAAATTGCGATTATAAAACAGATGATAAGCCTCATCCCAATTAGATGCCGCAAGCCTTGTAAAATCATCAAGGCTCTTTACAGCTCCGGTGGATGCTTCCGCATAGAGCCTTGTGATTCTTGCACAAAAAGAAAGACTGTACTCTATCTGATTGCATACAATCACAAATTTACCCTCGCAGGCATCACCCTCCGTGAGTCCCTTACTGTTAAATTGATAACGAATCCTGACTTTCTCGCCCTCGAAGTGCGGATTCAGACACTCCATCCTAGGATTAGTCGAATAAACTATGCCACAGATTTTTATCTGATTCGTACTTTCTATTACAAAGCTTCCCGCTTCGCTTCTTCCCTCAATGACCGAAAGGTCTATTGTCTCCTCTGAAAACGCCAAAATCGGTTTCGTGCCATTAAATCTGCCGGCAGCTATCTGCCCTATACGTGCTCGCACAATTGTTACCCCGTTTACGTTAAATGTTGATTTTTTATATACATATTATATAATGTAAATTATATACGATTTGCAATGCTGTTGCAATGCAAATAGAAAGGAAATTACAGCTAATGATAGAACAAAAGGAGCATTTTCACGGCAGTGACCTTGAAAAAATAGAAAAAATATACGGTATAAAGAAAGAAAATATTGTGAGCTTTGCAGCGAATGTCAACCCACTCGGTGAGTCCGGTAAACTAAAGACTGCACTGTCTGAGCGCATTGATGCAATCACAAAATACCCTGACAGGGAGTATACTTCTCTCAGAAAGGCTATCGGCAGCTACTGCAAGTGCGATTACAATCACATAACAGTCGGAAACGGATGCACGGAGCTCATCTCTCTTTTCATTCAGATTACAGCTCCTAAAAAGGCACTTCTGCTTGGTCCGACTTACTCTGAGTACGAGCGTGATTTAAGGATAAACGGCAGTGATATCTCATACTATTTTCTTAAGGAAAAGGATGATTTTAAGATTAATTCGGATGAATTCATCTCTGCAATCACAGCTGATACCGACCTTGTCATCATCTGTAACCCCAACAATCCGACCGGCAGCCTTATCACACAGGATAAGCTCAAAACAATTTTAACCCACTGTAAAGAGACAAATACTTATGTGATGATAGACGAGACATATATAGAGTTTGTGCCGGATGTTGATGAGCTTTCAGCAATACCTCTGACTGAATTGTTTGACAATGTGATTATTTTACGCGGCACATCCAAGTTTTTTGCCACTCCGGGACTTCGCCTGGGCTATGCCATCACATCAAATTCACAAATTCTTACAGACATAAACACATACAAAAATCCGTGGATGATTAACTCTCTCGCCGTTGTTGCAGGCGAAACAATGTTTTTGGATGAAGAATATATAGATAAAACAAGAAGCTTGATACTTTCGGAGAAAACCAGATGTAGGCAATTGATTGAAAAATCACACAAATTCAAGCTTTATCCATCCTACAGCAACTTCTATCTGCTTAAGATACTTGATGAAGGCGTGGATGCACATATGCTATTTGAGCGCGCCATAAGGCAGGGCATGATGATAAGGGATTGCTCTACCTTCCCCGGACTCAAGGAGCACTTCATACGATTTTGTATAATGAAGCCAGAGGACAACACAAGGCTTATTAATTGCCTTACACAATGATGCTAAATGCCTTTATATAAACATAACATATAACCAAAAAGCCTCCGGAAGGATTTAATCCAGCCGGAGGCTTTTTTATAAAGTGAAACATAGAATATGCTTTAAGGTCTATATTATTTTGCAGATAAGAACTCGTCAATACCCTTTGCTGCTGCTTTTCCTGCACCCATGGCAAGAATAACCGTTGCAGCACCTGTTACGGCATCTCCACCTGCAAATACACCCTCTTTTGAGGTTGCACCTGTATCCTCAGTTGCTACAATACACTTTCTCTTATTTGTATCGAGACCTATTGTTGTAGAGGAAATAAGTGGATTTGGAGATGTACCAAGTGACATAATCACTGTATCACACTCCATCTCATACTCAGAGCCGGCAATCTCAACAGGGCTTCTACGTCCTGATGCATCAGGCTCTCCAAGCTCCATCTTGATAAGCTTAACACCCTTAACCCAGCCATTCTCATCAACAAGAATCTCTGTAGGGTTCTCAAGGAGATCAAAGATAACTCCCTCTTCCTTGGCATGATGTACTTCCTCTTTACGTGCAGGAAGCTCTGCCTCACTACGTCTGTATACAATGTGTGTCTCAGCACCGAGACGAAGAGCTGTTCTGGCTGCGTCCATGGCTACGTTTCCACCACCTACAACTACAACCTTTTTTCCTTTTGAGATAGGAGTCTCATAACCCTCTTTAAAAGCTTTCATGAGGTTATTTCTTGTAAGGAACTCATTAGCAGAAAATACACCGTTGGCCTGCTCTCCAGGGATTCCCATAAATCTTGGAAGTCCTGCTCCCGAACCGATAAATACAGCCTCAAAGCCTTCTTCCTCCATGAGTTCGTCAATCTTAACTGACTTTCCGATAACTACATTTGTCTCGATTTTAACACCAAGTGCCTTGACATTCTCTACTTCTGCCGCAACAACCTTGTCCTTTGGAAGACGAAACTCCGGTATTCCGTAGCTTAATACTCCGCCGGCAGCGTGAAGTGCCTCAAAAATAGTTACATCATAGCCAAGCTTTGCAAGGTCTCCGGCACATGTAAGTCCTGCAGGACCTGAACCGATAACAGCAACCTTTTTGCCGTTTTTCTCTGCGGCTGTCTTTGGCTTGATGCCATTCTCTCTGGCTGTATCAGCAACAAATCTCTCAAGCTTTCCGATTGAGACAGGATCGCCCTTGAAGCCTCTGATACACTTGCCCTCGCACTGGCTCTCCTGTGGGCATACACGTCCACATACAGCAGGAAGTGCTGATGACTCTGAAATAATCTCATAAGCCTTTGTGAAATCACCATTTTTAACCTGCTCAACAAATGCAGGAATATTGATAGAAACAGGGCAGCCCTTCATACACTGTGCATTTTTACAGTTTAAGCATCTGCTTGCCTCTGCCATTGCCTCTTCTTTATTGTAGCCGTAGCAAACCTCTTCAAAGTTTGTGGCACGAACCTTTGGATCCTGCTCTCTGACAGGTACTCTCTTTAATACATCGACTTCCATTATTTGTCACCTCCGCAGTTTCCGCAGCCACCGTGATGTGTTGCGCCCTCTTCATAGGCAAGCTTAGCTCTGCCTTCCTCTGTCTTATATTGCTGCTGTCTCTTCATAGCCTGATCAAAATCAACAAGATGTCCGTCAAACTCAGGTCCGTCAACACATGCGAACTTAACCTTTCCGTCCACGATCAGACGGCATGCACCACACATACCTGTTCCATCAACCATGATTGGGTTCATTGAAACAATTGTAGGAATCTCAAGCTTCTTTGTGAGCAGACATGTGAATTTCATCATAATCATAGGTCCGATAGCTACACAGCAGTCATATGTATTGCCGGCATCAACAAGTGCCTGAAGCTGCTGGCTGCCGTTGCCGTGGAAGCCGTATGAGCCATCATCTGTACAAACATAGAGATTCTTTGCAACAGCTTTCATCTCATCCTCAAAGAAAAGGATATCCTTATTTCTAAAGCCCATGATGACATCAGCATCCACACCATGCTCTTTAAGCCACTTAACCTGTGGATATACAGGAGCTGTACCAAGACCTCCTGCGATAAATACGATGTGCTTTTTCTTTGTCTCCTCGAGGTTATTCTCCTGACAAAGCTCTGATGGACAGCCGAGTGGTCCGACGAAATCCTCTAATGAATCCCCCTCATTAAGAGCCATCATTCTCTCTGTTCCTGCACCGATAGTCTGTACTACGATAGTAACAGTCTCTTTTTCCCTGTCATAATCACAGATGGTAAGTGGGATTCTCTCTCCTACCTCATCTGTCTTTGCGATGATAAACTGACCAGGCAGACACTCTTTTGCAACTCGTGGTGCCTTTATATCCATAAGGATAATATTGTCAGCCAATTTTTCTTTTCGAACTATTGGATACATAGTCTTCCTCCTAGTTAAATCTTATCCCATTACATAGGTAATCTGATACTCAATTATTTCATACTTTTTTAATTTTAAATGAAATGATATAATTTTTCAATATATTTCTTTAGATATTCCATAAAAATATGTTATATGCTTATGAAATTGTGTTATCCTCTGACATTCGTCCGGTACTTTAAATCAAAAACAGGAACCAATTCATGCAAAAAATGAACCGGTTCCTGTATTTATCAGCTTTTATGAGAAATATACAAGCTCATCCTGCGGCTTCTCGGCAGGCTCGATGGAAACCGGATAAAGCACCGGTCCCTTTCCCTTGTACTCTCTTGCAAACTCCACATGCACCCTTGCGGTGATGGTAATCCACGATTTGTGAGGAATACTGCTCTCATCCTCATACTTGCACTTAAAGCCTATAAAGGTCACGTCCTCTATACAGCAGGTCATCGCAAACCTGCCCGGTACCATAACACCCTTTCGAAGCTTATCAGGATTGTATACAAGGGCAAGAAATTTGACAACCTTGCCATCGTACTTCTTGTAATTCTCCATGGCATCCATATACCAAATGGCATAATCTGCATCTGAAAGCTCAATCACATCCTGATTTATATCAAACGGCAATTCCTCCGGACGCTCATCAATAGTACCGTCCTTGCGTTCGTAGACTATCTGGGCTTTGCGGTTGATATTCTTTATGGTACGCCTTAGGTGTCCTCTGTCTGTATCATCGTCCGTCCTGTTAAATATGACAACATCACTCGCAAATACCTGTTCCTGCATCATCGCGCGCATATTGTTCATATAAAGGTCAAATGTAGTGGAATCAACTGTGGCGAGCGACTGCACGATAACCCAGCCCTTTGGCAGCTCGGCCTCTATTATTTTATCAATGCCCCATGTGCCGTTGTACTCGATAAACACCTGTTCAGGCAAATACTGCATGTTGAGCTCATTCAGCTTTGCAGCTGTAAACTCATCCTCCGAGTCGATCTCTGCAACCTGGATATTGGCAGCCTTTAGCTTATCCATATCATACTCCACATCACCATCCTCGCACATAATGATAAGCCCCTTTGAGCCATTAGCGAAATCATTCTCGAAAATGGTATCCTTAATCAGTGAAGTCTTGCCACTGTCCATGAATCCGGTAAATAAATATACTGGAATCTCTTCAGCCATTTTGTTAGTTCCTTTCTGATTATTGTGTAACTATGTTAAATACATTTAAGCAAGTCCGAAGAGCTCTTCAAGCTCATGCTCGTGGATATCTGTTCCGATAACAACGATACGTCCTGTATAGTCAGGCTCGCCATCACGAATCTCGTACTCGCCCGGAACCATATCAAAGTAAATCCACTTGCCGTCTGTGCCCTCTACCATGCCCTTTGAACGAAGAATCTTGTCATCTTCCACAAACTGCTTAAGGATTTCTTCGAGCTTAGCGCGCTCAAACTTGTGAGGTGTCTCCTTGCCCCAGCTTGTAAATACATCATCAGCATGATGATGTCCGTGCTCATGATCATGGTCATGACAGCCGCAGGTGCAGCCCTCGCCGTGCTCGTGGTGATGCTCGTGTTCATCGTGGTCGTGATGGTGCTCATGCTCATCATGGTCATGGTGATGTTCATGCTCATCATGATCGTGGTGATGCTCATGCTCATCATGGTCATGGTGATGATGATGCTCTGCCTCATCCTGTGCATGACGTGCCTCAGCAAGCACCTTCATCTCGAGATTGTCCTGACCTTCCATAGTCTTAAGAATCTGCTCTCCTTTAATAGCATCCCAATCAGTAGTGATAACTGAAGCCTTTGGATTTAAAGCCTGAATCTGCTTTACACAAAACTCAAGCTGCTCAGGTGTAGCATTCTGGCTACGGCTTAAGATAACTGTTGTGGCATACTCTATCTGGTTGTTGAAAAACTCACCGAAAGCCTTCATCTGCTTGCTTGCCTTAAGTGCATTTACCACTGTAACAAGTGCATTAAGCTTGACCGGCTGCTCTTTTTCGATATCTATAACAGATTTCATGACATCTGATAATTTACCCACGCCTGATGGCTCAATTAAGATACGGTCCGGATGATACTTCGTAATAACCTCATTTAAATTCTTACCAAAATCACCAACCAGTGAACAGCAGATACAGCCTGAGTTCATCTCAGTAATCTGAATGCCGGCATCCTTTAAAAAGCCACCGTCTATACCAACCTCACCGAACTCATTCTCTATGAGAACTATCTGCTCACCCTTAAAAGCCTCATCTATCATTTTCTTGATAAATGTAGTCTTTCCAGCTCCAAGGAAACCTGAAATAATGTCAATTTTTGTCATTGTAATTCACTCCTTTTCTTTTCACTAAGTCCTATTTTACTAGCAATAATACAAATATGCAAATTAAATTTTTATTATTAAATTATGTTGACACATAACAAAAGAACTACCGCACGCGGTAGTCCTCTCTAATACATTAATTGTATTTTCTTTTTCTAGCTGCTTCAGATTTCTTCTTACGCTTTACGCTTGGTTTCTCGTAATGCTCACGCTTACGGATCTCCTGCTGGATGCCTGCTTTTGCACAGTTTCTCTTGAATCTGCGTAATGCGCTATCTAAAGTCTCGTTTTCTTTAACTATTACACTAGACATAACCTAAAACCTAACCTCCCTCCAGTTGTGTATTGTGCATCAACTGTTAGGTATCTATACTTAATTGCACTAACATGTATTTTATCAAAATATCCGGATTTGTCAAGATAAATCCGGATATTTTTTAAAGAAATTATTATTTTAATTATATCAGGTAAAACATCACTCCAAAATGACTCTAATCAAGCTTGATAAAGATTGATGTTTCCTTTTTCAGTGAATCTGCAATCTCATAGTTTTCATCCATCTTGTGTGAGATATTGTCCATATCCTCAACAATAAGCTGTGTACTGTCAGCCGCTGAAACCACTCCGTTCACACCCTCATTTATAGCATGTGAAATGGTGTTGATTGAAGAAGAAATCTCAAGCATGGACTGCTTCAGTGAATCAGTCTTCTCCTTGAAATCAGTCATGGTACCCTCAATGAATGAAGCCTTGTCGTTGTACTCCACACCGGACTCAACAAATCTCTCAAACTCCGGAAGAATCGAATCATTAATATAGCTGACAAGACCATTGGCGTTGTCAGAAAGATTGGTAACCGAATTGGTAACTACCGCATTGATACGCTGGATATTGTTGGCTGCCTCCTGGCTGGCTGCAGCAAGCTGGCTTATCTCACTGGCTACAACTGCAAAACCTCTGCCTGCCTCTCCTGCCCTTGCTGCCTCAATAGAAGCATTTAATGCCAGCAGATTGGTCTGACTTGCAATGTTTAAAATATCATTGGTAAGTGAATTGACCTGCTTTACGCTGTTGCTATCCTCAATAGCCTTCTGCAATACCTCGAGAATCTCCGAAACCTTCCTGTCTGTTGACTCCATGTTTGTACGTGCAACAGACTCCATTGACTGTGCATGAGCCTTCATATCCTTGGTGTATCCGGTCAGTTCATCTGTCTTTTCAGCAATAAGCTCAACCTCTTTTGCCACATTATCTGTGTTGGTATTGATAACAGATGCGTTTTCGGAGATATCCTGCATGGTAGCAGACAGCTCCTCTGTTAAAGCCGAAAGATCGGACACACTGCTGTTGCTTGTCTGAACACTCTGACGCACATCATCAACAACCCTCTCCATCCTGGCCGAGTTTGTAACAACAGCCTTGAATATAGCCTGCAGCTTTGTCATAAAGACATTGATGCCCTTGCCTACGGCGTCAACCTCAGCATTGTTGATAGGAGTAACCCTCTGCGTCAAATCGCCCTTCTTGTTATCAATATTGACTATGATGCCGTTGATTTCCTTCTGTGTACGAAGCAGAGGCTTGATAACCATGGTGACAACAGCAAAAACAACAAACAGTAACGCAATTATACTTACTGCAATAGTAAATGTACATGTGACAACAGATGCGCGATAAGTACTTTCGAGGCTCTTTCTCTCCTCCTGTGTAACAGAATTGACATGCTCACGCATTGACGAAATAGCTTTTTCAATGTTATTAGAATATTTTGCAATAGAGCCATTTGCCGTTTTATACGCTTCCTCGTTTTTACCGGCGGCAGAATAGGCCATTACATTGCCACACTCCTTGACCAGACTTGTATAGTTTTCACAGATAATTCTATAGTTTCTCTTGGTCTCCAAGGTTACATAAGGATTATAATCATCAAGGAGCTGCTTTAGCTTTTCCTCGTGATTTCTCACTTCACTTACAATATCAATCATTGATGATAGATCTGTCGATATAATATGAGCCAGTGCCAGTGTATGAATATTCACAGTCTCCATCTCAATATCATTAAGCATCTCCGTGCCAACCATTGAGGTGTCCACAATCTGAGAAGCCGCATCATTTACCTTTGATAAATTTTTAAGAGATAAACCACTTGAAATAACACTTACAAAGCCTACAACAAAAACAGGAATAAGTATCAATTTTGTACTTAACTTTTTCTTTCCCTTGACCTTTGGTTTGTTATTAACCTTTTGAGCTTTTTTTGTGTTGAGAGTTTTTTTAACTTTTGGTGCTTTTGCAGGATTTGCTGCTTTTGCTTTCACCTTTTTTTGTTTTACTGCGCTATTTTTAACAGCTGCTTTACTTTTTTTTGAATCTAATTTCATGTTATATACCCCTCTACTCAGCTACAGATTGTGTTATCCCCGCAACAAAATTATCCATTATCTCCTGAAGATCTGTATTATCAGGATTACCGGCCGCCATTTTTTCGCCAAACTCCGTCGCAGCATCCCAGTAAGAATTTCCAACTCTTTGGAGCTTTCCGTACTGTGCCTGATCCATAACAGCCATAATAGCAGGAACCTTTTTGACCGCATCATCTGCGGCTGCCGCTTTATTGGCAGGGCCTGTATTCTTCATCTCAAAGCGTAGCTTCTGGTTATCCTCGTTTGTAAACCACTGGGCAAGCTTATTTGCCCACTCAGGATACTTGGTGTATGCATTTACAGCCATATATTTATAGCCTTTAAACGATGACATCTGAATCTGCTGTCCGGCACATGTATATGTAGGCAGCTTTACAGCACCATAATCATCGCCCCATAATTCCTTGATTTTTGCTGCATTCCAGCATCCGCTGACACCGGCAATAATACTTCCGTCCTGTACTCCTGCAATAAAATCGTCCTGTACGCAGTTCTTAAAGCCCGGCTTAGCCGCAATATCAAGCATAGCCTGTGCTATATCAACACCCTTGATGTTCGTGATGATAGAATTCCAGTTGCAGTGGTTTGTCACACCATCATCATTCACGCCAAAATCAAGCCCTGTATTTCCAAAAAATGAATACAGATACCAGCCTGAGCTCCAGTCCATAGTCAAGTACTTACCATTGGCCCCTGCAATGTCGAGCATGCCATCAAGCGTAGCCACATCGCTATCTGAGAAATAATTCTTATTGTAATACATAAAATATCCATTGTCAGCGGTCAGCGGATATCCATATAATTTGCCATCGATAGTGGCAGCCTCAACCGCACCTTCATCGTCAGCCTTTTTAACGGCATCCACATCCTCTATCTCATAAAGAGCGCCTCCCGCTACCATAGAAGTTATCTGGTCATCCGCTATAGGGAATACATCCGCACCATTATGCACATTTGATAATATATTATCTCTGGCATCAGAATCCTCTGACTCCTCGATAATTATATTAAAATCAGTTCCTTTATTAGCCTCCTTGAAGCTTTCAATCATCTGTGTAGTAATATCCACATCATCTTTCGAACACCAGACGTGCATCTTTACTTCCTTATTCTTCGCTTCATCCGAAGAATTCTCCGTCGTCCCCACCTGTGTATTGTCATGTGATTTATTTGATACTCCGCATCCAGTAAGTAATGAAACCCCAATGGTAGCCACAAGTGTTGCAGCTATTAACCTCTTCATACATATTCATCCTTTCAGTTTAATCTCAATTTATAATTTAGTACAATTTTACCATACTTTCACAAAAAAAAATAGGTCTAATTTGATTTTTTTGACAAATTTAGACCTATTTTTTTAAAAGATGCATTTTAAAGCACTATATAAGCTTTTTTGTTACTTAATCATACCTGAAAGTGCGTCCTTTACTGAAGCAATAGCATCAGGAATACCTGCCGGGTTCTTTCCACCGGCCTGAGCCATGTTAGGGCGTCCACCGCCGCCACCGCCTACCTTTGAGGCGATTGCCTTGATTAAGTTTCCTGCATGCGCACCGCTCTTTATGGCAGCGTCTGTTGCCATGGCAACAAGATTTACTTTGCCTTCATTTGAAGAAGCAAGCACGATAACTCCCTCGCCAAGCTTTTCCTTGAGGGAATCGCCAAGATCACGCAGTCCGTTCATATCAACGCCGTCAACACTTGTTGCAAGAAGCTTGATGCCGTTTACATCAACTACCTGATCCATAACATCGCCGAGCGCATCCTTTGCTGCCTTGCTCTTAAGAGACTCATTCTCACTCTGAAGTGCCTTCATCTCAGCCATCAGGTGCTCAAGTCTCTCTTTGAGGTTGGCAGGAGTTGATTTAACTACCTTAGCAGCCTCCTCAAGCTCCTTCTCCATATTGCTGTAATAAGTGAATACATTGTCGCCTGTGATAGCCTCGATACGTCTTACGCCTGCAGCCACACCACTCTCCGAAAGAATCTTGAATACCTTGATATCAGATGTATTCTTTACATGTGTACCACCGCAGAACTCCTTTGAGAAATCGCCCATTGATACGACACGTACCTTTTCACCGTATTTCTCGCCGAAGAGAGCCATGGCACCTGTCTTTTTAGCCTCATCGACAGTCATGATATCTGTGCGAACTTCAATAGCTTCGTTGATTTTCTCGTTTACGATATCTTCAACCCTTTTAAGCTCCTCAGCAGTCATAGCAGAAAAATGAGAGAAATCAAAACGTGTTCTCTCAGCATCCTGATAAGAACCTGCCTGCTCTACATGTGTGCCGAGCACCTCACGCAGTGCCTTCTGAAGCAGATGAGTGGCAGAGTGATTTCTGCATGTGTTTGTTCTTGTTTTTGTATCAACAGAAAGTGTAGCCTTCTCGCCTGTGCGGATCATACCCTCTGAGACATAACCTACATGTGCATATCTGTTGCCGACAACCTTTACTGTATCCTCAACAACAAATGTACCGCTCTCAGTCTTTATGATACCCTTGTCACCCTGCTGACCACCCATTGTGGCATAGAAAGGTGTGTTTGGCACGATTACAGAACCCTTATCACCATCTGAAAGAGCCTCGACTACATCATCCGATGTGGTAAGGAAAGCAATCTCAGCTGTGTCAGTAAGCTTGTCATAGCCTGTGAACTCTGTAGTAATTTCAGAATCTATATCATTGTAAACATTGGCATCAGCACCCATATAATTTGTTTCCTTGCGGGCTCCTCTTGCCTTCTGTCTCTGAGCCTCCATACAACTCTCAAAGCCAGCCTCATCATATGTGAAGCCCTTCTCCTCGAGAATCTCTGCCGTGAGGTCTACAGGGAAGCCGTATGTATCGTAAAGCTTGAATGCATTCTCTCCTGAAAGCACCTTGACCCCGTCAGCCTTCATATGTTCTTCCATATCTGCAAGGATACCAAGTCCCTGGTCGATGGTCTTTGCGAACTTCTCCTCCTCCTGAGTGAGTACCTTAAGGATAAAATCCTTTCTCTCCTCAAGCTCCGGATAACCGTCCTTGCTCTCATCGATGACAACCTGCGCGATTTTGCCAAGGAAGGCTCCCTGTATGCCAAGTGTACGTCCATGCATAGCGGCACGTCTGATGATACGGCGAAGCACATAGCCCCTGCCCTCGTTAGATGGCATAACTCCGTCAGAAATAAGGAATGTAGACGAACGGATATGGTCTGTGATAAGACGGATAGAAACATCGTCCATCTCATCGACATGATATTTCTTGCCTGAAAGCTCGCAGACCTTGTCACGGATAGCCTTCATTGTATCAATATCGAATACCGAATCAACATCCTGCATTACAACAGCAAGACGCTCAAGTCCCATACCTGTATCAATGTTCTTGTGCTCAAGCTCAGTGTATCCACCGTGTCCGTCACCGTTAAACTGTGTGAATACATTGTTCCACACCTCCATGAAACGGTCACAGTCACAGCCTACCTTACAATCAGGCTTGCCACAGCCGTACTTCTCACCGCGGTCGTAGTAAATCTCAGAGCAAGGACCGCAAGGACCTGCGCCATGCTCCCAGAAGTTGTCACACTCACCGGTCTTTGGATCTCTGTAGAAACGTGTAATACGATCTCCCGGCACTCCTACTTCCTTAGTCCAGATATCAAATGCCTCATCATCCTCACCATAGATGGAAGGATAAAGCCTGTCCTTTTCAAGACCGAGCACCTCTGTCAAAAATTCCCATGACCATGCGATTGCTTCATGCTTGAAATAATCGCCAAACGAGAAGTTTCCGAGCATCTCAAAAAATGTAAGATGACGAGCTGTCTTACCTACATTCTCGATATCACCTGTTCTGACACACTTCTGGCATGTAGTCACACGGCGTCTTGGCGGAACCTCCTGTCCTGTAAAATATGGTTTAAGCGGTGCCATACCTGCATTAATAAGAAGCAGACTGTTGTCATTGTGAGGCACCAGTGAAAAACTCTTCATTGCGAGATGTCCCTTGCTCTCAAAGAACTCAAGGTACATACGACGTAATTCGTTAACGCCATAACTCTTCTTCATTACTTGAATCTCCTATTCTTTTGTCTTTGCGTCCTTCATTTTACGAAGCTTTCCCCCTATTAAAGCCCCACAAAAACCTATGGCCGCCAAAACAATCATAATAATAACATATTGTGCTACGCACATGAAAAAGTCCCCCATAATTACCCTCCTAAATTTATTGAACTAATTTATTATAAATGAATTTGTGAAATAATTCAATAGTTCTCTCCAAAAGCAAACGTCTGATTTTCACGTTCAATCTCAATAACCCTGTCAGCCATGTCCTTATTGCTCAGCCTCTTTTTGTATTCAGTAATACCGCTGTAGTCCTGCCACATGTGCATAGGAAACACAAACTCTGCCGAGGTATTTTGTAAAAAATAATCAAAACCCTTGAACTGATACTCCATAAGCTTTGGATCCATCGGGAAAAAAGCCACGTTTATTGGTTTTTCCGAAAGCTTTTTTATCTCATGCCTGAAGGCTCTGCGCACTCTGCCGTTTATCAAATCACCGGCGCCATCCCACTCCCAGTCGTTTAAATCACCGGCATGAAACAGGCTCACACCGTTTGAGGCAACATAAAACGCCACACCGGCATCGGTGGATCTAAGTGTCATTATATCCAGATCATCCACATGATATGTATTGTCAGGTGAAACAAATGTCACCCTGTCCCTGACAGCGGGATCAATGCCATGCTTTGATAAAAAATGCGGACTGATACGGATATCCTTCGAAAAAACATAATGTATATTCGGATATTTGTCAGCCAGACGCAAAATATCCATATCATAATGATCCTTGTGGCTGTGACTTGCAAACATATAGATTTTTGTATCCGGCTCATAAGATGGCAGCTTTCCGGTAAAATGCATACCCTCCACCTTGTCTCCATCAAAATAATCAAATATAAGCACCTTGTCATCCAGTTCCACAAGAAAACAACTGTGATGTATAAAAATTATCTGCATGTAACCTACTCTCTTTCGCTTTTAAATCAGTCTTTATGTATCATTATGCTATCTTTATGCTATATAGTCAACTTATATTTCGTATAATATAGTAATTAAACTCTAATTACCAATCAATAATTATATGATTAAAGGGTCAAAATACCTTTTGACCCCCATATCATTATATAATTATACAAATCATGCCACCATTTGAGTCATTCACAATCTTTTGCATGGTTTCCTGAAGCTTTATCTGGCACTCATCATCCATCTGCATTATTTTGCTTCTTATTCCGTCCTCCATAAGCTCACCGACAGACTTTCCAAAAATATTAGTCTTCCAGACTCCACTGTCACTGTTTTCACCATTTTTTATGTAATCTATCAGATCCTCTGCCTGTTCCCTGCTTCCGACTATCGGCGCTATCTCGGTCTCGATATTAGCCCTTATCATATGTATTGACGGTGAAATGGCCTTCATTTTTACACCAAACTTGTTTCCATGGGCTATAAGCACAGGCTCCTCCATTCGGATATCAGACAGCTGTGGCATCACAACACCATAACCCTTCTGCTGCACCGATGAAAAAGCATCCTTAATCTTTTCGTACTCATTCTTTTCCTCAGTGAGTGAAAGAATCAGGGAAATCAGCTCCTTTTCCCCGGAAACAGTCACACCGCACAGCGCGGAAATATTCTCGTAGTAGTACTTCTCTGCAATCTCAATTTTAACCTTTACCACACCATCAGACAGCCCCATCCCGGCAAGAGATACCACTTTTAATATATCCCCATCCGATTCAGGCATATCAGTGCTCATCTGTGCGACATCCTTCAGTTTTGAAGCCCTTGCAAGAAAAGTCTTTGCATATGTAATTACGGCCTGCTTTACATAATTGTCATAAGGCAGAAGCTGCACCCATTTCGGTATATCATAGTCCACTCTCGTGACTGCAAATTCATATAAGAGCTTTTCCATGATATCTGTAATCTGTCCCATGCAAAGCTTTTCACAGTCTATAGGAATGGCAGCCGCTTTATACTCTCTGCTAAGTGACTCGCACAAAAGTCTTGTTTCTGCTGCAAAAGGCTTTGTAGTATTTACCACAATTACAAATGGCTTTCCTGAAGCCTCAAGCTGCATGACGGTTTCTCTTTCTGCCGCCTCATAGCTCTGTCTTTTTATATCGCCTATGCTGCCGTCAGTGGTTACAAGCACAGCCACTGTCGAATGCTCCTCTATTACCTTTTTTGTTCCTACAACCGCAGCCTCCTCAAAAGGTATATCCTCGTCGAACCATGGTGTTTTGACCATACGCTCGCCGTCCTCCTCGAGATAACCGACAGCATCCCCCACTGTAAAGCCCACACAGTCCACAAGGCGTACCTTCACAGCGCTGCCATCATCCAGACTGATAGTAACCGCATCCTGTGGAATAAATTTCGGTTCAGTCGTCATAATAGTCTTTCCTTTGCCTGATTGCGGCAGTTCATCGACTGCACGCTTTTTAGCATACTCATTGTCCATCTTTGGGATTACACAAAGCTCCATGAAATGCTTTATAAATGTGGACTTGCCTGTGCGCACAGGACCGACGACACCTATGTAAATCTCGCCGTTTGTGCGGCATCTGATATCTTTATATAAATCAAACTCTTTACTGTCCATAGTACTGCCCATAAAAGCTTCCTCCATACACTTTATTCTATAATCAAAGTGTATTCACCTGCTCTTTGAATTATTACACATAAAAAGGCCACAGGCTTCAAAACAGATAACCTGTGGTCTTTTGTAATAATATATAGTATTTTAAACCAAACTACTTAGCAGCCTTTTTCTCACATCCTGCTGTCTTGCTTGTAGAAGTATCAGCTGTTTCTTTAGCATCTGATTTGTCAGAAGCCTCCTCAGGCTCCTCTCTCAGACGTGCATACATCTGCATACACTTGTGGAGCTTCTTTGCAAGCTTATTGTCTATCTGCTCAGGAGTAGCTCTCCACTGCCAGTTGCCACCGGTAGTTGAAGGAATGTTGATACGGGCCTTTGAATCAAGTCCAAGCAGATCCTGCATAGGAACAATAGCCATATCGGCAACTGATGACCATGCCGCACGCATCATGCCCCAGTTGTAGCCCTCCTCCTTTGTGAGGTTTAAGTAATCCTTTGCAAACCTTACGCAATCCTTTGGAGCTGTCTTCATCCAGCCCATAACTGTGTCATTGTCATGGGTACCTGTGTATACAACACAGTGCTGCGGATAGTTATGTGGCAGATAATCGCTATCTTCTCTTGAATCGAAGGCAAACTGGATAACCTTCATGCCAGGGAAGCCTGAATCCTTTAAAAGCTTCTTTACGGAAGGTGTGAGGAAGCCGAGGTCCTCCACGATGATAGGAAGCTTGCCAAGCTTCTTCTCAAGCACGTTGAATAAATCCATGCCAGGTCCATCTTTCCATACACCGTTCTTTGCTGTATCATCCTTTGCAGGAATAGCATAGAATGAATCAAAACCTCTGAAATGATCGATTCGTACTATATCATAAAGCTTTGCCATAGCACTGATACGCTTTGTCCACCAGCTGTAGCTGTCCTTCTTCATAACATCCCATCTGAAAAGAGGATTGCCCCAGAGCTGTCCGTCAGCTGAGAAGGCATCAGGAGGACATCCTGCCACCTCGATTGGATTTAAGTCTTTATCGAGATAGAACTGTGTAGGATTAGCCCATACATCTGCTGAATCCATGGCAACATAAATAGGTACATCTCCGATAATTCTTATGCCCTTTTCATTAGCATATGCCTTTAAAGCAGTCCACTGCTTGAAGAAGAGATACTGGAGCATCTTGTAGAAGGCAATATCATCTGCATACTTCTCCTTTGCTTCTTCCATAGCCTCAGGTTTTCTAAACTTAAGAGCATCATCCCACTCGCTCCATGCCACTCCGCCATTGGCATCCTTTAATGCCATAAAGAGTGTGTACTCATCAAGCCACTCTGCCTCTTTACTGCAGAATGCCTCATAGTCAGCCGGTGTTTTCTTTGAAAAACGCTCATATGCCTTTCTTAAAAGAGCATATCTGTTGACATACATAATGCCATAGTCTACATACTGTGGCTTTTTGCCCCACTTATATGACTCGCACTCCTTCTTTGTCAGAAGCTTGTCCTTGCATAAAAGCTCAAGATCGATAAAATAAGGATTGCCTGCAAAGCTTGAAAATGACTGGTATGGAGAATCTCCATAGCTGGTAGGACAGATTGGAAGAATCTGCCAGTATGTCTGACCTCCCTTCTCAAGGAAATCGACAAAACGTCTTGCCTCCTTTCCCATAGTTCCAATACCATACTGTGATGGCAGTGATGAGATTGGCATTAATACACCGCTAGTTCTCATGTTATTTTTCCTCCCTTTTGTTGTATACTCATTGTTTGGCTGCGTGAGCCTGTATTTTAAAATAATATATAATATACATATGAAATCATATGATATTTTCGTTTTATTTAGTTATTATAACATCATAAAGTGCAACTTGTAAATTAAATTAGTTAATGTTAATATCAAATTAAGAAAAAGTTTAAAAGAGGTGTAACAAAATGAATGAAACAACTAGGCAATTGATTGTGCATAAGGTAAAGCATAATACGAAACGCCTTATAACATCCATTAAATGGGTAATCTTTTCTATCGTTGTCGGCATAGTCGCAGGAAGCTGCGGCACCGCATTTTATTTTGCCCTGTCGGTCGTAACCGATTTCAGAATGAAATACCCTTGGCTCATTTACTTTCTGCCAATCGGCGGACTTGCCATTGTAGGACTCTATCATCTGTGTAAAGACGATAACGACACCGGAACCAATCTGGTAATATCAGCTATCCATTCAGGCGACAAGGTGCCCTTTATAATGGCCCCGCTTATATTTGTATCCACACTTATCACTCACCTGTTCGGTGGCTCTGCCGGCCGTGAGGGTGCTGCACTGCAGATGGGAGGCAGCATCGGAAGCTCTATAGGCAGGGTATTCAGATTTGATGAAAAGGACAAGCATGTCATGATTATGTGTGGCATGAGCGCTGCATTCAGTGCACTGTTTGGCACTCCGATGGCAGCCGCTATTTTCTCCATGGAGATGATAAGCGTCGGTGTCATGTATTATATAGCACTCGTTCCATGTGTGATAAGCTCCCTCATCGCTCACGGTATCGCATCATACTTCAATGTTACAAATGAATTTTTTGCTATTGAAAACATACCGGACTTTACTATTTTAAACTCAGTAAAAATCTCTGTGCTTGCAATACTGTGCGCACTCGTAAGCATACTCTTTTGTGTGGCCCTTCACTCAGGTGAGGCGCTGTACAAAAAATATCTGCCAAACAAATATACAAGAGTATTCATTGGTGGCTGCTTTGTCATCATAGCAACTATGCTTGTAGGAAACCAGACATACAACGGCACCGGAATGAGTGTCATCCAAAGCAGTATAGACGGCTCTGTCAGACCTGAAGCATTTCTGCTAAAAATCATCTTCACCGCACTGACTCTTGGCGCAGGCTTTAAGGGCGGCGAGATTGTACCATCCTTTTTCATAGGCGCAACCTTTGGATGCCTGTTTGGCAACCTGACAGGCTTTGAGCCATCGCTGTGTACAGCTGTCGGCATGATTTCACTGTTCTGTGGTGTCACCAACTGTCCGATTACATCACTGCTCATCAGCTTTGAGCTGTTTGGCTACGACGGCATGCCGTACTTTCTTCTGGCAATTCCATTCAGCTATATGCTGTCAGGATACTTTGGCCTGTATCGCAGCCAGAAAATCGTATATTCAAAATACAAGACAAGCTATATAAATAAATCAACTCACTAACATTTGCAAACTGCAACCAGGCATGATACCCCAGGTATTATTGCCTGGTCTTTTATTGTGTAAAGAGCTTTATCTCCCGCAGAAGCTTCATCTGCGAGAACCTCCCACAAAGCGTCTGCAAGTTTAATTGTGATTTTATTTTTGCCGGCATTGTAAGCTACGAACACCTTCTCTGTATCGTTATCAATAGTATATGCTACAACGCCATCAGGCATATCATCCATGAAATGTACGGATTTCTTAATCTCATCTACTGTGTCAAGATAAAATGACTTGTGAGCCCTTCTTAGTGCTATAAGCCCCTTATAGTAGGCTTTAAGGTCCGAAAACTGCTCAGCCCTGTCATAATCTATTGCATTGACAGAGAGAGGACTGCAATAGCTGTTCTCTACAGGAGTACCATCAGCCTCACTAATCTTTGTTCTCGCAAACTCCTCTCCATGCAGGAAAAACGGAATCCCCTGCGCTGTAAAAAGGATGGCTGCTGCAAGCTTATTCATACGGATACGCATCTCTTCACTCTCATGTGAATTGGATATGATAAACCTGTCCCAGAGAGTATAGTTGTCGTGACATGACAGATAGTTAATCGACTGCATAGGCGATTTGGCCCACTTAGCACACGTAACAGCCTGCTTTAGCTCTTCACCTCTGTCTGCAGCTCCATTGACAAAGCCCAGCTCATCCATATAGAACACATGTCCCTTTACCGCATCACGTATATCATCCGAAAACATGCCGATGCCCGGTGTCCTTGGAGCATTTATTTTCATGCCACGCTCTGATTCTGGCAGAGTGCTCTCTCCACCTGTCCAGCCCTCTCCGTACATTATTATATCAGGATTTATTTTTAAGAGAGCTTTTCTGGCTTCGTTCAATGTCTCGATATCAAGTACTCCCATCAGATCAAACCTGAAGCCATCAATGTGATACTCACTCGCCCAGTAGCACAGCGAATCAATGATATATTTTCTGACCATAGGCTTCTCTGAGGCTATTTCATTGCCACAGGCTGATGCATCAGAGTACTTTGCAGCATCCAGCATGCGGTAGAAATAATTGCCCGCAGTCTTGTAAAAGCAGCTGTCATGAACATTGAATGTATGATTGTAAACCACATCCATGATTACACCAAGACCCGCCTCATGAATCGAGTGTACCATCTCCTTATACTCTCTCACTCTCACGGCTCCATTAAACGGATCTGTCGAGTAAGAGCCCTCCGGCACATTGTAATTGTACGGATCATAGCCCCAGTTATACTGCTCCTTTAAGGAATCACTCTCGTCAATGCTGGCAAAATCATACGACGGCATAAGCTGCAGATGTGTCACTCCCATATCCTTGAAGTACGAAAGAGTCTTATCCTCAGTAAATGCCTTAAACTTACCCGGATACCTGGAATGAGCAGATGCACCGGCAGACACATCCGCGACAGACACCTCAGTGATAACCATGCTCATGGGGTCTGCAAGCTTTGGCCTGTCCTCATCTGCAAATCCATCAGGATCAGTCTTTGACAGGTCAATAACCATAGACCTGTGCCCATTTACACCGCAGGCTCTTGCATACGGATCATGCGAGCTGAATGTGCCATCTGAGGTGTGAACCTCATATGTATAATAAACACCATCCAGATTCCCCTCTGCCGTAGCAGAAAAAATACTGCGAAGCTCTCCCTCTCCGCGCATCATCTCAAGCCTGCCTGTCTCGGCCGAATCATTTCCCTTATCATAAAAAATAACAAAAACACTGTCCGCAACAGGCGAAAACAGTGTAAATGTTGTCTTTTCCTTTGAATAAATCGCTCCTAATTTCATAGCACTATCCTTTTCGTTTATTTTCGTATACATTATAATAAAATTTACAATAACTGTAAATAGGGCAATTCAACCAATTTTCAAAAACTTTTTAGTCAATGTGCCATTTTTTCTTTTGCTGATGTGAAACAATCTTTATATACAAAGATTGTGGCAGAAATCTGCCACAGGTTGTAGCAAGCTTCATCCTGAGAGTAGGCACTATGACCGTTTTGTGCTTCATCATCCGGTCTATGGCATAATTGGCGCAGTATTCAGCGGAAATCCCCTTCAGCGCAAATCGCACATTCGCCACATCATTGAACTCTGTATCAACCGGTCCCGGACACAGGCACCCCACATACACATGGCTGTGGCTCTGTCGAAGCTCACATGCAACAGCCCTTGAAAGGCTCGCAACATATGCCTTAGAGGCATAATAGGCAGCCATGTACGGACCGGCAGGAATAAGCCCCGCAGAGCTTGCCACATTTAATATAAAACCTCTGTCCTTTACCCTCATCTGTCTTAAAAGCTTTTTCGTCAGGAAGTGTACAGCACGCACGTTGACATCTATCATGCCCATTTCCTTAGCTATATCAGTCTCCTCAAACAGGCCGCAATCACCGTAGCCTGCGTTGTTTATAAATATTTCTATGTCTTTTTCCTCGAGATAGTCCGAAAGTCTCTGACACTCATCAAGCTGCATCAGATCCGCGGTAAAAATATCACACTCAAGCTCCTTATGTGTGGCTTTAAGCTTATCAGAAAGAGCTGTAAGTCTCTCCCGCCTTCTGGCAACAAGAATCAGGTCATAGCCTTCTTTCGCAAGTCTTTTTGCAAGCTGCTCACCTATTCCTGAGCTTGCTCCTGTAATCACTGCATACATATATCAATACCTCTATTCTTCAATAATCAGCTCTCCGGCGCTTGCATCGAGCTCTACGCTTGTGTTGTCGTTCTTATACATCTCAAGCAGCAAAAGCCACAGCGTATGAATCTCGTATGTAAGAATATTGGATGCAGGCACTGAGTATGGAAGTAGTGTGCTGATATCAAAGTATCTGATACCAAGCGGCGGTAAAAAAACAAGGTTGGTTGTCTGTCTTTTATCACCGGCAGTATGAATCATCTCATATGTAATCATCACAAAATCACTGCCCTTATAAGTACACTCATATGACACGTAGCACTCATCAACAGTCCATGTGATACCATCCTCTGTCACTGTCGGCTTTACCGCCTCATCATTGTACTCTGTAGTCTTACAGGTCAGCTTCCATTTTAACTGTCCCTTCTTTGTCTCCTTTATCATATCGGTAAGTTCTTTAAGTAATTCATCTTCTCTTTTCATTTTGCACACCTTTACACGCCTGTTTCTATCATCAATGCTCATCTACTCTCACGCCATGTACCACAAACCTGTATGTCTCACCGCTTGTGGAGCATGTAGAAAGAGTTACAACCTTGTCATCCTTTGTCGGAACTATGCCTGTATCCTTCATGGACGAAGCGGCCATCCTCTGTACGAATTTGCCAAACGTCTCGTCAGGCTCAAAGCCCACGGTATACTCATCGCTGTCGTCACTTACCGTCTCATACGAGAAAATCCGGTACCTATACTTTTTGCCATCGACAAGAATCTGGAAATACTGATGGCTGTCATAATAATTCTCATCACGGTTATAGTACTTGAGCTTTCCAAACATGGACAGATTCTTCATATTGTGTCCGTAAATGATGGTATGACAGTCACCAAAATCAGTCTTGTTTGAGCCTTCAAGAAAGATGGAGCCTGCGGTGGCATGCTCTCGATTAAAAGTCTTTCTGAGGTAATAGCTGTTGTCGCCCGAATACATGACAGGGTAGCTGATATCCTCATTCTCAAAATAAATCCAGCCAACCACATCGGGGTTTTCGCTCCTTAGGCCGGCAAAATCAATGTCTATATCATCATACCACGGTGTATCAGCAGCTTCACTGTCATTGTCATCCGACTTCTTTGAATCATCCACAGTATACGCATCCTGCAGCTTCTCATATGTCTTATCCGAAGTTCTATAATCCCAAAATATCTTAAACAGATGATACCCCGAATAAGCCACCAGAGACAGACCAATTATCAGAACTATAAATCTAATTACTTTTTTAACCATTTGTTTTCTCCATTTTTTTATCAGTCAGTACCGTAATACTGGTAAAAATAATTAACATTACAATGAATACAAATTTACCCTGCGTGGTTCCTAAAAAAGAAGCCGGATAACCGAGCACCGGGATATCAAACACAGGCACACCGGCCACATCAGACCAGGCAACCGGCTCTGCATCATTCACCTGATTGGCATCACCCTTTGTAATGTAGGTTTTTTCATCTGCATTGATTTCAACCACCCTGTGAGTCACCAGCTCGCCATGTCTGTAAAAGGTAATGGCATCACCGGTCTTTATACCACCCGTATCTTCCTTTACATACAATAGACTGCCCTTCATGTATGAGGGCTCCATGCTGCCGCTTACAACTACCATCGGCTCGATATGAAACAGTTTAGGAACAAATATTACAGCAATAATTAAAACAAGAATTAATAAAATTACACTTGAAATAATATTAATAAATCTCTTCACGAAAACACCTCTATACAAGAAAAATCATTTATCACTCACAAAGCTGCTATAGCAGCTTACAGGCTCAATGTCAAAGTGTATCGTCATATTACAATGTGTATCACAGGTATGATTGAACCTATCGACAATCCGCTTCATGACATCGGCGGCGGTATCGCATGAGCATTTCGACAAAAGCACAATGTACTGTGAATCACTGTACTTTGCCGCCACATCCCCCACACGCAGGCACTTCCTAAGTGCCCTGTCAAGTGTGACCATAGAATCCTTTGTCTGGCTATTCTCCTTATCAGACGAGGTGTTAAACATTGGTGCTACAGTAATCAGAACAAGACTCTCCGGAACATTAGAGCGCGCACTCTTTCTGACCTCCAGATGATAAATCTCCTTGAATACAGGATACCCGCACATGAAAACACCCTCCATGCTCTCCTCGTTGATATCCTCCTTCACCTCATCTATATTGTAGCTTGAAACACCCTTAGTGACAGATAAAAGCTCCTCATACACCTTGTTGAGCATGACAGTCTTTCTAACACCAAGCTCATTGTCCATAATGGTCTTGGCAGTCTCATAAGTATCAAAAGCCATCTGTACCTTTTTGGTACGCATGCGTGCCACAATCAGATATGAGTATATCTGCTCATCAGAACGCTCATATACAATCGCCCTGGTGCACAGCTGCTCAAGCTTCTCATAGCGCCCTGTATCAATATACAGCTTTGCCAGCGCCTTTACTGTATTCACGTATCTTGAATGGTAAAATGCATTGAGTGTCATAAACCAGTGTGTATCTGTCCTATGAGGCAGAAAATCACCATTGTAAAGGGCTATGGCCTTCTCATAGCTTTCAATAGCGGTCTCCTTGCTCCTGCAAAATGCCATCTCCGCCTCATTTATATATCTGTCAAACTCTTCGACATCAATGGTTACTTCCACATCATCATTCCATTTGTACAAGCCGCCTCTAACAGAGACTATGCACTCCTCGTCAAAGGAGGCATCTCTTAGAGCCTTTCTGAGCCTGTATGCCAGATTCTTAAGGGCTCCTACCGGATTATCGGTTTCTTCCTCAACCTGCCATATAGCCTCTGAAATATCCTCTATACAGACACCCCTGTTTCTGTTCATCGCCAGATATACAAACAGCTTTTCAAGCTTCTCAGACCTCCATGCTCCTTCCTGGACAGAGGTTATGTCATTACCCACCGTAAAGCTGCCAAAAGTTTTTAATTTAATCATATAAATCTCCCCACGTCTGACATCAAACATTATTATATAGTCATAAACATATTAAGCTACTGAAATCCCAATAAAACGCAAAAATTAATTCCAGATTAAAATTTTCGCAAATCATCACTGCCGTCATCGACAGTGTTTTCTATTTTCATTATCTTAACAAAGTATGAGTAGTCATCATTTACCTTTACCTCACACCTGTCACCCACCTTGTGCCCGAATATAGCGGCACCAAGCGGTGACTCCTTGCTTATCAGATTCTTTAAGGAATTGCCCCTTACGGTTGTGACAATCTTGTATGTCTCAGTCTCATCATCATCCTCAAAATACACATCAACCGTATTGAACATACCCACCTCATCATCCTTTGACTCATCGGATATGACAACGGCCGTCTTAATCATCTTCTCAAGGTATCTGATACGGCTCTCGTTCTGGTTCTTAAACTGCTTGGCGGCCTTGTACTCGAAGTTCTCGCTCAAGTCACCCTGGGCTCTCGCCACCTTTACATCATCAAGAGCCTTCTTTCTGACAACGAGCTTTCTGTACTCTATCTCGTCCTCCATTTTCTTTATATCATTTGCTGTCAATTCATCATGCATGTCTTAAACCCTCTTCCTGCAAAATTGCGTCAAAATGTATTTAGAGAAGCCCTGCGATACCACAAAGCAGCACAATCGCACCAAGAACTATACGGTACCATCCAAACACAATAAAGTTGTGCTTCTTTATGTAGCCCATCAGGAATTTGATAACAATAAGTGAAACGACAAATGCCACAATCATCCCGATAATCAGAATAGCAGCCTCTTCCCCTGTAAAATGAAATCCAAATTTAACAAGCTTCAGAAGACTCGCACCAAACATAACCGGAATAGCAAGGAAAAATGTATACTCAGCGGCAACAGTCCTTGAAACACCAATTAAGAGAGCTCCGACAATAGTAGCGCCTGAACGTGATGTACCCGGAAAAACAGCTGCAATAAGTTGGAAAAATCCAATCATAAGCGCTGTCGTGTAGCTGATGTCGACAAGTGAATTAATCTTAGCCGGCTTGCCATTATGTCTGGTCTCAATCACAATAAAAGCGATACCAAAGAGTATAAGCATGATAGCTACTGTCTGGAAATTGTAAAACAGTCGCTCGAATACATCATCAAAAAGTATTCCTATAACAGCTGCCGGGATGGTTGAAACAAGAATGTGGAACCACAGCACAAAGATATCAGTCTTAATCCATGCACCTATACCGGTCTTTGCAAGAGGAGCTTTGTTATCCTTCCTGCCGAATGGCCAGATCTGGCTCCAGAATAAAATAACAACCGCCATAATGGCTCCAAGCTGGATAACAACCTCAAACATACTGTAAAAATCATCCGGGTTCTTTCCTATTCTAAGTGGTAAAATCTCATTCAGAAGAATCATGTGGCCGGTGCTGCTGATAGGCAGCCACTCTGTAATGCCCTCCACAATTCCAAATATAACAGACTTGATAATGTCAAAGATTTCCATAAATAAATTTCCTTCCTTTAAAATATTTTCTACAACCAATTTATTATATTATTTTTCCAATCACAAGTCCATGAAATTTAAGAAAAATTTAAATTAAATCTTTTCATATTAGAAAATTTTTTGTAAAATACTCATAGCAATTATGAAAAAGTGAAAGGACAAAGACAAAACATGAAGAAAAAAATCAGTATCATGCTTTGCATAGTACTCTTCGCACTGACAGGCTGCACCAACTCCGGTAGCACAATACGCTTTGGAGCAGCCGATGTTGGTGGAATGTACTATTCATTTGCAAATACATTTACGGAGCTTGCCAATGAACAGGGCTATGACTTTACCTGCAAGGTCCGTACCACAGCAGGCTCTAATGCCAATATAAGGCTTTTATCCGATGACTATATAGAGATAGGCATCGCACAGGCAGACCTGATAGCCGATGCCTACAAGACAAATGAAGATTTAAGGGCTATAGCAGGGCTTTACACCGAGACCTGTCAGCTTGTGGTCCGCGCTGATTCAGACATACAGACTCTTGACGACCTGTCAGGACACACTGTAAGCATCGGAGCTAAGGAATCCGGTACCGAGCGAAACGCCACACAGATTCTTGAATTCGCCGGTATGCCATCATCCCTTGTTGCCACCAAAAACCTGGACTATATCGAGGCCACAAAAGAGCTAAAAGCCGGTGATATAGATGCCTTCTTCTGCACTGCAGGACTCACCACCACTGTCATAGATGAGATCTCAAAGGAATGTGACATAAGGCTTATCCCGCTGACAGACACGGTGATAAGCAAGATGCTTGAAAGCAGCTCGGCCTACACAAGCGAGGTCATACCTGCCGGCACATACACAGGCCAGGCCGCAGATATAAGCACTATAGGTGTAAAATCCGTGCTAATCACAAAGGCTAATGTATCTGAGGATACAATTGAGCAGCTTACCTCACTCCTGTTTGAAAAGGAAAAGGAGCTCTCCTACTCCGACTCTCTTAAGCTTGAGCTGACGTATGACTTTGCAACAGGCGATATACCTATTCCATTTCACGATGGAGCGAAAAAGTATTATAGTTCCTGTGGATATAGTGTAAATTAATTTACGAATTAATTTTTGTATTCTAATACATTATATTGCCCAAAGAATAAAACAAATAAACATTGAAAGGTAACACATGAAAATACAACTTGACATGTACCAGACACTGGCCGCTGCCGTGCTTGTACTACTACTGGGAAACTATTTAAAAAAGAAAATATATTTTCTTCAGAAATTCTGTATTCCGGCACCTGTCATAGGTGGGCTGATTTTCGCCATCATGACATGCATATGCTATGTCACAGGAATCGCAGAATTTTCCTTTGATGACACACTGCGCGAGGTCTGCATGGTATTCTTCTTTACATCTGTAGGCTTCCAGGCAAATCTCAAGGTATTAAAAAGCGGAGGCAAATCGCTCATCGTATTTTTGGGACTTGTTATCACTCTTATCATATTGCAAAACCTAACCGCCGTGGGACTTGCAAAGCTCTTAAACTTAAATCCGCTAATCGGCATGTGCACCGGCTCTATTCCTATGGTAGGCGGACACGGCACCGCAGGAGCCTTTGGCCCGGTGTTAGAGGACTTGAACATAAAAGGCGCCACGACCATATGTACAGCTGCAGCTACCTTTGGTCTCATCTTTGGAAGCCTGATAGGCGGACCTCTTGGAAAAAGACTGATTGAAAAGCATAGCCTGCTTAATACAGCAGCAAACGAGGATGACAGCCTGCTGGTGGAGGATGAGAAAAAGCATGAGCGCCACACAAATATGTATGCTGATGCCGTATTCCAGCTCATCCTGGCAATAGGTGTCGGAACCATCTTTACAATGCTTCTCACAAAGACAGGGCTCACCTTCCCGATATATATAGGAGCGATGCTCGCAGCCGCACTCATGCGAAACATATGTGAATACACCGGAATCGCCACCATCCATATGGGAGAGATAAATGACCTGGGAGGTATAAGCCTCTCTCTATTCCTAGGCATGGCAATGATCACACTAAGGCTCTGGGAGCTTGCATCACTCGCTCTCCCGCTCGTCATACTGCTTGCAGCACAGGTGCTTCTCATAATCATATTCACGTATGTTATCGAGTTCAACATCATGGGACGCGACTACGATGCAGCCATACTTGTATCAGGTACCTGCGGCTTCGGAACCGGAGCCACCCCAAATGCCATGGCAAATATGCAGGCTGTCTGCGACCAATATGTGCCATCCATTAAGGCATATTTGCTCATACCGCTTGTAGGAAGCCTGTTTGCTGACTTTTTGAACAGCCTTGTAATCACATTCTTTATAAACCTACTGTAAAACAACCGGAGAAAAATATGTTTGAAAAACTGAAAAAAATATTCAAAAACAGAGAAGAAAAAGAAAAACATAATTACGATTTAACTTTTGACAACGTGGCAATTCCAGAGGTGCACGTAAAAAGCACCGAAAGCCACGAGGACACAAATAAAGAAAATGCACCTATCAGCTATGACAATGTTGCCATACCTGAGGTGCATATCAGAAACAAAAAAAATAAATAAACCTGATAAACTAAACTGTTTATTTGAACTATTTTGATACAGGCTGGTTAATTCCAGCCTTTTTCATTGCAATCTCAAATTCATGAATGCTGATTCCAAGCTCCTTAGCAGCAATATCAGGCTTTAGGTTACCACTATTAACCAATGAAAACAGTGTCAAGGCTCTGCCCTCTTCTCTACCCTCTTGCCTGCCTTCTTGTCTGCCTTCTTCTCTAATTCCGTTAACAAATGCCTGTTCATCATACTCTGTTATACACACATCTATCACCTCTGCTCTGTGCTTAGTGAGAAACTCACTTAATATGTTATTGTTTATGCAATAAGTTACAGCTTTATCAACTGCCTGCTCCACTTCCATGCCATTGGAACGATTATTACGTATCTCGTCAATAAGCAGCATATATTCCTGCAATGGTCTGCAATTGTTTAAAAGCTCATCATTCATACCATGGTTAATGTTTACCATGTTAGCGGTCCACTCAAAATCTCCGCTTGTATCCTCATGGATAAACGCATCTGACAGCTTAAGCTTCATAAATGCCGGCTGCTTTGATGTGCCATTGTACAACACCGTATATCTCGGTGTGGGAAGCTTCACCAGCGTCGAGCCATAGATATTGTAGGAATGCTCGACAATGTAGCGGTCATACATTTTGCTAAAGTACATCAAGCCACGAAGCGGCATGTTTGGATTGTAGGAGCTTTGCTGCTCCCATAGATGTAAATAACTATCCAGAAGAATCGATACATCATAAACCAGACTACTTATTTGAACTATTTTGATACAGGCTGGTTCATTCCAGCCTTTTTCATTGCAAGCTCAAATTCATGAATGCTGATTCCAAGCTCCTTAGCAGCAATATCAGGCTTTAGGTTACCACTATTAACCAATGAAAACAGTGTCAAGGCTCTGCCCTCTTCTCTACCCTCTTGCCTGCCTTCTTCTCTAATTCCGTTAACAAATGCCTGTTCATCATACTCTGTTATACACACATCTATCACCTCTGCTCTGTGCTTAGTGAGAAACTCACTTAAAATGTTATTGTTTATTATTGGGTTTCTTTTGATAATTACACTCTTAATATCTGAGGAGAAATCGATATCAACTTCATTTTACTATTCATTATTGTAAAAAGGCAAGTATAATTATTAATTTATGTATGTTTCATGCAAGTTCATGTAAGTATGTGTATAACGCCAAAAGGAACCCGAAGGTTCCTTTTGCTAAGTAAATCATATAGTAGTTGTAATTACTGAAGGAGTGAGGGTACACCCTGATTAGACTGATTAGCCTGTGCAAGCATAGACTGTCCAGCCTGAGCAAGAATATTGTTCTTACTGTAGTTAACCATCTCTTTAGCCATATCTGTATCACGAATACGAGACTCAGCTGATGTGGTATTCTCAACAACGTTGTCGAGGTTGTCGATTGTGTGCTCAAGACGGTTCTGAACAGCACCGAGTGAAGATCTCTGGTCTGAAACTTTCTGTAACGCATCAGAGATAGCATCAATAGCATATGTTCCAGCAATTCCTGAGTCATCATTTACGTTAAGACCTTTGATACCAAGATATGAAGAGTTCATTGTCTCGATATTAACCTGAATCTTATTCGTCATATCAGCATCTGAACCAACATGAAGATTAAAACTTAATGCATTTGCAACCTTTGCCTGACCTAAAGTGATTTTGAATGAACCATCTGCTTTTGCTGCATTAAGATTCTCTACTTTAGCGCTTCCTTCAGTATCACCAATTTGATTAGCTGCAAGTAGTTCTTTTGATGCAAATTCATATGCCTTTTCTATAGTTATAAGGCTTGAATTATTATCATCAATTCCATCGTTATTAACATCATCTTTGATTGTTTTCTTGGTAAGCGTCTGGTTTCCTACTGAGAATTCTCCGTCTTTCTTTGCAAGTTCTTCATAGGAAGTGGCATCAGGAGTTGCTCCATTAGTTGCATTTGGTGCAGTAGCATACCATCCTGCCGCATATCCTTTTTTTTTTGTGCAGTATCTGCTGCAACAGCTGTATAATATTTATAGGTAGTAGTTGCTGTATTGTTTTTTATTGAAACATCAGCGCTACCACTTTTATCATCAACACCGGCCTTCTTTAAGAAGTTCTTTACATCCTCTTCTGTAGTATTTCCAATTGTATACTCTTTACCACCGATTGTTACTTTATCTCCAGCTTTTAATGCATCCATTTTGAAAGTAGCTGTTCCATCACCATTGTTAACCAATGATCCTTTAAGACCAGCATCATGAGCCTGTAAATCTACAGTCTTCGAACCATCTTCTCCTTTAAGAAGATATGTCTCGTTGAATTTAGTTGTTTCAGCGACACGATCAATCTCTGTTGTAAGCTGTGAAATTTCATCCTGGATTGCACTTCTATCAGTTGTAGAGTTTGTTCCGTTAGATGCTTGTGTTGCAAGTTCATTCATACGCTGGAGCATTGAGTGAACCTCTGTAAGAGCCCCCTCTGCTGTTTGTACTGCAGATACACCATCTTCTGCATTAGAAGAAGCTTTATCAAGACCGCGAATTTGCTTTCTCATCTTTTCAGAAATTGAAAGTCCTGCTGCATCATCTGCTGCACGGTTGATTCTGTATCCAGAAGAGAGCTTC